>Ga0208735_100055_pt1 | contig 72371 bp, 72 predicted proteins | sample Subbio12Aug_8Aab_FD_184829 | JGI IMG/M metagenome (GOLD analysis project Ga0208735, IMG submission 184829) | Serpentinite rock and fluid subsurface biosphere microbial communities from McLaughlin Reserve, California, USA - CR12Aug_8Aab (SPAdes) | ecosystem: Environmental > Terrestrial > Deep... | reverse complement strand
CACCGCGCCGGTGGTCGGATCGGGATCCTGGCCGGCGTGGATCGCGAGCGTCGCGAAGCGCAGCTTGTCGTCGTTCATGTCAGTGGCCGAGGCGCCGGCGCAGGTGGTTGAGCAGGTCGCTGCGGGTGATCAGTCCGATCAGGCGATCGCCGCGCATCACGATCGGCACCAGGCCGCGGTCGAGGATCTCTGTGGCGCGCGCCAGCGGCGCCTCGGGCTCGATGGTCACCAGTTCGGTGCTCATCACGCTGGCCACCGGGTCGGCGAAGCGCGCCGGATCGAGGGTCACCGCGTGCAGCAGGTCTTCCTCGTCGACGATGCCGACCACGCGCTCGCCGTCGAGCACCGGCAACTGCGACACGTCGTACATCCGGCAGCGGCCGACGGCGGCGAGCAGCGTGTCGCGCGGGCGCACCGTGATCACCGCGCCTTCGGCATAACGTCGCGTGATCAGGTCGCTGAGGTCGCCGGCGGCCGGCGCGCCGGCGAAGCCCTGGTCGCGCAGCCAGAAGTCGTTGTACATCTTCGACAGGTATTTGGCGCCGGTATCGCACACGAAGCTCACCACGCGCTCGGGCGCGGTGCGGCTGCGGCAGTAGCGCAGCGCCGCCGCCAGCAGCGTGCCCGACGACGAGCCGGCGAGGATGCCTTCCTGGCGCAGCAGTTCGCGCGCGGCCGCGAAACTCTCGGCGTCCGGAATCGTGTAGGCCTGCGCCACCCCCGACAGATCGGCGATCGGCGGCAGGAAGTCCTCGCCGATGCCTTCCACCAGCCACGAGCCGGCGGCGCCGATCGTGCCGCTGTGCACGAAGTCGGCCAGCACCGAGCCGGCCGGATCGGCGAGCAGCAGCTTGACCTGCGGTGCGTGCGCGCGGAAGCAGCGCGTCAGACCGGTGATCGTGCCGCCGCTGCCGACGCCGCACACCACCGCGTCCAGGCGGCCGCCGGTCTGGCGCAGCAGTTCCGGGCCGGTCGTGCGCTCGTGCGCGAGCGGGTTGGCCGGATTGGCGAACTGGTTGATGTAGACCGAGTTCGGCGTGCGGGCGGCGATCGCCTCGGCCATGTCCTGGTAGTACTCGGGGTGGCCTTTGCCGACGTCCGAGCGCGTCATCACGATCTCGGCGCCGAGTGCGCGCAGGTGGAAGATCTTCTCCTGGCTCATCTTGTCCGGGATCACGAACAGGCTGCGGTAGCCCTTCGCCAGCCCGACCAGCGCCAGCGCCAGCCCGGTGTTGCCGGCGGTCGCCTCGATGATCGTGCCGCCGGGCGCGAGCCGCCCGTCGCGCTCGGCGGCCTCGATCATCGACACCGCGATCCGGTCCTTGATCGAGCCGCCCGGGTTCTGGCTTTCGAGCTTGAGCAGCAGCTCGCACGGCCCGGTGTCGAGCCGGGTCACCGGCACCAGCGGCGTGTCGCCGATCAGTCCGAGCAGGGGCGTTGCCGGCATCGTTCAGTCCTCGTGCGGTCGAAAGTGTGCCATCGATGATCGCCAGCGCGAGCAGCCGACCTCGAATCGACGCCGCCTTGCGCGCGCGCGCCAGTGGCGTGCATCCCGCGGCGGCAGTTGCTGCTTCTCACTGCCCCGGTCGTGCGCCGCGGGCGCCGCATCGGGTGCGCTGCGTGTGCGGCGAGACTACAGAAACGGCTTGGCGCGCTCGATCAGCTCGGCCAGTCCGGGCTCGTTCGGATTGCGCGGCTTGCCCGGATGGATGATCGCCACCTGACAGGCCTCGGCCGCTTCCACCAGCTGGCGGTAGGTGCCGGCGTCGATGTCCTTGATGTAGGCCTGCTTGTTGTCGTTGTAGGCGAACATCTGCGGGTTGATGTTCTGGCACTCGTTGCAGCTCGGGCAGCGCGCGGTCTCGATCCAGGCCTCGTCCTTCGGTGCCGCGGCTGCCTCAGCCGCGGCCGCCGGCGTCTCGGCCGTGGTGTTCGACCGCGGCGCCTATCTGTACCACGGCCGCGTGCGTGCGCTGGCCGATGCCGCCCGCGAGCTGACCGAGGCGGCGACGGGCCGCGCGGGTGTGGTGCGGGTCGGCGCGGTCACTGGCCCGGCGCTTAGCCTGGTGATGCCGGTGCTGATCGCGCTGCAACGCGACCTGCCGGAGTTCCGCGCCGAAGTGACGGTCGCCACGTCGCTGAACCTGTGCGAGCAGTTGCGCGACGGGCGGCTGGACTTTGCGCTGGCCCGGCCGTCGCCCGGCGAAACCCAGCTTGAGGCGCGCGTCCTGGCGGTCGAGCCCTTGTCGCTGGTGGTCCGGCGAGGCCATCCGCTTCTGGTCAGGCCGGCCCTGTCGCTGGACGACCTGATGTCCTACGACTGGGTGATGGGCGACGACGAGACGCTGTTGACGCAGACGGTGGTCAGCCGCCTGACCGAGCTGGGCCTGCCACAGCCGAAGCGGCGAGTCTCGACCTCGTCCTTCCTGTTCACGCTGGCGCTGTTGAACCAGACCGATGCCATTGCGCCGCTGGCGACTCCGGTCGTCGACAGCTTTGCCGGGAACCCCTCGGTGCCCTTTGTGTCCTTGCCGATCGACCTGGGTCTGGCCGTGGCCCCGTTCAGCCTGGTGAAACGCGCGGGCGCGCAGATGACACCCCCGGCCCAAAGGCTGATCGACGCGATCCTGGCGGTCTAGGCTGGCCGCCTCAGGCGTTCTGGTCCAGCCAGTCGGCGAAGTCCGCGACGACCTGGGGGTCGCAATCGACCAGGTGCTGCGGCCCCGGGTGGCGCGACGTCGCGCAAGCGGCGGTCCATGACCATCGACGGCGGGACCGACAGCAGTTCCACCCCGGCTTTCGCGGCAGCTTCGGCTTCTTCCAGCGTCTCGACGCGCAGCATGGCGGACTGGTGCTTGCCGCGCGCGTCAAGCAGGTCCTTGACGGTGGGCGGCGCCATCACGCGACCTCGACAAAGACGCGGTCACCCTCGACCTTGACCGGGAAGGTCCGCAGGTTCACGCAGACCGGGGCGCGCATCGCCTCTCCCGTGCGATAGTCGAACTGACCGTTGTGCTTGGGACATTCGATCAGGTTGCCCATGACAAGGCCGTCGCAAAGATGGACGTTCTCATGCGTGCAAAGCCCGGCGGTCGCGAAGAACTCGCCCTCGGGCGAATGGTAGATCGCGAAGGTCTTGCCGGCGTGGTCCCAGCGGATCAGGTCTTCCTCGTCGATGTCGGTGGTGGCGCAGGCGTCGATCCAGGGCATGTCGTGTCCTTATTCTGCGGCAGAGGGGGGCATCATGCCCGGCACGTAGTGGTGGAAATCCTCGCGGTAAGGCTTGGCCGTCGGCGGCAGGTCGCGGCGGATGAAGTGGTCCTGGTTCAACACCTGGCGCTTGATCGCGGGCCACATCTCGCGGAACGCCTCGGCGATCGAGCGGTTGGGCGGCGGCAGGTCGTGCTTGATCACCTCATGCAGGCGCGGCAGGGCGTGGTAGGGGACCATCGGGAACATGTGATGTTCGACGTGGTAGTTCATGTTCCAGTAGATGAAGCGGCTGATGGGATTCATATGGACGGTGCGGCTGTTCAGGCGGTGGTCGATGACATTGTCGGCAAGCCCGCCGTGCTGCAGAAGCCCGGTCATGACGTGGTGCCAGGCGCCGTACATCCGCGGCAGGCCGATCACCATCAGCGGCAGGATCGATCCCGTCCCGACCGCAAGGCCGATGGTTGCGGCATAGATCGACACATGGATGATCGCGGCACGCTGCACCTTGCCCCATTCGCTGTGCGGGACATAGGTGCGCTCTTCGGGCGTGGGACCGGATATGGCGTTGCGCAGGATGCGGGGGACGAAGGCGATGACGTCGAGGATGCCGAAGAAGTTCAGGATCAGCTTGGCGACCTCGGGCGGGCGCATCACGGCGATCTCGGGGTCGCGGCCGACGAAATAGGTCTCGGAGTGGTGGCGTGCGTGGCTCCAGCGCCAGGTGGCCGGGTTGCGCATGATCATGAAGCTGGCGATCTGGTAGACGACGTCGTTCATCCAGGGGGTCTTGAAGGCGGTGCCGTGGCCACATTCATGCCAGCGCGAATCCGAGGCCGAGCCGTAAAGGACGCCGTAAGCCAGCCAGAACGGGATCGACCAGAGCGACGGCCAAAGCGCGATGCCGATGCCAGCCAGCAGGATCATGCTGCCGTAATAGATGATCGTGTCGCGGATCGCAGGCTGGTCGCTGCGGGCCATCAGGTCCTTCATCACCTTGCGCGGCACTTCGGTATGATACCACTCGGCCGCCGTCAGACCGCTGTCCACGGCGCGCTTGGCGTCGGGTCCGAAAAGGCTGTAGTCGCGATTGCTCATCCGTAGACCTCTGCTGTCACGCCCCCCGGGCAGGAGCGCCTCGTCGCCATCGTGGATAAGTCGACCCTGGGCAAATCACCAATAGGCCTGGTTGCAGGTTTCGTCATGATCCATCATGATCGGACCTCATCTTGATGGAATTTCGTCAGACCAGATGGCAAACCGACCCACGATCCACGATGTCGCCCGCGAGGCGGGCGTGTCCAGCGCCACGGTGGACCGGGTCCTGAACGGACGCGAGAAGGTGCGCGAAGAGACGGCGCGCAAGGTCTACGAGGCGGCGCGGCTGATCGGCTATCACGCCGCCCCGCTGATCGGGCAGCGCGTCAACGCCGACCTGCCCCGGTTGCGGCTGGGTCTTGTCCTGCACAAGGAGCGGCAGTCGTTCTACCAGCAGTTCAAGGCCGAAGCCGAGCGCGCCGTGACCCAGGCGGCGGGGGTCCGTGCGACGCTGCAGGTGGCCTTTGCGTCGTCGCAGTCGCCAAGGGATTTCACCGAGCTGATGGAGGCGATGGCCGGTCGGGTCGATGCCATCGCGGCCACGGCGGTAACGCATCCCGACGTGACCGAGGCGGTGGTGCGGCTGAATGCCAAGGGCATCCCGTGCTTTTCGCTGCTGAACGATTTCGGGCAGGGGGTGCGGCAGAACTATCTCGGGCTGAACAACCTGAAGGTCGGACGCATTGCGGCGCACATGATTGCGACTGCCTCCCACCATCCGGGAAAGATCGCCGTCTTCGTCGGGGGCTACCGCTGGCACGGGCACGAGCTGCGCGAGACCGGGGTGCGCAGCTACTTTCGCGAACACGCGCCGCAGTTCCAGGTGCTGGACACTCTGATCAACCTGGAAACCCGGCAGCTGACCTATGAGGCGACGCTGGATCTGTTGTCCCGCCACCCGGACCTGCGCGGCATCTATTGCGCGGGCGGCGGGATGGAAGGCGCCATCGCGGCGGTGCGCGAGGCGCGGCAGCCGGGCGAGGTGGCGCTGGTCGTCAACGAGCTGACGCCGGAAAGCCGCGCCGCGCTGATCGGACGGCATGTGACGATGGTCATCGCGACCCCGTTGCAGCGGCTGTGCCACGACCTTGTCCACCTGGCGACCGAAGCGGTGACCGAGGGCATGGTTCCCGTCCAGGGCCAGCATTTCCTGCCGCCCGACCTGTACCTGCCGGAAAGTGTCTGACGAAAAACAATCATCGGATTGCCTGTGCTTTCGTCAGGAATGACGGGAACGTCCCGCGACGGATTGACGCGATGGGAGAGTCTCGGGGATGGTCCGCCCCAAGAAACCGCCACGGTTGGGAGGCCGGGAATGATCCGCTTCGCCTTGAACCACATGACCGTCGCCCGGCTTTCCTTCCGCGAGCTTGTGGCGCTGTCCAGGGCGCTGGGCTGCGTCGGGATCGAGGTGCGCAACGACCTGCCGCGGCCGCTGTTCGACGGGATGGACCCGGCCGAGGCTGGGGCTTTCGTCCGTGACAACGGGTTGCGCCTGCTGGCCGTCGCCGAGGTCAAGCGTTTCAACGACTGGTCCGAAGACAAGGCCGCCGAGGCGCTGGCGCTGATGCGGATCGCCCGGGCTGCCGGGGCCGAGGCGGTCAGCCTGATCCCCCGCAACGACAACCAGGGCATGGGCAACGGCGAGCGGCAGGCGAACCTGCGCGTTGCCCTGCGGGCGCTGAAGCCGATGCTGGAGGATCACGACCTGATCGGCATGGTCGAACCCTTGGGCTTCGAGATCTGCGCGCTGCGCACCAAGTCGGAAGCGGTCGAGGGGATCGAGGCCGTTGGCGGCGCGGGCCGCTTCAAGCTGGTCCACGACACCTTCCACCACACGCTGGCCCACGGCGGCCCGCTGTTCCCGGACCATACCGGGATCGTCCACGTCTCGGGCGTGGTCGACCAGGAGGTCGGCATCAGCGAGATGCGCGACGCGCACCGGGTGCTGGTGGTGCCGGGCGACCGTCTGGGCAACCTGGAACAGATCGCGGCCTTGCAGGCGGCGGGGTGGAACGGTCCGGTCAGCTATGAGGCGTTCTCGCCCGAGGTTCACGCCCATCCCGATCCGGCCGCCGAACTGGCGAAGTCGTTCGAGCTCGTCAGATCCGGCCTCGCGGCGCGCGCGGCCTGATATCCGACCCGGAAGGAACGGGTCCCTCCGGTACACTTCAGGATGCCGCCGGACATCCGACAAGGGAGAGAGAGATGAAAAAGGCGCTTCTTGCTGCGGGCTTCGCCTCGCTGATGAGCACCACCGCCATGGCGGAAGGCATTGGCGTGTCGATGGCGCTGTTCGACGACAACTTCCTGACCGTGCTGCGCAACGGCATCCAGGAGCAGGCCGATGCGCGCGGCCTGTCGGTGCAGATCGAGGACGCGCAGAACGACGTCGCCAAGCAGCTGGACCAGATCAACAACTTCATCGCTTCGGGCGTCGATGCGATCATCGTCAACCCGGTGGACACCTCGGCCACCCAGGCGATGTCGGATGCCGCTGCCGCTGCGGGCGTGCCGCTGGTCTATGTGAACCGCCAGCCGATCAACGTCGACACCCTGCCCGACAACCAGGCCTTCGTTGCCTCGAACGAATCCGAGTCGTCCCGCCAGGGCTTCATCGAGCAGTGCAACCAGTGGGCCGCCGCCGGCAAGACCGAGGTCAGCGTCTATGTGATGCAGGGCGAGCTGTCGAACCAGGCCGCGGTGCAGCGCACGCAGAACTATTACGACGTGATGGAGGCCGGCGAATGTGCGGTGCAGGTCACGGTGATCGACCAGCAGACCGCGAACTGGTCGCGCGACGAGGCCCAGACGCTGATGACCAACTGGCTGTCGACGGGCACGTCTTTCGACGGTCTGCTTGCCAACAACGACGAGATGGCGATCGGCGCGATCCAGGCGATGAAGGCCGCGGGCATCGACATGGCCTCGGTCATCGTGTCGGGCGTCGATGCGACGCAGGACGCGCTGGCCTCGATGCAGGCGGGCGAGCTGGACATCACCGTGTTCCAGAATGCCGCGGCCCAGGGCGGCGGCGCGCTGGATGCGGCAGTCAAGCTGGCGGCGGGCGAAGCGGTCGACCAGAAGGTCTTTGTCCCGTTCGAACTGGTGACCCCGGCGAACATCGCTGACTACCTGACGAAGAACTAGGCCCCTTCCGGGCAGTTGCAGGGCGGCCGGCAGCGGTCGCCCTGTCTTGATCATTGCATCCTGGAGAGGGAGGGCGACGTGGCAGAAGCAACGCATGGCCTTGGCGGCCTGAAATACGACCCGGCAAAGCGCACCCGCGCGCCAGAGTGGAACGTGTTCGGAGCCCTGGTCCTGATCGTCCTGATCTTCGAGATCCTGAACCGCATGCAGGGCGGGTCCTTCCTGTTCAACATGCGCGACAACGTCGATGCGATCTTCAACCAGCAGCGGCTGGACATCATGATCCTGCAGGTCGCGATCATCGGCATCATCGCGCTGGGGGTGACGCAGGTCATCATCATCGGCGGCATCGACCTGTCATCGGGCTCGGTGGTGGGGGCCACCGCGATGGTTGCGATGAGCTTTGCCCAGACCGCAACGGTCAACGGCAATCCGAACCCCAAGGCGATCTTCGGCGACTGGGCGATGGACCTGCCGGTGATCGTGCCCATTGCCATCGGGCTGGCCTGTGGCCTGCTTGCCGGACTTATCAATGGTTTGCTGGTCGCCTACACCAGGATACCGCCCTTCATCGCCACGCTGGGGATGATGGTCAGCGCCCGCGGCGTGGCGCGCTGGTGGTCGAACGGTCAGCCGGTCAGCTTTCCGACGGCTGACTATGGCTCACTTGCCAATGGCGACCTCTTGGGCGGCATGACCTTCGGCCTTCTGTCCTGGCCCGGCCAGAACCCCGCCGTGGTCTTCGTGCTGCTGGCGGTCCTGTTTCACGTCATCATGACCTACACGCTTTACGGCAAGCGCAGCTATGCCATCGGGTCCAACGAAGCGGCGGCGCGGATGTCGGGGATCAACACCGACCGCCACAAGGTGCTGGTCTATGCCATCGCCGGGCTGCTGGCGGCGGTGGCGGCGGTGCTGCTGACCTCGAAGAACCTGACGGCGCAGGCCGGGATGGGGGTGATGTACGAGCTTGACGCCATTGCAATGGCGGTGATCGGGGGCGTCAGCCTTGCAGGGGGCCGGGGGTCGATCCTGGGGACCGTTCTGGGCGCTGCGATCTTTTCGGTGATCATCTCGGGCTTCACCTCGATCCGGCTGGACGCCTACTATCAGGAGATGGTCAAGGGCGCGATCATTGTCGGCGCGGTGGTGCTGGACCAGTGGCGGCAACGCAAACGGAGCCGGGGGTAAGGCCGATGAGCAGGATCATTCTGGAAACCCGTGGCCTGACCAAGCACTACGGCGGTGTGCACGCGCTGGAAGACGCGAATTTCATCCTGCACGACGGCGAGCATGTCGCCGTGGTGGGCGACAACGGGGCCGGGAAGTCGACCTTCGTTCGTCAGGTGACGGCGGTGGAGCAACGAACCGGCGGAGAGGTCATCTTCGACGGCCAGCCGGTGCATTTCTCCGGCCCGCTGGAGGCGCGGCAGGCCGGGATCGAGACGGTGTTCCAGACTCTGGCCCTGGCTGACGATCTGGACGTGCCGTCGAACCTGTTCCTCGGGCGCGAGCTTTTCAAGTTCAAGCTGGGGCCGTTTTCCTGGCTGGACCGCAAGACGATGCGCGACCGGACGCTGGAGGCCCTGGCGACCACGGCGGTCAAGATCCCCAACGTCGACAACCCGATCGCCAACATGTCGGGCGGGCAGCGGCAGTGCGTCGCCATCGCGCGGACGGCGGCCTTTGCCTCGAAACTTGTCATCATGGACGAACCCACGGCGGCGCTTGGCGTGCAGGAGACGGCTCAGGTGGAAAACATCATCCGGGGGCTGAAGGACCGCGGCATCCCGATGATCCTGATCAGCCACAACCTGCGCCAGGTCTTCGATCTGGTCGACCGGATCGTGGTTTTTCGCCGGGGCCGCATCGTCGCCTCCTTGCGGAAGGACGAGACGGACGGCAATGACATCGTGAGCTATATCACCGGGGTAAAGGGCGGCAGTGACGCCGCCTACGCCTGACATTTGAAAGCCGGGGTCAGCCCGGAGCAAGGAGAGACCATGACGATCAGGTTCGGGCTTCTGGGTGCGGGGCGCATCGGGAAGGTTCATGCGAAGGCGGTGACGGGCAACCCGGCGGCCAAGCTGGTGGCGGTGTCGGACGCGATGGCCCCGGCGGCGCAGGCGATTGCGGACCAGTATGGCTGCGACGTGCGTTCGATCGATGCGATTGCGGCGGCCAAGGACATCGACGCCGTGGTGATCTGCACGCCGACCGACACCCATGCCGACCTGATCGAGCAGTTCGTGCGCGCCGGAAAGGCGGTGTTCTGCGAAAAGCCCATCGACCTGTCTCTGGCTCGGGTCAAGCAGTGCCTGGAGGTCGTTCGCGCCAGCAAGGGCACGCTGATGGTCGGCTTCAACCGCCGCTTCGATCCGCACTTCATGGCGGTGCGGGGCGAGATCGACAAGGGCACCATCGGGACGGTCGAGATGGTGACGATCACCAGCCGCGATCCGGGGGCACCTCCGGTGGATTACATCAAGCGGTCGGGCGGGATTTTCCGGGACATGACGATCCATGACTTCGACATGGCGCGCTTCCTGCTGGGCGAGGAAGTGTCGGAGGTCTCGGCAATGGCGGCGGTTCTGGTGGACCCGGCGATCGGAACGGCGGGGGACAGCGATTCCGTTCAGGTGATGCTGAAGACGGCCACGGGGAAGCTGGCGGTGATCTCGAACTCGCGCCGGGCGACCTATGGCTACGATCAGCGGATCGAGGTGCACGGGTCGGCAGGGTCGGTCGCGGCCGAGAACCAGCGGCCGGTGTCCATCGAGATCGCGACGGGGGCGGGCTATACCCGGCCGCCGCTGCATGACTTCTTCATGACCCGCTATACCGAGGCCTATGCGGCCGAGATCGCGGCCTTCATCGACGCGATGGGGGGCAAGGCCAAGGCGTCGCCCTCGGGCGAGGACGGGCTGCTGGCGCTGGCGCTGGCCGAGGCGGCGCTGAAGTCGGTTGCCGAGGGCCGGGTCGTGCGGATGAGCGAGGTTCTGTAAGGCTGTCCTGCGTGGACAGGTCTGCGGACCAGGTGGACTCAGCGGCTTGCGGGCGGTGAGTCATGGACAGTCAAGGGATTGGCCGGGCTTCGGTTCGGCCTTTTCCATCCAACCGAACCGCGGCATTGAGAGCCGCTGCCTGACCTGATAGGAAAGCGGCAAATCCGCTGAGGAGATCCGGATATGGCAGAAGAAACCCCGGTCGGGAATGGCACCGCAGCCACAGCCGCCACCCCGCCGCAAGTCAAGATGCAGGTCCTGGCGCAGTATGTACGCGACCTGTCGTTCGAGAACGTGGTGGTCCAGAAGGGGCTGACCGCGGGCGAGGTCCAGCCGGACATCCAGGTCGCGGTCAGCCTCGACGCCCGCAAGCGCCCGGTGGCGAACCAGTACGAGGTGATCACCAAGTTCAAGGTGTCGTCGAAGAACAAGGTGAACGGCGACGTGCTGTTCCTGCTGGAGCTGGAATACGGCGGCACCTTCCATATCGAAGGCGTGGCGGAGGAGCAGATCCATCCGTTCCTGCTGATCGAATGCCCGCGTCTCTTGTTCCCCTTCGTGCGCCGGATCATCTCGGACGTGACGCGGGATGGCGGCTTCCCGCCGCTGAACGTCGACACGGTCGATTTCATGGCGCTGTACCGGCAAGAGCTGGCGCGTCGGGCACAGGCACAGGCGGCCTCGGCTGCACCGGCACCGCAGGTCAACTGAGGCGATTTCCCGCGTATGGCCCTCTCCCCCCTGGGGAGAGGGGAACGCAAGATGGACCGGCAGGACCCGGACGGTCGAACGTCAGGCGCCCTTCTTCCAGATCGCCGCATCGCCAAGCTTGCCAACCATCGCCGCATGGGCGGCCAGCTCTTCCTCGGTGATCCGGGGCGCAAGCGGCTCGGGCCGGGGACGCGGGCGCCAGGTGATCGCATCGCCCGACGCATTGCGCGCCGGCGCGGGGGCAGCGCTGGCAAGCACCAGGTCAGGCTGACGACCGCCGATCAGCTCCAGATAGACTTCGGCCAGGATTTCGCTGTCCAGCAGCGCGCCGTGCTTTTCCCGCATCGAGTTGTCGATGCCGAAGCGACGGCACAGCGCATCAAGCGAGGCGGGAGAGCCGGGGAATTTCGACCGTGCGATCATCAGCGTGTCGGTCGCCCGCGAGAACGGCAGGCCGGGCAGGCCGCTGCGTTCCAGCTCGAAGTTCAGGAATTTCATGTCGAAGGCGGCATTGTGGATTACCAGCTGCGCGTCGCCGATGAAGTCCAGAAAGGCCTGACCGATGCGCGCAAAGACCGGCTTGTCGCGCAGCGTCACCCCGCCAGGAACAGGTTTGCCGGGGGTTTCCAGGATGTCGTGGCCGATGCCGTGCACCTCGAACGCGCCAACGGGCATGCCGCGTTCGGGGTTGATGTACTGGTGGTAGGTGCGCCCCGTCGGCAGGTGATTGAACAGCTCGACCGCGCCGATCTCGACGATGCGGTGGCCCTCGGTGGGTTCGAACCCGGTGGTTTCGGTGTCGAGGACGATTTCACGCATCTTGGGTCCGCCGGATGTCTGCCAGCACATCTTTCACGGACCTACGGGCGGCTTCAAGGCTGGTTGTGGGGATGATGTAGGTCGCCCGTCTGCGCTTTTCGGCGTCGGGCAACTGGCGGGCGAGGATGGTCTGGAACTCGGCCTCGGTCATCGCGCCCCGGGCAAGGACACGGTCGCGCTGGACCTCGGCAGGGGCCGAGACGACGGCGACGGCATCGCAAGCGGTGTCGAGGCCGGTTTCGTACAGCAGGGGCACGTCGAGCAAAACAATCCCGGCCGCTTCATTGGCGGCAAGAAAGGCGGCACGGTCGGCGGCGACCAGCGGGTGGACGGCGGCATTCAGGCGGTCAAGCACCGTGGAATCGCCCTGGATCAGCGCGCGGAGGGTGGCGCGGTTCACGCTGCCATCCGCGTCGATGGCAGTGGGAAAAAGCGCGCCAATGGCCTGGGCGGCAGCCTGGCCGGGTTGGTACAGGCGGTGGACGGTGGCGTCGGCGTCCCAGACCGGCAAGCCCGCATCGGCGAACATCGCCGCCGTGGTGGATTTGCCCATGCCGATGGACCCGGTGAGGCCGAGGATGAAGCTCATGCCGCCAGCACGGCCTTGCGGGTGGCCTCGTCAACCTCGGGGCGCTGGCCGAACCAGCGTTCGAAACCCGGAGCGGCCTGGTGCAGGAGCATGCCAAGGCCATCGACCACAGTGGCGCCGCGCGCTTCGGCCTCGATCAGGAACTGGGTCTTGAGCGGGGTGTAGACCAGATCGTTGCACAGCGCCTTCGGGTTCAGCCGGTCAAGGTCGATGCGGAAATTGGCCTTGCCGGTCATGCCAAGCGAGGTGGTGTTGATCACTGTCGCCGCATCGTCCAGAAGATTGCCGACCTGCACCCAGTCATGAACGTGAATCTTCGCGCCGAAATCCGAGCGGATCGTATCGGCCCGGGCGCGGGTGCGGTTCGCCAGGCGGATCTCGGGGACGCCCACCTCGATCAGGGCGGCAACGACAGCGCGGGCCGCACCTCCGGCCCCCAGCACGACGGCGGGGCCAAAGCCGGGCGCCCAATGCGGGGCGTTCTGGCGCAGATTGGCGATGAAGCCCGAGCCATCGGTGTTGTCGGCGTGGACCTTGCCGTCCTTGCGGAAGATCAGCGTGTTGGCCGCCCCGATCAGCGCGGCGCGGTCGGTGACCACATCGGCGATCTGAAGGATGGCTTCCTTGTGCGGAATGGTGACGTTGCAGCCGACGAAACCCAGTTCGGGCAGGGTCCGCAGAAGCCGGGGCAGATCGACGGGCGCGATGTCGATCGGGATGTAGTGGCCCTTGATACCGTAGCGTTTCAACCAGTAGTTGTGCAACGCCGGGCTGCGACTGTGGGCGATGGGGTGGCCCAGAACGGCGGCAAGCGGGATGCGGGGGTGGTCGGTCATGTGGCGATCATGCCCCGGTTCCCAAGCCATGCCAACAGCGGCAAAAGCGGTAGGCCGAGAATGGTGAAATGGTCGCCGGTGATGGCCGAGAACAGGCGGACGCCTTCCTCCTCGACCTTGTAGCAGCCGACAGAGTGGCGGACGCTGTCCCAGTTTCTGTCAAGGTAGGCATCGAGGTAGGCGTCGGAAAACGGGTGCATGGTCAGGTGGGCCTCACCGACGAAGCGCCAGACAGGTTCGGCGTTTTCATAGACGACAAGGGCAGAGAGCAGCTTGTGGGTCTTGCCCCGCAGGGCGCGAAGCTGGGCGCGCGCGTCGTCCGGGGTATCCGGTTTGGCGAAGGTCTGGCGATCCAGTGCCAGGACCTGGTCGCAGCCAAGCACCAGATCGGTCGGGTGCTTCTCGGCGACCTTGCGGGCCTTCATCTCGGCCAGGGCGTCGGCGATGTCGCGGGGGCTGGCACCCTCGGCGACAAGGGCGTCGCGGATCGTCGCCTCATCCACGCGGGGGGCGATGGGGGTGGGGTCCAGGCCGGCGGCGCGGAGCAGGGAAAGGCGGGTCGAAGACGTGGAAGCGAGGATCATGGGGGCTGTGGATATCCGCGGTTTGTTCCTGGGCGCTTTTGGCGGTGAAGCCGGGTCGTCGCGGCGTGCTGTGGGTATCAGGGCTGCGCCGCGGCGATCCGACCAGAGATATCCCGCTGTGCACGGTCTTGTCACGCCTGACGGGAGAACTGGTTGTGCATCGGGTCCGGACTGCGCAAGCCTGTGGATGATGTGCAGGGGAGCATATGTTCAATATATTGATATTGAACGATTATTACTGATGTTGGCGCGAGGGGCCGATGTTTTCCCGGACTTGCCCCCAGGACCCTCCCTGTGGATGGGTCTGGGGGCGGGTGGGACAATCCAGTTCTGCACAGGCCCTACATCATCAACATTCCTTCTTTAATTCTTTCTTTATAGAAGAAGGAAGAACGCAGGCCGGGTGGACAAGATGCTTGAGACGATCACGGATTTCCTGGCCGACTGGTATCTGGTGACAAAGGCGCTGCATGTGGTGTCGGTGATCTCGTGGATGGCCGGGATCTTCTACCTGCCCCGGCTTTTCGTCTACCACGTCGAACAGGTCGAGACCGGCAGCCCCACCGACGCGATGTTCCAGACGATGGAGCGGAGGCTTCTGCGCGGGATCATGAACCCGGCAATGGTCGCGACCTGGGTCTTCGGGGTGGCGCTGGTGTTCACTCCGGGGGTGGTGGACTGGTCCTTTGTCTGGCCCTGGGTCAAGGCGGGCGCAGTGCTGGGGATGACCTGGTTCCACCATTGGTTGGGGCTGCGCCGGAAAGAGTTTCTCGCCGGGACCAACAGCCGCAACGGTCGAACCTACCGGCTGATGAACGAGGTGCCGACGATCCTGATGCTGGTCATCGTCTTCGCGGTCATCATCCGCTTCTGATTGACTTTTGCCAGGGCGCCGATTAGGTGCGGCTTTGCAGGGCCGTCCGGCCCATCGCACCTCCCGTCCCAGACTTGCGACGATCCGCCCTTGCAAGGGGCCGATCCGCCCGAAGGTATTCCATGACTGTCGAACGCTTGAACCTCTCTGAACTCAAGGCCAAGACCCCGGCCGATCTGCTGGCCATGGCCGAGGAGTGGGAGATCGAGAACGCCCCCTCGATGCGCAAGGGCGAGATGATGTTCTCGATCCTGAAAGAGCATGCCGAGGAAGGCTGGGAAATCGGCGGCGATGGCGTGCTGGAGGTGCTGCAGGACGGGTTCGGCTTCCTGCGGTCGCCGTCCGCGAACTATCTGCCCGGCCCGGATGACATCTACGTCGGACCCGAGATCCTGCGCCAGTTCAGCTTGCGGACCGGCGACACCATCGAAGGCCTGATGCAGGCCCCGAAGGACAACGAGAAGTATTTCAGCATGACACGCGTCACGCGGATCAACTTCGACGACCCGGAAAAGGCCAAGCACAAGGTCCACTTCGACAACCTGACGCCGCTGTACCCCGACGAGCGGCTGAAGATGGAGGTCGAGGACCCGACGATCAAGGACCGCTCGGCCCGGATCATCGACCTGGTCGCCCCCATCGGCAAGGGCCAGCGCGGTCTGATCGTGGCCCCGCCGCGGACCGGCAAGACGGTGCTGTTGCAGAACATCGCCAATTCGATCGCGCAGAACCACCCCGAGTGCTATCTGATCGTCCTTCTGATCGACGAACGCCCCGAGGAAGTCACCGACATGCAGCGCACGGTGCGGGGCGAGGTCGTCGCCTCGACCTTCGACGAACCGGCGACGCGGCACGTGGCGGTGGCGGAAATGGTGATCGAAAAGGCCAAGCGCCTGGTCGAACACAAGCGCGACGTGGTGATCCTGCTGGACAGCATCACCCGTCTGGGCCGCGCGTTCAACACCGTGGTCCCATCCTCGGGCAAGGTGCTGACCGGCGGTGTCGATGCCAACGCCCTGCAGCGGCCGAAGCGGTTCTTCGGCGCGGCGCGGAACATCGAGGAAGGCGGGTCGCTGACCATCATCGCCACGGCGCTGATCGACACCGGCAGCCGGATGGACGAGGTGATCTTCGAGGAATTCAAGGGCACGGGTAACTCCGAGATCGTGCTGGACCGCAAGGTTGCCGACAAGCGCGTCTTCCCGGCGATGGACATCCTGAAGTCCGGCACCCGGAAAGAGGACCTGCTGGTCGACAAGATGGACCTGCAAAAGACCTACGTCCTGCGCCGCATCCTGAACCCGATGGGCACCACGGATGCGATCGAGTTCCTGATCTCGAAGCTGAAGCAGACCAAGTCGAACAGCGAATTCTTCGAGTCGATGAACACCTAGACCGGGCGGCTGGCGATGGACACGATCTATGCCCTCGCCACGGCGCGGGGCCGGTCGGGCCTCGCCGTGGTGCGGATCTCTGGACCGGCGGCGAGTGCGGCCGGTCTTGCGCTTTGCGGGTCGCTGCCTGCTGCGCGGGTGGCGGGGTTGCGGCGGCTGACCTGGGGCGGGGAACTGCTGGACGAAGCTCTGGTGCTGGCCTTTGCCGAGGGCGCAAGTTTCACTGGCGAGGCGGTGGTGGAGCTGCACTGTCACGGCGGCCCTGCCGTTGTCGGCGCGGTGCTGCGGGCCTTGTCCGCGCAACCGGGGTTGCGGCTGGCAGAGCCGGGGGAGTTCACTCGGCGGGCGCTGGAGAACGGCGTGCTGGACCTGGCGCAGGTCGAAGGCCTGGCCGACCTGATCGACGCCGAGACCGAGGCGCAGCGCAAGCAGGCAGTGCGGGTGCTGTCAGGCTCGGTCGGTCAAAAGGTTGACGGGTGGCGGCGCGACTTGATCCGCGCTGGTGCGCTGCTGGAGGCCACCATTGATTTCGCGGATGAGGACGTGCCGGTCGACGTCTCGCCCGAGGTGCTGGCGCTGATCGACGGGCTGATGGCCGACCTCGGGCGCGAGGCAGCGGGCGTGGCCGCGGCAGAACGCATCCGCGACGGGTTCGAGGTGGCGATTGTCGGTGCGCCGAACGCGGGAAAATCGACGCTGCTGAACCAGTTGGCGGGGCGCGAGGCGGCGATTACCTCAGAGATTGCCGGCACGACGCGGGATGTGATCGAGGTGCGGATGGAGATTGCCGGCCTGCCGGTGACGTTCCTGGACACGGCGGGCCTGCGCGACACCGAGGATCGGCTGGAACGCGCCGGGATCGAGCGGGCTTTGGCGCGGGCCGAAGCAGCGGATTTACGGCTGTTCCTGGCCGATGGCTCGCTGCTGCCGTTGGAGCCGACTGGCGATGATCTTGTGGTTCTAGGCAAGGCCGACACTAGATCTGGTTTAACCGGATTGGCCGTGTCAGGAAAGACCGGCGAAGGCGTCGCAGAACTGATGGCGCGGATTGGCGAGATTCTAAGTGATCGTGTCGGGTCCGCTGGCGCTTTGGTGCGCGAACGTCATCGCGTGGCTGTTACAACTGCGATTGCTGCTCTGGCCGAGTCACGGGCGGAAGTGGTAAGACCCGACTCGCGCGTCGAACTGGCGGCGGAGCATCTGCGGCAGGCTGTGCGGGCGCTGGATGCGCTGGTCGGCCGAGTGGATGTCGACGACCTCCTGGGCGAGATTTTCGCCAGCTTCTGCATCGGCAAGTAGGGAATGTTCCACGTGAAACACTACGATGTCATCGTGATCGGCGGCGGCCATGCGGGCGCTGAAGCCGCAGCAGCAGCAGCGCGGATGGGTGTGTCGACAGCTCTGGTCACGCTGCGGATCGAGACTCTGGGCGCGATGTCCTGCAATCCGGCGATTGGCGGGCTTGGCAAGGGCCATCTGGTGCGCGAGATCGACGCGCTGGACGGCCTGATGGGTCGGCTGGCGGACCGCGCCGGCATCCAGTTTCGCTTGCTGAACCGGCGCAAGGGGCCTGCTGTGCAAGGCCCGCGCGCGCAGATCGACCGGCGTCTGTATCGTGAGGCGATGCGGGCCGAGCTGCTGGCGACGCCGGGACTGGACGTCATCGAGAGTGAAGTCTCGGGCCTGCGCATTGTGAGTGGGGCTGTTGCGGGAGTCATGCTGGCTTCGGGGGTGGGGTTGTCGTCGGGCCGGGTGGTCCTGACCGCTGGCACTTTCCTGAACGGAGTGATCCACATTGGCGACCGGCGGATGTCCGGAGGTCGGATGGGCGATTCGCCGTCACGCCTGCTGGCAGCGCAACTGGCAGACCTGACGCTGCCGGTCGGGCGGCTGAAGACGGGCACTCCGCCTCGTCTGGATGGCCGGACAATCGACTGGGCGCGGCTGGAAAGCCAGCCGGGGGATGAGGTGCCGACGGTCTTTTCCTTTCTGAACCACGCCCCGGAAGCACGGCAGATTTCCTGCGGGATCACCCACACATCCGAGGCGACGCACCAGATCGTGAGGGATAACCTGGGACGATCCGCCATGTATGGTGGGCACATCGAGGGCGTGGGGCCGCGCTATTGCCCGTCGATCGAAGACAAGGTCGTGCGGTTTGCCGACAAGACCTCGCACCAGGTTTTCCTGGAGCCCGAGGGGTTGGACGACCACACGGTCTATCCGAACGGCCTTTCGACTTCGCTGCCGGAAGACGTTCAGCACGCCTATATCCGGACGATCCCGGGGCTGGAGGAAACAGTCATCCTGCAACCGGGCTATGCGATCGAATACGACTTTTTCGACCCGCGCGGATTGCACAGGACGCTGGAAACGCGGGCTGTGCAGGGGCTTTACTTTGCGGGCCAGATCAACGGAACGACAGGGTACGAAGAAGCGGGCGCGCAAGGGATCGTGGCCGGTCTGAACGCAGCCGCTGCATCTGGTGGGCGCGAGCCTGTCGAGTTCAGCCGAACTGACAGCTACATCGGTGTCATGATTGATGATCTGACGTCGCGGGGCGTGACCGAACCCTACCGCATGTTCACCTCTCGGGCCGAGTTCCGACTGACTGTGCGCGCCGACAACGCGGACCGCCGACTGACGCCGACAGGTATGGACCTTGGGTGCATATCCGAGGCGCGTCGGGCGGCGTTCACAGAGAAGCTGGAGGCCCTGGAGGCGGGGCGGGAGGCCTTGTCCAGCGTGATGATAGGCCCCAAGGCCTTGAATGAAGCCGGGATTGCCGTCAGCAAGGATGGCGGGAAACGCTCAGCCTATGATGTCCTCTCGCTGCACGGTGTCGAGCTTGACGCGATGGTGAAAGCCATTCCGGCCTACCAGATGTTGGGGCGAAATGTGCTGGAGCAGCTACAAATTGACTCCACCTATGACCAGTACGCGGATCGGCAGTCAAAGGAAGTGGCCGACCTGCGCCGTCAGGAGACGCAACGTATCCCGGAGGGGTTCGACTACACCCGCATTTCAGGCCTGTCCAACGAGCTGAAGCAGAAGCTGATACGCGCCCGGCCCGAATCGATTCTGCAAGCATCGCGAATTGAAGGCGTCACTCCAGCAGCGCTGCTTCTTGTCCTTGCGCATTTGCGCAAGCCCGAGGAAAAGCTTGCCGTATGACAGCCGCACCTGAGCTCTCTGTTGGCGGAGTCGATGTTTCACGTGAAACATTCGAGGCTCTGCGCGCATTTGAAGCGCTTGTGCAGCGCTGGAACCCGGCGATCAACCTGGTCAGCAAGAACTCCTTGCCCGGCCTCTGGGGGCGGCACATTGCTGATTCTGCGCAGCTTTTTGCGCTGTGCCCGCCAGAAGCCACGTCCTGGGTGGATCTTGGTTCGGGCGGTGGCTTTCCGGGGCTTGTTGTCGCAATTCTCGCCAAACAGCTTCGACCAAAGCTTCTCGTGACGCTGGTTGAATCCGACACGCGGAAAGCCACGTTCCTTCGGCAAGCTGCTGTCACCCTTGCAGTGCACGTTTCAGTCAGAAGTGAGCGAATCGAATCGCTCGCACCCCTGAATGCCGATGTTCTGTCTGCGCGCGCGCTTGCTCCGCTTTCGGATCTGCTGGCATTTGCGAAACTGCATCTGCGTTCGGATGGCATTGCGATCTTTCCCAAGGGCGCGCGGTATCAGGACGAGATCTCTGACGCTCGCAAAGCCTGGGACTTCGACGTTGACACTCGGCCAAGCCTGTCCGAAGCCGAAGCAGCACTTCTTGTGATCAGGAACATTCATCGCCATGTCTGACCAGCCTTATATCCTTGCTTTGGCCAACCAGAAGGGCGGCGTCGGCAAGACGACAACTGCCATCAACTTGGCTGCTGGGCTTGCCGAGCTTGGCAAGAAGATCCTGCTGGTGGACATCGACCCCCAGGGAAATTCTTCCACTGGCCTTGGTGTCAGGCCGGATGCGCGCAAGAAGACAAGCTATGACTTGATTGTCGACGGCGCGGACCTACTGGATGTTGTGATGGAAACCAGCATTCCAGACATCATGATCATTCCCGCCAACGCTGACTTGTCCTCGACCGACCTGGACATCGTGTCGAACGAACGGCGCAGCTACTTGTTGCACGATGCGCTTCGGCGGCCAGAGATGGATGGCTACGACTTCGATTACATCCTGATCGACTGTCCGCCAGCGTTAAGCCTGCTGACAGTGAACGCGCTTGTCGCTGCGCATTCCGTGCTTGTCCCGCTGCAGTGCGAATTCTTTGCGCTGGAGGGGCTTTCGCAGTTGATGCTTACGATTCGCGACGTGCGGCGCTCGGCCAACCCCGAGTTGCGGATCGAAGGTATTGTGTTGACGATGCATGACCGCCGCAACAGGTTGACGGCACAAGTCGAGGCCGACGCCCGCACCAATATGGGCGACCTGGTCATGAAGACGACGATTCCCCGGAATGTGCGAATCAGCGAGGCTCCGTCCTATGCGCTGCCGGTGCTGACGTATGATCCTGGCTCCAAGGGCGCCGAAGCGTATCGAGCCCTGGCGAAGGAAATCGCCGACCGCCGCAAAACCCCAGAAGTATCAGAGGCCTGAGCATGACCAGCAAGAATGAGAAGCGCGGGCTGGGCCGGGGGCTTTCAGCCCTGATGGCCGATGTGCATCTGGCGGGACCCGAGCAGATGGCGGTGCCCCGGAAGGCGGAGCTGCATGTGCCGGTCGACAAGCTGGAGCCGAACCCCCAGCAGCCGCGCATGCACTTCCGCAAGGAGGATCTGGACAGCCTGGCTGATTCGATTCGGCAGAAGGGCGTGATCCAGCCGCTGATCGTGCGGCGCAAACCAGGGCGGGACACCTATGAGATTGTCGCGGGCGAGCGTCGGTGGCGCGCCGCGCAGTTGGCGCAGTTGCACGAAGTTCCCGTTGTCGTGCGGGACCTTGACGATATCGAAGTCCTCGAAGTCGCGATCATTGAGAACATTCAGCGGGCCGATCTGAATGCGATCGAAGAGGCGTTGGGATTCCGGCAGTTGATGACCCGATTCGGGCATACGCAAGAGAAACTCGCCGAGGCCCTGAGTCGCAGCCGCAGCCACGTCGCGAATCTGCTGCGTTTGCTGACGTTGCCCAGCGAAGTGCAGGACCTGGTGCGGGACGGGGCGCTGTCGGCAGGCCATGCCCGGGCGCTGATCGGGAGCCCGAAAGCGGCTGAACTTGCGGCACAGATCGTTGCCAAGGGGCTTTCGGTGCGGGAAACCGAGCGACTGGTGAAGGCGCAGGAAAGCGCCAGGCCCTCGGCGTCGAAGGCGCGCGCTGCGCCCGAAAAGGACGCCGACACCAGGGCGCTGGAGGCGGATCTGGCGGCCAACCTGAAGCTGCCGGTTCGCATCGACCATGCGGCGGGTGGCGAGAGTGGTGAGCTGACGATCCGCTATACTTCGCTTGAGGATCTCGACAGGTTGTGTCGGATTCTGTCGCAACTACCAGATGAAGATTGATCAGCCCGCGGTTTGGCGGTTCGCCAGCAGCGCGCGCAGGATGCCGTTCAGCATCATGACGCCGGTCTCGGTGGTGTGGATACGGTCGCCATCCTGGTGAAGAAGACCAAGACCGTTCATCTCGGCCAGCGCGGCGGCTGGCAACGGCGCACCGGCCAGGGCCGCAAAGCGGCCGAGCGACGCGCCTTCCTTCAGGCGCAGCGCGAACATCAGGTACTCCGAGGCGCGATCCCTTGCGGTCAGGCGGTCCACGGTCTCGGCGCTGCCGGGCAACGAGAGGGTCCGGTTCAGCCACGGGGTGGGCTGGCGTTCCGCCTCGGTCGCGAATCGGGTTGATTCGAGGGTGAGTCGGCCATGCGCGCCGGGGCCGATTCCGGCGTAGTCGCCCATCCGCCAGTAGATCAGGTTGTGACGTGATTCGTCGCCGGGGCGGGCATGATTCGACACCTCATAGGCGGGCACGCCCGCGTTGCGGGTGATCTCTTGCGTCAGTTCGAACATGTCGGCTGACAGGTCCTCCTCGGGCAGTCCCTTCAGGAGGTTCTTCGCGTGCATCTGGCCGAAGACGGTGCCGTCCTCGATGGTCAGCTGGTAAAGCGACAGATGCGAGGTGCCGAAGTCCAGCGCGCGGCGGAGCTCATCGCGCCAGGCGGGCAGCGTCTGGTTCTGGCGCGCGTAGATCAGGTCGATCGAGACGCGATCAAAGGCGGATTTGGCAACAGCGATGGCCTTCGCCGCCTCGTCCACGGTGTGCATCCGGCCGAGGCGGCGCAGATCATCAGGGTCAAGCGACTGGATTCCAAGGGAAACCCGGTTGACGCCTGCCTTGGCGTAGCCCTCGAAGCGGGCGGCTTCGACCGAGCCGGGATTGGCTTCAAGCGTGATCTCGATGTCGTTGGCAAGGGTCCAGGTGGCGCGGATGCGGTCAAGGATGCCCTGGACGGTGGTCGCCTCCATCAGCGAGGGCGTGCCGCCGCCGAAGAAGACGGTGTTGAGGACGCGGCCCTGCGTCAGGGCGCCGATGCGGTCGATTTCGGCCTGGAACGCAGTCAACCAGCGGGACTGATCGACGCTGGCGGCGACATGGCTGTTGAAGTCGCAGTAGGGGCATTTCGACTGGCAGAAGGGCCAGTGCAGATACAGGCCAAAGCCCGCGTTGCGCCAATCTTCGTAGATCGGGGCATCCATCAGGGAAACAGCGCCGCGACGAGTTTGCGGAACGCATCGGCGCGGTGCGAGAGACGGTTCTTCTCCCAGCGGTCCATCTCGCCGAAGGTCTGGCTGTAGCCGTCGGGCAGGAAGATCGGGTCGAAGCCGTGGCCCTGTTCGCCGCGGCCGGGCCAGACGAGGCGGCCGGGGGATTTTCCTTCGAAGACAAGGTCCTGTCCGTCCGGCTGTGCGAGGACGAGGGTGCAGCAGAACTGCGCGCGGCGGGGCTCGGGGGCCTTTGCGGTCTCCAGCTCCCGCCAGACACGCTGCATGCCGACAGCGAAGTCGCGGCCCTTGGCCGTGGTGGCCCAGTCGGCGGTGAAGACGCCGGGGGCACCGCCCAGCGCATCGACGGCAAGGCCGGAATCGTCGGCCAGCGCGACAAGCCCCGAGGCCTTTGCGGCGGCATGCGCCTTGAGGCGGGCGTTGCCGACGAAGGTGGTCTCGGTCTCTTCGGGTTCGGCAAGGCCGAGGTCCCCCGCGCCCACGACGATCACGGCAAAGGGCGCGAGGAGATCGGCGATCTCTTCCAGCTTGCCACGGTTGTGCGTGGCGACCAGCAGGCGATCCCCGCGCTTCAGCATCTACAGACCCAGCGCGGCCCGTTGCGCCGCAACCAGCGCCGCGTTGCCCTGACGGGCGAGGTCGAGGAGCTGCAAGAGCTCGTCCTGGCTGAAGGCAGACCCCTCGGCGGACATCTGCACTTCGATCAGCTTGCCCGCGCCGGTCATGACGAAATTGCCGTCGGTTCCGGCAGCCGAATCCTCGGGGTAGTCAAGGTCCAGCACGGGCTGCCCGGCATAGATGCCACAGGACACGGCGGAAACGTGATCCAGCATCGGGTCCGACACGATCACGCCCGAGGTCAAGAGCTTGTTCACCGCCAGGCGCAGCGCGACCCAGCCGCCGGTGATCGAGGCGCAGCGGGTGCCGCCGTCGGCCTGGATCACGTCGCAATCGACGACGATCTGCCGTTCGCCCAAGGCTTGCCGGTCAACGCCCGCCCGCAGCGAGCGACCGATAAGCCGTTGAATTTCCTGCGTGCGGCCCGATTGCTTGCCCGCAGCAGCCTCACGCCGGGTGCGCGAGTTGGTGGCACGGGGCAGCATCCCGTATTCTGCCGTGACCCAGCCCTGGCCGGTGTTCTTCAGGAACGGCGGCGCCTTGTCCTCGATCGTGGCCGAGCAGAGGACATGCGTGTTGCCCATCTTGATCAGGCAAGAGCCTTCGGCGTGCCGCATCACGTTGGTTTCGATTGAAACGGTCCGTAGATCGCTTAGTTTTCTGCCTGACGGGCGCATTGCTGGACCTTTCGCTGGAATGCGGCCACATATGCAACCACAGGCACCGGATGCAAGGCCGATTGCTGAACCCATGACGACGCCGCAATCCATCCTCAGCGACATGAACGACCGCACGCGCGAAGTGTTTCGCCGCGTCGTCGAAGGCTATCTGACGTCCGGCGAGCCGGTGGGCTCGCGCACGCTGACGCGGACGCTGTCGGAAAAGGTCTCGGCGGCGACAGTGCGCAATGTCATGCAGGACCTGGAATATCTGGGGCTCCTGGACAGCCCGCATGTCTCGGCCGGGCGGATACCGACGCAGATGGGGCTGCGGATGTTCGTCGACAGCCTGCTGGAGGTCGGCCAGGTCGCGCCCGAGGATCAAGAGAAGATCGACGCCACCACGGGCGCGAACGATCAGGATGTGGCAACCCTGCTGGATGAGGTGGGTGCTGCGCTTTCGGTCATCACGCGGGGCGCCAGCGTCGTGCTGGCCCCGAAGCGTGAGGCGGCGATCCGGCATATCGAGTTCGTCAGCCTTGCCCCAGAACGGGCGCTGGTGGTGCTGGTCTTTGCCGATGGTCAGGTGGAGAACCGGGTTTTCGTGCCACCGGCAGGCCAGACACCGTCCTCGATGCGGGAGGCGGCGAATTTCCTGAACGCCTTGGCCGAGGGGCGGACCCTGTCCGAGCTGCGGGCCAACATCGTGTCGGAAATCGGCAAGCGGCGGCAAGAGATCGATTCGCTCGCGCGCGAGATGGTCGAAAGCGGCTTTGCGCTGTGGGAAAACGCAGGCGAGCCGTCCGAGCGGCTGATCGTGCGTGGCCGGTCGAATCTGATCGGCGAAGCGGCGGATCAGTCCGAGATCGACCGCATCCGGGTGCTGTTCGACGACCTGGAGCGCAAACGGGACATCGCGGAATTTCTCCACCTGACCGAGGCGGGCGAAGGCGTGCGCATTTTTATCGGTTCCGAGAACAAGCTTTTCTCACTTTCCGGTTCAAGTCTGGTGGTTTCTCCCTATATGAACGCTGATCGAAAGATCATCGGCGCGGTGGGCGTCATCGGACCGACCCGGTTGAACTATGGCCGCATCGTTCCGATTGTCGATTACACCGCCCAGCTGGTGGGCCGCATGGTCAGTGACCGCGGCAAGGGCTGAAGAAGGACGTGGCATATGTCGCAGGAAGAAACCACCGCCTCGCAGGTGGAGCTGGAAGAGTTTGGAACCCAGGACGGCGAGCTTGAGGCCCTGCGGGCCGAGCGTGACGAGCTGCGCGACAAGTTCATGCGGGTGCTGGCCGATGCCGAGAACTCGCGCAAACGGGCCGAGCGGGATCGCAAAGAGGCCGAGATGTACGGCGGGACGCGTCTGGCGCGCGACCTGCTGCCGGTCTACGACAACCTGCACCGCGCGATCCAGGCGATCCCGGAGGAAAGCCGGGCAACCTCGGCGGCGCTGATCGAGGGGGTCGAGCTGACCCTGCGCGAGCTGACCAATGTGATGACAAAGCATGGCATCACGATGATCTCGCCTGCGGTGGGCGATCCCTTTGACCCGCAGCTGCATCAGGCGATGTTCGAGGCGCCCCTGCCGGGTACCAAGGCCGGGCAGATCATCCAGGTCGCGACCGAGGGCTTCATGCTGTTCGACCGCCTGCTGCGCCCGGCGCAGGTTGGGGTGTCGTCGAACGTTGGCTGAGCCGTAGGGTGCGCATTCATGGCGCACCATCCGAAGGTGCGCCATGAATGCGCACCCTACGCCAGCCCCTTGATTTCATAGATCAGTTTCAGCGCCTCCATCGGCGTCAGCTCGTCCGGGTGCACTGCTTTCAGCCGCTCCTCCACCGCTGAAACCTTCTGATTCTGCGGAGGGGGTGGCGGCGGTGCGGCGCGGAACAAGGGCAGGTCGTCGATCAGCGTGGCCTGTTTGCCGCCCTCGCGCTCGCCCTTTTCCAGCGCGTCGAGCACGACCTTGGCGCGTTCGATCACCGAATGGGGCAGGCCCGCCAGCCGCGCGACCTGGACGCCATAGCTGCGGTCGGCGGCGCCTTCGCGGACTTCGTGCAGGAAGATGACCTCGCCTTCCCATTCCTTGACTGTGACGGTGGCGTTCTTGACCCCCGGCAGCTTGCCGGCCAGCGCGGTCATCTCGTGGTAATGCGTGGCGAAAAGTGCGCGAGAGCGGTTGACCTCGTGCAGGTGTTCCAGCGTGGCCCAGGCGATGGAAAGGCCATCGTAGGTGGCGGTGCCGCGGCCGATCTCGTCCAGGATCACCAGCGCGCGGTCGTCGGCCTGGTTCAGGATCGCGGCGGTTTCGACCATCTCGACCATGAAGGTCGACCGGCCCCGTGCCAGGTCGTCCGAAGCGCCAACCCGGCTGAAAAGCTGGGAGACAAGGCCGATGCGGGCCTGCGTGGCGGGGACGTGGCTGCCAACCTGGGCAAGAAGCGCGATCAGGGCGTTCTGACGCAGGAAGGTGGATTTGCCGGCCATGTTCGGCCCGGTCAGCAGCCAGATGGCCGGAGTCGTGGCCTCCGTCAGGGCGCAGTCGTTGGCGACGAAGGGCTGGCCCTCGCGGCGCAAGGCGCGTTCGACGACGGGATGGCGACCCGCGGTGATCTGGAAGGCGCGGCTGTCATCCACCACGGGGGCGCACCAGTTTTCCTCGGCAGACAGGTCGGCAAAGGCAGCGGCAAGGTCGATCTCGGCCAGCGCGCGGGCGGCAAGGGCGATGGGGGCGGATTGGTCGAGGATCTGGGCTTTCAGGGCGGCATAGTGGCGCTTTTCGATCTCCAGCGCGTGGTTGGCCGAGTTCAGGATGCGGGTTTCGAGGTCGGAGAGGGCAAGCGTGGTGAAGCGGACCTGGCCGGCGGTGGTCTGACGGTGGATGAACAGCTCTGGCATGGCGCGCATGCGGTCTTCGTGGGTGGTCGTGGTCTCGATGAAGTAGCCCAGCACGTTGTTGTGCTTGATCTTCAGCGAAGCGACGCCCGTGGCCTCGATGTAGTCGGCCTGCATCCGACCGATGACGCCGCGGCCTTCGTCTCGGAGGGACCGGGTGTCGTCAAGTTCGCGGTCATGGCCGGGGGCGATATAGCCGCCGTCGCGGGTCAGGAGCGGGGGTTCGGCGACAAGCGCGCGGGCCAGGAGTTGGACCAGGGTGTCGTGGCCGACCAGCGCCCGGGCGGCTTTCGCCAGCAGGGGCGGGGCCTCGGTCAGCAATCCCGCGATCCGACCGGCCTGTTCCAGCCCGGCGCGGATGGCGGTCATGTCGCGGGGGCCGTCGCGATCAAGCGCCAGGCGAGAGAGGGCGCGGTCGATGTCCGGCACGCGGCGGAGCGCCTCGCGGAGTTGGTCACGCAGCGAGGGGGTTTCGAGAAGAAAGTCCAGCGCGGCCTGGCGGGCGTGAATGGTGTGAAGGTCAAGCGAGGGCGAGGAGAGGCGGCGTTCCAGAAGGCGGGCACCACCGGCGGTGACAGTGCGGTCGATGGCAGCGAGGAGCGAGCCGTCGCGGCCACCGGACAAGGCCTGGGTGAGTTCCAGGTTGCGGCGGGTCGCGGCGTCGATCTGCATCGTGCCGCCTGCGGGTTCGCGGACAGGCGGGCGGAGGAGCGGCATCTTTCCGCGCTGGGTGAGGTGGAGGTAGTCGACGAGGGCGCCCATCGCGGAAACCTCGGCGCGGTCGAAGGTCCCGAAGGCGTCGAGCGAGGCGACGTGGAACAGGTCGCAGAGGCGGCGCTCGGCGCTGGTGGAATCGAAGCTGCCGCGGGAGAGGGGGGTGATGGCAAGACCGGGGTCCAGGACAGCGGCGATCTCGCGCTCGCGCGCTTCGGAGAGCAGAAGCTCACGCGGGGCGATGCGGGCGAGGTCGGGGCCAAGGCGGGTGAGGGAGGAGGGCATCACCCGGAACTCGCCGGTCGAGATGTCGGCCCAGGCGAGGGCGGCCTGGTCGCGCACCTCGGCGAAGGCGGCGAGGAAGTTGTGGCGGCGGGCTTCGAGGAGCGAATCCTCGGTCAGGGTGCCGGGGGTGACGAGGCGGACGACGTCGCGCTTGACGACGGATCTGGCGCCGCGCTTCTTCGCCTCGGCGGGGTCTTCCAGCTGTTCGGCGATGGCGACGCGGAAGCCCTTGCGGATCAGGGTGAGGAGGTAGCCCTCGGCCGAGTGGACCGGGACGCCGCACATGGCGATGGGCTCGCCCAGGTGGAAACCGCGCTTGGTCAGGGCGATGTCGAGGGCGGCGCTGGCGGCGACGGCGTCGTCGAAGAACATCTCGTAGAAGTCGCCCATCCGGTAGAACAGAAGCGCGCCGGGGTTCTGCGCCTTGATCTCGAGATACTGCGCCATCATCGGCGTGACGGTGTCTTCGCTCACTGCGTTCCCCCCGGTGGTTGGGGGAGACTACCGGGTGTGGGGCGGGCGGGGAAGGGGGGTGTCCACAGTGGACAGCTTTGCCTATGCACTTGATTTCAAAGAGTTGCGCATGGCCGGTCCGGCACTGCCAGGGTTTCCCGACCCGGTGCGGTTCATGAAATGAGCGCTGACGCGCAAGCCTTCCGTCTCGCCTCTGGCGCAAGCGCCAACCGGCTCGGGCATTGGGGGCGCTTCGCCCCCCAAACCCCCCGAGGATATTTGCAACCAGGTGAAAGGGTGATGTCCGGTCAGACGACTACAGCACGTAGCGCGAGATGTCGGCAGAGCGGGAGAGGGCACCGAGGTTGGTTTCGACGAAATCGGCGTCCACTGTCACCGACTGGCCGCCACGGTCGGGGGCGTGAAAGCTGAGCTCCTCGAAAACGCGCTCCATCACCGTGTAAAGCCGGCGGGCGCCGATGTTTTCCACGCTGCGGTTCACATCGGCGGCAATCCGGGCGAGGGCGGCAATGCCGTCGGGGGTGAAGGTGACGGTCACCTGTTCGGTCGCCATCAGGGCGGTGTATTGCCGGGTCAGGGCGTTGTCGGTCTCGGTCAGGATGCGGACGAAGTCGTCTTCGGTCAGGGGGCTGAGTTCGACACGGATCGGCAGGCGGCCCTGCAGTTCGGGAAGCAGGTCCGAGGGCTTGGCGATGTGGAAGGCGCCGCTTGCGATGAAGAGGATGTGGTCGGTCTTTACCGGGCCATGCTTGGTGCTGACGGTGGTGCCTTCGATCAGCGGCAGCAGGTCGCGCTGGACGCCTTCGCGGCTGACGTCGGCGCCGCGGGCGTCGCTGCGGGCGCAGATCTTGTCGATCTCGTCCAGGAAGACGATGCCGTTTTCCTGCACCGCCTCCAGTGCCGTGGCGCGGACGGCTTCGTCGTCGAGAAGCTTGTCGGCCTCTTGCCCGATCAGGATTTCGTAGCTTTGCGCGACCGTCATGCGCTTGCGGGTCGAGCGGCCGCCGAAGGCCTTGAACAGGTCTTGCAGGCCCTGCATCTGCTGTTCCATGCCGGGCATGCCGAAGCCCATCGGCATGGCGGGTGCGGCATCGGCGATCTCGATCTCGATCATCGTGTCGTCAAGTTCGCCGCGTTTCAGCTTGCCGCGGAACAATTCGCGGGTCTGTTCGCGGGCCTCCTTGCCCGCCAAGGCTTCGACCACGCGATCCTCGGCGGCCTTGTGGGCGCGGGCCTTCACCTCTTCGCGCATTGCGGCACGGGTGTCGTTTATCGCGACATCGACAAGATCGCGCACGATGGAATCCACGTCGCGACCGACATAGCCGACTTCGGTGAATTTCGTCGCCTCGACCTTGAGGAAGGGGGCGCGGGCCAGTTTGGCAAGGCGGCGGCTGATCTCGGTCTTGCCGACGCCGGTGGGGCCGATCATCAGGATGTTCTTCGGATAGACCTCGTCCCGCAGGTCGTCGCCCAGACGCTTGCGGCGCCAGCGGTTGCGCAGGGCCACGGCGACGGCGCGCTTGGCTTCCTTTTGACCGATGATGAAGCGGTCAAGTTCCGAGACGATTTCGCGGGGCGTGAGGTCGGTCATTCGGTCGATCCATAGGGCGGCAGGCGGGACTTGCCGGGAAAATCGGGGAGGAGGTCCATCACCTTGGCGCGCAGTTGCACCCACCAGGTGCCGATGGCGGTGATGAAGGCGCCAAGGGTGAGAAGGACGAAGATCCAGCTGGTGCCGCCGCCTTCGCCCATCACCCAGCTGATGACGATGGCGACGTAGACGATCGCGGCTGTCAGAAAGCTGCGGCGGTCGATCACCAGCGCAAGCAGGGTGATGAACACCAGCGCCACGGCAAGAAGCCCGGTTCCGCCGCCGTTCAGAAGGGTCAAGGCCACGGTATTGACCAGTGCCGGCGCGGCAAGCAGGTGGCACCAGAAGGCCGTCGCCGAATGGCGGCCCAGGCGGTAGGGGTCGCGGGTGTCGAACCACATTCCGGTCAGGAAGGCGGCGATGCCGAACAGCAGCGTTGCACTGGCAAAGGCCGGGCTTTCGGACAGGTCGAAGAAGGTGCCGAAGTCGTTTGCCCCCGCGACCAGACCCATCAGGTTTTCCGCCGAGGCGGTGACGGCATAGACCGCGCCCAGGGCGAAAGCTCCGGTCAGGAAGGCCGAGAACGGCAGACGGAAGCGGCGATACCAGGCGATCATGCCAAGAGCCGAGGCGGTGAAGCCAAGGATCGCGATCATGCGCTCACCCAGGTCGGCCTGGGCCAGGACCGTGAAGGTGAAGATGCCGATGCCGATGCCATAGGCCGTGGCGAGGACCATCGAGGGCAAGGTCATCCGGCGCTTGAGGGTGAAGTAGCCAGCCCACCACCAGGCGATGCCGGCGGTTGCAAGCGGCACCAGCGTCAGCAGCGCGAAGCCACCGAAAGCGGTCAGCAGCGCGGTGGCTCCGATCAAGAGGATGACCAGGCCGATCGAGATGAAGATCTCCGAGAAGCCGCGGAAGAACTCGAAGGGTTCGTCTTCCTGCGGGAGGGTGGCGCGTTTTCCGGCCCGGTCATTGGCCAGCACCTGGACCGAGGCTGCCTGTGCCTCGGTCAGAATGCCTGCGGCGACGGCAGCGCGAAGGTCTTCTGGGGTCATGCCGGGCAAACCTTAAGCGGGAAACTGTCCTGCCACAGATAAGGGGTTTGTCGGAGCAAACCAAGTGAGGTAAATTGTGCCTGGCCGTCGGTATATACAATCAGGGCATTGCATATATACAGGTCGTATATGTGGTAATGGCGTACAAGTGTCTGAACCTAAAAGAAAACCAAGCAGCGTTGAACGCTGTTGTTCATGAGGGACGAGTGTATGGATGACGAAGCTCCCAAACGGCTGAGCATCGCTGAGAAGCGCGCTCTGGCCAGTCCCCTGGTGTTGTCGCCGACCGAGCAGGTGCGCGAACTTCAGGTCGAAGCGTTGAGGACCGAAGGCTGGACGGATGCCGAACTGCCGGAGCAGACCCGGAAAAAGCTGATTTCCCTGCGTGTCGACCCCGAGGTGCTGGACTTCTTCAAGGCGCAGGGTCCGGGCTATCAGACGCGAATGAATGCGGTGCTGACGGCCTATATGCAGGTGAAGAAAGAGTACGGCCAGTCTTGATCGCATGGGTCCGACGCGGGCGCCTGACAGTGCGGGTGCCGGGCCGATGACGTCGCGGGCGATCCTGCTGGGGATCACGGCAGACCTTGCCTTTGCGGCCGGGGCGCTTCTGGCATCGATCCGGGCGCATGACCCAGGGTGTGATGCGACGGCGGTGATCCTGCACGACGGGCTGGACCCCGACCAGCAGGAGGCGTTTCGGCGGGTCTGGCCGGGCTGTCGCTTCCGTGCCTTCGACGCAGAGGCGGCAGTGGCGCGGCTGGGCGCGCCGTCCGGGCTGGTCTCGGGGTTCTTGCAGCACTACAGCGCCCTCGTGCTGGCAAAGCTGGACCTGCCCGATCTTCTGGAAGAGTACGACAAGGTTCTGTGGCTGGATGCCGACATCCTGGTCCGTGGCCGGCTGGATCGGCTGTGGGACTTCGACTGCCTGGCCTGGCGCGGTCTGCCAGACGGGGCGTTCAAGCGGCGCGAAAGGGCGCTTGGGGTCTTTGCCGAGCTGACGCTTGCCCCGGACGTGCCCCTGCTGAATGGCGGCGTGATCGGCGTCTCGCGCCGGTTCCTGGAGCTTGGCGGGTCGTCGGCGCTGCTGCACGGGTTTGCCGGGCGGCTGGCGGCAGAGGCACCAGGCTCGCAGATCGACGAGCTGCCCTGGTATCTGGCGGCGGCAAGCCGGGGGATGCCGGTCACGGTCCTGCCGATGGCGCTGAACCATCCGGTGGGCGCGAAGGGGGCCGATGCGGCGGTCGTGGTGCACGCGATCGGGGCGCACAAGTTCTGGAACTGCACGCCGCTTCTGCAGCTTTTTCCCGACTGGTCGCGGCACCAGGAGACCTGGGTTGCGCAGGGCGGGCGGGCCTATGCGGGTCAGGTCCTGCTGGCCGACGTGCATCCGCCCGAGCCGCACGACGTGCTCCGCGCGGCCCAGGCGCGGGCGCAGCGGCTGGCGGTGTTCAAGGCCCTGCGGCCGGTGCTTCCGAAGGGCATGGTGGTGGACCTTCAGCACGACCGCAAGCAGCTGCGGATCTTCCTGCATGGGCGGGCCGAGGCCGAGCATCTGCGCCTGCACCGGCATGCGAATGAAACGCGCATCGGCCTGGAAGCGATCCTGCCGCCAGAGCTGCAGGCGCGGGCGGTTGAGGCGGTTTGCGGCGGCGTCAAAGGGGCGCGGCACGAGAAGGGCGCGTTGATGAGCGTGCCCCTGACGCAGCTTGGCGCGGCCCTTGCGGCGATCGATGCCGTGCTGGTGGCGCCTCTCAGCCCGTGATCCGCTCGACCGTCAGGTTGCCGTTGGTGTAGACGCAGATGTCGGCGGCAATCGCCATCGCCTTGCGGGCAATGTCCTCGGCGGGAAGATCGGTTGCCATCAGACCCCTGGCCGCGGCAAGGGCGAAGTTGCCGCCCGACCCGATGGCGGCGACGTCATGTTCGGGCTCCAGCACGTCTCCGGCGCCGGTGATGACGAACAGCGCGGTGCCATCGGTGACGATCAGCATGGCTTCCAGGTTGCGCAGGTACTTGTCCATCCGCCAGTCCTTCGCCAGATCGACGCAGGCGCGGGCCAGCTGGCCGGGGGCGGATTCCAGCTTTTTCTCCAGCCGTTCCAGCAGGGTGAAGGCGTCGGCGGTCGACCCGGCGAACCCGCAGACGACGTCATGCCCGCCCGGAGACAGGCGGCGGACCTTGCGGGCGGTGCCCTTGATCACGGTCTGACCCAGCGAGACCTGACCATCGCCCGCCACCACGACCTCGCCACCGCGACGCACGGCAAGGATGGTGGTGCCGTGCCAGCCGGGAAATCTGTCGTCAGCCATGATGCCCTCCGTTTGCAGTGAATATGGTCAGGCGTCGGCACAAGGGCAACGCAAGACGCCCGCGCCTTTGGGGCGCGGGCGTTGCGTGACCTTTGGCCGGACTCAGCGGCGCAGGCCGAGGCGGGCGATCAGCGAGGTGTACCGCGCTTCGTCCGTCTTCTTGAGGTAGTCCAACAGCTTGCGGCGCTTGGCCACCATCATCAGAAGGCCACGACGCGAGTGGTTGTCCTTCTTGTGGCCCTTGAAATGCTCGGTCAGCGTGGCGATGCGCGACGACAGGATCGAGACCTGAACTTCCGGCGAGCCGGTGTCGTTCTCTTTGGTCGCGTATTCCTTGATCAGGCGGGCTTTTTCTTCGACAGTGATCGACATCGGGGTCTCCTTGGCTAAGGTGATGGCACAAGCCGGGATGTCGTCCAGCAGGGCCCTTGGAGGGTCCGTCCTTGCGGCGGATGCGGGCATCTACGCGGAATCGCCCGGCAAGGGAAGCGGATTCGCGCCGGAGGGCGTGACGGGTCGTTAAAGATGTCACCAGATTCCCGGTGGCCCGACCATCTCGCCGCTTTGGAAATGACAAGCCGGGTGGTAGTCTGATGGGGAATTCTCGTATGTTGCCAGAAGGTTAACGTGACAGTGCGACAGCCGTGCAGAAGGTCGGTGCAGTAGGGAGTATCGCGGTTGTTTGCCTTGTTTGGCCTTTTTGGCGTGATGATGGCCGGACTCGCGGCCGATGCGCTGATGTCGCAGCGGTCCGAGGGCGCGGAAGAGGACGGGGACAGGATTCCGCCGCCCGAAGACGAAGATGACCTGATCGACCGGGGCAACCTGCTGGACGATCTGGGCAATGACCCGACGATCCCCACCTCGGACGATCGGCCCGATCTGCCCGACGATGCCGTGACGCTGGCGGGTGGGCAGGGCAGCGATCTGATCTCCGGCTTCGGTGCGGGTGACGAGATCAGGGGCAATGGCGGGGCCGACCAGATCGACGGGCGCGGCGGTGACGACTGGATCGACGCGGGGGACGGCAATGATGCGGTCTGGGCCGGCGACGGTGATGACAGCATCTACGGCGCGGCGGGCAATGACACGATCCAGGGGCAGGCCGGCAATGACCTTGTTGACGGTGGCGAGGGGCGCGATTTGCTGATGGGCAGCGAAGGCAACGACACCCTGCACGGTGGCGCAGGCAACGACAGCCTGATCGGCGGAACCGGGGACGACTGGCTGACTGGCGACGAGGATGACGACTGGCTGCTGGGCGGTGCGGGCAATGACACCCTGATCGGCGGGGCCGGTCGCGACGAAATCGACGGCGGAGCCGGCAACGATGTCATCTTCGGGGTCGAGGCCGCGGGTCAACCGCAAGAGGCCGATTTCCTGAACGGCCAGGATGGCGATGACCGGATCCTTGTCGGGGCGGGCGACCATGCCTCGGGCGGGACAGGCAAGGACGAGTTCATCCTGCAGGAGTGGATGAACGAAAGCCAGGTCGCGCAGATTCTGGACTATGACCCCGGGCAGGACCAGCTGGTGATCGTCTATGACGCAGAGGTGCACACCGATCCGGTCGTGACCATCGAGCCCAACGCCGCGGGCAGCGGGCAGTCGGTGTTCATCGACGGGTCGAAGGTGGCAGTCGTCTACGGCGGGCCGGTCAACGTGGCGGACATCCGGCTGTCCGCCGCATGAGACCGTCACCAGGGCTGCGGGGTCTGGTCGTAGCTGACGTAAAGCGGGTGGCGGGGCTGGTTCTGCCCGGTCAGCCCAAGGTGATGCAGTGACCCGCCCGTCGTCCGCAACAGGGTGGTGACGGTGGCGCCGCGGCCAAGATGCAGGCCGTGATTGCCCCAGGCGCAGACGATCATGTCGGCCCAGTCGGCACTGTCGCGGATGGCGTCGTCATTCGCCGGCCCGACCGGGTCGTCCACGGCGCGCATCACGCGGGGATCGGTGGCCCGATAGGCGAAGATGTTGGTGACACGGAACGCACCGAACCCCAAGGCGCGCGCCCGGCGTTCGCAACGCTCCACCGTGGGGTCGTTCTGCATCTCGGTCGCGGTAGAGGGGTTCAGCATCACGAAAAGCGCCTTCGGCCCCGGCGCCCAGGTTCGGGTCAGAAGATAGCGATACCGCTCGCAGTCAGAGTAGACGGCCTCCGACAGCGCGTCGCCCTTGGTAAACCCGCGCGAGATCATGCTGCCCCCCAACCTGCCCCGACCTGTGCTGCTGCCAGGGCACATAGGGTTGAAGCGGGCCTGCGGGCAAGTGGGTCGGCAGGAATGGTCCGACAATCGGTGGGGCGGGCCAGGTTCCGCGACCGGGCCGGGCCAGGCATTTCCACTTGTTGCAGATTTGCGCTAGCACCTAGACTGTCGTCGAATCCGACCTGCCCGTGGAGCCTTCGTTGTCCGATCTGATCATCGCCGCGTATCGCAGCCAGACCGCGGCCTTCGTCGCGGGCGAAAGCCTGGTGGCCTTGCAGCAGGAGGCCGGGACCGAGCCGGAGGATATCGTCGTGGTCACCCGCGACGCAACGGGGCGGGTTTCGGTCAACCAGTTGATCGACCTGGCCTCCGGCAAACCTCTGGGCGGGGGCCGCTGGGGCACCCTGATCGGAATGATGTTCCTGGATCGGCGCAAACCTGTCGAGGGCGGCGTCGGCCTTGCCTCGCAGTTTATGGCCGCCGGGCTGGACAGCGCCTTCCTGCAAGAGGTGGCCACCTCGCTTGATGCGGGGGGCGCGGCGGTCGGGATCCGGGTGCGGCTGCTTGGGGCGAAGCGCGTTACCGAAGCATTGCAGCAACAGGCGGGCAACCCGCACATCCTGCAGACCCGAATCGGCGCCGAAGCGGAAGAGGCGCTGCACGACATGCAGGGACATATACCCGAGCGGGCCGTCCAGCCGGATGATCTGATCTGATGCGTCGCTGCTACCGCCTTGGCCGCGGGGCCGGCTGATGAGCGGCAAGTCCACGGACACCCCGGCGGCCAAACCGCGCAAGCGCAAGGCGAGGGCCGAAGTTGCCGAGCCCCCGGTTGCGCGTTCGCGGCTGCGGCGCGCGCTCATGTGGCTGGGGCGGGGGCTTGGTGCCATAGCGGGGTTCTATGCGGCACTGATCCTTCTGTTCAGCTTCGTCCCTCCGCCGATCAACCTGTACCAGCTGGGCGAGGCCTGGCGGCTGGGCGGGATCGAGAAGGACTGGGTAAGCTGGGAGGAAATCGCGCCAGTGATGGGCCGGTCGGCGGTGGCGGCGGAGGATGCGAATTTCTGCAATCACTGGGGTTTCGACATGGCCGCCATCCGGGCCGCGATCGAGGCGGGCAGCAACCGCGGTGCCAGCACGATCAGCCAGCAGGTGGTGAAGAACGTCTTCCTCTGGCACAATCGCACCTGGATCAGGAAAGCGATGGAGGCTGTGCTGACCCCGGTGGTCGAGCTGGTCTGGTCGAAGCAGCGCATCCTTGAGGTCTACCTGAACGTCGCCGAGTTCGACGAGGGCGTCTTCGGGGTCCAGGCGGCAGCGCAGCACCATTTCGGCGTCGATGCAAAGGATCTGACGGCGCTGCAGGCGGCGCGGCTGGCGGCGGTCCTTCCCGATCCGCAGGACCGCAGCGCGTCCGAGCCGACCAGCTTTGTCCGCAACCGGACCCGCGCGATCATCTCGGGCGCCGAGACCATCGCGGCGGACGGTCGTTCCGCCTGTTTCGAGGATTGATCCCGGCGCGGGGATTGAAATCCCTCCCCCGGCGCGGCAAGAGGGAGGGAAGACCGGAGGCCGCCGCCCGATGAACCGCCCCAGCAATCGACTTTACCATGTTCCCCTCTCTCCTTTCTGCCGCAAGGTGCGCCTGACGCTGGCCGAAAAGAAGATCGAGGTGGAGCTGGTCGAGGAACGGTACTGGGAACCGTCGCCCGACTTCCTGCGCCGCAACCCGGCGGGGAAGGTGCCGATCCTGAAGATGGGCGCCCGGGTGATGAGCGAGAGCCAGGCGATCTGCGAGTACATCGAAGATCTGGCCCCGGAACCGCCGCTGATGCCGAAGGGGGCCGAGGGGCGCTACGAGGTGCGCCGTCTCTGCGCCTGGTTCGACGACAAGTTCCACAACGAGGTCACGTCGAAGCTGTTGTACGAGCGGGTGAACAAGAAGGTCACCGGCCAGGGCTATCCGGATTCGAAGAACGTCAAGCTGGGCTCGACCCGGATCAAGTATCACCTGGATTACATGGCCTGGCTCTTGGACCAGCGGCGCTGGCTGGCCGGGGATGCGATGACGCTGGCGGATTTCACCGCGGCGGCGCATCTGAGCTGTCTGGACTACATCAGCGACGTGGACTGGAACCGGCACGCCGTGCTGAAGGACTGGTATGCGAAGATCAAGTCGCGGCCGTCGTTCCGGCCCCTGCTGGCCGACCAGATCTCGGGCTTCCCGCCCTCGGCGCATTATGCCGACCTGGATTTCTAGATCGCACCGCCGGGGCGCCGCCCCGGACCCCGGGATATTTGTCCCAGTATGAAAGAGCCGACGAAAGAGCAGCTTGTGGCGCGGGCCCTGGAGGAGGGGTTCGTGAAGGTTGGGGTGTGTCGGCCGGATGCGGTGCCAGAGGCGGCGGGGCGGTTGCGGTCGTTTCTGGACGCAGGGCGACACGGGCAGATGGGCTGGATGGCCGAGCGGGAGGCGTGGCGGGGGTCGGCGGCGGCGCTTTGGCCCGCGGCGCGGTCGGTGATCATGCTGGCGGAGGCGTATACGCCGGATGGTGATCCGATGGCGGGTCTGGCCCAGCGGGACCGGGGGGTGATCTCGGTCTATGCGCAGGGCAAGGATTACCACGATCTGGTGAAGCGGCGGCTCAAGCGGCTGGGACGCTGGCTGGTCGAGGTCGCGCGCTGCGAGATCAAGGTGTTTGTCGATACCGCTCCGGTCATGGAAAAACCGCTGGCACAGGCGGCGGGGCTGGGCTGGCAGGGCAAGCACACCAACCTGTTGGGGCGCGACCTGGGAAACTGGGTGTTTCTGGGGGCGATCTTCACGACGCTGGATCTGGAGCCGGACACGCCGGAGGTCAGTCATTGCGGGACCTGCACCGCCTGTCTGGACATCTGCCCGACAAAGGCATTTCCCGCGCCATATCAACTGGATGCGCGGCGTTGCATCTCTTACCTGACCATCGAGCACAAGGGCCCTGTAGATACGGAGCTGCGGGCCTGCATAGGCAATCGTATATACGGATGCGACGACTGTCTTGCGGTCTGCCCGTGGAACAAGTTCGCGGTCGCGGCGCGGGATGTCGGGTATCAGCCGAAATTGGGTCTGCCGGAGTTGGCCGAGCTGGCGTCCCTTGACGACAGCGCCTTCCGGGAGCGGTTCGCAGGCTCGCCCATAAAAAGGATCGGGCGCGACAGGTTCGTGCGCAATGTATTGTATGCCATTGGAAACTCGGGACTTCCGGCATTGCGCCCCGTCGCGGCGGGTCTGGTGGACGATCCTGATCCGGCGGTGGCCGATGCCGCGCGCTGGGCGATGGCACGGCTGACCTAATCTGCGATGGCCCGGTCGAGATGGGTGTAGCCGCCATCCGGGAAAAGCCACTGGCCGGTGGTGTGCGAGCTTCGTGACGACAGAAGGAAGACCACGGTATCGGCGATTTCCCGCGGGATGGTCATCCGGTGGCCCAAGGGGATGCGGCGGGTGATCGCGGCCAGGTGCTGGTCCGGGTTGTCGAAGGTTTTCAGCCAGTTGGCGTAGAGGGGGGTCATCACCTCGGCCGGGATCACGGCATTGACGCGGATGCCGTCCTTGAGGAACTCGGCGGCCCATTCGCGGGTCAGGCCCAACTGGGCGGCTTTGGCGGCGACATAGGCCGAGGTGCCGCCCTGCCCCGTCAAGGCGGTCTTGGAGGCGACGTTGACGATGGCACCCCTGGTGGCGCGCAGGTCGTCGGCAAGAAGGTGGACGAGGGTGAAGTAATGCACCAGGTTGCGGTCCAGGCTTTGCCGGAAGGCCTCCGGCCCGGCCTTGATCCCGACAGAGTCGTTGGCTCCGGCGTTGTTCACCAGGCCGTCGATGCGGCCGTGCCTGGCGCGGATCTCCGCTACCGCACGGCGGCACTGGTCGTCGTCCGAGAGGTCGGCGAGCACCACATCGGCGCCTGCGACCCCGGCCAGCCACGCAGGATCGGGCGCGCGGCGGGTCAGGATCACGGGGATCGCACCTTCCTCGGCCAGGACTTCGCTGACGGCGGCCCCGATGCCGGAACCTCCGCCCGTGACGATGACGACCTTGTCGCGCAGGTGCAGGTCCATGTCAGGTCTTCACGACGCGCTGGGTCTGCTGGCCCAGACCTTCGATCCCCAGGCGCATCACCTCGCCACCCTTGAGGTAGACCGGGGGCTTCTGGCCGAGGCCGACGCCGGGCGGGGTGCCGGTGGAGATGACGTCTCCGGCTTCCAGCGACATGAAGCGCGACAGGTACGAGACGATGTGCGCCACGCCAAAGATCATCGTGGCGGTGGAGCCGTCCTGGTAGCGGTGGCCGTCGACGTCGAGCCACATCTTGAGGTTGCCGATGTCGCCGGCCTCGTCCTTCGTGACCAGCCAGGGGCCGGTCGGGCCGAAGGTGTCGCAACCCTTGCCCTTGTCCCAGGTGCCGCCGCGTTCGGTCTGGTATTCGCGTTCCGACACGTCGTTGATCACGCAGTAGCCGGCAACGTGGTCGAGCGCGTCCGCTTCGTCGATGTATTTGCCCCCGGTGCCGATGACGACGCCGAGTTCCACCTCCCAGTCGGTCTTGACGGATCCGCGGGGGATTTCGACGTCGTCGTCGGGGCCGCACATGGCGGTGATCCATTTGTTGAAGACGACAGGCTCGGTCGGGATGGCCGCGCCGGTTTCGGCGGCGTGGTCGGCGTAGTTCAGGCCGATGCAGATGAACTTGCGGGTGCCGCCGACGCAAGGTCCCAGGCGCAGGTCCGTCTGGGGCACGCCCGGAACAAGGGGGAGCGACGTCGGGTCCAGCGACGCGAGGCGCTGAAGCGTCTCGGGCGACAGGGCAGCGCCGCCGATGTCGGTGACATGGGCGGAGAGGTCGCGAACCTGGCCGTTTGCATCAAGAAGACCGGGTTTCTCGGCGCCTTTCGGCCCGTAGCGCAGCAGTTTCATGGCAGGTCCTTTCGCTTAGATCGTGATGCCGCCGTCGACCAGGCAGGCCTGGCCGGACACGAAGCGGCTTTCGTCAGAGAGCAGGAAGACGACCATCGGGGTGATGTCGTCCGTGGTGGCAAGGCGGCCCATCGGCTGGCGGGCGATGAAGTCCTTTTCGGCCTGGACCGGATCGGCGGCTGACCCGATGCGACCGCGCAGGCTGGGGGTGTCCACGGTGCCGGGGCAAAGCGCGTTGCAGCGCAGCCCGGTCTTCACGAAGTCGGCAGCGATGGCCTTGGTCAGGCCGATCACGGCAGCCTTGGTGGCGCCGTAGGCCGTGCGATTGGGCAAGCCTTTGACCGACGAGGCCACCGACGCCATGTTCAGGACCGACGCGGTGCCGGTGACCTTCGCGCGATCCAGCATGCCGGGAATGAAGGCGCGGCAGGTGTGGAACATCGACTTCACGTTGAGCTCGAAGGAGAAGTCCCAGTCACGGTCGGTCACGTCAAGGATGCTGCCGTTCGCGACGAAGCCCGCACAGTTGAACAGGCCATCGAGCGGCGGGAGGCGGTCGCGCAGCGCGGTGATGGCGGCGGCGTCGGTGACGTCGAGGGGGTGGGTCTCCATCTCCAGGCCGGAAAGAAGGCCCGCGTCGCGGTCCGTGGCGATCACGGTGGCGCCTTCGCGGGCACAGGCGATGGCGCTGGCGCGGCCGATGCCCTGGCCCGCTGCCGTGATCAGGATGGTCTTGCCTTGCAGTCGCATCGTCTCCCCCCCCGCTCGTGCTGGCGGCGAGACTAGTCGGGGCGCGCGCGGAAGGGCAAGCGGTTCTCGGCCGGTTCATGCTGGCAGGCCAGGTCAACAGGCTTGGCGGAGCGGTGATTCGGGTGCAGGATCGTGGGCCTGATGCAGCCTGGGAGGAAAGCATGAGCCGTCATCTTGCCGATCATCGCAGCCGGACGACCGGGGGCCGGGTAAAGCACTTCCTGCGTCTTGCCCGGAAACCCAGGGAAACCTGGCAGCGCCCGCGGGGCAAGTCCGGGGCCAGCCGGTTGATCCAGTTCCTCCGCATCGAGCGGGGCCGGACGGCCTGAGGGTCCTCAGGAGATTTTCCAAGCGAAATCAGTCGCTGGCTTGACCTTCGGTCAAGCCTTGGCCGGTTTCAGCCGGTCGCGCAGCGCAGCCAGGATGTCGCGCAAGTCGGCAAGGTCGGCCATCGGCACGCCGGTCTTTTCCGCAAAGACGCGCGGCAGGTCCGAGGTGCGGTCGGCAAGCGCCCGGCCATCGGCGGTCAGCGACAGCCGCACCTGACGTTCGTCCTTGCTGTCGCGGCTGCGGCGGACCCAACCGGCACCCTCCATCCGCTTGAGCAGAGGGGTCAGGGTGTTCGATTCCAGCCGCAGCTCGGCCCCCAGCTGCCCGACGGTCTGTCCATCGACGGTCGCCAGCGAGGACAACACCAGATACTGCGGGTAGGTCAGGCCCAGAGGCTGCAACAGCGGCGCATAGGCGGCATGGACCGCATGGGCGGTCGAGTGCAGCGCGAAGCAAAGCATGTCGGCGGGGGCGAGGGTCATCCGCGGGATATTATATCGCCCGCGATGAAAATGCAAGCGGTTGACAGGATGCCGATCCCCGTCTATTTATATCGTGCACGATTTAATTTATGGCAGGAGACTGAGATGTCGGTAGCCGCAAAGTATTGGACCGAGGCCAAGGCCACCGGCGGCGGGCGCAACGGAACGTCAGGCCTGGTGAACGGCCAGTTGACGGTGACGATGACCAGCCCGAAAGAGCTGGGCGGCTCGGGCCTGGGCCACAACCCGGAAGAGCTGTTCGCGGTGGGCTATGCCGCCTGCTATCTGGGGGCGATGCGCTTTGCGGCGACCAGCGAGAAGCTGGGCACCGTGCCGGACTCGGCGACGGTCAACGCGCATGTCGGAATCGGCGGTCGCTCGGACGGTGGGTTCGGGCTGAAGGTCCGCCTGGTGGTGACGATGCCGGGCGTCGACCGCGCGGTGGCGGAAAAGATCGCCGAGCGCGGCCACTTCATCTGCCCCTACTCCAACGCGACCAAGGGCAATATCGAGGTCGTGACCGAGGTGGTCTGACCCTTGGGCTGACGTGACAAAGGCCGGGTGCAGCGCCCGGCCTTTGCAGGCGTGCCCGAGATGTCAGGACCGGACGAGCTTTTCGTATTCGGTCGCGACGCGCCTGGTCAGGTCGCCCACTTCGAAGGTGTGGTCGCCGATCTGGCCGACGGGCGTCACCTCGGCGGCAGTGCCGGTCAGCCAGCACTGCTCGAAGGTCGCCAGTTCCTCGGGCATGATATAGCGTTCGTGGACCTTGATCTGCATGTCCTTCAGCATCCCGATCACGGTCTGCCGGGTGATGCCGTTCAGGATGCAGTCGGGGTTCGGGGTGTGAACCTCGCCATCCTTGACGAAGAAGATGTTGGCGCCCGTCGCCTCGGCCACATAGCCGCGAAAGTCGTAGAACAGCGCGTCCGAGCAGCCCTTGGCGATCGCGGCGTGCTTGGACATGGTGCAGATCATGTAAAGCCCGGCGGCCTTTGCGGCAGTCGGAATGGTTTCGGGCGAGGGGCGTTTCCACTTGGCGATGTCAAGCTTGGCGCCCTTCATCTTGGCGTCGCCGTAATAGGCGCCCCAGGACCAGCAGGCGATGGCCAGACGGACCGGGTTGCCCAGCGAGCCGACGCCCATTTCGTCCCCCGCACCACGAAAGGCGATGGCGCGGACATAGGCGTCGGTCAGGCCGTTGGCCTTGAGCACCTCTTCCTTGGCGGCGTCGATCTCGTCGGCGGTGTAGGGGATCGGCATGTCGAGCAGGCGGCCGGATTCCAGCAGGCGCAGCGAATGTTCGTGGCCTTTGAAGATCTTGCCGTTGTAGCAGCGTTCGCCCTCAAAGACCGACGAGGCATAATGCAGGGCATGGGTCAGGATGTGGACGTTCGCGGAACGCCATTCCACCAGCTTGCCATCCATCCAGATGAACCCGTCGCGATCGTCGTATCCTGCCATCTTTGCCTCCAGCTTTGCGAAAGTTGCGCCTGAAAGGTCCGCTTCGGACAGATTCTTGCGCGAAATCGGACAGGAATTATGGGTTCGTACTTGGAAAGTCAACAAGGCTGACGTAAATTCGCCGGGAAGGAGTACCCAATGGCCGAGACACCGGGTGGCGAAAACCTGCTGTTCCTGACGGACGAGCAGCTGCGCAAAGGCATCGAGGCGATGTTCTTCGCCTATCGCGGCTTCACGGCGGACCCGGACCGGATTCTGGAGGGGATGGACTATGGCCGGGCGCATCATCGGGCGATCCATTTCATCCATCGCTCGCCGGGGACGACGGTTTCGAACCTGCTCCTGATCCTTGGTGTTACAAAGCAGTCGTTGAATCGTGTGTTGCGGACCTTGATCGAGGATGGCCTTGTTCGCAGTGAAAAGGGCAAGGTGGATGCGCGGGAACGGCATCTGCATTTGACGGACAAGGGACAGATGCTGGAGCGGGAATTGTCGGACGCGCAGCGGGCGCGGATGCGGGCGGCGTATCGGGCGGCGGGGCCGCAGGCGGTACAGGGTTTCCGGCAGGTGCTGGAGGCGATGATGGACCCCGAAATGCGGCGTCAGTACAACCGCCTGAAGGAGGGCGGCTGATGGTCCCGGACGCGCATCTGCTGATCGTCGACGATGACGAACGGATTCGGGGTCTGCTGCAGAAGTTCCTGATGCGGAACGGGTTTCTGGTATCTGTCGCGCGCGATGCTTCTCAGGCGCGGAAGATCCTGGCCGGGTTGGAGTTCGACCTGATCGTGATGGACGTGATGATGCCGGGCGAGGATGGCGTCACGCTGACCAGGGATCTGCGCAAGAAGATGGCGACTCCGATCCTGCTGCTGACCGCGCGGGGGGAATCGGCGAACCGGATCGAGGGGCTGGAGGCAGGGGCGGACGACTATCTGGTCAAGCCGTTCGAGCCGAAAGAGCTGTTGCTGCGGATCAATGCGATCCTGCGCCGGGTGCCCCAGGTCAAGGCGGCCGAGCCGGTGCGGCAGATCCTGCACCTGGGCGCGGTGCGCTATGACCTTGACCGCGGCGAGATGTGGCGTGGCGAGGCTCCGGTTCGGCTGACGGCGACCGAGGCGGCCCTGATGCGGGTGTTTGCCGCGCAACCGGGCGTGGCGCTCAGTCGGGAAAGGCTGGTGGGAGAGACTGCCAGCGAGGATGCGGCGCAAGAGCGGGCAGTCGACGTGCAGATCACCCGGCTGCGGCGGAAGATCGAGGACGACCCGAAGGCGCCGCGCTATCTGCAGACAGTGCGCGGTGAGGGCTACATGCTGCAGCCGGATTAGGCTGTGGTCGGCCCCGGCGGCGCTGACCTGCGTGCGGGGATGTTTCTGGACAGATGAAAGGGCAGTGCGGTGCTTGTCTTCACGGATGCGGCGTTTCGCGGCCACCTGACTCCTCCAGGGCATCCCGAGCGGGTGGAGCGGTTGGACGCCGTGGAGCGGGGGCTTGCCGGACTGGCGGTGGAGCGGCGGGGATGTCCCCCGGGCGAGGAGACCGAGGTGCTGCGCTGTCATCCGGCGGGGTATCTGGCGCGGGTGAAGGCGGCGGTGCCGGTCGAGGGCTGGGCGCAGCTGGACGGGGATACCTTCCTGTCGCCGGGATCGTATCAGGCGGCGATGCGGGCGGTCGGAGGGATCTGCGCGGCCGTGGATGCGGTGGTGAGCGGGGAGGCGAAGACGGCCTTCGTCGCGGGACGGCCCCCGGGGCACCATGCGGAACGCGAGGTGGCGATGGGGTTCTGTCTCTTCGGGACGGTGGCCATCGGGGCGAAGCGGGCGCTGGATCATCATGGGCTTGGCCGCATCGCGGTGGTGGATTTCGACGTTCATCACGGGAACGGGACGCAGGATCTGTTGTGGGACGAAGGGCGGTGCCTGTTCGTCTCGTCGCACCAGATGCCGCTCTATCCCGGCACCGGGCGGCCAGAGGAACGGGGCGCGCACGGACAGATCCTGAACGCACCCTTGCGTTCGGGGTCTGGGGGCCGGGCGCTGCGGGAGCTGTATGAGGGCGTGATTTTCCCGGCGCTGGCGGCCTGGGAACCTGAGATGCTGCTCATATCGGCGGGTTTCGATGCCCATGCGGAGGATCCGCTGGCCGGGTTGGCGTGGCAGGCGGAGGACTATCGCTGGCTCACCGACCGCTTGTGCGATTTCGCCGGGGGGCGGGTGGTATCGTCCCTGGAGGGTGGCTATGATCTGCAGGCGCTGGCGGCATCCGTGGCCGCGCATGTGGGCGTGCTGGAGGAGCGGGGCCGATGAGCGACAAGGCGGTGGAGACGATGAGCTTTGAAGAGGCGATGGTCGCCCTGGAGCAGGTCGTGGGGGCGCTGGAACGGGGCGAAGTGCCGCTGGAACAGTCGATTGCGCTGTACGAACGGGGCGCCGCGCTGAAGGCGCATTGCGCGAAGAAGCTGGCCGAGGCCGAAGAGAAGGTAGAGCTGATCCGCGCGCAGGAAGGTCGGGCGGTGGGCACGACCCCGGCGGAGGGGATGTGACCTTCTCGCAGCGGCTGGCGGCGGACGCGGCGCTGTGCGAGGCGCGGTTGCTGGCTGCTCTGGACGGGCGCGCGGACCAGCCGGTGACGCATGCGATGCGGTACGCGGTGCGGGGCGGCAAGCGGCTGCGCGGGTTCCTGGTGCTGGAGGGCGCGCGGATGCTGGGGGTTTCCGAGGACCGGGCGGCAAGTGCGGCGGCGGCGATCGAGGCGCTGCACGCCTATTCCCTCGTGCACGATGATCTGCCCTGCATGGACGACGACGACCTGCGGCGCGGGCAGCCGACGGTTCACAAGAAGTGGGACGAGGCGACGGCGGTGCTGGCGGGGGATGCCCTGCAGACGCTGGCTTTCGAACTCCTGTGCGACCCGGCGCTGGGGTCCTCGGACGTGCGGATGGAGTTGGTGAGCGGGCTGGCGCGCGCCTCGGGGATCGACGGGATGGTGCTGGGCCAGGCGCTGGACATCGCGGCCGAAACCGCGGGGCGGGCGCTGACGCTGGACGAGATCACGGCGCTGCAGGCGGGCAAGACCGGGGCGCTGATCGGGTTCGCGGCCGAGGCGGGGGCGGTGATGGCGCAGGCCGACCGGGCACCGTTGCGGCGCTATGCCGCTGCGCTGGGACTGGCCTTCCAGATCGCGGACGACATCCTTGATGTCACGGGCGACGAGGCCAGGACCGGCAAGCGGTTGCACAAGGACGCCAAGGCGGGCAAGGCCACGTTCGTCTCGCTTCTGGGCCTGGATGGAGCCAGGGCGCGGGCGACGGAGTTGGTGGTCGAGGCCGAAGCGGCGCTGGCCGGGTATGGAAAAGGTGCTGCCAACTTGATTGCCGCCGCACGCTTCGTTATCGCGCGGGACAGTTGACCGCAAAGGCAGGCATGATGACCGACCGACCCGCTACTCCGCTGCTTGACCGGGTGACTGTTCCCTCGGACCTGAAGCCGCTGACTGACCGCGAGTTGCACCAGCTGGCGGCAGAGCTGCGGGCCGAGACGATTGCCGCCGTGTCGGTGACGGGCGGCCATCTGGGGGCCGGGCTGGGGGTCGTCGAGCTGACGGTGGCGATCCATGCCGTCTTCGACACCCCGCGCGACAAGCTGATCTGGGACGTCGGCCACCAGTGCTATCCGCACAAGATCCTGACCGGGCGGCGGGACCGGATTCGCACGCTGCGGATGGAAGGCGGGCTGTCGGGCTTCACCAGGCGGTCGGAGAGCCCCTATGACCCGTTCGGGGCGGCACATTCATCGACCTCGATTTCGGCGGCGCTGGGCTTTGCGATGGCGGCCGAGCTGGGCGGCGATCCAGGCGATGCGATCGCGGTGATCGGCGACGGCGCGATGAGCGCGGGCATGGCCTTCGAGGCGATGAACAACGCGGGCCATCTTGGCAAGCGGCTGTTCGTGATCCTGAACGACAACGAGATGTCGATTGCCCCTCCGGTCGGGGCGCTGTCGGCCTATCTGAGCGAGCTTTATGCCGCCGCTCCGATGCAGGACCTCAAGCAGGTGGCGAAGGGGATCGTGGGGCTGCTGCCCTCTCCCTTCCAGGAGGGGGCCAAGCGGGCCAAGGACATGCTCAAGGGCCTGGCCGTGGGCGGAACCTTGTTCGAATCGCTGGGGTTCGACTATGTCGGGCCGATCGACGGGCATGACCTGGATCAGCTGCTGCCCGTCCTGCGGACGCTGAAGGCCAGGGCCACGGGGCCGGTCCTGCTGCATGTGCTGACCAAGAAGGGCAAGGGCTACGCGCCGGCCGAGGCGGCGCGGGACAAGGGTCACGCGACGGGCAAGTTCGATGTCCTGACCGGGGTGCAGGTCAAGGCGGCGTCCAACGCTCCGTCCTACACCAAGGTCTTTGCGCAGTCGCTGGTGGCCGAGGCCGAGCGGGACGAGAAGATCGTGGCCGTCACGGCGGCGATGCCGGACGGGACCGGGCTGGACCTGTTCGCGGGTCGGTTCCCGAAACGCTGCTTCGACGTGGGCATTGCCGAACAGCACGCAGTGACCTTCAGCGCCGGGTTGGCGGCGGGCGGGATGAAGCCGTTCTGCGCGATCTACTCCACCTTCCTGCAGCGCGGCTACGATCAGGTCGTGCACGATGTAGCGATCCAGCGCCTGCCGGTGCGGTTTGCCATCGACCGGGCCGGGCTGGTCGGGGCCGACGGGGCGACCCATGCGGGGGCGTTCGACATCGGTTTCCTGTCGAACCTGCCGGGGTTCGTGGTGATGGCGGCGGCGGACGAGGCCGAGCTGGTGCACATGGTGGCGACGGCGGCAGCGCATGACAGCGGGCCGATCGCGTTCCGCTATCCCAGGGGCGAAGGCGCAGGGGTCGAGATGCCTGCCCGCGGCGTGCCGCTGGAGATCGGGCGGGGACGGGTGCTGCGCGAGGGGTCGCGCGTGGCGGTGCTGTCCTTCGGGACCCGGCTGGCGGAAAGCCTGAAGGCTGCCGAGGCTTTGGCAGTGCGGGGGGTGTCGGTGACAGTGGCGGACGCGCGGTTCGCCAAGCCGCTGGACCGGGACCTGGTCTTGCAACTGGCGCGGGGGCATGAGGCTCTGGTCACGGTCGAGGAAGGCGCGGTCGGCGGCTTTGGCAGCCACGTGGCGCAGTTGCTGGCCGAGGCGGGCGTGTTCGACCGGGGGCTGAAGTTCCGGTCGCTGGTGCTGCCGGACATCTTCATCGACCAGGCCTCACCCGAAGCGATGTACCGGGTCGCGGGGCTGGATGCGGGGCATATCGAGGCTAAGGTGCTGGAGGCCCTGGGCGTCGCGGTGGTTGGGAGAAGGGCGTGAGTCTGGCTGCGCTCCGACCTACCTGAGACCGTCCATAACCCGCACCAGGGCCTCGGAAATCCCAGGCTCGGACAGGGCGTGGCCGGCCATCGGGACCATCTTGAGCTGGCACCTGGTCCAGCCCTGTGCCAGCTGCCAGGCCGAATGTGGCGGGCAGATCATGTCATAGCGGCCCTGGATGACGGTTGCCGGAATGTGCTCGATCTTCCTGCGTTCGCGCAGGATCCAGCCGTCACATTCCAGAAAGCCCCCGTTCTGGAAATAGTGGTTCTCCAGCCGGGCGAAGGCGCGGGCGTAGTCCGAAGGGCTTTCGCCAAGCATCCCCTCGTTCTGGATCGAGGCCAGCGCGTTTTCCCAGTTGGCCCAGATCCGGCCGTACCGGGTTTCCTCGACCAGGTTGCCGGAAAACAGGCGGCGGTGGTAGGCGGCGATCAGGTCGCCACGCTCGGCCTCGGGGATGACTTCGGTGAATCGGGCCCAGAGGTCGGGGAAGAAGGCCCCCGCCCCGCCGCCGTAGAACCAGGTCAGCTCGGCCTTGGTGGCAAGGAAGACGCCGCGCAGGACCAGGTGCGAGACCCGCGCGGGGTGGGTGATGGCGTAGATCAGCGCCAGCGTGGCGCCCCAGCTGCCGCCGAACCCGGTGAAGTGGTCGATGCCCAGCGTCTGGCGGATCGTCTCGACATCCTGGACCAGGTGCCAGGTCGTGTTGGCGGTGACGCTGGCATGGGGACGCGAGCGGCCACAGCCGCGCTGGTCGAACAGGACGACGCGGAACACGCGCGGGTCGAAATAGCGCCGCATGGCGGGAGAGCAGCCGCCGCCCGGCCCGCCGTGAAAGACGATGACGGGGATGCCCGAGGGGTTGCCGCACTGCTCGACATAGACCCGATGGCCGTCGCCCATGTCGATCACGCGCTGATCGAAGGGGTCGATCGGCGGGTAAAGGTACTCGACTGCGCGCTTTTGACCTGATCTCTGATCCATCTGCACACTATATACGCCGGGACAGCCCGGAGTCGAAAGGGCAAACAGGAGGCGGCGATGGCGGTTGATACGGTTGATCCGCAGGAAGTGGCCAAGTTCGAGCGCATGGCGGCGGAATGGTGGGACCCGAACGGCAAGTTCAAGCCGCTGCACATGCTGAACCCCTGCCGGCTGGACTATATCACCAGCCAGATCGCCGCCGAGTTCGGGCGGGATCTGACGGGCGCGCTGCCGCTCAAAGGGCTGCGTATCCTGGACATCGGCTGCGGCGGTGGCCTGTTGTCCGAGCCGATGGCGCGGCTTGGGGCCGAGGTCGTGGGCGCGGATGCGGCCGAGCGGAACATTCCGGTGGCCCAGGCTCATGCCAGGCAGTCGGGGCTGGCGATCGACTATCGCCACACGACGGCCGAGGCACTGGCCGCCGCGGGTGAGCAGTTCGATGTGGTGCTGAACATGGAGGTCGTCGAGCACGTCGCCGATCCGCAGGCCTATCTGACCGCCTGCCAGCAGTTGCTGCGCCCTGGTGGCCTGATGATCTGCTCGACGCTGAACCGGAACCCGAAAAGCTTTGTGATGGCGATCATCGGGGCGGAATGGGTGATGCGCTGGCTGCCGAAGGGCACGCATGACTGGGCGAAGTTCATCACTCCGGACGAGCTGTATGGCTTGATCGAAAAGGCGGGACTGCGGCCCGTCGACCGCAAGGGGATGGTGTTCAACCCGGTGACCTGGCGCTGGAGCCTGTCGGACCGCGACCTGAGCTGCAATTACGTGACCGCCTCGGTCAAGGGCTGACGCCTGGACCGGACCGCCAGAAGCGGCCAGACTGCGGGCGACGGGTGGGCCATGTCCTCTGGTCGCGGCTTTCCGACCTGGGGCTGCGCGTCCGGGGGCGGCGGTCGATCTTCTGAACCTTGCATTGCGGGGCCTTCGCCGGTAGCAGAAGGGCGGTTTGCGGGAGACGGGTGATGGACGGGATCGACACGCTGAAGGCCAGGTATCTGGCGGCGGTGGCCGGTGCGGCGGATGAGGCCGGGCTGGAAGAGGTCCGCCTGGGCGCTCTGGGCAAGAAGGGCGAGATTTCGGCGCTGATGGCGGGCTTGGGGAAGATGGACCCCGAGGCGCGCAAGGTCGCCGGGGCCAGCCTGAACGCGCTGAAGGACGAGATCGACGCCGCCTTGCGGGCGCGCAAGGTGGCGCTGGGCGATGCGGCGCTGGACGAGCGGCTGAAGACCGAATGGCTGGACGTGACCCTGCCTGGCCGCCCGCGGCCCCGCGGAACGGTGCATCCGGTGTCGCAGGTCATGGAAGAGCTGACGGCGATCTTTGCCGACATGGGGTTTTCGGTGGCCGAGGGGCCGCAGGTCGAAAGCGACTGGTACAACTTCGACGCGCTGAACATCCCGCCCGAACACCCGGCGCGGCAAGAGCATGACACCTTCTTTATGGCGCGTGCGCCCGGCGACAACCGCCCGCCGCATGTGCTGCGGACCCATACCTCTCCGGTTCAGATCCGGGCGATGATGGCCCAGGGTGCGCCGATCCGGGTGATCGCTCCGGGCCGGGTCTACCGCATGGACATGGACCAGACCCACACGCCGATGTTCCACCAGGTCGAGGGGCTGGCGATCGACCGCAAGGTCAGCATGGCGAACCTGAAATGGTGCCTGGAGGAGTTCTGCCGCGCCTTCTTCGAGGTCGACAAGGTGGAGCTGCGCTTCCGTGCCTCGCATTTCCCGTTCACCGAGCCTTCGGCCGAGGTCGACATCCGTTATTCGAACGTCGGCGGTCAGCTGAAGATCGGCGAGGGCGACAAGTGGATGGAGATCCTGGGCTCGGGCATGGTGCATCCGAAGGTGCTTGCCGCCGCCGGGGTCGATCCGACCCAGTGGCAGGGCTTTGCCTTCGGCATGGGGATCGACCGGATCGCGATGCTGAAATACGGCATCCCCGACCTGCGGGCCTTCTTCGAGGCCGACCTGCGCTGGCTGCGGCACTACGGGTTCAGCGCGCTGGACGTGCCGGACCTGGCGGGGGGGTTGTCGGCCTGAATGGACGACCCGGACCTTTCCGCCCGCAAGCATCTGGCTGGGAGTGATCCCGCCTTTCCGGCGCGGCGGGAAGAGGCCTGGGGGCGGATCGTGGCGGCATTGGACGGGGTGCTGGTCCCGGCGGGCTATACGCTGGCCAGGACGACCTGGACCCGGGTGACGTCGGCGGGCAAGTCGGCGGTGCATCTGCTGCGCAATCGCTATGGCTGGGATGTGCAGATCATCCTGCGCTTCGTGACCCCGGACGGATCGTTGCCCGATCACCCGGACTGGCCCGGCATCGAGGAGGTGACGCTGGCCGAGTTCTTCGAGGAAGCCGCCAGCGATCCGGGGACCCTGGCCTTCGTCGACGTGCTGGAGCGGCCGGACTGTCTGGAGGTGGCGGTCGCAACCCTGCGGGAGCAGGTGCTGCCCTGGTTCGAGGCTTTGCATCTGGAAGACCCGCCCCGGACTTGATCCGGGGCCTCGGTGATGCCGGGAGGCCCCGGATCAAGTCCGGGGCGGGGTCTCGTGCAGACGGCGCGCGGCGGCCTGACCCGCCCAGCGGCCGGTGGCCCAGCAGGCGGTGAGGAGATAGCCGCCCGTCGGGGCCTCCCAGTCCAGCATTTCCCCGGCGGCGAAGGTGTCGGAAAGCGGTTTCAGCTCCAGGTCGGGGGTCAGCGTGTCCCAGGCGATGCCGCCCGCGACCGAGATGGCCTCGTCAATCGGGCGGGGGCCTTGCAGCGGGATCTGCAGATGCTTGAGGTGGGCGAAGGGTTCGGCGCGGGCGAACTCCATCACCAGGGCGATCTGCGTGCGGTCGAGGCCAAGTTTTCGCAGGCGGTTCGCGGTGCTTTCGCCGGCTTTCATCCGCGACAGGCGACGGGTGATCTCGTCCTGTCCCAGATCGGGCAAGAGATCGACGGCAAGCGTATCTGCATCGCGTAGATACTTGTATATACTGTAGATACCGCCGCCTTCGATGCCCTTGGCCGAGATGACGAACTCTCCACGCTCTCGACTTGGCCCCGCCAACAGGGCTATGCCTTTGACAGGGCTGCCAAAATGCTGCGCCATATGCGGCGACCAGGCGACGCGGAAGCCCATGTTGGCGGGTTGCCAGTCGGTGATCTGCACGCCCTTCGCGCGCAACCACGGCACCCAGGCGCCGTCCGATCCAAGACGTTGCCAGCTTGCGCCGCCAAGGGCGAGGACGGTGACTTTGGGGGTCAGGCAGTGCGGGCCGCCGGGTGTGTCGAAGGCGAAGGCGTCGCCAGTGAACCCGGTCCAGCGCCAGCGGGTGCGGATTTCGACACCTTGGGCCGTCAGGCGTCCAAGCCAGGCGCGCAGAAGGGGCGAGGCCTTCATCGCCACGGGGAAGACGCGGCCGGATGAGCCTGTATAGACGTCCTGACCCAGCGCGCGGCACCAGTCCTGAACCTGTTCGGGGCCGAAACCGGCAAGGATCGGGCGCAGGTGGGGGGTGTCGTAGCGGGTGACGAAGACCTCCCACGGCTCGTCCTTGGTGACGTTCAACCCGGACTTCCCCGCCATCAGGAACTTGCGCGCGACGGTGGGTTTCGCTTCGCACACAAGGGTTTGCACGCCTGCCTTCGCCAGCTCTTCGGCAGCCATCAGCCCGGCGGGACCGGCGCCGATGACAAGAGCCTCAGGCTGCGGGAACATTGCGCAGTTCGACGACGCGGTGGGGATAGGGCATTTCGATCCCGGCCTCTTTCAGCGCATTCCAGATCGCGAAGAGGACCGGCGAGCCGTACTTGTTCTTGCCGTCGTCGATGCCTGCGACCCAGTATTCCACGGCGAAGTCGACGCTGCTTTCGCCAAAGCCGCGCAGCTCGCAATCCGGGCCGTCGGGGGAATGCAGCACGAAGGGAAGCTTCGCCACCGCGCGCTCGATCAGATCGGGCACGATGTTTATGTCGGTCTCGTAAGCCACGGAAAACAGGGCCTCATAGCGGTTGGCGCTGCCCTGATCGGAGTAATTCACCACGCGGGAGGTGATGAAGTGTTCGTTCGGGACGACGATCCACTTGCCGTCGAAGGTCTCCAGCACGCAGGCGCGGGCGGTCATCTTGACGATGGTGCCCCTCTCGCCGCCGTCGAGTTCCACGTAGTCGCCGACGGTGGTCTGCCCCTCCAGCAGAAGGATGATGCCAGAGACGAAGTTGGCGGCGATCTGTTGCAGGCCAAGGCCGATCCCGACACCCAATGCCCCGCCAAGGACGGCGACGGCGGTGAGATCGATGCCCATGATCGACAACAAGAGCAGGAAGGCCGCGCCGAAGATGACGACCTCGGAAGCCTTGATCGCCAGTTCGCGGGTGGCGGGGCGAAGGTCGGGCTGGGCCTTGATGTAGCCGGCTGACTGCCGGTTCGACCAGCCCCCAAGCCAGAACAGCAGCGCCCCGGCGATCAACCCGCGGATCAGGGCCAGGACGGTGAACTGGATGTTGCCAAGATTGACCTGCGCGGCCTCAAGCCGGGTCGTGACCTCGTCCAGCACGCCCAGCGCATGCAGCGCCATGACTGGAAGAAGGACATAGCGGCCCATCAGTTTCAGGAAGCCGGGCGGCAGGACCTTGCGGACCAGTTCCAGCGCCGCAAGGAAGAGGAAGACGCGCTTGCCGAAGGCGATCACGTCGCCCGAGCCGAATGTGGCGCGGGTCAGGCCCTCGCCCACGGCGGTAAGCGCATAGGCCAGCAACGGCAGCAGCAGCGGCAGGAATTGCAGGGCAAAGCGGCGGAGGCGGGCAATGACATGCGCCGACTCGGGCCTGGGGGTCAGGGTCTTTTCGATGGCGGGCGAGAAGCGACGGGCGAGCAGGCGCGCGACAATGTAGGCAAGGATCAGCAGGGCGAACTGCGACAGCGCGGCGGGCGAGGAGAGCCAGCCCAAAGCGGTGTCGGACGCCTGTTGCAGCCAGACGTGCAGCCGGTCCACGGCTTACCTCCGGTTATGGGCGATGCGCCCGATGGTGTTCAGCAGGATCTGCGCGGCAAGGATCGTGGTGGTGCCGGAGTGGTCGTAGTCGGGGGCGACCTCGACCAGGTCGATGCCGATGACGTTGCCCTGTTTCGTCAGGCCGTCGATCAGCTCCAGCACCTCGTAATACAGGAACCCGCCATGCGAGGGGGTGCCGGTGCCGGGGGCGATCGAGGGGTCGAAGCCGTCGATGTCGATGGTCAGGTAGTAGTCGACGCCGCGCGGGATGCGGGCGAGGGTCGCCTCGATCCCCAGCTTGCGGATCTGGCGGACCGACAGGATGTCGTCGCCCATCGCGCGGGCGGCCTCATACCCGTCCCTGGCGGTGGAACTGACATTGCGGATGCCAAGCGCGGTGATGCCCGTGACGTGGTCCTGTTCGGCGGCCCGGCGCATCGGGTTGCCGTGGCCGTGGCGGACGCCGTGCCGGACATCGACGAAATCGAGGTGGGCGTCGATCTGGACGATATGCAGCGGGCGCCCGGCAAAGGCGCGGATGCAGGGGATGTTGATCGAGTGGTCGCCACCCAGCACCACCGGAACCGCGCCAGAGGCCAGGATGGCGCGGACGCCGGTTTCGATGTTGGCGTGGCTGGTCTCGGTGTCGGTGTGGACGATGTCGGCGTCGCCGATGTCCAGGATGCGGACGCCCTCCAGATAGGTCACGTCGTCTTCGTGGTCATAGGCCCCGGCGTGGCCGAAGGAGAACAGGGTCGATGCCTCGCGGATGCCGCGAGGGCCAAAGCGCGCCCCGGCGCGGAACTGGGTGCCAAAGTCGAATGGGGCGCCGAGGATGGCGAAATCGGCGTCGATCGCGGACCAGTCGGGCTGGTAGGGGTTCTTGCCGAAGGTGGCGATGCCCACGAAGGGCAGGTTCAGGCGGCCCCTGTCATAGGCGTTGGTCATGGCACCTCTCCCCTTGTCATGCGTTTCAGGGCGGCAACATGCCCCGGATCGGCGGCAAGCGACATCGCGGTGTCGGTCAGGGCCTCGGGCGCGCAGATGCGGTCGATCAGGCCCCAGGCGAGGGCGGTTTCCGCGTCGATCCGCTGGCCCGCAAGCAGGATCATCCTGGCGCGCGACGGGCCGACCAGCGCGGCAAGGCGACCGGGGTCCGACGGCTGCGGGCGGTAGCCAAGCCGCATCACCGGATAGAAGAACTGCGCCGAAGGCACGGCGACGCGCAGATCGCAGGCCAGGGCCATGCCCATCGCTCCGCCCGCCAGGGTGCCGTTCAGCGCGGCGATGGACAGTCCGGGAAAGGCGGCGATGGCGCCCGAGGCGGTCTCCCAGGCGGGGGACAGGCCAAGGCCCTGCTTCATGCCGTCAAGGTCGGCCCCGGCAGAGAAGACTTTGCCCGCGGCGGTCAGGATCAGGACCTTGGCAGTTGTCTGGATGACGGCAGAGGCCAGGCTTTCCAGCATGCTTTCGGTCAGCGCATTGGCCTTTTCCGGGCGGACGAGCGTGATGGTGCAGCAGTCAGCCGCGTTGTGAACCCTGATCATCGCCGCACCATCAGACATTCCCCACCTGCACCGGGGAATCCCTTGACGCCCCCAGGACGAGATAGAAAGGTTGCGGCAGCGAATTCAACCCGAAAGGCACAAGCCATGATCCGCGCCCTTTCCTGTTCCTCTGCGCTTGCGCTTGTGCTTCTTGCCACCGGCGCCAGTGCCGAAGTCACCCCGCAAGAGGTCTGGGCCAGCTGGCAGGCGATGGCGACGGCGGCAGGGCAGGAGCTGACGGTCGGCACGACCTCGGACACCGGCCTGGCCATCGAGGTGACGGATGTGGTGATCGCCTACAAGGACGATCTGGGCGGCAGCGCCTCGGTGACGTTCGACAGGCTGACCTTCACCGACAACGGCGACGGCACGGTCACGGTGGGGATGCCGGAAAGCTATCCGATCCAGATGGCTTTCCCGGAACAGACGGATGGGCCGGGGTCGCTGAAGCTGACGGTCCGCCAGCCGGGGGCGATGATCCTTGCCGGGGGAAGCGCGACCGAGACAAGCTACGAGATCACGGCGCCTTCGATGGTGGTGACGCTGGACGAGGTCACGGACGAAACCGGCGCGAAGCTGGACACCCAGGCCGAGGTGGCCCTGACCGACGTGGCGGCGCAATACTCGGTGGCGCAGAACGGCGAAGGGACCGTGCTGGACAGCAGCTTTTCCTCTGCGTCGATGGCGCTGACGATCACCGGCAATGAGGCCGATGGCAGTGGTGGCGCCACAGTGGACGTCAGCTTTGCCGATGTCAGCGGGGCGACGAAGGGCAACTTCCTGTCGGCCGAGCTGATGGCCAACATGGCGGCGGCGCTGAACTCGGGCTTCACGATGGACACGAGCCTGAATTTCGGCGCGATGACCATGACTGCCGACATCACCGACGCGACCGGGCCCAGCAGGCTGGCGGCCACGGCGACGGGGGGCGGCATGGTGGTGGCGATGGACAAGACCCGGTTGACCTACGGCACGTCGCTGAACGGGGCGAAATTCACCATCTCGGGCGCGGATATCCCCTTTCCGCAAGTCGAGGTGGCTTTTGCGGAAAGCGGGTTCAACTTCATGATGCCGGTGTCAAAGTCCGACGTGGCGCAGGATTTCAGCTTTCTGACCAAGGTGGTGGACTTCACGATATCCGAGGATGTCTGGGGCCTGTTCGATCCGGCGGGGTCGCTGTCGCGCGAACCGGCGACGGTCATCGTCGACCTGAAGGGCATGGGCCACTGGGAGCAGGACCTGATGGACCCGGCGCTGCAGATCGAGGGCGCCCAGCCCCCCGGCAAGCTGGAGAGTCTGGACCTGACCCAGGTTCTGGCCAGGGCGGCGGGGGCCGAGGTCTCGGCGACTGGCGGGCTGACCTTCGACAACACCGACCTTGCGACCTTTGGCGGAGTGCCGCGGCCGGACGGGAAGATCACGATCAACATCAAGGGCGTGAACCAGCTGGTCGAAAACCTGATCGCGCTGGGCATCCTGACCGATGACGATGCTCTGGGCTTCCGCATGGGCCTGGGCATGTTCGCGCGGCCCGGAGCCGGGCCGGACGAGCTGGTCTCCGAGATCGAGCTCAAGGACGGCGGGCTCTTCGCCAACGGCATGCAGCTGCAGTAAGGCGTGAAGGCCGGGCGTGACGTCCCGGCCTTGCACCCGGCGGCGGGCAGGACTACCTCCTGCACCTGACCAGAGGTGGACCCATGACACGCAGCCTTTCCGACCTGAGCCACGCCCTTCTGGACGCCGCCCGCAAGGCGGGGGCCGACAGCGCCGACGCGATGGCGGTCGCGGGAACCGCGGTTTCCATCGAGATCCGCAAGGGCGCGCTGGAGACGGCCGAACGGTCCGAAGGCGTCGAGATCGGGCTGCGGGTGCTGATCGGGCGGCGGCAGGCCTGCGTTTCGGCCTCGGATACCTCGGACGCGACGATCCGGGCCCTGGCGGAACGCGGCGTGGCGATGGCGCGCGAGGCGCCGGAGGATGCGACGGCGGGTCTGGCCGAGGCTTCGGAACTGGCGTCGGGCTGGGACCTTGGGGCGCTTGACCTGGCCGACCCGGCAGGAGAGCCGGGGGCGGCAGTGCTGGAAGCCTCGGCCCGCGCCGTCGAAGCGGCGGCGCTGGAGTCTGCCGGGATCACCCAGGTCGAAGCCTCGGCCGCCTACAGCCAGCGGGTGCTGCATCTGGCGGCGTCGAACGGGTTCTCGGGCGGCTACGGGCGGACCTCGACCTCGCTGTCGGCGGTGGCCTTCACCGGCCAGGGCACCGACATGCAGCGCGATTATGCGGGCGAGGGGCGTATATACGCCTCGGATGTGCCGTCCCCGGTCGAGATCGGGCGGCTGGCGGCGGAACGGACTCTGGCCAGGGTCGGGTCGGTGAAGCCGAAGACCGGGACCTTTGCCGTGGTCTACGATGAGCGCGTGGCGGCGTCGCTGGTCGGGCACCTCTTGTCGGCGATCAACGGCACGTCGATCGCGCGCGGGTCAAGCTGGGCACGCGATCTGCTGGGCAAGCAGGTGCTGCCCAAGGGTCTGTCGCTGGTCGAGGACCCGCATCGCAGCCGCATCGGCTCGTCCCGGCCCTTCGACGGCGAGGGGCTGCCGACCAGGCGCCGCGAAATCGTCGCGGATGGGGTGCTGACCGGCTGGGTGCTGGACCTGGCGACGGGGCGCAAGCTGGGGATGCCGTCGACCGCGAATGCGTCGCGGGGGACCTCCGCGCCGCCCTCGCCCTCGACAACGAACATCGACCTGACGCAAGGCTCGGTCAGCCGCGATGATCTCTTGCAGCAGATGGGGACAGGGTTGCTGGTGACGTCGATGATCGGGTCGACGATCAACCCGACGACGGGGGATTATTCGCGCGGGGCTTCGGGCTTCTGGGTCGAGAATGGCGCGCTGGCCTATCCGGTCCATGAATGCACCATCGCCGGAAACCTGCGCGACATGCTCTTGCGAATCATCCCGGCCAACGATGCCCGGTCGCATCTGTCGACGCGGGTGCCGTCGATCCTGATCGACGGGATGACCCTTGCCGGCGCGTGATCTTGCCCTTCTGACCGACGCCGCGCGCGAGGCCGGGCGGATCGCGATGCGCTATTGGCGCCGCGACCCGCAGGTCTGGGACAAGGGCGGCGAGCATGGGCCAGTGACCGAGGCCGACCTTGCCGTGAACGAGATGCTGCAATCCAGGCTGCTGGCGGCACGGCCCGATTATGGCTGGCTGTCCGAGGAGACCCCTGATTCGGTGGACCGGCTGGCTGCGGATACGGTGTTCATCATCGACCCCATCGACGGCACGCGCGCCTTTGTGGCCGGGGAAGAGACCTGGGCTCATTCGCTGGCCGTGGCGCGCAAGGGCAAGGTCCTTGCCGGAGTGGTGTATCTACCGGCCATCGACCGGATCTACGTGGCCTCCGAGACCTCGGCCCCGCTGCGGGATGGTGTGGTGATCCGGGCCAGCGGGCGCGAGCGGCTGGAAGGGTCCAACATCCTGACGACAAAGGCGAACATGGCGCCCGAGAAATGGCCGGGCGGGGTGCCCGAGATCACGCGAAGCTTCCGTGCGTCGCTGGCCTACCGGATGTGCCTGGCGGCCGAGGGGCGGTTCGACGGGATGCTGACCCTGCGTGACGCCTGGGAATGGGACATCGCGGCGGGGTCGCTGATCGCGGAAAAGGCTGGGGCGGTGGTGACGGACCGGATGGGCAAGGCGCTGCGGTTCAACACGCGGTCGGCGCTGGCCGAGGGCGTGCTGGCTCTGCCGCCGAACCTGCACGCCGAAGCGATGGCGCGGCTGGCGGCGGCGTAAGGGTCTATACAGTCCGGCAAGTTTCGGTTACTGGCCCCCCACGGTCGAGATTCCGGGACTGTGGGCGAGGAGGCCCGCACCAAGGGGACAGAGGCCGTTTGGCTTTGATGGGCGCATGGCTTCGCCCCCCTTTGGAAAGACATCATGACGATTGAAAACGTGGCCGCGCCGCTGGCGCAGGCTTTGGCCGCCAAGGGCTATGAGGCACTGACTTCGGTGCAGGACGCGGTCCTGGCCGAAGGCGTCGCCGGGCGCGACATGCTGGTCTCGGCGCAGACCGGCTCGGGCAAGACGGTGGCCTTCGGGCTGGCGATCGCGCCCGAGATCCTGAACGGCCAGGACGTTCTGCTGTACGCCGATCACCCGCTGGCGCTGGTCATCGCGCCGACCCGCGAACTGGCGCTGCAAGTCGCGCGCGAGCTGGAATGGCTCTACGCCGGGGCCGGGGCCAAGATCGCGACCTGCGTCGGCGGCATGGACTACCGCACCGAAAAGCGCGCGCTGGACCGCGGCGCGCATATCGTTGTCGGCACTCCGGGCCGGTTGCGCGACCATATCGAACGCCGCAGCCTTGACCTGTCCGGTCTGAAAGCCGCAGTGCTGGACGAAGCGGACGAGATGCTGGACCTTGGCTTTGCCGAGGACCTGGAGTTCATCCTGGCGGCGGCGCCCGAAGAGCGGCGGACGCTGATGTTCTCGGCCACCGTGCCGAAGGAAATCGAAAAGCTGGCCGGGACGTTCCAGAAGGACGCGCTGCGCATTGCCGCCCAAGGCGAAGCGAAGCAGCACGTCGACATCGAATATCACGCGCTCAGCGTGGCGGTGCGCGACCGCGAACATGCGATCTTCAACGTGCTGCGCTATTACGATGCGCGAACCGCCATCGTGTTCTGCAAGACCCGGGTGAACGTGAACCACCTTTTGGCCCGCATGGGCAACCGGGGGTTCCAGGTTGTCGCGCTGTCGGGCGAGCTGTCCCAGCAGGAACGGACCCATGCGCTGCAGGCGCTGCGGGACGGGCGGGCGCGGGTCTGCATCGCGACCGACGTGGCCGCGCGGGGCATCGACCTGCCGGGGCTGGAGCTGGTGATCCACGCCGACCTGCCGTCCAATTCGGAAACCCTGCTGCACCGGTCGGGCCGCACCGGGCGCGCGGGCAAGAAGGGCGTCTCGGCGCTGATCGTTGCTCCGGCGGAATACAAGAAGGCGCAGCGTTTGCTGGCCGGCGCAAAGGTCGTGGCCGAATGGGGTTCGGCCCCCGGCGCGGATGACGTGCAGGCCAAGGACGACCTGCGGATTCTGGAGCACCCGTCGCTGACCATGCCGATCGGCGACGATGTCGGCATTGCCGGCGATCTGCTGGAGCAATTCGGCCCCGAAGCGCTGGCCGCCGCTTTCGTGCGGCTGTGGCGCGAGGGGCGCTCTGCCCCCGAGGTGCTGTCCACCGACCTGCCGGTCCCGCCGGCGTCCGCTCCGCGCGAACGGGGTGAGTTCGGGCCATCGGTCTGGTTCCGCATCAGCGTCGGCCGGGCTGGCCGGGCCGAGGCGCGGTGGTTGCTGCCCAAGATCTGCGACGCGGGCAGCATTGCCAAGGACGGCATCGGCGCGATCCGGGTGCGCGAGGACGAAACCTTTGTCCAGATCGCCGAAGCACTGGCCTCGCGGTTCGGGGGCACGGTCGAGCTGGACAAGGGCCTGACGATGGAACGGATCGAGGGCGAGCCGGACTTCGACAAGCCGCGATTTGCCAAGCCCGAGCGCCCCGAACGCCCCGAGCGCCGCGAAAAGCCCGCCTACACGCCCAAGCCGCCGCGTGTGGTCGAGGAGGGGGAAGCCGAGGCTCCGGCCCGCGAATACACGCCGAAGCCGAAGCCTGAGCCGCGCGTCGCCGAGGCGCGGCCCGAGTGGAAGGACAAGCGGGACGACCGTCCCGCCCGCCCGGCCTATGCGGAACGCCCCGCCTACGCCGACCGCGCTCCGCGTGCCGAAGGGGTGGACGAAGCCCCGAAGAAGCCGCGCTGGAATCCCGACCAGAAGGCGGCCCCACGCTCGACCGGGTTCAAGAGCCACGGCGGCGCGGCGGATCGTCCGGCCCGTGCGGTCGGCTACAAGAGCCATGCCTCGGACGGCGGTGGCTACAAGGGCAAGCCCGAGAACTACAAGCCGCGCGGCGAAGGCGCTGCCCCCCGTGCCGAGGGTGATCGCCCGGCGCGCAAGCCCTATGCGGCCAAGACCGAAGGCTACAAGCCGCGGGGCGAGTATGCTCCGCGTGCGGACGGCGACCGTCCGGCCCGCAAGCCCTATGCCGCCAGGACCGAAGGCTACAAGCCGCGCAGCGAGGGGTTCAAACCGCGCGAGGATGGCGACCATCCGGCGCGCAAGCCCTATGCCGCAAAGCCCGAAGGCGTCCGCCCGCGGGACGATGGCGATCGGCCGAAGAAGACCTATGCCCCCAAGGGCGACGACGCGCGGCCCTATGTCAAGCGCGACAGTGCCGGCAAGCCGGGTGGCCCCAAGAGCTTTGGGACCAAGAAGCCTTTCGACCGGGCCGCCGCGTCCGACCGTCCGGCCAAGCCACGCGCGGATGCCAAGGACACCTCGAAGCGGTTCGTGCCGCCCAAGGGTCCCAAGCGCTAAGGGGTGAAAGACAGCACAGCCGCCGGACCGCAGGTCTGGCGGCTGGCACGGCGCGGACATCGGTGCGGGCCTGCTCGGGGTCGATGGCACGGACGTCGACTGATCCTCTGGACAATCGCCGACGGCGCGTTTAAACGACGCCTCGCGTAGCCCCAATAGCTCAGCTGGTAGAGCACTTCATTCGTAATGAAGGGGTCGGCGGTTCGAATCCGTCTTGGGGCACCATCTTCCCGCTCGTGGCAAAACACTTCGACAGAGCCTGCCCAAGGCGCCGGACCGTCAAAGCTCCTCGACCGCAAGGACCCCCTGCATGGCCTTGATCGCGCCCTTGATCTGGGGCGTCACGGGGTAGGTGTCGGGCAGGGTGATGTCGACCTCGCGCCCGGCGGGATCGGTGACGCAGAGGGTGATCGTGGCCCGGCTGCGGCCTTCGACCCGTGCCAGCAATGCTGCCAGCGAGATCGCGGCCTCGGGGCGGACAAGGTGGATGCGCAGGTCGGCGGCCCCGGCCGTGGCGGCGACCGTGTCGATGGGGGTGATGCCCTGCGCGAGAAGTTTGAGGGTCTCGCCTTCCAGCTCGGCCTTGACGGTAAGGACGACGTTGGACCCGGCGTCAAGGTGGTCGCGGGAGGCTTCGAGGACGTCGGAGAAGCAGGTGACTTCGTACAGGCCGGTGGGGTCGGAGAGCTGGACGAAGGCAAAGCGGTTGCCCTTGGCGGATTTGCGTTCCTGTCTTGAGGACACGGAGCCGGCCAGTTTGGCGATGCAGGGGCCACGTTCGGCCTTGCGGGTGACTTCGGTCAGCGTCTCGACGCCCTTCTTGCGCAGTGCGGACATGTAGTCGTCAAGCGGGTGGCCAGAGAGGTAGAAGCCGACGGCCTGGTGCTCCTGGGCAAGGCGTTCGACGGGCAGCCAGTCGTCGCGGAACGGCAGGCGGGGTTCGGGTATGTCGGCCCCGGCGCTGCCGAAGAGCGAGACCTGGGAGGAGGCGGTGGCCTCGTGGATCGCGGCGGAGTAGGCGACGAGGGGGTCCAGCGCCTCGAACACGCGGGCGCGGTTCGGGTCAAGCCGGTCGAAGGCCCCGGCACGGGCAAGCATTTCGAGGGGGCGTTTGCCGATGCGCTTGAGGTCCACGCGGCGGGCGAAGTCGAAGAGGGTGGCGAAGGGCCGGTCCTCGTTCCTCTCCTCCAGCCTTGCGGCTTTCGTCGAGTCCTCGTCCCTGAAGCGGCGCGCCTGGACGATCAGCTGCATCGCGTCGACGCCGACGTTCTTCAGCGCGCCCAGCCCGTAGACCAGCGCGCCGTCGCGGACGGTGAAGCTGGCAAGGCTGGCGTTGACGCAGGGGGCGATGGTCGCAAGGCCCAGCTTGTCGACCTCGCGCTTGTAGACGGCCAGCTTGTCGGTGAGGTGGATGTCGCAGTTCATCACGGCCGCCATGAACTCGGCCGGATAGTTGGCTTTCAGGTAGGCGGTCTGGTAGCTGACCACGGCATAGGCGGCGGCGTGGGACTTGTTGAAGCCGTAGTTGGCGAATTTTTCCAGCAGGTCGAACACCTCTCCGGCCTTGGCGGCGTCGATCCCGTGCGTGGCTTTCGCGCCCTGGATGAACTTTGGCCGTTCACGCGCCATTTCCTCGGGGTTCTTCTTGCCCATCGCGCGGCGGAGGAGGTCGGCGCCGCCCAGCGAATAGCCGGCCATGACCTGGGCGATCTGCATCACCTGTTCCTGGTAGACGATGATGCCCTGGGTTTCGGCCAGGATGTGGTCGATGGTCGGGTGGATCGATTCCAGCTGGCGCAGGCCGTTCTTCACCTCGCAATAGGTCGGGATGTTCTCCATCGGGCCGGGGCGATAAAGGGCGACGAGGGCGACGATATCCTCGATGCAGGTGGGCTTCATCCGCCGCAGCGCGTCCATCATGCCCGAGCTTTCCACCTGGAAGACGGCAACGGTCCTGGCGGCGGCATAAAGGTCGTAAGCGGGCTTGTCGTCCAGCGGGACCAGGTTGATGTCGAAGCTGATGCCGCGCAGGGCCAGCAGGTCCATCGCGTTCTGGATCACGGTTAGGGTCTTCAGCCCCAGGAAGTCGAACTTGACCAGGCCCGCCGCTTCCACCCATTTCATGTTGAACTGGGTGGCGGGCATGTCGGACCGCGGGTCGCGGTAAAGCGGCACCAGCTGGTCCAGCGGGCGGTCGCCGATCACGACGCCCGCGGCATGGGTCGAGGCGTTGCGGTAGAGGCCTTCGATCTTTTCGGCGTAGTCCAGCAGGCGCGCGACGACCTCTTCCTTCTTCGCCTCGCGCAGGCGGGGTTCGTCGGCCAGCGCCTTGGTGATCGAGACCGGCTTTACCCCTTCCAGCGGGATCATCTTCGACAGCTTGTCGACCTGCCCGTAGGACAGTTGCAGCACGCGGCCCACGTCGCGGACGGCGGCCTTCGACAGAAGCGCGCCGAAGGTGATGATCTGGGCCACCTTGTCGCGGCCATACTTGTTCTGGACGTAGGTGATGACCTCTTCGCGGCGGTCCATGCAGAAGTCGATGTCGAAGTCGGGCATCGACACGCGTTCGGGGTTCAGGAAGCGCTCGAACAGCAGCGCATAGCGCAGGGGGTCAAGGTCGGTGATCGTCAGCGCATAGGCGACAAGGCTGCCCGCGCCGGACCCCCGGCCCGGACCGACGGGAATGTTGTGGTCCTTGGCCCATTTGATGAAGTCGGCCACGATCAGGAAATAGCCGGGAAAGCCCATCTTCTCGATGATCCCAAGCTCGAAATCCAGGCGGGCCTGGTATTCCTGGGGCGTGGCGGAATGGGGGATGACCGCAAGGCGGGCCTGCAGGCCTTGGTTGGCCTGACGGCGCAGCTCGTTCACCTCGTCATCGGCGAACTTCGGCAGGATCGGCTTGCGCTTCTGCACCGCATGGGCGCAGCGTCTGGCGATCTCGACGGTGTTCTCCAGCGCCTCGGGCAGGTCGGCGAAGAGGGCGCACATCTCGGCTTCGGACTTGAAGTAGTGCTGCGGAGTCAGGCGGCGGCGGGGCTGGCTCTGGTCGACATAGGCCCCTTCGGCGATGCAGATCAGGGCGTCATGCGCCTCGTACATCGAGGGGGCGGGGAAATAGACATCGTTGGTGGCGACCAGCGGCAGGCCCAGTTCATAGGCAAGGTCGATGGCGCCACGTTCGGCGAGGGCTTCGGTGTCGGACAGCGCCCCGCCGGGGCCGGGGTGGCGCTGCAATTCGACGTAAAGCCGGTTGGGGTAGATGGCGGCAAGGCGTTCGAGGATCGCGCGGGCCTTGGCCTGCTGGCCGGTGGCATGGAAGCGGCCAAGCGGGCCTTCGGGGCCTCCGGTCAGGCAGATCAGGCCCTCGGCGTTCTGGGCCAGTTCGTCCAGCGTCACCTGCGGCAGGTTGGCCGCGCCGGTCATCGCCCCGTCGATGTAAAGCCGCGTGTTGAGCCGCATCAGGTTCATGTAGCCTTGTTCGGTCTGGGCCAGCAGGACGATGGGCGCAGGCTGACGGGGCTTTTCGCCGGGCTGGGCGGGGTCGTGGGCGATGCTGATCTGGCAGCCGACGATGGGCTGGACCCCTGCCCCCATCGCGGTGACGGAAAACTCCAGCGCCGCGAACATGTTGTTGGTGTCGGTCACGGCGACGGCGGGCATCTGCGCCTTGACACAGAGTTCGACCAGTTTTTTCACCGGCACCGCGCCTTCAAGCAGCGAGTGTTCGGTGTGGGTGCGAAGGTGGACGTATCTGGGGTTTGCGCCGGGCATGACCAAGGCTTAGGCGCGGGCTGGTCCGATGGCAAGCAGCAGCGCGGCCTGCCGCAATTTTCGGCAAATCCGGATAACAGCTTCGCATTTTCACAACATGTTTGTTCTTGCCTTGAATCGGCAGGCCGCGCTTGATGAAAGAAAAGCTCAAGGGGCGCGTGGGTCGCTTTACGCCGCATCGGGCGGCCACGCAGACTGCCCTCACCGGGGAGACCGCGGCGGACTGACGAATGAGCATAGCGTTTCTGTTGAACGGAACGCCGGTTCGCATCGAGGGGGAAGCCCCGACGCGGACTCTGCTGGACTGGCTGCGCGAGGTGCGCGGGTTGGCCGGGACCAAGGAAGGTTGCAACGAAGGCGACTGCGGGGCCTGCACGGTGATGGTCACCGATAAAAGCGGCAGCCGCGCTTTGAATGCCTGTATCCTGTTCCTGCCCCAGCTGCATGGCAAGGCGGTGCGGACGGTCGAGGGGATTTCCGGCCCGTCGGGTGAGATGCACCCGGTGCAGGCGGCGATGGTCGCGCATCACGGGTCGCAGTGCGGGTTCTGCACTCCGGGGTTTGTCGTGTCGATGGCGGTGGCGCATCTGAACGGGGCCACGGATCACGACGACCAGCTGGCGGGGAACCTGTGCCGCTGCACCGGCTATGCGCCGATCATCCGGGCGGCCGAGGCGGCGGCGGATGAGGCGGTGCCGGAGTGGATGGTCTCGGACCGGGAGGCGGTGGCCGGCTTTGCTGCGGGGGAGGCGGGGGTGTTCCGGCCCGCGGATTCCGATGCGCTGGCAGAGTGGTATCTGGCCAACCCGGATGCGGTGCTGGTGGCCGGCGCGACGGACGTGGGGCTTTGGGTGACCAAGCAGCTGCGGGACTTGGCTCCGGTGGCGTTCCTGGGGGGTGTCGAGGACCTGAAGGGGGTCGAGGTGCAGGGCGGGCAGTTGCATGTCGGCGCCTGCGTGACGATCAGTGCCCTGCGCGATGCGGTGGCGGAGCGGTTGCCGTCGTTTGGTGAACTGTTGCGGCGGTATGCGTCGGTGCAGGTGCGGAATGCGGCGACGATCGGGGGGAACATCGCCAACGGCTCGCCCATCGGGGACGGGCCGCCGGCGCTGATCGCGCTGGGCGCGACGCTGCATCTGCGGCGCGGCGACGAGATGCGGGCGATGGCACTGGAGGATTTCTTTCTGGACTACCGCAAGCAGGACCGCCGCCCGGGAGAGTTCGTGGCGGGGGTGTCGTTCCCCGAGTTCGCGCCAGCCCTGCGGTGCTACAAGATTTCCAAGCGGTTCGATCAGGACATCAGCGCGGTCTGCGGGTGCTTCAACGTGGCGGTTGAGGCGGGTGTGGTGACGCAGGCCCGGATCGCCTTTGGCGGCATGGCGGGGGTGCCGAAGCGGGCGTCTCTGACCGAGGCGGCGTTGGTCGGCAAGGCCTGGACGGAGGCCACGGTGGACGCGGCGGCAGCGGCGATGGCGGGGGATTTTGCGCCCCTGTCGGACATGCGCGCCAGCAGCGCCTACCGGATGCTGACGGCGCAGAACCTGCTGCGACGGTATTTCCATGATCTCGCGGGCGTGCCGGTGTCGGTGCTGGAGGTCGCGCCATGAGCATGGGCAAACCCCTGCCGCATGACGCCGCACCCCTGCACGTGACCGGGCAGGCGCGATACATCGACGATCTCTCCTTCCCGGCAAATGCGCTGCATCTGGCGTTCGGGCTGTCGAGCGTGGCGCATGGCGAGATCACCGGGATCGACCTGACGGCGGTGCGGGCGGCACCCGGCGTGGTCGCGGTCATGTCGGCGGAGGATCTGGCCGAAATGCCCGATTGCAGCCCTTCGGCGCATGACGAGCCTTTGCTGGCGGTGGGCCGCGTCCATTACGTCGGGCAGCCGGTGTTTCTGGTCATCGCCGAAAGCCATCTGGCGGCACGAAAGGCGGCGCGGCTGGGGAAAGTTTCGTATCGCGAACTGCCCGCGTTGCTGACGGTGGATGAGGCGCTGGCGGCGGGGAGCCGGTTCGAGCAGGGGCCGGTGGTCTGGGCGAAAGGCGATGCTGCGCGGGCAATCGAGACGGCTCCGCGCATCGTCGAGGGGTCGTTCGAGGTCGGCGGGCAGGAGCATTTCTATCTGGAGGGGCAGGTCGCGGCGGCGCTGCCGCAGGAGGGGGGCGAGATGGTCGTCCACTCCTCGACCCAGCATCCGACCGAGGTGCAGCACAAGGTCGCCCATGCGCTGCATCTGCCGATGAGCGCGGTCCGCGTGGAAGTGCGGCGGATGGGCGGCGGGTTCGGCGGCAAGGAAAGCCAAGGCAACGCGCTGGCGATTGCCTGTGCGGTGGCGGCTCGGGCGACGGGGCGGCCCTGCCGGATGCGCTATGACCGGGATGACGACATGGTCATCACCGGCAAGCGGCACGACCTGCGGATTGTCTATCGCGCGGGGGTGGATGACCAGGGGCGGATCCTGGGGCTGGAGTTCACGCATCTGTTCCGCTGCGGCTGGTCGCAGGACCTGTCGCTGCCGGTGGCGGACCGGGCGATGCTGCATGCGGACAACTGCTATCACTTGGCCCATGTGCGGATTGAAAGCCACCGGCTGAAGACCAACACCTGCAGCGCCACCGCCTTTCGCGGCTTTGGCGGGCCGCAGGGGATGCTGGGGATCGAGCGGGTGCTGGACCATGTGGCGTTCGCGGTGGGGCAAGAGCCGCTGGAGGTGCGCAAGGCCAACTTCTATCGCGGGATGGCTGACCCCGGGGGCCAGCCCCCGGACCCCCGGGATATTTCCGGACAGAAAATGTCGAAGGGCGCGAAGGCGGGGGAGGTGGACCTGTCCTCGCGCGGGGCGGCGGCTTCGGTGGGGTCGCATGTCCTGCCGCCAGACGGGCGGGTGCAGACGACGCCGTATCACATGCCGGTGGAGGATTTCATCGGGCATGAGCTGGTGGCGGAGCTGGAGCGTTCGTCGGACTACCGCGCGCGGAAGGCGGAGATTGCCCGGTGGAACGCGGGATCGCCGGTGCTGAAGCGCGGGATCGCGCTGACGCCGGTGAAGTTCGGGATCTCGTTCACGCTGACCTGGCTGAACCAGGCGGGGGCGCTGGTGCATGTCTATCAGGACGGCAGCATCGCGCTGAACCACGGCGGGACCGAGATGGGACAGGGATTGTTCCAGAAGGTCGCGCAGGTGACGGCCTCGGTCTTTGGCGTCGATACGTCGGTGGTGAAGATCACGGCGACGGATACGGGGAAAGTGCCGAATACCAGCGCCACGGCGGCTTCGTCAGGGTCTGACCTGAACGGGATGGCCGCGAAGGCGGCGGCCGAGACGATCCGCGGGCGGCTGGCCGAGTTCATTGCCGAAAAGCATCAGGTGGAGCCTGCGGCGGTGCGGTTCGAGGGTGGAACGGTGCAGGTGGCGGGCGAGGTCTATGACTGGGCGCGCGTGGTGGCCTGGGCCTATCAGGCGCGGGTCAGCCTGTCCTCGACGGGGTATTACGCGACGCCGAAGATCATCTGGGACCGGGTGAAGGGCACGGGGCGGCCGTTCTTCTACTTTGCCTATGGCGCGGCGGTGACGGAGGTGGTGATCGACCGGCTGACCGGCGAGAACCGGATCCTGCGGGCCGATATCCTGCATGACACGGGAACCTCGCTGAACCCGGCTCTGGACATCGGGCAGGTCGAGGGGGCCTATGTGCAGGGCGCGGGCTGGCTGACGACCGAGGAGCTGGTCTGGGACGCGAAGGGGCGGCTCGCGACGCATGCGCCCAGCACCTACAAGATCCCGGCCTGTTCGGACCGGCCGCGCGATTTCCGGGTGGCGCTGTGGGGCAAGCCCAACCGGGAGGATGCGGTCGGCAAGTCGAAGGCGGTGGGCGAGCCGCCATTCATGCTGGGGATCTCGGCGCTGTATGCGCTGTCGGACGCGGTGGCGGCCTGCGGGGATGGGTCGGTCTATCCCAGCCTGGACGCCCCGGCGACGGCAGAGCGGGTGCTGATGGCCGTGCGGAGGGTGGAGCGTCATGTTTGACCTGGGGGCATTGGCGGCGGCTTTGGCGGCGCACGGTCGGGTAGCGCGGGTCGTGATTGCGGGCGTGGAGGGGTCTTCTCCGCGTGAGGTGGGGGCGTCGATGCTGGTCTGGGATCAGGGGCAGTCGGGGACGATCGGCGGCGGGGCGCTGGAGTTCGAGGCGGCGGCGAAGGCGCGGCTGATGTTGGCCTGGAGCCCCCCCACCCCAGCCCTCCCCCACGGTGGGGGGAGGGGGCCTGCTGCGTCTGGCATCGAGCGCAGCGTCTCCCGGAACGCGCCTCCCTCCCCCCGCGTGGGGGAGGGATGGGGTGGGGGGGCTCGGGTCGAGAAGATCGCACTCGGGCCGTCGCTGGGGCAGTGCTGCGGCGGGGCAGTGGTGCTTTGGACGGAGGTGTTCGAAGCGGTGCCAGAGGCTGTGGCCGGGGTCATGGCGCGGGGGCGGGGCGAGATGCCCTTGGCGGTGAAGCGGGTTCTTGCGGCGGCGCGCGGGCAAGGGGTGCGGCCTGCGGTCGGGCTGGTCGCGGGCTGGCTGGTGGAGCCGGTAGCGCAGGAGTGTCGCGAGATCTGGGTCTGGGGCGCGGGGCATGTCGGGCGGGCTTTGGTCGCCGTGCTGGCCCCCCTGCCGGGGATTGCGGTGACCTGGGTGGATGTGGCGCCGGAGCGGTTTCCCCAGGGGGTGCCGGAGGGGGTCACTGTGGTTCCGGCGAGTGACCCGGCCCTGGTGGCGGATCATGCGCCCCTGGGGGCGGAGCATCTGGTGCTGACCTACTCGCACGCCCTGGACCTGGAGCTGTGCCATCGGCTGTTGCAGCGGGGCTTTCGCTCCTGCGGGCTGATCGGGTCGGCGACGAAATGGGGGCGGTTCCGGTCCAGGCTGCGGGCGCTGGGCCATTCCGGCGAGGCAGTGGCGCGGATCAGCTGTCCGATTGGCGACCCCTCGCTGGGCAAGCATCCGCAGGCGATTGCCGTGGGTGTGGTGGCGGAGCTGTTGAAAGCGCCAAAGGCGGCGGCAAGGGAGAAGCGGGCATGACGCGAGCGGAGCTTCTGCGGCCAGAATTGCTGCGGGTCGAGGGGATCACCAAGGCCTATCCTGGGGTGGTGGCGAACTCGGATGTGTCGTTCTCGATCGGCGAGGGAGAGATCCACGCGCTGCTGGGCGAGAACGGGGCGGGCAAGTCGACGCTGGTCAAGATGATCTACGGGCTGGTGCGGCCCGACAGCGGGACGATGACCCTGCGCGGGGCGGCGTATCAGCCGGGCAAGCCCGCCGAGGCGCGGCGGCTGGGGGTGGCGATGGTGTTCCAGCACTTCAGCCTGTTCGAGGCGCTGAACGTGGCCGAGAACGTGGCGCTGGGGATGGAGAAGCCGCCGCCGATGCGGGAATTGGCGGCGAAGATCAGGGCGGTTTCGGAGGAGTATGGCTTGCCGCTGGACCCGTCGCGGATGGTGGGGGACCTGTCGGCG
>Ga0208735_100054_pt1 | contig 74521 bp, 66 predicted proteins | sample Subbio12Aug_8Aab_FD_184829 | JGI IMG/M metagenome (GOLD analysis project Ga0208735, IMG submission 184829) | Serpentinite rock and fluid subsurface biosphere microbial communities from McLaughlin Reserve, California, USA - CR12Aug_8Aab (SPAdes) | ecosystem: Environmental > Terrestrial > Deep... | reverse complement strand
CCTCAACCTGCACGCGCCCGCGGCGCAGCAGCCGCTGGCTTGGATCGTGGATGTGCCGGCGCTGGAGCAGCGGCTGGCGCAAGCGCTGCCGTTTCAGAGCGGCATCGACCTCGTGAGCAGCGCCCCACCAGCCGAACTGACCGTGATCTGCGAGGGCAAGCACAGCCGCACCCGGGCCCAGTTTGGCATCGAGTACGAGGTCGAGCCCTACGCCCACACCGCCGTGGCGGCGCGGCTGCGCTGCGCGCGAGCGCACGAGGGCGTGGCGCGCCAATGGTTCCAAAATGGCGACGTGTTGGCGCTGCTGCCCATGGACGGCCCCGAGGGCAAGCTGGTGGCCTTGGTCTGGTCGGTGCAGCACGCGCGCGCCGCCGAGCTGCTGGCCCTGTCGGCACCCGCCTTCGCCGACGCCGTGGGCCAGGCCTGCGGCCATGCGCTGGGGGCCATGAGCACCGAAGGCCAGCCTGCTGGCTGGCCCCTGCAACTGTCGCGCGCACGCCACTGGGTGCGGCCGGGCGTGGCGCTGGCTGGCGACGCCGCCCACGCGATGCACCCCTTGGCCGGGCAGGGCCTGAACATGGGCCTGGGCGATGTGGCCGAACTCGGCCGGGTGCTGCGCGCGCGCGAGTACTGGCGCAGCCCAGGCGACTTGCGCCTGCTGCGCCGCTACGAGCGCGCCCGGCGCGCCGATTTCGACCGCATGGCCGCGCTCACCGACGGCCTCTATAGCCTGTTTGGTCACGGCGACACACACATCCAAGCGCTGCGGCGCATGGGGCTGCGCGCCTTTGACCAACTCAACCCGCTCAAGCACTGCGCCATTCGCCTAGCCCAGGGCAGCGGCTCCGTCCGCCCCCAGCCCACACCAAGCCCAATTTAAGACCGATCGCACCCATGCCCACCCACACTTGGCCCGCGCCAGGCCATTTACTGCGCCGCCTGCGCTTGCTCACAACCGGCCTGCGCGCCCTCGCCCTGTGCCTGCTGCTGGGCGCCAGCGCCGCCGCCTCGGCCAACGAAGCCACCATCCGCGCCAACCTGGCCGAGCGCCTGCCCAACCTGCCGCGCATCGACGAGGTGCGCCCAACCCCGATGCGCGGCCTGTTCGAGGTGCGTGTCAGTCAAAACCAGATTTTTTACACCGACGCCGAGGGCGCTTTCATCCTGCAGGGCCAACTGATCGACACCCGCACCCGCAACAACCTGACCGAGCAGCGCGTCGAGCAGCTCAACGCCATCGCCTTCGATCAGTTGCCGCTGCGCGATGCGTTCACCATCGTGCGCGGCAACGGCCAGCGCCGCTTGGCGGTGTTCCAAGACCCCAACTGCGGTTTTTGCAAACGGCTCGAGCGCGATCTGGCGCGCCTCAACCACGTCACCATCCACATCTTTTTGTACCCGATTTTGGGGCGCGATTCGCTCGCCAAATCGGAGCGCATCTGGTGCGCGCGCAACCGCGCCCAGGTGTGGGAAAACTGGATGCTGCGCAATGCCGAGCCTGCAGCGGCCACTTGCGACACGGCGGCGCTGCAACGCAACATCGCCTTTGGCCAGCGGCACCAGATCACCGGCACCCCCACCACCTTCTTCGCCGACGGCACGCGCCTCTCGGGCGCTGCCGGGTTCGAGGTGATCGAGCAGCGCCTGAGCGCTGCGGCGGCGGCTGCGACAGCGCGTTGAACGCAATTCGCTCACCCGGCCCCAACCCTATGCCCACAACCTGGCCAGCCACTTTGGCCCACCCCGCGCCGCCAACAACCCCCGGCCCGCACTACCGCGTCGATCTCGTCGATCTGCACGCCCACCTCTTCCAGCTCAGCCTGTGTGTGGCGCAGCCGGCGCGGCAGCAACGCCTGAGCCTGCCGGTGTGGATTCCGGGCAGCTACCTGGTGCGCGAATTTGCCCAGCACCTGCAAGCCTTGAGCGCCGATTGCGACGGCCACGCCGTGCCGCTGCGCCAGCTCAACAAAAACACCTGGGAAGCCACCACCCCGGCTAGGGCCCAGGTGCTGCGGCTGCGCTACCAGGTCTATGCCTTCGACGCCTCGGTGCGCAGCGCCTGGCTGGACGCCGAGCGCGCCTTCTTCAACCCCACCAGCCTGTGCCTGCGCGTGCACGGACAAGAGGCGCTGGCGCACCAAATCGAGGCCTATGGCAGCGCGGCCACCCAGGGCTGGCAGGCCGCCACCGCCTTGTCCACAGCGCCCGGTCTGCCTGCTGAAACCCAAGCTACCACCGCCCCCCACTGCCTGGGCCGCTGGCAGGCCGCCGATTACGACGAACTGGCCGACAGCCCCTTCGAGCTGGGCCGCTTCTGGAGCGCAGCCTTCACCGTGCGCGGCGTGCCGCACCGGTTTGTGCTTAGCGGTGCCGGGCCGGGCTTTGATGGCGCGCGCCTGCTGCGCGACACCCAGGCCATCTGCGAGGCCGCCATCGAGTTCTGGCACGGCGCACAGGATGCGCCGCCGTTCGGGCACTACCTGTTTTTGCTCAACGCCCGCTTTGATGGCTACGGCGGGCTCGAGCACCGCCACAGCACCGCCCTGATCTGCCGCCGCGCCGACCTGCCGCAGCGCAGCGCTCAAACTGCCCAAAGCGCCCAAGCCAGCGCGGCCAGCCCCGCACCACTGAGCGCCAGCGAGGGCTACACCGCCTTGCTGGGCCTGATCAGCCACGAGTACTTCCACACCTGGCACGTCAAGCGCCTGCGCCCGCAAGAATTTACCCGCTACGACTACGACGGCGAAAACCACACCGAGCTGCTGTGGCTGTTCGAGGGCTTCACCAGCTATTACGACGACCTGCTGCTGCACCGCGCCGGCCTGATCGACGAAGCCTGCCACCTGCAACTGCTCGCCAAAACCCTCAACCAGGTGCTGCAAAGCCCGGGCCGCTTGGTACACAGCCTGGCCCAAGCCAGCTTCGAGGCCTGGACCAAGTACTACCGCGTCACCGAAAACAGCCCCAACGCCACCGTGAGCTACTACGCCAAGGGCGCGCTGGTGGCGCTGGCGCTCGATTTGCAGTTGCGCACCGAAGGCCGCAGCACGCTCGATGTGGTGCTGCGCGCGCTCTACCAGCGCTGCCAAGGCGGCCCGATGCAAGAGGCCGACCTGCTGGCGGTGCTGGAGCAATGCGCCGGGCGCAGTTACGCTGCCGAAATTCAAGCCTGGGTGCACGGCTGCGCCGACCTGCTCACCGCCTCTGGCCCCGTGCCGGGTTTGCCCGAGCTGCTGCGGGCCCAAGGCATAGACTGGTTGAGCGAACCCGCGCCGCTGGCGCAGCGCTTGGGGCTGCGCGTGAGCGAAACCGAGGGCTTGCAGATTAAAAACGTGCTGCGCGGCTCGTTGGCCGAGCAAGCCGGGCTGGCCGCGGGCGACGAATGGCTGGGCGCAGAAACCGGGCCCAGCGCCTGGCGGGTGCGCAAGCTCGCCGACCTGGCCCAGCTCGCCCAAGGGCAAAGCCAGATCGTGGCCTTGGTGGCGCGCGACGGCCGGCTGCTGCGCCTGCCGCTGCGCTGGCCCGAGCCAGACCAGCCCGGAACGCAGACCGTGCGGCTGCAGCGGATGACAGCCGTTTGCACCACGGCAGCAGGGGCCACCGCGGATAACGCCTGCACCCCCACCCGCTCCTGGTGGCCCGAATGAGCTGCGCGCCGCCATGCGCCCGCGTTATAGTGGCGCTTTACCCTTTCCCCTAGCGAGACAACCCATGAGCCAACCCTACGAATTGATCCTAGTGCGCAGCGAAGGCCGCGTCGGCCTCATCACCCTGAACCGCCCCAAGCAGCTCAACGCCCTCAACGACGCGCTGATGGACGAACTCGGCGCCGCCCTCAAGGCCTTCGACGCCGACGACGGCATTGGCTGCATCGTGCTCACCGGCAGCGAAAAAGCCTTTGCCGCCGGGGCCGACATCGGCGCCATGGCCAGCTACAGCTTTGCCGATGTGTACAAGGGCGACTACATCACGCGCAACTGGGAGGCCATGCGCAGCATCCGCAAACCCATCATTGCGGCGGTGAGCGGCTTTGCCTTGGGCGGCGGCTGCGAGCTGGCCATGATGTGCGATTTCATCATCGCCGCCGACAACGCCAAATTCGGCCAGCCCGAAATCAAGCTCGGCATCATCCCCGGCGCGGGCGGCACCCAGCGCCTGCCGCGCGCCGTGGGCAAGTCCAAAGCCATGGACTTGGCGCTCACCGGCCGCATGATGGACGCGCAAGAAGCCGAACGCGCCGGCTTGGTGAGCCGCGTGGTGCCGCTGGACAAGCTGCAAGACGAGGCCTTGGCCGCCGCCCTGACCATTGCCGGCTACTCGCAGATCGCCGTCATGGCAGCCAAAGAGGCCGTCAACAAAGCCTTCGAGGGCAGCCTGGCCGATGGCATGGCCTTTGAGCGCCGCCTGTTTCACGCCCTGTTTGCCACCGCGGACCAAAAAGAAGGCATGGCCGCCTTCGTCGAAAAACGCGCGCCGCAGTTTCGGCACCAGTGAAGCGCGCCGCCCACGCCAAGCCGGCCAGCCGTGACCTGCGGCCCGGCCCCCGGCGTCCAAAGCCTGCTACAATGCTGGGCTACAAGGCGCTTTAGCTCAGCCGGTTAGAGCGACGGAATCATAATCCGCAGGTCCGGGGTTCGAATCCCTGAAGCGCCACCAAACACCTCAAAAAATCAAGCCAGCTTTCGAGCTGGCTTTTTTTATGGCCCGGCCCAAGCCGCTCATTCGTATCAAAACAAGGGTTTACACCTACTTCAAAAACCCAAAAACATTGATAAAAGTGCGCGATTACCCCTCGCCGCTCCGTTGCGCTTGAGGCAAAATAGCACGATCGTTCGTTTCATTCACTCACCGATCATGCAACACCCGTTCGCCAACACGCCCCGTCCTTGGGTCGCCGTGTATCGAGAAGTCGGTATCACGCCCGAGCTGCCACCGCTGAGCCACCCCAACCTTGGGGCTTTCGTGCACGACGCCTGCACGCGCTGGGCGCGCGAGAGCAAAGCCAAGGCGGCGTTTACCTGCGTCGTGCCCAACGGCATGAACGGCAGCCTGAGCTTTGCCAAGGTCGATGAGCTGTCGGACTACTTCGCGGCCTATCTGCGCGAGGTGCTGGGCTTGCACGTGGGCGACCGGGTGGCGGTGCAGATGCCCAACGGCTTGGCCTATCCGGTGGTGGCGTTTGGCATTTTGAAAGCCGGTTGCGTGCTGGTCAACACCAACCCGCTCTACACCCCGGCCGAAATGGTGCATCAGTACAAAGACGCCGGCGTCAAGGCCCTGGTGCTGATCGACATGTTTGCCGACAAGCTGCCCTCGGTGCTGGCCATGACCACCATCAAGCACGTGGTGCTGGCCGGGGTGTCGGAGTTTTTCCCGCTCATCCCCAAGGCCATCATTCGCGGTGTGCAAAAGGTTTGGGCGCAGGTGCTGCCCCCGGTTACGGTGCCCCACACGCGCATTGCCGCTGCGCTGGCGCAGGGCCGCGCCGCACTGCAAAAGGCCGGTGGCCGCCTGCACGCGCAAAACTACTGGAAATCCATCCAGCCGCACGAACTGGCGCTGCTGCAATACACCGGCGGCACCACCGGCGTGAGCAAAGGGGCCATGATCACCCACAGCAACCTGCTGCACAACGTGCAGCAAATGCTGGCCATGGGCGGCACCCACATGGCGCCCGGCAAGGAATGCGTGCTGACTGCGCTGCCGATTTACCACATCCTCGCATTTACCGCCAACCTGCTGGGATTTCTCGCCATCGGCGCGCAAAACATCCTCATCCCCAGCCCGCGTCCGGTACAAAACCTGCAGCGCGCGGTCGAAAACTACCCCATCACCTGGATGACGGGCGTCAACACGCTCTACAACGGCTTGCTCAATGAAGAGTGGTTCGTCGCCTACCCGCCCAAGACGCTCAAGGCCTCCATTGCCGGCGGCACCTCGCTGCACAGCGCCGTGGCCAAGCGCTGGCGCGAAGTCACGAAAACCCCGATCGCCGAGGGCTACGGCCTGACCGAAACCTCGCCCGTGGTGAGCTTCAACCCCTTGCACGGCGAGCCGCGTTTGGGCAGCATTGGCATCCCGGCACCAGGCACCGACATTCGCCTGGTGGACGAGAATGGCGTTGACGTAAGTTTTGGTCAAGGGGGTGAGATTTACGTCAAAGGCCCGCAAGTCATGCAAGGCTACTGGCATCAGCCGGCCGAAACCGCTGCCGTGCTGCGCGACGGCTGGCTCGCCACCGGCGATGTGGCCGAAATGGACGACCAAGGCTTCATGCAGATCATCGACCGCAAAAAGGACATGATTTTGGTCTCGGGCTTCAACGTCTATCCGAACGAGATCGAGGACGTGATCGCCCAGATGGACGCGGTGCTCGAAGTGGCCGTGGTCGGCACCCCGGACGAAAAAACCGGTGAAGCGGTGCGCGCCTACGTGGTGCACAACCCGGAACACGAAGGGGCCTTGCAGCCCGAAGCCGTGATCGCCCACTGCCGCAAGTTCTTGGCCGCCTACAAGGTGCCCAAGTCCATCGTGATCCGCGAAGAACTGCCCAAAACGGTGGTCGGCAAGGTGCTGCGCAAAGACCTCAAAGCCGAAGTCAAGGCCGAATGGCAAGAGCAGCTCAAGGCCAACCTGCACCCCTGAGCGCAGACATCCATAGCATGACACCGGAGACCTAAAAAATGCTCACCGAATTTGAAACCCAACTGCTCGGCCTGATGATGATGGTCATCATGCTCGGCATGGGCGCCTCGCTCACCTACCGCGACTTCCTGATCGCCTTCCGTCGACCCAAGGGGGTACTGATCGGCCTCGTGTGCCAGTACGGCCTCATGCCCTTTGTGGGCTTTACGCTGGCCATTTTGCTCAATTTTCCGCCCGCTCTCGCTGTGGGCCTGATCCTGATGGGCTGCATGCCGGGCGGCACCACCTCCAACATTTTTGCTTACTTCAGCAAGGGTGTGTTGGCGCTGTCGATCATGATGACCAGCATCTCGACCCTGGTGGCGCTGGTGGCCGTGCCGGCGCTGCTGGCCTTCTACACCGGCATGGCTGGCATAGGCAGCGAGTTTGCGGTGCCCGCCAGCAACGTGGCGCAGGTGCTGGTGGTGTTGCTGGTGCCCACCCTGATCGGCATGGTCACACGCAAGCTCAACCCCAATATTGGCGCCACGATGGAACTCATCGGCAGCTTCATGGGCATTTTTGTGATTCTGTTCCTGATCGTCACCTGGGTGCCGCGCAACCACATGCTGCTGGCAGCCACCCCGGTGTCGGTCTATTTTGCGGTCATCGGCCTTGGGCTGATCGGCATGGCGCTGGGCTTTTTGTTGGCGCGCCTGCTGCGCCAAGACCGCAACCGCAGCCGCACCATCGCGCTCGAAACCGGCATTCAAAACGGGCCGCTGGCGGTGCTGATCGTCACCCTGACCTTTACCGGCGCCATGCAGCAAGAGGTGCTGCTGATTCCGGTGCTGTATTCGCTGTTTATCGTTCTTACCAGCACCTTCGTGACGCTGTTCTTCCGCCGCCTGGCGGACCGCGAGGCGCTGGCACGCGACCAGGCCAAAACCGGCAGCGTGTCGCAAGCCTCGCGTTAAACTGGGGCGAATGAACGCCGCCTACGCTGCACACGCCGCTTTTGCGCCTTGGCGCAGGAGCTTGCACGGGCTCTGCTTGGCGGCTGCGCTGGCGCTGGCCAATGCGGCTGCGGCTCTCACCCCGCTGTCCAGCCCGCTGCAAGGCCGCGTGATCGCGGTGGCTGACGGCGACACCGTGACCGTGCTCGACGCGCAACAGCAGCGCCACCGGGTGCGGCTGCTGGGCATCGATGCGCCCGAACGCAACCAGCCTTTTGGCGCAGAGTCGGGCGCGTACCTAAGGGGCATGCTCCTGCAACAAGAGGTGCAGGTGGCCTTTGCCAAGACCGACCGCCACGGGCGCTTGGTGGGCACCGTGCGCCTGCACGGCCAGGACGTGAACCTGAAACTGCTGCGCGCCGGGCTGGCCTGGCACCACAAGCAGTATGCCAGCGACCAATGGTGGCTGGATCGCTGGCGCTATGCGCGCGCCGAGCGCCAGGCGCAGCGCGAGCAGCGCGGGCTCTGGGCCGACCCAGACCCGTTGCCGCCCTGGACTTATCGCCAGCAACAGCGCGCCCAGCGCTAAGCCTCTGCGGCGGGCCCCACCGCTTTAGAGCCGCGCCAGCAGCTTGGCGGTGTTCACGCGCACGCGCACCTCATCGGCCGCCACGCCCGCCTTGATTTCGTAGGCCGCCTCGCTGGTGTCGCGCAGCGCCGGCTCACCCAGCGGCATGCCGCTGCGCCCGACCAGCGCAAACACCAGCGGCTCGTTGGCGCGGCGCTGGCGCCGCGCCACCACCGCCAGCTCCTCGCTGGCCAGCCGCACATAGCTGCCCGGGATGTAAACCCCGATCGCCTTGATCAGCGCCGCCCCGAGCGGGTTGGGCTGGCCGTCGGCGGCTAGGTAGGCGTCGCGCGCTGCGCGCTGCGAGGGCAGGCCCTTGCGGCTGACGCGCGGGCTGATGCGCGCCACGAACACATCGACCAAGCCGATCAGGTGCGACATGAGCAGCAGCGGCTCGGCGCGCTCCAGCTCGGTCAGAGCGGGCAGCTTGGCGTGGTGGTGCCGCACCAACTGCAGCCAGGCTGGGTCCTGCACCCCCAGACGCTGCAGGGTGTGCACCCCCAGCAGCGGGTGCTGGTCGATGCGCAAGCGCTGTTCGGCGCTCGGCGCTTGGGCCTGCAAGGCCAGCCCGTCTTGCAAGCGCGTCATACCGATGTTCATGGTGAGCGCGGCGTTGATCAGGGTGTCGAGCGCGCGGCTCTCTTTGAGCAGCAGCTTGCCCACGATCCGGCACAGCAGCGCGCAGAGCAGGGCGTGGCCGGTGCTGTAACCCAGGGTGCGATCGAGCAGCATCTGCACCAGCACGAACAGGCTGTCGTCGGTGCGCGACTGCAGCAGCTCGTCGATGCGCGCGCGCACCAGACCCAGGCGGCGCAAAAAATCCTGCGCCTGCTCGCCTTGGTGCAGCAACAAACCCAGGCTGGTGTGCAAATCGGCCCAGCGCGCGGGCATCGCCAGCTCCTGCTCATTGCGTGCCGACTCGACCCCCATCGGCCGCGCCACCCCAGCGATCGCCTGCAGCCTTTCGTTGCCGCGCAGCTTGCGGTCGATCTCGGAGGTGTAGCGAAAGGTCCATTGGCGCATCTCGTCCTCATCGACCACCGGGCCGCGCGCTTGCAACATCAGGCGGTGTTCAAGGTCGCGGATGATCTCGCCGCGGCGCAGCAACAACACGCCGCTGCCGTCCCAGATATTCAAAGGCAGCGGTGCGCCGATCTCGATCTGATCCATTGCAAGGGGAATGCGCATGGGCGTATGCTATCAGTGCGCAGGGCCAGCGCATGCGCGCGCGGTCGCAACTCCATCAATGGCGATAATCGGCCACAATACAATCGCATCGAACACCTTAGAACCACCTCTTTATGCCAGACTCCAGCCCACCGACCATCGCGGCTTCCGAGCTGCGGGTGGGGCTTTATGTGCACTTGGATGTGTCCTGGATGGATCACCCCTTTGCCAGCAGCAGCTTCAAAATCAGCACGCAGCAGCAAATCGACACCATACGCTCCCTCGGCTTGCAGCGCCTGCGCTACAGCCCCGAGCGCAGCGACCCCGCTCCAAGCGCCGAAACCGCCGCCGCCGCAACGGCTTGTGCACGGGCTACTGCACACCCGGATACCGCAGCCGCACCAGCCCCGGTCGCTGGCACCGACGCCCTCCCTCCCCCTGCTGCCACGCCATCTGCCACCCCATGGGCGCAGACGCAGCGCCACGCCCAACTCCAATGCGAGCGCCAATATACCGAAAGCAGCCGTGCGGTCAAAGCCCTGTTCGAGCAAGTGCAGGCGGCCCCGCAGCAAGCCGGGCTGGCCAGCACCGAGCTCGTGCAAGGCATTGTGTCGCAGCTAAACCAGAATGCCGAATCGGCGCTGCGTCTGCTGGCTGATGGCGCCGGAGACCGCTCCTCGCAGCACGCCCTGAATGTGGCTGTGCTGAGCGTGCTGCTGGGCCAAGCCATGGGGCACGGCGCCGAGGACCTGAAAGCGCTCACCTTGGCCGCCCTGTGGCACGATGTGGGCAAGCTCGAGCTGCCGCAGCGGGTGCGGCTGCGCGACGACACCTTCAGCCCCAGCCACCAAAAGCTGTACCAAGAACACGTAATGCACAGCGTGCTGTGGGGCAAGCGCCTCGGGCTGCCCGGGCCCGCCCTGCTGGGTATCGAGCAACACCACGAACTGGCCGATGGGAGCGGCTTTCCGCTGGGTTTGGTGGCCGAAAAAATCACCCCGATTGCGCACATCCTGGCGCTGGTGAACCGCTACGAAGGCCTGTGCAACCCGTCCAACCCGATCAAAGCCCTGACGCCGCACGAAGCGCTGGCCCAGATTTTCGCCACCCTGAAAGCGCGCTTCGAAGCGCGCACCCTGAACGCCTTCATCCGCATGATGGGCATCTACCCGCCCGGCTCGGTGGTGCAACTGAGCGACGGCCGCTACGCGCTGGTGATGACTGTCAACGCGGCGCGGCCGCTCAAGCCCAAGCTGCGGGTGTACGACCCGCACTCCGTGGCCGACGAAGCGGCGTGGCTCGACTTGCAAACAGAACCCCATTTGAACATCCAACGCAGCCTGCGCCCCGACCAGTTGCCGCGCCCGGCGCTGAACCAACTCTCTCCCCGCCCCCGGGTCTGCTACTACTTTGAGCGTGCGGTCGATCTGCACCCACCAGACGGAGCGCGCGCATGAATCACATCCAGTGGGAGGCGCTGCTCGAACGCTTGCTGGAGGCGGTCTGGCTGGTCGATCCGCTCACGCTGCGCATCGTGGCGGCCAACCCCTGCGCCGCCAACCTGCAACAGATTCCGCTCCAGCGCTTGCGCGGCAGCCTTGCCAGCGAGCATTCGGCCAGCCCGCAAGACCACCATTTCTGGACCACGCTGGCTCAGGATGGCTTGGGCAGCCTGCAGTCCGAGGCCCTGTTGCACCGCGCCGACGGCCACACGGTGCGGGTGCTGCGCCGCATCTCGGCCTTGCCCAACCCCGAGGGGCCGCCGCTGTACCTGGTGGCGATGCAAGACCAAACGCAACAGCACCAAACCGAGCAACAACTCGAGCAGCTGCTGGCCGAGCTGCGCGCCACCCTAGAGTCGACCGCCGACGGCATTTTGGTGTGCGACCTCGACGGCCGCATCCGCGCCTTCAACCGGCTCTTTGCCCAACTGTGGGATCTGCCCGCCACCCTGCTCAGCCAGCAAGACGACGAGGCCATCCACACCTGGATGGCCGGCCGCGTGACCGACGCCGACAGCTACTGCCAGCGCCTAGGCCAGATTCAGCGCCTGCCCTTGCTTGACAGCACCGATGTGTTGGTGCTGCAAAGCGGTCGCGTGCTGGAACGCATTGCCCGCCCCCAGTGCGCGCGCGGACGCCCAATCGGGCGCGTCTACGCCTTTCGCGACATCACCGATCGCACCGCCACCGAGGCCAAACTGCGGCTGGCTTCCAAGGTGTTTGAGTCCAGCCTCGACGCGATTTTCATCACCGACCCGCAGCACCGGGTGCTGGTCTGCAATCCGGCGGCTGAGCGGCTCACTGGCCAAACGCACGCTGCGCTGGCCCAATGCGCTGCCGCCGGGCTGTTTTTTTCGCCCACACGCCCCGATTGGTCTGAGGGTCTGTTGCACCAATTGCAGCAGCAGGGCTACTGGGAGGGCGAGCTCTGGTACCGGCGCCCGGACCAATCGGCGCTGGCGCTGCAGGTGTCGTGGGTGGTGCTGCGCGATGCGCAGGGGCAGCCGCTCAACACGGTCTTGTTTGCCAAGGATTTGTCGGAAAAGCTGGCGGCACAGCAGCGCATCGAGCAGCTTGCTTACACCGACGCCCTCACCGGCCTGCCCAACCGCCTGACCCTGACCGAGCGCGTGGCGCACGCGATACGGGTGGCGCAACGCAGCGGCGCCGGCTTTGCCGTGATGTTCCTCGATCTGGACCGTTTCAAGCACATTAACGACTCGCTCGGGCACCTGTTTGGCGACAAGGTGCTGATCGAAATCGCCGCGCGACTCCTGAGCTGCCTGCGCCAGACCGACACCCTGTGCCGCCTGGGCGGCGACGAATTCGTCATTCACCTGCACGAAGCCGACGCGGCCGGGGCCGAAATCACCGCCCAGCGCCTGATCGACGCCGTGGTGCAGCCGGTGGAAATCGAAGGCCTGTACTTCAACCTCTCGTGCAGCCTTGGCATTGCCCTGTACCCGGACGATGGCGCATCGCTCGACGAACTGATCCGCCTTTCTGACACCGCGATGTACGAGGTGAAGGAGCGCGGCAAGGGCCACTACCGCTTCTACCGGCCCGAGATGAACGCCAATTTGCTGGCGCGCATCCAGCTCGACCACGCCCTGCGCGAGGGCCTGCGCGCGCAGCAATTCGTGCTGCACTACCAGCCGCGCATTTGCCTGCGCAGCGCTCAGTTGCGCTCCTGCGAGGCGCTGCTGCGCTGGCACCACCCCGAACGGGGCCTGGTGCTGCCGGGCGAATTCATCGGCGTGGCCGAAGAGACCGGCTTTATCGTCGCGCTGGGCGACTGGGTGCTCAATACTGCCGTGCAGCAGGCGGCCGCCTGGCTGCGTGCGGGCACACCTTGCCCGGTGGCCATCAACGTCTCGGCGCTGCAGTTTCACCAGGCCGACTGGGTGGCGCGCGTGGCCCAAGCCTTGGCCGCACACGCGCTGCCGGCCGAGCTGCTGGAGCTCGAACTGACCGAATCGATCCTGATTCAAGACGCTGACGAAGCGCTGGAGCGGCTGCAGCAATTGCGGGCGCTGGGCGTGCGGCTGTCGCTAGACGATTTTGGCACCGGCTACTCCAGCCTCACCTACCTGAAGCGCTTTCCGCTGCAACAACTCAAAATCGACCGCTGCTTCATCGCCACCCTGCACACCGACCCCGTCGATGCCGCGATCGTGGCGGCCATCATCCAGATGGGCCAGGCGCTGCAAATGGAGGTGGTAGCCGAAGGGGTGGAGTTGCCCGAACAGCATGCGCGCCTGCTGGCTTTGGGTTGCGACCAGTTCCAGGGGTTCTTGTGCTCGCCGGCCGTTGCGCCCGAACAATTCCAACCGTTCCTGCAGCAAGCCCGATAATCGCGCCCCATGCATATACACATCTTGGGCATTTGCGGCACTTTTATGGGTGGCTTGGCCGCCTTGGCTCGCGCGGCGGGGCACCGTGTCACCGGGTGCGACGCTGGCGTCTATCCGCCCATGAGCGAGCAGTTGCAGGCCTTGGGCATCGAGCTCATCGAGGGCTTTGGGGCCGAGCAAATGGCACTGCAGCCCGACTGCTACGTGGTCGGCAACGTGGTTTCGCGCGCCCTAGGCCCCGACGGCGCGCCCAAATTCCCGCTCATGGAGGCGATTTTGGATGCCGGCGCGCGCTACACCAGCGGCCCGCAGTGGCTGAGCGAACACATTTTGCACGGCCGCCACGTGCTGGCGGTGGCGGGCACGCACGGCAAAACCAGCACCAGCGCGATGCTGGCCTGGATTTTGGAGCACGCTGGGCTGCAGCCGGGTTTTCTGATCGGCGGCGTGCCGCAAAACTTTGGCGTTTCGGCGCGGCTGGGCGCTGCGGCGGCCCCGTTCGTGATCGAGGCCGACGAGTACGACACCGCCTTCTTTGACAAACGCAGCAAGTTTGTGCACTACCGGCCGCGCACTGCCGTGCTCAACAACCTGGAGTTCGACCACGCCGACATTTTCGACGACCTGGCCGCCATCGAACGCCAGTTCCACCACCTGCTGCGCACCGTGCCCACCAGCGGGCGCGTGATTTTTAACGGCCTCGAAGAAAGCCTAGCGCGCGTGCTCAACCAAGGTTGCTGGAGTGAGCAGCGCAGCTTTGGCAGCGCCGTAAGCGATTTTGGCGCCGACGGTGAGCCCGACGATTTTGTGCTGCGCCAGCGTGGGCATGCTGCGGGCCGGGTGCGTTGGAGCTTGAACGGGGTGCACAACCAGCTCAACGCGCTGGCCGCTGCTGCCGCCGCCGAGCACGTGGGCGTGCCGCTGGCGCAAGCTGCCGAGGCGCTGGGCCGCTTTGTGGGCGTGAAACGCCGGCTCGAAGTGCGCGGGCAGGTGCAAGTGCCCATAGCTGGGCAGGCTACCGCTTCGGGGGCACCTGATGCAGCGGCCACGATCACGGTCTATGACGACTTTGCGCACCACCCCAGCGCCATGCGCACCACCCTAGATGGCCTGCGGCGCCAGCTCGACCGCCACGGTGGCCACGGGCAGCGCATCCTGGCGCTGTTTGAGCCGCGCTCCAACACCATGAAGCTGGGCACCATGAAGGCGCAACTGCCCTGGAGCCTGGAGCAGGCCGACCTGGCTTTTTGCCACAGCGGTGGCTTGGGCTGGGATGCCGCTGCCGCCTTGGCCGCCATGGGCGAGCGCGCCTTGGTGGCGGCGGACATCCACACCCTAGTGCAGCAGGCCGTGGCCGCCGCGCAGCCGGGCGACCACCTGCTGTGCATGAGCAACGGCGGCTTTGGTGGCATCCACCTCAAGCTGCTGGCGGCCTTGCAGCAGCGCTTTGGCGCGTCTGCGCCCACTGCGCCCCAAGCCCGCTCGGTAGCTCAGTAGCTCACGGTCATCGAGGGCACATCGATGTGCAGCACCGGCTTGGCCAAGCTGGCGCTGGCGGCCTGGGCAAATGCCAGCGCCCAAGGGCGGTGCGCGGGTTCAGCAAAATGCTGCTCGCCCGCAGTGCGCGCAATCACCGCCACCTTGTCGGCCGTGAGCACCTTGCCGCTCAGGCGCAGCGGCTCGCAGTCGAGTTCGACGAACTGCTGATCGAGCCAACTGCGCGCCACGTCGCTGGGCATGGGTTGCAGTTCTTCCAGATCAAAGGCGTACTCTTTGGCTTCGCCCCAACTGACGATGACTTGGCTGCGCATGAAATAGGCTCCTGAACATTAGGGTTAAAGCGGCCTTGGGCAAGTCCGCCTATCTCTATTGTGTCAGAACGACTGCGTCAGTCCCAGCACCAGGCGGCCTTTGCCGGCTGGGCCGGCGCGGTCGGTGTCGGCACCAGACCAGATCGCCGAGGTGCTCAAGCTCTCGCTCAGAGCGTAGGTGAGGCCGAGCCGGAAGTCGGTGGCCCCGCCTAAGTTGGCGTTGTTGCGAAAGCCCACCCCGGCCTCGAGCGTGAGGCGCTCGCTCAGGGGTTGCTCGATCAAGAAGCTCAGGCGCGCGTGCTCGTCGATCACACCGCTGGTGCCCCAGCTCAGCTTGGTTGTCAGAATGCCATAGCTCAGGCTGCCATAGACTTCGCTGCCGTTCCAACTGCCTTGGCCGGGGAAGATGTACTTGATGTAGCCCACGTCAAAGCCTAGGCCGTTGCCCAGCTCGCCGCTGTAGCCGCCGTAGAGGTTGATTTCGAGGTTGGCCTCTTCAAAGCGGCCGGTGGAGTTCCAGTTGCCGATGTAAAAGCCGTTGCCGAAATCGTAATCGACCCCGCCTTGCAGCGCCGGCCGGTTATCGCGCGCGCGCACGCCTTAGCGTGTGTCCTGGTCGATGCCGTTGTACTTGTAGAGCGAGACCACGCCGAGGTTGAACGAGAGCTGTGCCTGCGCCGCAGCGGGCAGGGCCAAGGCCGCCGCCGCAACTAGGCAAGAGAGGGCAAAGGGAAAAGTGCGCATGGGAGGCTCCTTGTAAAAATGCGGGAAAACGCCATGCAATTGAAACAAAAATGATGCCAAAGCGCAATAGCCGCAGTCACGGCGCGCCATAGGGTGTGGCGTGATTGCCACAGGGCGGCGCAAGGGCCGACCCAAACGTGGCGCGTCCCTACAGCATAGCGCGGGCTCTAGTGTGGTGTTGCGCGCTAGCGCACAGCGCTCAAAACCGCGTCAAGGCCAGCAGCACCCCGATCAGCCCAGTGCCCGCCAGCGCATAAACCGGCCAGCGCGGCATGGCGCCGCCGTTGGCCATGGCGCGGCCAAACATGAAAAACACGAAGGGATGCACCAAAAAGGGCATGGAGAAGATGAGGGCGATCAGCCCAGCCGCCTCGGCGCCAAACATGCCGCCCTGAGCGGCGGCAAAGAGCCCGAAATGCGACATCGAAGCCGCTTTGGCCAAGGCCGAGTGCTCCAGCGGCATGGCAAACAGCGCCAGCAGCAGCAGGCCACCAAACATGGCCGTGAGCTGCCAGCCGAGCGAGAACTGCATCAGCCCCTTGACCTCCTGCGCGTCGGCCCCGTCGGCGCGGCCCAGGGTGCGCAGCGCCAACACGGTGAGCAGCAGCCCGCCCACAAGCACCGCCAGCGCAGCCCCCCACAGCAACTGCCCTTGCTCCATGCTGAGGGCCAGAATGGAAAAAACGAAGATATGGCCAATGAAGGGCACGTTGATCATGATCGGGGCGCGCTGCGCCGCCGTGGGGCCTAGGTCGCCGGCGGTGCAGGCCCCGGTGAGGCCCGCATGCGAGAGCGCCCCCGCCATTCCCGGCGCCAGGTTGCGCACCTGATTGGTGCGTCCGAACCACATCAGCAGCGCGATGCCGCCAAACATCCACAGCATCTGGCCAAAAAAGCCGTAGGCCAGCACCGCGTTCATGCCCTCGATGGCAAAGGCGTCGGCGATGCGCGAGCCGCCAATCACGAAATTGGCCGCCAGCACCACCGGAATGCCGGCAAACAGCAGCGCGCGCAGCGTGGGCCCAAACTGCCAGCGCCAGGCCAACGCGCCCAGCCCACAGGCCAGCAGCATGGCAAAGAAAATGGTCGGCAGCGCGATCAGCGGGCGCACGCTTTGCGCCAGCAGCCAGGCCGCCAGCAGCACAAGCGCCAGCACCCCGATCTCGGCCAGCCCCCGGCCCAGGTACTCGCGCTTGTTGCGCAGCGTGGCCTTGTGGTCGATCAGGATAAAGGCCAGCAACAGGCCGATGTAGGCGATCAGCGGGTAGTAGGCCACCAGCGGGCCGCTGTCGGCCCCCATGAACACGCGCCGCGCGGCCTCGATGCCCAGCAGCAAAAACACCGAGCGCAGCACGAACATGAGCTGGGTGCGGTTGGTGCCCAGCAGCGTTTCCTCGGTGCAGGGCTGCATCGAGTCGTCGGGCGGCACCTGCAAGGCCCCAAAGAGGCGCCGCAACTGCTGCCCACCGGCAAAAAAGGTGGCCGTGAGCACCACCACCGTGGTGCCGCTGAGCAGCGAAAGCAGGGTAAAGTCGGGCAAACCCGGTTGCGCGGCCCCGGTGGCCACCAGCACGTGGCCCAGCGCCAAGCCAAAAATAACGATGATCAGAATGGGCGAGTAGCAACTGCCCGCCACCACGGTGCGCGCGATCAGCACCATGGGGATGACCAAAAAAAGCGTCAGCCAGAGCTGGTTGAACAGGTCGAAGTGCGGGGCGGTGTGCAGGAGCGGTTCCATGCACCCATGTTAGCAGCCACGGATTAAGACACGATATACGCCGCCGCGCCGGTGGCCAGCAGCTTGCCGTCGGCGGAATGAAAGCCCATGCGCGTGCTGGCCACGCGCGAGCCCAGCCGCAGCACCTCGGCGCGCAGCTCGAAACGCTCGCCAATGCCGGGGCGCAGGTAGTCGATGCGCAAATCGATGGTGCCCAGCTTGCCAAAACGGTGCAGGCGCGCCAGCGGCGGCTCGTCGAGGTGGCGCGCGCCGATGGCGGCCATCACCGCCAGCCCGCCCATGGCGTCGAGCCCGGCGCTGATGACGCCGCCGTGGATGCGGTTGTGGGCAAAGTGCCCAATCAAATCGGGGCGCATGGCGATCTGCGCCGTCACACTATCCGGTGCGATATGGGTGATTTTTAAGCCCAACAAGGCATTGAACAGGATGCGGCGCTCGAAAATCTCGCGCACGCCCTCGATGAATTCGGGCTCGAATGCGTGTGGCTTAGGTTCTGCGCTGGCTGGGCTTTTGCTCATGGGATGTGGGGCTTTAGATGCGCGAAAAATCGGGCTGGCGCTTTTGCAAAAAGGCGCTGAAGGCCTCTTTGGCTGCCGGCTCGCGCAGCATGCGGCCAAACACCGCCGCTTCTTGCATGATGGTCTGCTGCACCAGCGCCTGCTGGCCCTGCTTCATCAGGCGCTTGGTTTCGAGCAGCGAGGTCTGCGGCTTGGCGGCGAGCTTGCGCGCCACACTCTGGGCGTAGCCATTGACCTCTGTGGGGGGCAGCACCTTGTTGACGAGCCCGGCTTCGAGCGCGGCTTCGGCGTAGAAGGGCTCGCCGAGCAGCAGCGCTTCGGCGGCGCGCTGGTGCCCCATGAGCTGCGCCAGCAGCAGGCTGGAAGCCCCTTCGGCGCACAGCCCGAGGTTGACGAAGGGCATCGAGAAGGCCGCGTTGTCGCCGGCATAGACCAGGTCGCAATGCAGCAGCAGCGTGGTGCCGATGCCCACTGCCGGGCCGCACACCGCCGCCAGCAAGGGCTTGGGGAAGCTCGCGATGGCGTTGAGGAAGCGCAACACCGGCGAATCGGCACCCATCGGGGGCGATTGCAGGAAATCGTTGAGGTCGTTGCCGGCGCAAAACACCGCCATATCGCCCTGCAGCAGCAGCACGCGCACCTGGGCATCGCCTGCCGCCTGCTCCAGCCCTTCGGCCAGGCTGGTGTACATGGCGCCGGTGAGCGCGTTTTTGCGCGCCACGCGGTTGATCGTGAGGGTTTGCACCCCGTCTTCGAGGTGGCTCAGAATGTCGGACATGGATCGGTCTCCTTGGAATGAAAAAGGTTTAATCTTGGCCCAGCGTCACAGGCCGCTGCAGCAGCTCCACCAGGCTTTGCTGCAGCAGCGGCCACAGAGCGGCTTCCTGCTCGGCCTTAAATGGCCCAAAATGCCCGATGCGCTGCATCCCCACATCGGCTGGAACGATGCGGCGCACTTCGCGCGGCGCGTTTTCGTACCAGCCCACGAGGCTGCGCGTGCCTTGTGGGGTCATCATTTCGTCGTCGCTGATCGACAGCGCCAGCACCGGAAAGCGCACGCTGGCGTAGCGCTGGCGCGCCACCTCGCCCTCTGCGCCCACGCTGTAGCGCGGGTGCAGGCACCAGCGCCGCCACTGACGCATGGCGCCGGCCGGAATGTCGCCCACCATGCGCAGGCTGCGCCCGGGGAAGAAGCCACACAGCCAAGTGGCCAGCGGCACCACGAAAAACCAGAAGTAAGGCACCACAATGCGCAGCCGCGGCGTGTTTTCGCGCCAGTAGCCGCTGCCCGCAGCCACACACAGCAGGCCGCTGACCTTGTCGGCGTTGGCCAGCAGCCCCGGCAATTGCGCGCCCAGGCTGTGGCCCAGCAGCAGCAGCGGCAGCTTGGGGCGCTCGGCGTGGGCCAGGTCGATCACGGCTTCGTAGTCGCGCACCCAGTCGTGCAGATCGGCCTGGAAGCCGCGCAAGCGCGCCCCGTCGGGCAGAGAGTCGCCCATGCCCCGGTAGTCGAAGGTGAACACGCGCCAACCTTGCGCCGCCAGCCACTGGGCAAAGGGGGCGTAGAAATCCTGGCGCACGCCCATGGCTGCGGCGATGACCACGCTGGCCTGCGCCTGCCCCTTGGACTCAAACACCCGAACTCCGAGTTTGTAGCCGTCGCTGGACTTGATCTGCTGCGTTCTCACCTAACTGGCACCTCGCGTGAATAAAACAGGCCGCCTGCAAAGGCGAGGCGGCCCGGTGCGCGATCTTAAACCGGTCTGCGCTTAAACCCGCTCGAAAATGCCCGCAGCACCCTGCCCCATGCCCACGCACATCGTCACCATGCCGTAGCGCAACTGGTGCCGCTGCAAGGCGTGGACCACGGTGGCGGCGCGGATGGCACCGGTGGCACCCAGCGGGTGCCCGAGCGCAATCGCCCCGCCATTGGGGTTGACGCGCGCTGGGTCGAGCCCGAGCGTGTTGAGCACCGCCAGCGCCTGCGCGGCAAAGGCTTCGTTGAGCTCGATCCAGCCCAAATCGTGCTGGCTGATGCCGGCGGCTTTGAGCGCAGCCGGAATGGCTTCGATCGGGCCGATGCCCATTAAATGCGGCGGCACACCACGCGAGGCGTAGCCGACGAAGCGCGCCAGCGGCTTGAGGCCAAAGCGCTGCACCGCGGCGCCACTGGCCAGCACCAGCGCACCGGCACCGTCGGAGGTCTGCGAGCTGTTGCCCGCCGTGACCGAACCGAGCCCGGTCGGGGTGCCGTCGGCGCGGCGCGGCACCGCAAAGGGCGGCTTGAGCTTGGCCAGCCCTTCGAGCGAGGTGTCGGGGCGGGCGCCTTCGTCTAGGCTCACCACGCGCTGTTTTTGCTGCACCTGGCCGCTGGCGAGGTCGAGCAGGCGCTCGGTCACCGTGACCGGGGTGATTTCGGCGCTGAACTCGCCCGCTGCCTGCGCCGCCAGCGCGCGCTGGTGCGATTGCAGGGCAAAGGCGTCTTGGGCGGCGCGGCTCACCTTCCACTGCTGCGCAACTTTCTCGGCCGTCAGGCCCATGCCGTAGGCGATGCCGTAGTCTTCAACCCGTTCGGTGTTGTGAAAGGCGGCGGGCGAGAGGCTGGGCGCATTGCCCATCATGGGCACCATGCTCATGCTCTCGACCCCGGCGGCGATCATCACATCGGACTCGCCGACGCGGATGCGGTCGGCTGCCATCTGCACCGCGCTCAGGCCCGAGGCGCAAAAGCGGTTCACGGTGATGCCGCCCACGCTGTCGGGCAGGCCGGCCAGCACGGCACCGATGCGCGCCACGTTCAGGCCCTGCTGCGCTTCGGGTATGGCGCAACCGCAGATCACGTCTTCGATCGCGGCCGGGTCCAGGTTGGGCACCTCGGCCAGCACGGCGCGCAGCACGTGCGCCAGCAGGTCGTCGGGGCGGGTGTACTTGAAAAAGCCACGGTGCGATTTGCCGATCGGCGTGCGCTTGGCGGCGACGATGTAGGCGTCTTGTAGGGGTTTCATCGGGGGAGGGCTCCGGGTTTTTTAGTTGCGCAGCGGTTTGCCGGTTTGCAGCATGCCCATGATGCGCGCCTGCGTTTTGGGGTGCTCGATCAGGCTGCAAAATGCCTGGCGCTCCAGTTGCATCAGGTACTCTTCGTTCACCAGCGTACCGGCTTCGACGTCGCCGCCGCAGAGCACGTGGGCGATCAGGCCGGCGATGTGGAAATCGTGCTGGCTGATGAAGCCGCCGTCGCGCATATTGATGAGCGAGCCCAGAATGGTCGCTTTGACCGAGCGCCCCGCCACCGGGAACAGGCTCTTGTGCGGTGGCCGGTAACCGGCGCGTTGCAGCGCCTGCGCCTGGACTATGGCCACGTAGAGCAGTTCGTCTTTGTGCGCCACCACGGTGTCGCTGGGCAGCAGGTAGCCAAGCTTGCGGCTTTCCAGCGCGCTCGTGCCCACGCTGGCCATGGCGGCGGCCTTGAAGCCTTCACTCAAGAAGGGCAGCAAGTCGGTGCCGGTGCTGGCGCGAGCGTTTTCGGCGGCGCGACGGGCGATATAGGTCAGGCCACCGGCGCCGGGGATCAGGCCCACGCCCACTTCCACCAGCCCGATGTAGCTCTCTAGGTGCACCACCCGGTGCGCGCAGTGAACCAGCAGCTCGCAGCCGCCGCCCAGCGCCATGCCGCGCACGGCGGCCACCACTGGCACCTGGGCGTAGCGCAGCTTGAGCATCACGCGCTGCAACTCGGCCTCTACGTCGTCGATGGCCGACACGCCTGCGGCCAAGAAGGCCGGCATCACGGCCTGCAGATCGGCGCCCACGCTAAAGGGCTCGTCGCCCGACCAGATCACCAGGCCCTGGTACTCGCTCTCGGCCAGATCGACGGCGCGGCTCAAGCCCTCGGTGACCCCGGGGCCAATGGCGTGCATCTTGCTCTTGATGCTGGCGATCAGCACCCCGGCCTGGGCCGCCGAATCCAGCGTCCAGAGCCGGATGTCGGCGTCTTCAAACACGGTGCGGCCGGCGTGCTCGAAGCGCTGCGCGCCTTCGCCGAGTAGGGTTTCGCGGAAAATCTGGCGCTCGTACACCGGCAATTCGCGCCGGGGCTGGAAGCGGCCCTCGGCCGGGTTCCACGAGCCCTCGGGCTGGTGTACCCCGCCGCGCTCGGCCACCGGGCCTTGAAACACCCAGTCGGGCAGCGGCGTGCGGCACAGGGCGTGGCCGGCGTCGATGTCGGCTTGCACCATCTGCGCCACTTCGAGCCAGCCGGCCTCTTGCCAGAGCTCGAACGGGCCTTGCTGCATGCCAAAGCCCCAGCGCATGGCTTGGTCCACGTCGCGGGCGCAGTCGGCAATCGTGGCCAGGTGCAGCGCAGCGTAGTGAAAGGCGTTGCGCAAAATCGCCCACAGAAACTGGCCTTGCGGCCCTTCGGCGTTGCGCAGCAGCTTGAGGCGCTCGGGCGCGGGCTTTTTGAGCATGCGGCCATAGACTTCGTCGGCCTTCTGGCCTTTGCCATCGGCGCAGAGCACGTAGTCGCGGCTGGCGAGCTCGAAGCGGTAAATGTCGCGCCCCACCTTCTTGAAGAAACCGGCCTTACTCTTTTGCCCTAGGTGCCCCAGCTCCAGCAGCGCCTTGAGCACTTCGGGCGTCTGGAAGCTGGCGTAAAAGGGGTCGGTCGCGGGGCTGAGCGTGTCTTGCAGCGTTTTGATGACGTGCGCCATGGTGTCCAGCCCCACCACGTCGGCGGTGCGGAAGGTGCCGCTGCTGGCGCGCCCCAGGCGCTTGCCGGTGAGGTCATCGACCACATCAAAGCTCAGGCCGTAGCGCTCGGCCTCGTGCATGGTCGAGAGCATGCCGGCGATGCCGATGCGGTTGGCAATGAAGTTGGGCGTGTCTTTGGCGCGCACCACGCTCTTGCCCAGCACGCTGGTGACAAAGGTTTCGAGCTGATCCAGTACCTGCGGCCCGGTGCCCGGGGTGGCGATGAGCTCGACCAGCGGCATGTAGCGCGGCGGGTTGAAGAAGTGGATGCCGCAAAAGCGCGCACGCAACTGCGCCGGCAGCGCATCCGAGAGCGCACCGATTGACAAGCCCGAGGTGTTGGAGGCCAGCAGCGCGCCTTCGGCCACAAAGGGCGCGATCTTGGCGTAAAGCTCGCGCTTCCAGTCCATGCGCTCGGCGATGGCCTCGATGATCAGGTCGCAGCCGCGCAAGCGCTCCAGGTGCTGGGCGTAGTTGGCGGGCTCGATCAGATCGGCCTCGTCGGCCAGGCCCAGCGGTGCGGGCTTGAGCTTTTTGAGGTTGGCAATGGCTCGCTGGGCGATGCCGCTTGGATCTGCGCCGGGTTTGTTTTCCGGGAGGTCGAAAAGAATGACCGGCACTTTGCAGTTGACTAGGTGCGCCGCAATCTGCGCCCCCATCACTCCGGCGCCGAGCACGGCGACTTGTTTGACTTGAAATCGGCTCACGGATGTTCCTTGCTTGAATGCGGGCTGCCGTTACTGGACGCGAACCCAGGTCTGGGTGCGGCCAAAGGGGCCAATGGAGCCGCGCACCTGCAGCTTGCGGCCTTCTTCGATCGGCGTCAGGCGCAGGGTGTAGGTGCGGCCATCTTCGGGGTCGAGGATGCGGCCACCCTCCCACACTGTGCGCCCTTCGGCCTGGCGTGCGCCGCGGATGATCTCCAGCCCGACCATGGGTTGATCCTTGCGGTCATCGGTGCAGGCGGTGCAGCGTGCGGCCGGATCGGCCCCGGGGCGCAGCAAGCGCGTGATGCGCCCGGTGAGCACGCCCGCGTTGTCGCTGATCACCACCTCGGTGCGCGGCTGGCTGGTCTGGTCGTCGATCGAGTGCCAGGTGCCGACCGGGCTCATCTGGGCCCAGGCCGAGCCGGCCAGCAACAGGCCAGCGGCCAGCAGGGTGTGACGCAGTGTGTTTTTCATGGCAAATCTCCTCGGGTGGATTGGGTGATCATCAGGCCAACGCGGCCTCGGTGTCCATCAGACTGGCGCTGCCGGCGCGTGCGGTGCGCATCAGCATAGCGGTTTCGGGCAGCAGCTTGGCGAAGTAAAAGCGCGCCGTCTGCAGCTTGGCGGTGTAGAACGGGTCTTGGCTGCCGGTTGCAATCTGCTTGAGCGCCACCGAGGCCATGCGCGCAAAGAAGTAGGCATAGACCAGGTGCCCGGCCACGCGCAGGTAGTCCACCGCGGCTGCGCCCACTTCGTCGGGGTTTTGCATGCCCTTGAAGCCGATCTCGGTCGTGAACTTGTTCATTTGCTCGCCCAGGTAAGCCAGCGGGTTGATGAACTCGGCCATTTTCTCGTTCACGCCCTCTTGCTCGACCAGTGCCGCCACCAGCTTGCCGAATTTTTTCAGCGAAGCGCCGTTGTTGCCCAGCACCTTGCGGCCCAGCAAATCGAGGCTCTGCACCGTGTTGGTGCCTTCGTAAATCATGTTGATGCGGGCATCGCGCACGTACTGCTCCATGCCCCACTCTTTGATGTAGCCGTGGCCGCCGTAAACCTGCTGGCACATCGTGGTGGCAGTCCAAGCGTTGTCGGACACAAAAGCCTTGGCGATGGGTGTCAGCAGCGCCAGCAGCTCGGCGCTGTCTTTGCGCACTTTATCGTCCGGGTGCTTGATTTCCTGGTCGAGCAACAGGGCGCTGTAGCACATCAGCGCGCGCCCGCCCTCGGCGTAGGCCTTGGCGGTGAGCAGCATCTTGCGCACGTCCGGGTGCACGATGATCGGATCGGCCGGCTTGTCCTTGGCCTTCGCGCCCGAGAGGCTGCGCATCTGGATGCGGTCTTTGGCGTAGGCGAGCGCGTTTTGGTAGGCCACCTCGGTCAGGCCCAGCGACTGGTTGCCCACTCCCAAACGGGCCGCGTTCATCATCACAAACATGGCTTGCAGGCCCTTGTTGGGCTGCCCCACCAGCGTGCCGATGGCGCCGTCGAGCATCAGTTGGGCGGTGGCATTGCCGTGGATGCCCATCTTGTGCTCGAGGCCAGAGCAAAAAATGGGGTTGCGCGCACCCAGCGAGCCGTCGGCTTGCACGTGATACTTGGGCACCAGAAACAGGCTGATGCCTTTGCTGCCGGCCGGGGCGTCGGGCAGGCGCGCCAGCACCAGGTGCAGGATGTTTTCGGTCAGGTCGTGCTCGCCGGCGCTGATGAAAATCTTTTGGCCGGTGATTTTGTAGCTGCCGTCGGGCTGTGGTTCGGCCTTGCTGCGCAGCAGCCCGAGGTCGGTGCCGCAATGCGGCTCGGTCAGGCACATGGTGCCGGTCCACTCGCCGCTCACCATCTTGGCCAGGTAGGCTTTTTTCTGCTCCGGCGTGCCGTGGGCGTGCAGGCACTCGTAAGCGCCGTGGCTCAGGCCGGGGTACATGGTCCACGCCTGGTTGGCGCTGTTGAGCATTTCGTAAAAGCACTGGTTGAGCACGAAGGGCAGGCCCTGGCCACCGTATTCGGGGTCGCAGCTCAGGGCGGGCCAGCCGCCGGCCACATACTGCTGGTAGGCCGCCTTGAAGCCGCTCGGCGCGCGCACCTCGTGGGTGGATTTGTCGAGCGTGCAACCCTCGGCGTCGCCGCTGATATTGAGCGGGAACGCCACTTCGGAGGCAAATTTGCCCCCTTCTTCGAGCACCGCATTGAGGGTATCGACATCGATATCAGCGTGTGCCGGGCAGGCCTTGAGCGCATCGACGGCGTGCAACACTTCGTGCAACACAAATTGCATGTCGCGCAGCGGCGGGGTGTAAGCGGGCATGGGACGGGTCTCCAGTTGAAAAGGACGGTGAAACGGGTTAAAAACAGTGGCGCGCCAGCAGGTTCTCAAAGCCTTGGCGGGCGTGCCGCAGCCCCTGCGGGTTGCGCAAAAAGCGGGCGTCGTAGTGCAAGGCCAAAATCAGGCCATGGATTTCAAAGGCGATCTGCTCCGGGTCGGCCTCGGGCCGCAGATGGCCTTCAGCGACTGCGATCTGGACCGCGCGGCGCATGGCGGTCTGCCAAGCCTGGACGGTCTGCACCAGCTCGTCGCGCACCGGGCCGGGGCGGTCGTCGAACTCGACCGCGCCGCTGATGTAGACGCAACCCAAATCGATTTCGAGCGCAGTCTGGTGCATCCACAAATCGAACAGGGCACGCAGGCGCGGCAACCCGCGCGGCTGCTGCAGCGCCGGGAAGAACACGGCTTGCTCGAAGCGCAGGTGGTATTCGCGCACCACTGCAATCTGCAAGTCTTCGCGCGAGCCAAAATGGGCAAACACGCCCGACTTGCTCATGCCCAAGACCTCGGCAATGGCCCCGATGCTCAGGCCCTCAAGCCCGATCGGTGCCGCCAACGCGAGCGCCGCGTCCAAAATGGCGGCGCGCGTCTGCTGGCCTTTTTGCAAGGCCCGCACGGCGCGCGTGCCCGCATTGGGCGCGACGCGTAGGCGGCGGCCCGCCGCGGGCTTGGCTGAAGGATCGGTGGAGGCGAGTGTCATGGCAAAAAATACGAACGATCGTGCTATTTTATGCCGATGCAGCCGCCTGTCAAGGCACATTGAGCACCCTGATTTGCTAGGGTTTACCCTAAACTTGCCACCGATGCAATGCCCGCACCCAAGCGGCAGCGCCGGGGTGCCCAACGGACGAACCAGATTTAATCGATGCAGATCGTGGTGCCGCAGGCGTGTTGCCCCAAGGCTTCGAGCAGCATCGCGTGCGGCACCCGGCCGTCGATGATGTGCACCGCCTTGACGCCGCTTTTGGCGGCCTCCAGCGCCCCCGCAATTTTGGGAATCATGCCGCCGCTGATGGTGCCGTCGGCCACCAAGGCCTCGATTTGCGCCATGCTCAGGCGTGGCAGCAACTGACCCTGGCGGTCGAGCACACCAGGGATGTTGGTGAGCATGAGCAGCTTATCGGCCTGCAGGCTGGTGGCCAAGCGGGCCGCCACCACGTCGGCGTTGATATTGAAGCTCTGATTGCCCTTGCCATAACCGATCGGGCTCACCACCGGGATATAGCCCTGCGCCTGCACGGTGTGCAGCAAGGCGGGCTCGATGGCCACGATATCACCCACCTGGCCTATGTCGTGCAGCACCGTGGAGTCGGAGGCGTCGGGCAGGCGCAGCGCCTGGGCACGGATCAGACCGCCGTCGCGCCCGGTCAGCCCGAGCGCACGGCCCCCGGCCTGGTTGATCAGGCCCACAATCTCTTGCTGCACCTGGCCGGCCAGCACCCATTCCACCACCTGCATGGTTTCGGCGTCGGTGACGCGCATGCCTTGCACGAAGCGGCCCTGCTTGCCCAGGCGCTGCAGCAGGCTTTCGATCTGTGGGCCGCCCCCGTGCACCACCACCGGGCGCAGGCCCAGCAGTTGCAGCAGCACCACGTCTTGGGCAAAGGCTTGCTGCAACGCAGGGTCGGTCATGGCGTTGCCACCGTACTTGATGACCAGCGTTTGGCCTTGTTGTTGGCGCAGACTGGGCAACAAGCTGGCCAGCACGGCGGCGCGCTCGGCGCTGGTGATTGGATGGGATGTGGATGCGCTAGGGTTCATGGTGGGTTGGGCGGCTGCTGCACATGGGCACGGTTCGCTGCCATTGTGCCGCAATTGCCCTTGCACCCCAAGAGGTTGTGATCTCATAATGGGCGAGAAGTATCGGGGCGGCGTTCTTTTCTGATCCCGAGCCGGAACCCGCAACCTCGACTGGATTCACATTGCCATGAGCACCCCACAGGAAATCGAACTCAAGCTGCTGGTGCCGGGCCTGACGCCCGAAGCCGCCTTGCAAATCATGCGCCGCTCGCCCAGCTTGGCGCGGCGCAAAATGCGCCAGCAGCAACTGGTGAGCCGATACTTCGACACCCCCGAGGGCTTGCTGCAACAGCAGCGCTGTGCCTTGCGCGTGCGCCACAGCCGCGATGCGCTGGCGCCAGCCGGCACGGGGCCCCAAGTGTGGATTCAAACCCTCAAAACCGCAGGCCATTCACGCGGCGGCTTGAGCCAGCGCGGCGAGTGGGAATGCAGCGTGGCCGGGGATAGGCCCGAGCGCGAGGGGCTGCGCGGCACCGCTTGGGACGCACTCGACCCCGTTGACGCGCTGTTCGAGCGTTTGCAGCCGTGCCATGAGACGCACTGCCTGCGCAGCAGTTGGCTCATCACGCGCCGTGATGGCACGCTGCTCGAGGTCACGCTCGATGCCGGCCAGGTGCTCGCCAACGGGCAGTCGCAAGCGCTGCTGGAGATCGAGCTCGAGCTGCTGGCCGGCTCACCCCAGGCCCTGTTCGATTTGGCCGCCGAACTGGCCCGGCGCCTGCCCTGCCTGCCCTCCAACGTGAGCAAAGCCGAGCGCGCCGCCTTGCTGGCGGCACAGCGGCTGCACCTGCCCGTGCGGGCACGCCCGACCGAACGCCAGCGCGGCGAAGCCTTGCACGGCCTGGCGCTGCGGGTGCTGGGCGAGATGCTGGATCAATTCATGCGCAACCTCGAGGGCATGCTGCACAGCGACGCGCCCGAATGGGTGCATCAGGCGCGGGTGGGCTGGCGCCGCTGGCGCAGCTTGCAGCGCCTGTTGCGCCCTTTGATAGGCCCAGCCCCCGATTTCGCGGCCCTGCGCCCCTTGCTCGACGCGCTGGGCCAACAGCGCAACCTCGACGTAGCCTGCACCGAAACCCTGCCCGCTTGGGCTGGTGCCTGGGCCTGTGCGCAGGCCAGTGCGGCTGCCTACACGGCCAACACTGCGGCGCAAACAAGTCCAGCCGAGGCCCCGCCGAACGCCTGGGAGCAGGCCGAACAGCGGCTGCAAGCGGCGCGCACGGCGCAGCGCACCCAGTTGCGTCAAACCTTGCTCAAGCCGGCCACGGGGCAAGCCCTGTTGGTGCTGGCGCGCCATCTGTGGCAGTTGGGCCAACAGCCAGTGGCCATCAAAAAAAGCTGGGCGGGCGCAAGGCTAGCGCGCTGGCACCGCCGCCTGCACACCCTGCTGCAAGGCGAACAGGCTCAGTTGCTCGACGTGGCCACGCTGCACGAAGCGCGCCTGCTGGCCAAGCGCTTGCGCTACGGCAGCGAGGCCTTCGCCAGCGCCCTGTCCGCCAAACGGCTGCGCCAAAGCCAGCAATGGGTCAAGGACGCGACCCTGTGGCAAACCCGCATCGGGCAAGCGCGCGACGCCTGGCAACTGGCCACGTTGCTGCAAGAGCATACCGACACATCGGCCGCCCTGGTTGGTTTCATGCAGGGCGTGGCGGCGGCCATGGAGCGCGCCGCCCAAGAGGCGGCCAGCCCGGGCTAAAATCTGCGGCCCTGTTTTCCCCAGCCAGCCTCTGGATCTACACCACGAACCGCTGCACCGCCATGAACAAAAAAGTCTTTATCAAAACCTTCGGCTGCCAGATGAACGAGTACGACTCGGACAAAATGGCCGACGTGCTGGCCGCCGCCCAAGGCTACGAGCCCACCACCGACGTGGAGCAGGCCGACCTGATTTTGTTCAACACCTGCTCGGTGCGCGAAAAAGCGCAAGAAAAGGTGTTTTCCGACCTTGGGCGTGTGCGCCACCTGAAAAAGAAAGGCGTGCTGATCGGCGTGGGCGGCTGCGTGGCCAGCCAAGAGGGCGCGGAAATCATCCGCCGCGCGCCTTATGTGGATGTGGTGTTTGGCCCGCAGACCCTGCACCGCCTGCCCGAGCTGCTGCAAGCGCGCGCGGCGCAGCAGCGGCCGCAGGTGGACATCAGCTTTCCCGAAATCGAAAAATTCGACCACCTGCCACCGGCGCGCGTGGAAGGGGTGAGCGCTTTTGTGAGCATCATGGAGGGTTGCAGCAAGTATTGCAGCTACTGCGTGGTGCCCTACACCCGGGGCGAGGAGTTCAGCCGCCCGCTCGACGAGGTGCTGCTCGAAGTCGCCACGCTGGCCGAGCAGGGCGTGAAAGAAGTCACCTTGCTGGGCCAAAACGTCAACGCCTACCTAGGTGCCATGGGGCTAGGCAGCGAACTGGCCGACTTTGCCCTGTTGCTCGAATGCGTGCACGACATCCCCGGCATCGAGCGCATCCGCTACACCACCAGCCACCCCAAAGAATTCACGCCGCGCCTGATCGAGGCCTACGCACGCCTGCCCAAACTCGTCAATCACCTGCACCTGCCGGTGCAGCACGGGAGCGACCGCATCTTGGCGGCCATGAAACGCGGCTACACCGCGCTCGAATACAAAAGCACGGTGCGCAAGCTGCGTGCCGTGCGGCCCGGGCTCTCGCTTTCGAGCGACTTCATCGTCGGCTTCCCCGGCGAGACCGAGGCCGACTTTGCCCAGCTCATGAAGCTGGTGCAAGACCTAGGCTTTGACAGCAGCTTCAGCTTCGTCTTCAGCCCGCGCCCCGGCACCCCGGCCGCGAACCTGCCCGACGACACGCCGCCGCCGCTCAAATTGCAGCGCCTGCACGCGCTGCAAGCGCTGCTCGATGCGCAGGTGCAGGCCATTGCAGCGCGCTTGGTGGGCAGCGTGCAGCGCATTTTGGTCGAAGGCCCGTCGCGCAAACACGCGCACGAGCTCACCGGGCGCACCGAGTGCAACCGCAGCGTGAATTTTGACGCCGGCGCGCAAGGCGCGCGCCTGGTCGGGCAGATGCTGGATGTGCGCATCACCGAAGCCCGCGCGCATTCGCTGCGCGGCGAGCTGTGCCTGAGCGAGGCGGTGCTGGCGGACTGAATCGCGCTTTGAATCGGCCCCAAGCGCAGCCCGGAGCCGAACAGAGCTGCCTTTAGGAACGGCGCAGCGGCAGCCGCACCAGCACCACGTGCTCGCGCTCGGTCTGGTAGCGCTTGATCTGCGCTTCGGCATCAAAATGCAGTTGCAGCCGCTCGCGGATATTGCCCAGCGCCATGTGGTTGCCCGTTGCAGGAGCTTTGGCCGGATCCACTGTGTCGGTACTCGCCGGGGCCAGGGTGTTGCGCACAAACAGGCGCAATTCGGAGCCCTCCAGATACGCCTCCAGCGACACATCCGCCCCATCGGGCGCGGGCTCGACGCCGTAGCGCACCGCATTCTCTAGCAGCGGCTGCAGCAGCAGCGGCGGCACCAGCGTTTGCAGCGGCGCGTGCTCGGTGCGCCACTGCATGCGCAAGCGCTGTGCCCCCAGGCGCACGGTTTCGATCTCGATGTAGGCCCGCGCCAGCGCCAGCTCCTGCGCCAGCGGCACCAGGGTGCGCGCATCGCTGAGCAGCGCCCGGTACAAATCGGCCAGGTCGTGCAGCACCGCCTCGGCCTGTTGCGGCTGGCTGCGCAGCAGCGCCAGCACGCTGTTGAGGCTGTTGAACAAAAAATGCGGCCGTATGCGCGCCTGCAGCGCCGCCAAGCGCGCCTCGGCCAGCGCGGGTGAAAGGCGGTGCTGGCGCCAATCAAAATAAAACAGCAGTGCCCCCGCCAGCAGCGCCGCCACGCTGGCGCTGTGCGCCACCGAACCCGCCAACGCCATCCCCAAGCCCTGCTCCACCGCCACATGCCAGAGCGCCGCCACCAGCGCCGCCAGACACAGCACCAGCAGCAGCCCGCGCCGGTAGCTGGTGCGCGCCAGCACCGGCTGCAGCAGGTACAGCAACAACACCGTGGCCAGCAAGGGCGGATCAAAACGCACCGACTGCTGCACCAGTTGATCCACCCACGGCTGGCCGCTGGGCCCATCGAGCACGGCATCCACCAGCCGCAGCGCCTGCGCCAGCAGCAACACCCGCAACCACACCCCCAGGTTGCGGAAATCGGGCAAGGTGGAGGCAGTTGTCATGCGTGGCTAAGGGCGGGTCCAGCTTCATATTGTGGCCGATGGCGGTTCGCGTCACCCGGTGGCATTGACCGCGCTTCGCTCCCCCCGCTGCCGCTGCCCCCAGCAACACCTGCCGCGCGTCCTATACTTCCCACAATCATGAAAATCGCTACTTGGAACGTGAACTCGCTCACCGTGCGGCTGCCGCAGGTGCTGGACTGGCTGGCAGCGCAGGCGGCGGCCGGGGCCCCGGTGGATGTGCTGGCACTGCAAGAGCTCAAGCTCAGCGACGACAAATTCCCCGTCGCCGCCCTGGAACAGGCCGGATACAGCGCAGCCTGGCTGGGCCAAAAAACCTACAACGGGGTGGCGCTGCTGGCACGCCAGCCCGCTGCCGAGGTGCAGCGCAACCTGCCCGGCTTTGCCGACGAGCAAGCGCGCCTGATCGCCGCCACGTACCACACGGGTGGCACCGAGGGCGCGGGCGCGAAGCCGCTGCGCGTGGTGGGGGCCTACTTCCCCAACGGGCAGGCGCTGGGCAGCGACAAGTTTGCCTACAAGCTGCGCTGGCTGGAGGCGCTGCGCGCCTGGCTGGCGGCCGAGCTGGCACACTACCCACGGCTGCTGCTGTTGGGCGACTTCAACATCACCTTCGACGACGCCGACGTCTGGGACCCGGTGGGCCTGCACGAAACCATACACTGCAGCAGCGTGGAGCGCGCGCACTTGCAAGCGCTGCTGGCACTGGGCTTGCACGACGCGCACCGGCTGTTTGAGCAGCCGCCAAAAAGCTACACGTGGTGGGACTACCGCCAGCTAGGGTTTCAAAAAAACCGTGGCCTGCGCATCGACCACATTTTGCTCAGTGATGCACTCAAGGCCAGCGCGCGCGCCTGCCAGATCGACCGCAGCCCGCGCAAAAACCCGCAGCCCAGCGACCACGCGCCGCTGTGGGTGGAGCTGGGCTGAACGTGCCCCCCGCCACCGAAGCCGCCCGCCACTAGGAAGGCTGGGGCCGGGCGGGGCCGGGGTGAGGAATCGGAACGCGTGACTGACGAACCCCAGCCCCGCCCGGCTCCAGCCGAGGCCGCCCGCGCGGCGCGGGCTGCAAACGCCGCCCCGTTTGCTGTTGCAACTGCGCCACAAAATCCGGACTCCCCAGCGCCCAGCCCTTGAGCGCGGCCTGCTCCAGCCGCTGCTGCGCCGCCTCGCTCAGGCCCTGTGCCACCAGCGCTGCATAAGCGGCCTCGCGCTCGAATGGGGTGTTGCCCAATTGCCAGTAGGCCGACGGTGCGCTCAGGGCGGCGTCGTGGCGCAGCCCGGCGTAATGACCGTGGCTGCTCCAGGCGTACTCGGCCGCTGTGCGCGCCAGCCCCAGCCGCACCGGCTGCGTGTCTAGGCTCAGCAGCGCGGGCAGCAGCTCGGTTTCGGGCTGCAACACCGTGCCCCGAAAACGCCCCTCCCACAGCGTGCCCACGTGGGCGTGGCGCAGGTTATAGCGGCGCACATAGCTGCGCCCGAGCGCTTGCATGGCACGCGACACGGCTCCCTCGGCCAGCGGTGTCAGCAGCAAACGCACCTGCTGGGCCAGCAACACGTAGCCGTGCCAGTGCAGCGGCTGCGTCCGCACGGCTTCAGTCAGCAGACCCAAAAAGGCCAAGCGGTCGCTGGCATCGACAAACAGCTCGCCCCCGTGGTGAGCGCGCCAGATCAGCAGGTGCGGACAGCCAGGAAGGCTGAGTCGGGGCAGTCGCGCCATCGCTCAGCGGCTCAGGCTTCGAACAGGCTCTGCCCGGTCAGCCGCTGGTGCTCGCGCAGGGCGTAGCGGTCGGTCATGCCGGCAATGTGATCGGCCACGCGGCGGCGCAGGCTCAGGGGCGTGGCACCCGCCGCCATAGCGGGCAACTCATCGGGCGCCTCATGGTAGATCAGATACAACTCGGTCACCACCTGGCGCGCGCGCCCGGTTTGCTCCAGCACCTGCGGGTGGCGGTACAGGTTGAGCATCAAAAAGCGTTTCAGGGCGCTGGCTTGCTCGCGCATCGGGGCCGAAAAACGCAACAGCACCGGGCTGCGTCGAACCTCGTCGACCGACTGCACACCGGCTTGCATGATGGCGTTGCGGCTGGCCTCGATCACATCGTAGACCTGCTCGGTGAGCATGCGCCGAATCGACTCGTAGAGCAAGCGCTTGCCGCGCAGCGCGGGGTAGGCCTGCACCACGGCGCGGCGCTGGCGCTCAAACAGCTCCAGCGCTTCAAGCTGCTCCAGACGCAAAAGGCCAGAGCGCACACCGTCGTCGATGTCGTGCGCGTTGTAGGCGATCTCGTCGGCCAAGTTGGCCAACTGCGCCTCCAGCGAGGGCGAATGGCCCGTTAAAAAACGCGCGCCCACGCCACCCGGCTCACGCCCTTCGAGCCAGAGCGCATTGGCGCGCGAGCAGTGTTTGAGTATGCCCTCACGGGTCTCGAAACACAGGTTGATGCCGTCGTGCTCGGGGTAGCGCTGCTCCAGCTGATCGACCACGCGCAGGCTTTGCAGGTTGTGCTCAAAGCCACCATCGGGCTCATCGGGGGTAGGCGCATCGAGCGGCTGCCCGGGCTCGGGCGGCAGTTGGTGCAGGCAGGCGTTGAGTGCGTCTTGCCCGGCATGGCCGAACGGGGTGTGGCCCAAGTCGTGCGCGAGCGCGATCGCCTCCACCAAATCCTCGTGCAGCCCCAGGCTGCGCGCGATGCTGCGCCCGAGTTGCGCCACTTCGAGCGAGTGCGTGAGCCGGGTGCGAAACAAATCGCCCTCGTGGTTCAGAAACACCTGCGTTTTATAGACCAGGCGCCTAAAGGCGCTGCTGTGGATGACGCGGTCGCGGTCGCGCTGAAATTCGTTGCGCGTAGGCGCTGCCTCTTGCGCAAAACGGCGGCCACGGCTGCGCTCGGGGTTGCAGGCGTAGGCTTGCAATGCCGCCTGGGCTGGCAAACTGGGGCCGGCCAAGTGCGTGGTTGGATCGGCTTCAGGCACAGCCGGCCTCGATCACTTCGCGCACCAAGGCATCGGGCACCGGCTGCAAGTGGGGTGCTCCGGCGTCATCGACCAGCACGAAACGCAGCTGGCCGGCCTCGGATTTTTTGTCGATGCGCATCAAATCCAAGTACCGGCTGACATTGGCAAGCGGGTCTGGGTCCAGCTTGGGGGCCCGCACTGGCAGTCCGGCACGGGCAATCAGCTCACTCAGGTGCTGCACCCGCTGCGCCGACAACAGGCCCAGCCGCTGCGACAGCCGCGCCGCCAGCACCATGCCGCAACCCACCGCCTCGCCGTGCAGCCACTGGCCGTAGCCCAGTCCGGCCTCGATGGCGTGGCCAAAGGTGTGGCCAAAATTGAGGATGGCGCGCAGCCCCGTTTCGCGCTCGTCTTGCCCCACCACGGCGGCCTTGATTTCGCAACTGCGCCGCACCGCATAGGCCAAGGCGCCGGGGTCGAGTTGGCGCAGCGCCTCCAGCTTGCCGTCGATCCAATCGAGGAAAGCCAGGTCGCAGATCGGGCCGTATTTGATGACTTCGGCCAGCCCGGCGCTGATTTCTCGTGCCGGCAAGGTGCGCAAGGTGTCGAGGTCGCAGACCACGCGCAGGGGCTGGTAAAACGCCCCAATCATGTTTTTACCCAGCGGGTGGTTGATGGCGGTTTTACCGCCCACCGACGAATCCACCTGCGCCAGCAGCGTGGTCGGCACCTGCACAAAGGGCACGCCGCGCATGTAGCAGGCGGCGGCAAAACCCGTCAGGTCACCCACCACGCCGCCACCCAAAGCGAACAGCATGGTTTTGCGGTCGCAGGCGCGGCTGAGCAAGGCATCAAAGACCTGATTCAGCGAATCCCAGCTTTTATAGCCCTCGCCGTCGGGCAGTTGCAACACGTGGACTTGGCCAAAACGCCCGGCCAAGGCTTGTTGCAGCCGAGCGGCATACAGCGGACCGACCGTGGTGTTGCTCACGATCAGTGCCTGCGTGGCGGCCGGCAGGCCGTCCCAAGTGGCGCTGTGGTCGAGCAAGCCGGCGCCGATCAGAATTGGGTAGCTGCGCGCACCGAGTTCAATTTGCAAGGGCATGGTTAAAGCGAAGCCTCGGATGTGTGTATGGGCTTGGGGGCGGCGCGTTGCAGCTCCAGCTGGGCGGCAATCCAGTTGACCAGCGACGCCACCGAGGGCCGCCCGGTCTCGACCACGTGGTGCGCGGTCTCGCGGTAGAGTGGGTCGCGCTGGGCGTACAACTCGCGCAATTTTTGCAGTGGGTCGGCCACTTGCAGCAGCGGTCGGCTGCGGTCGTGCTGCACCCGGCGAAACACCTCTTCGGGGCTGGAGCGCAAATAAAAGACGCGGCCGCGCTCACGCAGGCACTGCCGGTTGGCCGACCGCAGCACCGCACCCCCACCGGTGGACAGCACACAAGGGGCGGACTGCGTCAACTCATCGATCAGCGCCTGCTCCTCGTCCCTGAAGCGGGCCTCGCCCTCGCGCTCAAAAAACTCGCGGATGCTGCAACCCAAGCGCTGCTCGATGGCGCTGTCGGAATCCACAAAAGGCAGTTGCAGCCGCCGCGCCAGCAAGCGCCCAACCGTGGATTTGCCCGATCCGGGCAGGCCGATGAGGATGATCAAAGCCCTTACCTTCTGGGCCCCAAGGCAGTGATCTCGGTCAGCACGCGCGGCGTGATGAACACCAGCAACTCGGTGCGCCGGGTCGAGGTCTGGTTGCTGCGGAACAAGTGGCCCAGCACCGGCAGCTCACCCAAGACCGGCACCCTAGCCTGGTTGTTGGTTTCTTCTTGGGTAAAGATGCCACCGATCACCACCGTACCGCCGTTTTCCACCAGCACCTGGGTTTGTACGCTCTTGGTCTGCACCGCCGTCTGGCCGTTGAAGACGATCGGGGTGTCGTTGTTGACGCGCAACTGCATGATCACGTCGCCGTCCGGGGTGATTTGGGGTGTAACGACAAGCTTGAGGGATGCGTCGATGAATTCAACTGTGGTGTTGCCATCGGCGTCGCGGCGCAGGAAGGGGATTTTGCGCCCGTCTTCGATCGTGGCCTCGCGCTGATCGGCCGTGACCACGCGTGGGCTGGCGATGGTCTTGAGGCGCCGATCGGATTCGCTGGCCTCGATTTCAAGGTTCAGCAGCCGCGTCACGCTGGGGTTGAAGAGCGAGAAGGCAAAAGTGCCCGAGCCGATGGTGGGTGTGGGGATGTTGGTCACGTTGCTGTTACCCGCGCCGGTGGCACCGATCGAGCCAAAACCCAGGGTGGTCTGCAACTCGTTGCCGCGGTGACGCGCCAGCATCACCGGGTCGGCGATGCGTCCGCCAAAGCGCACCCCGAGGTTGCGCCCAAAGCTGTCTTCGGCTTCCACAATGCGCGCCTCGATCAACACCTGGCGCATCGGCACATCCAGGGTCTGGATCAGGGTCTGGATTTCTTCCAGCTTGGACGCGATGTCGGTGACAAACAACTGGTTCGTGCGCGGCTCGGCAAACACCGAACCCTGGCGGCTAAGGATGCGCACCTCGCTCTCACCCGATCCCACGGCAGTTGTGAGGTGCGCGGCGACCTCTTGGGCACGGGCAAAGTTGAGCCTGAAGCTCTGGGTGCGCACCGGCTCCAGGCCACGAATGGCCTGCGCGGCCTCGAGCACTTCGCGCTCTTTGGCCAGGATTTCGGTTCGTGGGGCAATCCAGATCACGTTGCCGGTGCGCCGCATGCCCAGATTCTTGGCCTGCAGCACGATGTCAAGGGCCTGATCCCATGGCACATCGCGCAAGCGCATGGTGAGGCTGCCCGTCACGGTATCGGAGGTGATGATGTTGAAGTTGCTGAAATCTGCAATCACTTGCAGCAGCGCACGCACTTCAATGTTCTGGAAGTTGAGCGAAATTTTATCGCCCGTGAAAGTGCGATCACGCGCAGCCGGGTCGGCAGCTTGGCGCACTTCGCGCACTTCGAGCACAAACTGGTTGTCGGTCTGAAATGCGCTGTGCTCCCAGTTGCCAGTGGGTTCGACCAGCAAGCGCACTCGGTCGCCCACTTGGGTGGCGGTGACGGTTTGCACCGGCGTGCCAAAGTCGCTCACATCCAAGCGCCGACGCAGCCCCTCGGGCAAAGAGGTTTGGGCAAACTCCAGCACCAGGTTGCGCCCCTGCTGGCGGATATCGACCCCGGTCTGGCTGCTGGGCAATTCGACCAGCACGCGGCCGCTGTTTTGCTCGCCACGGCGAAAATCGATGTCGGTCAGCGGCTGCGCGCGCGCAGGGGCTGCCTGTGCAAAAGCCGCGCCCAGCGCACCCCCCGCAGCCGGCGCCGATTGCGCACCCGGCTGCAACTGCACCAGCAAGGTGTTGCCTTCGATGCGCATCTCGTAACCAACGGCTTGGTTCAGATTGAGCACGATGCGGGTGCGGTCACCGGCCTGCACCACGTTGGCGGAGCGCACATTGCCCAAATTTAGGGGCAACAGATTCTGCCCGGTGGCGTTGCTTGCTCCCGCAATGTCGAGCGCGATGCGCGCCGGTGCCTGCATGCTAAAGCCGGCCGGCAGTTGGCGCAGCGGTTCGTTGGTCTGGATGCGTATGAGCTCGGCGCCCCCTTGTGCCGCCACCGTTAAAGACTGGATGGCCAATTGTGCCTGCGCCCAACCCGCCAGCACAAAGGTGCTGGCAAGCAAGGCGCAGCGAGCAAAGCGCGACAAGGTGCGTAGGGATGGGGTCTGGTAAGTCGAATTCATTGGCCGGTGCCTTCCTGCAACTGCAATGTGGTGGTGCGCTCGACCCATTCACCGATCGGGTCTTGCGCGATTTCGCGCAGGGTGATCTGGGTTTCGCTGATGGCGGTGATGCGGCCATAGTTTTGCCCCAAGTGGTTGCCGCGCCGCACCTGGTGGATCAGGCCCTCGGATCGGACCAGCGCCACCGTCTCGTTGCCGCGCCGCAACAAGCCCACCATGGTGATGGTATCGAGCGGCACCGCCTCCAGCGGCTCTTTGCGGCGGCGCATCTCAGCCGCCAGCAAACCTGAAACCATGGGCGAAGCGGCCTCGGCGCGCAGCAGCACCGTGAGCTTGTCGGCGCTGAAGGGGGAGATTGCACCCAAGCCTTGATAGGCTTGCGGAATATGGGGTTGCGGGGCTTGCACGGGCGGCACGCGGGGCTGCGCTGCCGCCCGCTGCTGCTCCATCCACGCCGACAGGTCATCGCCACCGTCGGCGCAGGCCGTCAGTGCCAAGGCCGCTGCCAGCAGCAGGCCCCCTGTGGGAATTGCGGCTCTGTTCATCGCTGCCCCCCGGCTGCTCGCTGCTGTTGTTGCTCGCGCTGGCGCTGCAACACCTCTTCGGGATCGAGGTAGCGAAAGGTTTTGGCGGTGGTGTCCAAGGTCAGCATGTCGGGCCGGTTGGCGGCCGGTGCGAGGGACAGGTTGTTGAGCGTCACGATGCGCGACAAATGCGCCACGTCGGAGACAAACATGCCGATGTCGTGGTAGCTGCCGCTCACGCGCACCGCGATTGGCAGCTCGGCGTAGTGGTCGCGCAGCTCGACCTGGCCGGGCCGAAACAGCTCAAACTGCAGGCCACGACCGATGCCGGCTTGATTGATGTCAGACAACAAGGCGTCCATCTCGGCCCGGCTGGGCAACTGACGCTCGAGTTGAGTGACGTACTGGCGCACCTGTTCGAGTTGCGCCCGCAGCGCCTCAAGGTTGGCTGCCTGCGCCACCTTGCTGGTGAACTCGGTGCGCAACTGCGCCTCGCGCTGGCGCTCGGTCTCCAATTGGGTGCGCATGCCGCTGAGCACCGCATACCACAGGCCCACCAGCACCGCCAGCGCCACCACCAGCAAAAGCAGTTGGCGCGGCAAAGCGGGCCAGCGCGAGGGGTCGTTGGGGTCGAGCCCACTGAACTGGGCCCGCGCATCTTGCTGCCAGCGGGCAAAATCAAACGATGCGGCGGATTTGGTTTTTTTAGACATGATCGACTCAAGCCCCGAATGTGCTGGCACTCAAACCCGGCCACCCGCTGCGGGCGCAGCCGGTTGCGCAGCAGGCTGGGCTGGCGCCGGGCCTTGCGGGTTGGGTTGCGGGTTGGGCGCAAGGGTCACGCGCATGGAAAAGTTGAATACGCGGCGCTGATCGCGCGGCCCGAGCGCCAGCGTAGCGGCGGTGATCTCGACCAGATGCGGTTGCGTCAGCCACGGGCTGCGATGGCCAAGGTTGCGCAGCAGCTCCGACACCCGCTCTTGCGACTGCGCCACGCCGGTGAGCGTGATGGCCTTATCTTCTTGGCGCAGCGCCGTCAGGTGCACCCCCTCGGGCAATTGACGCACCATTTCGTCGAGCAAATGCACCGGCAGGTTGCGCCCGGCTTGCAAACTCTCCACCGCAGCCTGGCGCGACTTGAGGGCGTCGAGTTCTTGCTGCAAGGTGGCGACATCGCGGATCTGCAGGTCGAGCTTTTGAATCTCGGTTTGAAGGAACTGGTTGCGCCCCTGCTGGGCCTCGATCTGCACCTGGTAAAAACCATAGACCAGCGCCGCCGCCACCAGCCCCACCCCCACTGCGAGCCCGAGGTTGAGGAAAAACCGCTCGCGCTTTTGCTTGCGAGCGAGTTCGCGGTGTGGCAATAAATTGATGGCAATCATAGGGAGTACCTGCGCATGGCCAAGCCGGTCGCAACCAAGAACGAGGTGCCGCTGTCGAGCCCCTTGATCGACGCCACCGAGGCCGACATGACCATGCCCTCAAACGGGTTGACGACCTTGCACGGGAAGGAGGTCTGATTCATCACCGCCACCTCCAAGCCCGGCAGAGCAGCCGCCCCACCCGAGAGCAACACATGATCGACCTTGTTGTGCGGGGTGCTGGTAAAAAAGAACTGCAAGGCGCGACCGATGTCTTGCCCCATATGGCTCAAGTAGGGCGCAAGAACGGCCTCGCGGTAGTCAGGCCCCAGTGTGCCGGATCTTTTCTTGTTTTCAGCCTCTTCGAGGGAAAGTGAATAATGGCGCGCCACCAACGCAGTCAACTGGCCGCCCCCAAAGTTTTGGTCGCGCTCGTAGACCATTTCTTCGTTGCGGATCACCTGCAAGGAGGAGTTTTTGGAGCCCAGCTCGAACAAGGCAATGAGCATGTTGCGGCCCCGGTTGGGCAGCGCCTCGATAACCCGCGCCGCCGCCAACCTGGATGCGAAGGACTCCACATCGAGCACCACCGGCTGCAAACCGGCGGCCTCGGCCAAGCCCTGGCGGTCCGAGACCTTCTCTTTGCGCGAGGCCACCAGCAGCACCTCGACAAAATCGGGCAAGTTGGGGGCCGGGCCGACGACGCAAAAATCGAGGCTCACCTCAGACAAGGGAAATGGAAGGTACTGCGCCGCCTCGGACTCGACTTGCAGCTCAAGCTCGTCCTCGCTCATGCCCGCAGGCAAGTTGATTTTCTTGGTGATCACGGCCGAACTGGGCAAGGCCATCGCGACGTTGCGGGTTTTGCTGCCCGTTTTTTTGACCAGCCGCCTGAGGACGCCGGACAGTTCATCGAACTGCTCGATGTTGCCGTCCTTGACCCAACCCGGCTCCAACGGCTCCATGGCGCAGTGCAGCAGATCCCATTGACCCGAGCGGTCGCGTTGCAACTCGACCAGCTTGAGTGAAGTCGTGCTGACGTCAATGCCCAGCAAAGGAGCCGGTTCCCGACGAAGTAGCGTGGCTAGAGAGACCAAATTACCCCCACGAGCAGTTGAAGTTGGACGCAAGAAACTTGCGTTATCAATCCTATCAGCAAGAAGCCGCCTTAGCCAGCCCGCAGGGGCGATGATCAAAAAATATTGTGTGATTTCATTCCCCAAGCTTAGCAAGTTTACAAACTTTCACACACTCCAGCGCGGTCGGCTGCACGATCACGGCCATTTTTTTATAATCAGCCTGCTGCAGCAAAGGAATTCATGCCCGCCACCTCGCCTCGCTCGCCTGCGCCCGACCCGAATCGGGCCGCCCCTTCCGGCGCCCGGCCACACGGCTGGGCGCGCCGCTTGAAGTCGATCGCCTTCTTCGCCTTCATCGCCTCGGTGGTGGCGGCGCTCGCGGGCGCGTTGCTGCTGGGCGTTGCCATCGCCTTGGCCTACCCCAAGCTGCCCGACGTCACCAGCCTGAGCGACTACCGCCCCAAGCTGCCCTTGCGCGTCTACGCCCGAGGGGGCGAGCTGATCGGCGAGTTTGGCGAGGAGCGGCGCAACCTCACGCCCTTTGCCAATATCCCGCCGCTGATGATCAACGCCGTGCTGGCGATCGAGGACGAGCGCTTTTTCGAGCACGGCGGGGTGGATTTGCGTGGGGTGGCGCGCGCCGCACTGGCCAATGTATTTAACCCGCTTAGCCAAGGCGCCTCGACTATCAGCATGCAGGTGGCGCGCAATATGTTCCTGACCAAGGACCGCACTTTTTTGCGCAAATTCTACGAGGTGCTGCTCACCTTCAAGCTCGAGCGCCTGCTGAGCAAGGAAGAGATCTTGGAAATCTACATGAACCAGATCTTCCTTGGGCACCGCTCCTTTGGCTTTGCGGCGGCGGCGCAGACTTACTTCGGCAAGTCGCTGGCCGAGCTCTCGGTGGCCGAAGCCGCCATGCTGGCTGGCCTGCCCAAGGCACCCTCGGCCTTCAACCCGATCACCAACCCGCGCCGCGCCCGCATCCGCCAGTTGCACATCATCGACCAGATGTTGGCCAATGGTTTTATCAGCGCCGAACAGGCGCAAGCGGCGCGCGTGGAGCCGCTGCAACTGCGCCGCCTCGACCCGGAGCAGTTCATCCATGCCACCCACGCAGCCGAGATGGTGCGCCAGCAGGTGTTTGCCCAGTACGGTCAAGCCGCGTACGCGCGCGGGCTGCGGGTGCACACCACCATCGACGCCAATCAGCAGCGCGCGGCGGTGCGGGCCGTGCGCCAGGGGGTGATAAATTTTGAGCGGCGCCAGCATTACCGCGGCCCCGAGCGCTTCATCGAGCTGCCTGCCGAAGCTGCGGCGCGCGAAAGCGCCATCGACGCCGTGCTCACCGCCATCCCCGACGACAACGGATTTTTTACCGCCGTGGTGCTCGAATCCAGTGCGCGGCGGGTGCTGCTCAGCCGCGGCGAAGCCGATCCGATCGAGGTCACGGGCACGGGCCTCGATTCGGTGCGCTCCGGGCTGGCCGCGAATGCGCCTCCCCACCTGCGCTTGCGTCCGGGTGCCGTGGTGCGGCTGGTGCGCGATGCCCAGCAGCGCTGGGCCATCACCCAAAAGCCCGTGGTCGAAGCCGCTTTTGTGGCCATGGACCCACGCAACGGCGAAATCCGGGCCCTGGTTGGCGGCTTTGATTTTGAGCGCAACCAGTTCAACCGCGTCGTCCAGGCGCAGCGCCAGCCCGGCTCCAGCCTCAAGCCCTTCATTTACTCGGCGGCGCTGGAGCACGGCGTGATGGCCTCGACCCTGGTCCAAGACGCGCCCCTGTTTTTCAGCGCCGCCGCCACCGGGGGCCGAGCGTGGAGCCCGCGCAACTACGACGGCCAGTTTGAAGGCCCCATGACGGTGCGCACCGCCTTGGCGCGTTCGCGCAACATACCCGCCATCCACGCGCTCAAGGCGGTTGGCCCCAGCAACGCCCAGCAGTGGCTGACCCGCTTTGGCTTTGAGGCCGAAAGACACCCGCCCTTTCTCGCCATGGCGCTCGGCGCCGGAGCGGTCACGCCGCTGCAACTGGCCAGTGCCTACGGCGTGTTTGCGAATGGTGGTTTTTACACGCCGCCGCAGTTGATCACGCGCATCACCGACCACGATGGCCGGGTGCTGATGCAAGCGGCGCCGCAATCCCTCGCCACGGCGCAGCGCGTCATTCCAGAGCGCAACGCCTTTGTCATGACCCAATTGCTGGGCGAAATCACCCGCAGCGGCACCGCCGCACGGGTGCAATCCACCCTGCGCCGCCCCGACCTCTACGGCAAAACCGGCACCACCAACGACGCCTTGGACGTCTGGTTCGCCGGCTTTCACCCCACCCTGTCGGCGGTGGCCTGGATGGGGCACGACAACCCGCGCAACCTGGGCCGCAACGCCACCGGCGGCTCGCTGGCGCTGCCGATCTGGATCGACTTCATGCGCGAGGCGCTGGCCGGCGTGCCGGTGCAAGTACCCAGAGCGCCCGCCGGTGTGATGCTGGCTGGGGGCGAGTGGTATTACGAGGAATTCGGGCCGATGCAAGGCGTGGCCGCCTTGGGCATGGCCAGCGAAGAGGTCGCCGCCGACGGATCAATCGAAGTGGCCCCACCCATGGCCGCCGAGGACCGACGCAACATTCTGGACCTGTTCAGGCCGTCAAACTAAAGCGCAACCCGGCCCGGCCCTGCGCGCTGGCCTCTTGCGAAAGGCGCTCGAAAAACTCACCCGCCCCCTTGGTGTCGAGCCACTGCTGACCGTCGAAGCGGTAGTGGGTGCCGCCGCTGCGCGCCGCCATCCAGACCTCTTGCAAAGGTTTTTGCAGATTGATGACGATCTGGCTGCCGTCACGAAACACCAGCGTCACCATCGAGCCCACGCGCTGGTTGTCGATATCCACCTCGGATTCGTCGTTGATGCGGTCGCAGCAGCGCTCGACCGCTTGCAGCAGCAACTCGGCGCGGTTTAAATATTCGGTGTCGTTCATTACAATTGAGCCATGCATAATTCAGTTGGCATTGTAGGCTTGAAGCCACTTTCCCGCGTGGGGGTGCCACCACCTGCCTCATGGGCTTCACTTGGGGCGGCAAAGGCTGGCCTGCGTCTGCTTGGTCTGGCCCTTTGCCTGTGGATGGTGTCGCTGAGCTTGGCTGGATGCGGCCAAAAAGGCCCGCTTTTCTTACCCAGCGCCACCGTTGCGGACACCCGCTCCTGAGCGCTCCGGCCAAAGCGCACCCCCCCTTCATACTCCAGGCACCCCATGTCAGCCCCCCTCTCTGCGGCACCGACCGTGCCGGGTCAGCCTTTTTTTCACTACTCCTCCGAAGGCCACCTGATGGCCGAGGGCGTGCTGCTGGCCGATTTGGCCCGGCAGCACGGCACCCCGCTGTTCGTCTATACGCAAGCCGCCTTGCTGGCTGCGCTGGCGGCGTACCAGCGCGGTCTGGCCGGCCGGGATGCGCTGATCTGCTACGCCATGAAGGCCAATTCCACCTTGGCCCTGTTGCAAACTTTGGTGCAAGCCGGTTGCGGCCTGGACATCGTTTCGGGCGGCGAACTGGTGCGCGCGCTGCGCAGCGGCGTCGATCCGGGCAAAATCGTTTTTTCGGGTGTGGGCAAAACCCGGGCCGAGATGCGGCTGGCGCTGCAAGCGGGCATCGGCTGTTTCAACGTCGAAAGCCTGGCCGAACTCGAGGTCCTGAACCTCGAAGCGCTGGCCTTGGGCTGCCAAGCGCCCGTGAGCCTGCGCGTGAACCCGGATGTGGATGCGCGCACCCACCCCTATATTTCCACCGGCCTCAAGGCCAACAAATTTGGCATTGCACACGAGCAAGCGCTGGCCGCCTACCGCCGTGCCGTGGCGCTTCCAGGGCTCAAGGTGTTGGGCATCGACTGCCACATCGGCTCGCAGATCACCGACAGCGCCCCCTACCTCGACGCGCTGGAACGGGTGCTCGACCTGGTGCAGGCGCTGGAGCAAGAAGGCATCAGGCTGGAACACATCGACTTGGGCGGTGGCTTAGGGATAACCTACCAGGACGAAACGCCACCGGCCGCCGACGATCTGCTGGCCCTGGTGCTGCAACGCCTCGATGCGCGCGGCTGCGCAGGCCACCGGCTGCTGCTCGAACCCGGGCGCTCGCTGGTGGGCAATGCCGGGGTCTGCCTGACCGAGGTGCTGTACTGCAAACCGGGCGCCGAAAAGAATTTTTTGATCGTCGATGCGGCCATGAACGACCTGCCGCGCCCGGCCTTGTACGAGTCCTGGCACGCCATCGTGCCGCTGCAACTGCACAGCGCAGCCGCACCGGAACAATACGAAGTGGTGGGCCCGGTGTGCGAGAGCGGCGACTGGCTCGGGCGTGAGCGCACGCTGGCGGTGCGCGCAGGCGACTGGCTGGCGGTGTGCTCGGCCGGGGCTTACTGCATGAGCATGGCCAGCAACTACAACAGCCGCGGCCGTGCCGCCGAGGTGCTGGTAGCGGGCCAGAGCGCCCAACTCATCCGGGCACGCGAAAACCCCGACGACGCGCTGCAGCTAGAGCCACCGCTGGGGTTTTAAGACACTTACAGCGACCCGTAGCTGTGCAGGCCGCTCAGGAAGATGTTGACGCCCCAGAAGGTAAAGTTCGTCACGGCAAAACCGCCTATCGCCCACCAGGCCGCCACGGTGCCGCGCAAGCCATTGACCAGCCGCATATGCAGCCAGGCGGCGTAGGTGAGCCAAGAGATGAGTGACCAGGTCTCTTTAGGGTCCCAGCTCCAGTAGGCACCCCAGGCTTCGGCCGCCCACAGCGCGCCGAGGATGGTGGCGATGGTAAAGAACACCAGCCCGATGGCGATGTTCTTGTACATGATGTCGTCGAGCACTTCGAGCGAAGGCATTTTGTCGGCGATACGGTCGCGCGACATGATGATCAGGCCCACGATCAAGATCGCCACCCCCACATAAACCGCCCAGAAGTTGCTCATGCCGGCGGCAGCGGCGTAGTTGGTCTCGCCCGGGGCCACCGTATAGACACCAAACAAGAAGGGTTCGAGCAGAAACAGCAGGGCCAGCAGCCAGACCGGGCTGAGCTTGAGCCAGCTCAATTTGAAGGTGCTCTGCTTGAGCAGGTAGGCAAAAGCCAGCATGGCGGCGATGGTCCAGGTGCCGTAGCTGACAAAATTGGTCGGCACGTGCAGCTTCATCCACCAGCTTTGCAGCGCCGGGATCAGGGGCTGGATTTCGTGCGCTTCGCGCGTCACCATGAACCAGAGCAAAAACACCACCGAGGCGCTCACCACCAGCATCGAAAAGGCTCCGATGCGCCGCGTGTTGTAGCGGTCTTCGTAGTAGAGTATGTAGAGCGTGGTCATCCAGCCAAACATGATGAACACTTCATACAGATTGCTCATCGGGATGTAGCCCAAGCCGGTGTTGTGCAGGTAGGTTTCGTACCAGCGCACAAAGAAAGCCACCAGACCCATGGTGACCGCCGCCCAGGCCAGCTTGGCGCCCACGGTCTCGAAGCCGGGCCCGGATTTGCTGCGCGTCAACATGCCGACCCAGTAAAAGAAGGTGCTCAGGAGCAGCAGCAGCGACATGTGCAGCACCGCCGTCTGGCTGGACAACAGGAACGTGAGCAGGAACACCTCTTCGGCGCGCATGTAGTTGCCCACCCCATCGACCTGATACAGCCAGACGGCAGTGAGCGAGAGCACCGCCACCACCACGCTCAGGTAGCTGATCGGGCGCCAAAACCAAGCCAGCGCGATCCAGCTCGGGGCCAACAAAATCAGCACGCCCAGCTCGTATTGGTCCAAATGCTCGGCAAACAGGAAGTAGTTGTAGGTAAGGCCCACCAACACCATGGCGGCAAAGATCCAGTCCCACGCGTTGCGCGCCGCCCAGTAACCGGGCTTCATGCGCATCGAGGAATCGGCTTTTTTAAGGTCGATGGTGTGCGTGGCAGCGTTCATGTATTCGCCTTTGGGGGTTGGAGGAGCAGGTGCTGGCGCAGCAGCACAAAGTCGCGGTCGTTGTCGGAAATTTTGCGGTTGGACGACATCGCCATGGTGGCATCCAGACCATCGCCCTCGGCTTTAGGAGCCAGCCAGACCCAGACCCGGCGCTCGCGCACGTAGAGCATGGCGATCATGCCCAAGGTGAGCAAAAAGCAGCCGAAATAGACGATGTTGCGCCCCGGCGCGCGCGACACCTGGAACACGCTGGCCTCGACCTGCTCGAAATCGCTCATCATGAAGGTCAGGGGGGCGGGGTAGAAGAAGGAGTCGCTCAGGCTGAGCACCGACTGCGTCATGAAGGTGGCGGTCTGTTCGTTGCGCGGGGCTGGCGCCAGATTGGCCTGCTCGCGGCTGAGCTGATAGAGCTCGAACAAGCCGCCGTTGAGTATGCGCAGCAGCACGTCACCAGCGCGCTCGCGCTCGGCCTCGGGCACATTCACTTCCATAAAGGCCGATACCGCCTGCAAGCCCGCCAACACCGGCATGTCGCGCCGGGGCAGGTTGGCGATTTCCGGGTCTTGGCCGGCGAACAGATCAAGCGCGCGCTGCGCCGACACCGTAAGCGCCTGCTGCAACTCGGGGCGCATGCCGGCTGCGGCCTCGGCCACGTAGCGGCGCACGGCCTCACCCCGCATGGCTGGGTCGGCCAGCGCGGAGCGCAGGCGCAGAAAGCCGTCCACCTGGTCTTGGTCATCGACCGGAATGCGCAGGTAGCGGAAATCTTCGGCCTGGGTCTCGCGCACCCCGAGCACGAACACGCGCTGGCCATCGAGATCGACCGGGAACATGAAATTGTGAAACTCGCGCGCCTGCCCGGCCGCATCGCGCAGCTTGTAGGTGACGCTGGGGCCGACGTTGCGCAAGTCGGACTGGGCCACGGTGCGGTGCGCGGAACCCAGGCGGCTCTGGATTTGGGCGCCCAGGTTGAAGCCACCGCCCGCTTGAGCCGCTGCTGCTGCCGCCGCCGGGGTATTGCCAAAGTTTTCGACGTTGTAGAGGTTGAAGTCGGTGAACTCGAGCGTGAAGGTCTCGCCGCCAAGGTTTAAGGTGGTGGACTGGCCTATGTGCCCCGAAATGTCAAAGGGCGCTGCGCCATCGCCCATGGGCAGGCCACGCAGGCGCACCAGCGAACCGCCGTCGTCGTAGCTGGCCTGGAAGATGGTGACGCCGCGGTGACGAGCCGGGTGGTTGACCATGATGCGCTTGGGGATGATTTCGCCGGTGTAGAGGTCGTGAATCAGGATTTCGCTGGCAAAGAGGCTAGGCTGACCGTTCTCGTGGTATTCCACGATAAAGTCCAAGAGCTCGATGCGAAACGGCAGCTCTTGCAGTAACACCCCACCCGGCTGCGGCAGGATGGCGGTGCCGGTGGTGGCGCCTTCGGTGACCAAGATGCTGCCGCGAAAGCTCGGGTTCCAGTCGCTCAGGCGGTGCTGATCGGGCACCTCGGAGATCAGGCCGCCGCCCTCGAAGGTGGTCTTACCCAGAAACAGGGTGTGCAACTGCACCATCAAGCGCCCGTCGAGCAAGGCACCGGCGCAAATCACGACGATGGCCGAGTGGGTGAGGATGTAGCCCAGCTTGTTCCAGGCCCCGGCCTTGGCCGCCACCATCCAGCCTTGTCCGCTCGGGGTATCGCGCCGCTGCAGGCGCACCTTCCAGCCAGAGGCCACCAGCGTTTGACCGATGCGTTGTGCCGCCGCTTCAGCCCCTTCGCTGAGCACGGCTTGCGCCCGCAGCGGGAAGGCCTTGAGGCTTTGCTCGCGCATGTTTTCTTTGAACTGGCGGATGTCGGCCAGCATCTTGGGCGAGGTGCGCGCCACGCACAAGGCGGTGCTGAGCACCAGGAAAGCCAGCATGAGCGCAAACCACCAAGCGCTGAACACCGTGTACAGGCCCATGACCTCGAACACACGGTACCAGAATGGGCCAAACTGGTTGATGTAGCTGTTGATGGCCTCGTTTTGCAGGATCACGGTGCCAATCACCGAGGCGATGCTGATGATGGTCAACAAGGCGATGGCAAAGCGCATCGAGGACAACAGCTCGACCAACTGTCGCACCGCCTCAGAGCCACGCTGAAGCTGTATACCTGCGGTAGAAACACTCATCTGTTGTGCGCCAATTTTGTGATGTAAGCAAGCCCGGCTTTTGGAGCGCTCGGTCTTTGTCAAGTTCCGGACCTTCTGCCCGAGATTGTCCGGAAAATATCAGGATTCGCTAAGATTTTTGCAAAAACCTCTCGACCAGGTAGGGTCTCAGGCGCAACGCCACGGGGTTTAGCGCAAACCGGCGATGAAGTCGGCCACCGCCTCGATCTCGCGGTCGGTCATGTGGCGCGCGATGCGGTGCATTTCGGGGCTGTTGCCGCGGGCACCGGTACGGAACCGCTTCATCTGCTCTACGACGTAGCGAGCATGCTGGCCCGCCAAGCGCGGGTACAGGGCCGGCATCCCGCGCCCACCGGGGCCGTGGCAGGCCATGCAGGAAGCGATGTTGCGGTCGGCCAAGCCACCGCGCCAAATGCGCTCGCCGGCGCGCACCAGCTCGGGGTCGCGTGCGTAGTTGGGCGCGCGCGTCTGGACCGCCAGCCAGTGCGAGACGTCGATCTTGTCCTGGTCGGTGAGCGCCGCTGCAAAACCCGTCATGATGGCATTTTGGCGCTTACCCGATTTGTAGTCGCGCAACTGCTTGATCAGGTACTCGGGCAACTGACCTGCCAGCGAGGGGTTTTCGGGCATGGTCGAGTTGCCCTGCACGCCGTGGCAAGCCATGCACATCTGCATGTAAATCTGCTCGCCGCGCGCCTTGTTGGGCAACGTGTCGGTGCGAGTCGATTGGGCGTGCGCGACCAAGGAAGAAGAGGCCAATGCAAGGACACCGATGAGCGTGGCGATGGATTTCATGTCAAGTACGAAGGACTGAGGAATCAACGGCGAGACCAAAACCGCACCCGCCGTGTGCGGGGCAGTGAATAACTGTGGTGATTCTACAATGCAGCCTTGAATTTGACCAAATAACCTCGGGCCCCACTCTTTGACCGACTCCACCGACCCCGCTCAGGCCGCTCTGGCCTGGCTGCACACGGCGCGTTTTTTGACCGAAGCGCCGCAGTTGCAGCATTTGCCCGACCTCGATCTGCCCGAAATCGCCTTCGTAGGCCGCTCCAACGCCGGCAAATCCACCTGCATCAACACCCTGACGCAGCAAAAACGCCTCGCCTACGCCTCCAAAACCCCGGGGCGCACGCAGAGCATCAACCTGTTTGCGCTCGGCCGCCAAAACCAGACCGACGCCATCTTGGCCGACCTACCTGGCTACGGCTACGCCGCCGTGCCGCAGCAAGCCAAGCGGCGCTGGCAGGAGGTGATGGCCAACTACCTCGTGAGCCGCCCGAACCTGCGCGGCGTGGTGCTGCTGTGCGACCCGCGCCTAGGGCTGACTGAACTCGATGACGCGCTGCTGGAGCTGATCCGGCCCCGGGTGCAGCAGGGGCTGCACTTTCTGCTGCTGCTGACCAAGGCCGACAAGCTCAACCGCCAGGAGGCCAGCAAGGCGTTGTCGATTGCACGCCTGAACAGCGCGGGCGGCACGGCGCTGCTGTTTTCGGCCCTCAAGCGCCAGGGCATCGAAGACGTGGCGCTGACCCTGCGCCAATGGGCCTACCCCGAGGAGGCCGTGCCCGGACCCGCCCCTGCGCCGCCAGCGCCGCCGCCCGATTGCGCGCCGGATGTGCCGGCACCGCGCGGCCCCTTGTAGCGCGCATAGCCCCACAGGTACTGCGCCGGGCAGTGCGCTATCACCGCCTGCATGGCCTGGTTGATCTGCGCCGCTGCGGCCTGCGGCTCGGGCGCGAGCGGCGCACCCACCAGCTCCAGCCACGGGCGCACGCGCAGCACATAGCCCCGGCCCCAAGGCAGTCGCTCGCCCCAGATCAGCAGCACCTCGGTGCCCGGCACCTGCGCCAGCCGCGCCGCCAGCGTCATGGTGTAGGCGCTGCGGCCAAAAAACGGCGCCCAGACCCCCATGCCGGCGGGCGGCACCTGGTCGGGCAGCAGGCCCACCGTCTGCCCCTGCTTGAGCGCCCGGAGCAACTGGCGCACCCCGCTCAGGTCGGTGGGTGCCGTGCACATGCCGGGGCGCTGGCGCGCTGCTTGCAGCACCGGGTGCAGCGCCGCCACGCGCGGGGGGCGGTACAGCGCCGTCAGCGGCTGGGCCGGGCTGCCGTCGGGCTGTGCCTGCGCGCCAAAACGCTGCGCATAGGCCTGCGCCGTGAGCTCGAAGCAGCCCAAATGCGGCGTGAGCAGCAGCAGACCGTGGCGCTGGCGCAACACCGCCTCGATGTGCTCGGCGCCGTCCCAGTGCAGCGGCACCGACGCACCAAACCAGATGCGCGGCAGCTCCGCCATTTGCTGCCCGGCAGCGCCCACCGAGGCCCAGCGCGCACTGCGCCCGAGCTGCGCCTGCGCCGTGTGCGCGCGCCAGCGCTGGCGATAGGTGCTGCTCAGCAGCCAGATCAACCAGCCCAGGCACCAGCCCAAGGCATGCAGCAGCGGCAGCGGGAGCCGCCCCATGAGCTTAAAAAAGGTCAACATCTTCGGATTACAATGCCGGTTCATCGCCGAGTTACTGAACAACTTGCGGGCGATTCATAAATCCTGCTAAAGCGTTCGCCGCAGCACTCCATGCGCCGGGCGAAACGCCTTGGCGCAACCCTTGGAGTGTAGGCAACAAATGTCGAACGATTTTCTCTTTACTTCCGAATCGGTTTCTGAAGGCCACCCGGACAAGGTCGCGGACCAGATCTCCGACGCGATCTTGGACGCGATTCTCGAACAAGACTCGCGCTCGCGCGTGGCCGCCGAAACGCTGTGCAACACCGGCCTGGTGGTGCTGGCGGGTGAGATCACCACCAACGCGCATGTGGACTACATCCAAGTAGCGCGCGACACCATCCGCCGCATCGGCTACGACAACACCGAGTACGGCATCGACTACAAGGGCTGCGCCGTCATGGTCTGCTACGACAAGCAGAGCAACGACATCGCCCAGGGCGTGGACCATGCCAGCGACGACTACCTCAACACCGGCGCCGGCGACCAAGGCCTGATGTTTGGCTACGCCTGCGACGAAACGCCCGAGCTCATGCCCGCGCCGATCTACTACGCGCACCGCATCGTCGAGCGCCAGGCGCAACTGCGCAAAGACGGCCGCCTGCCCTTTTTGCGCCCCGACGCCAAGAGCCAAGTGACGATGCGCTACGTCGATGGCCGCCCGCACAGCATCGACACCGTCGTGCTCTCAAGCCAGCACGCGCCCGAGATGAGCGACGGCAAGCACATGCTGCCCGCCTTCATCGAAGCCTGCGTGGAAGAAATCATCAAGCCGGTGCTGCCGCGCGAGTGGCTCCAGAACACGCGCTACCTGATCAACCCGACCGGGCGCTTCGTGATTGGCGGCCCGCAAGGCGACTGCGGCCTGACCGGGCGCAAGATCATCGTCGACACCTACGGCGGCGCCTGCCCGCACGGCGGCGGTGCCTTCAGCGGCAAGGACCCAACCAAGGTCGATCGCTCGGCCGCCTACGCGGCGCGTTATGTGGCCAAAAACATCGTCGCCGCCGGGCTGGCGCGCCAGTGCCAAATCCAGGTGGCTTACGCCATTGGGGTGGCGCGACCGATGAACGTGACCGTCTATACCGAGGGCACCGGCGTGCTGCCCGACGACAAGCTGGCCCACATCATCAACGAGGTGTTCGACCTGCGCCCGCGCGGCATCATCCAAATGCTTGACCTGCTGCGCCCCATCTACACCAAAACCGCCGCCTACGGCCACTTTGGCCGCGACGAGCCCGAGTTCACCTGGGAGCGCACCGACAAGGTGCAGGTGCTGCGCGAGCTGGCGGGCTTGAAGTAAGGCGGGCTGAAGTCAAGCGGGGCGTTTAATCGAAGCAATCGGCCTGCGCCAGTGGCGCGGCTGCAGCATCTTTGGCTGCCAGCAGCGGCTGCGCCACCCCGGCCTGCGCCAGCGGCCAAACTATGCCCAGCGCCGGGTCGCTCCAATTTAGGCAGCGCTCGTGCGCGGGGCTGTAATAGTCGGTGGTTTTGTAGAGAAATTCGGCCGACTCGGTGAGGGTGAGAAAGCCGTGCGCAAAGCCCGGCGGCACCCAAAGCTGGCGGTGGTTGGCGGCCGATAGCTCCACCCCCTCCCAGCGCCCGAAGGTGGGTGAGCTGCGGCGCATATCGACCACCACATCGAACACCGCGCCGTGCGTGACGCGCACCAGCTTGCCCTGCGCCTTGGGCGGCATTTGGTAGTGCAGGCCGCGCAACACGCCCTGGGCGGAGCGGCTGTGGTTGTCTTGCACAAAGTGCAGCCCGGCCAGGCCGGTAGCGGCTTCAAAGTCGAGCTGGTTGAAGCTTTCGTAAAAAAAGCCGCGCGCATCGCCAAAGACCTTGGGCGTGAGCACGAGCACGCCGGGCAAGGCGGTGGGGGTGACGGTGTAGGGCATGGGAAGGCTTTAGCCCAGCAGGCCGAGCAGGTATTGGCCGTAGCCGCTTTTCTGCAAGGGCGCAGCGAGGCGCTGGAGCTGGGCCGAGTCGATCCAGCCGTTGCGCCAGGCGATTTCTTCGGGGCAGGCGATTTTGAGGCCCTGGCGGCGCTCGAGCGTGGCAATGAAGTGGCTGGCTTCGAGCAGGCTGTCGTGGGTGCCGGTGTCGAGCCAGGCGTAGCCGCGCCCCATGGTCTGCACGCTGAGCTGGCCCAGATCGAGGTAGGCTTGGTTGACGGCGGTGATTTCGAGTTCGCCGCGCGCGCTCGGGCGCACCGCCTTGGCAATTTCGACCACATGCTGATCGTAAAAATACAGGCCGGTGACGGCGTAGTTGCTCTTGGGCTGGGCGGGCTTTTCTTCGATGCTCACGGCGCGGCCCTGCGCGTCGAACTCGACCACGCCGTAGCGCTGCGGGTCGTGTACGTGGTAGGCAAAAACGGTGGCACCCAGCGCCTGCGCATCGGCGGCGCGCAGCAGGGGTTGCAGGTCGTGCCCGTGGTAGATGTTGTCGCCCAGCACCAGCGCGCTGGGCGCGTCGCCGATGAATGGCTCACCGATGAGGAAGGCTTGCGCCAGCCCGTCGGGGCTGGGCTGCACCGCGTAGTGCAGGCTCATGCCCCACTGGCTGCCGTCCCCCAGCAGTTGGGCAAAGCGTGGCGTGTCTTGCGGGGTGCTGATGAGCAGCACCTCGCGCAGGCCCGCGAGCATGAGCGTGCTCAAGGGGTAATACACCATGGGTTTGTCATACACCGGCAGCAGTTGTTTGCTGATGGCCAGGGTGGCGGGGTGCAAGCGGGTGCCGGAGCCGCCGGCGAGGATGAGGCCTTTGCGTGGGGTCATGGTGCTTGAAGCGGAGAATGTAAAAAATCCAGCACAAAAAAATGCCGATCCTCTTGGACGATGGCGGCGATTTGTGCCATATCAATGTTCATGTAGTCGTGCACGATGCGGTTGCGCAAGCCCACCACTGCGTTCCAGCGGGCCAAGTCTGGGGGCGGGATTAGCCCACGCTGGGCCAGCGCCGCAAAAGCATCGTAGGCCGAAACTGGAACGTCGGCCCCCAGCGCTTTGAGCTGGTGTTTGGCTTTGCCGATCGCGTTTTCGATCAGCACCTGCAGGGCATGCAGCACACCGCCCTGCTCCAAGGGCGTCAAGGAACGACCGGAGGTGGAAAACAAAACCTTGGCTTGGTCCAACATGGACGCGCAATCTTGTGCGATGCGCGCGCATTCGGCCTGGTAGAGCTCAAGCCGCATGTTGCTGCCTCCAGTGAAATTCCTCAATTTCGGCCCAGGTGGTTTGCAGAAATCGCAGCCACGGCAAACCCTGGTCACCTGCAAGCACCAGCCCTTGTTCTGCCACCAGCGCGCGCATGGCCAAGCGGGCCTGGGCCAGATCGATCAGGTCTATGGCCTCAGGGCCTACCCTCAAGCACTGCGCCAACTGCAAGCGCAAAGACTCTGTGGCCTCCAAACGCTGCCAAGGCGTGAGCCCGCGTTGCCAGCGTATGGCCACATCCCAGTCGCTGTGGGGCTGGGCACGCCCCTGGGCACGGCTGCCCACGAGCACAGCAAACTCCAAATCGGGTACGTGCCGCAGCACGGCGATCAGCGCAGCACGCTCGGCATCGGCATCGGCAGGATGGGGGCGGTTCACGCCAGCACCTCGGCCAGCATGCGCTCCACGCCCTGCTGCCACGGCGGCAGGCGCAGGCCGAAGGTGCTTTGCAGCAGGCTGCAATCGAGGCGAGAGTTGTGCGGGCGCTGCGCCGGGGTGGGGAAGGCGCTGCTGGGCACGGCGTCTATGGCTTGCACGCGCCACTCCAGCGCGGGTTGCATGTGGCGCGCGCGCTCGATCACGTGGCTGGCGTAGCCGTGCCAGGTGGTCTCGCCGGCAGCGGCGAGGTGGTAGGTGCCGGGCTCGGCGGCGCCGCGCAGCACCTGGGCCAGCGCGTGCGCGCTCACGTCGGCAATGAGCTCAGCGCCGGTGGGGGCACCGTGCTGGTCCACCACCACGCTCAGGCGCTCGCGCTGCTGCGCCAGCCGCAGCATGGTCTTGGCAAAGTTGGCCCCGCGCGCGGCATAGACCCAACTGGTGCGAAAAATCAGGTGCTGGCACCCGGCAGCGACGATGGCCGCCTCTCCTGCCAGTTTGCTGTGGCCATAGACATTGAGCGCTCCGACTGGGTCGGCCTCGCGCCAGGGCAGGTGGCCGCTGCCGTTGAACACGTAGTCGGTGCTGTAGTGCAGCAGCCAGGCCCCGCTCTGGTGCGCCAGTTGCGCCAGCAGGGCCGGGGCTTCGGCGTTGATGCGCTGCGCCAGCGCGGGCTCGCTCTCGGCTTTATCGACTGCGGTGTAGGCGGCGGCGTTGACGATGATTTGCGGGCGCAGTTGCTGCACGGTGCGCGCCAAGCCGGCTAGGTCGGACAAGTCGCCGCACAAATGGTCGCCGTACAGTTCCTCGTTGCCCGAGGGCGCAGCGGCGCGGGGCTCGGGGCCGGGGCCGCCGTGCCGGTCGAGCGCGATCAGCTCGCCCAGCGGGGCTAGGCTGCGTTGCAGCTCCCAGCCGACTTGGCCGTTTTTGCCCAGCAGCAAAATGCGCGGTGGCTTGCTCATGCGGCCCCCGTCCCCAATTCTGCCCCCTCGCCGTAGTGCTGGCTGAGCCATTCCCGGTAGCTGCCGCTTTGCACATTCGCGACCCAGTCCGGATGGTCCAAGTACCACTGCACGGTTTTGCGGATGCCGCTCTCGAAGGTTTCGGCCGGCCGCCAGCCGAGTTCGCGCTCGATTTTGCCCGCGTCGATGGCGTAGCGCCGGTCGTGGCCGGGGCGGTCTTGCACGTGGGTGATCTGCGCTTTGTAGCTGCTGCCGTCGGGGCGCGGGCGCAGCTCATCGAGCAGGGCGCAAACGGTATGCACGATTTCGAGGTTGGGCTTTTCGTTGCCGCCGCCTACGTTGTAAACCTCGCCCAAACGCCCGGCCGCCAGCACGCGGCGGATGGCGCTGCAGTGGTCTTGCACGTAGAGCCAGTCGCGGATTTGCTGCCCATCGCCATACACCGGCAGCGGCTTGCCGGCCAGCGCGTTGACGATCATGAGCGGGATGAGTTTTTCGGGGAAGTGGTAGGGGCCGTAGTTGTTGGAGCAGTTGGTGGTGAGCACGGGCAGGCCGTAGCTGTGGTGCCAGGCGCGCACCAGGTGGTCGCTGGCGGCTTTGCTGGCGCTGTAGGGGCTGTTGGGCTGGTAGGGGTGCTGTTCGGTGAAGGCGGGGGCGCTGCGCTCCAGACTGCCATAGACTTCGTCGGTGCTCACGTGCAAAAAGCGAAAGGCCGCTTGCTCGGCTGCGGGCAGCGCCGCCCAGTGGCCGCGCACGGCTTCGAGCAGCTCGTAGCTGCCCTGCACATTGGTCTGGATGAAGGCCCCCGGGCCGTGCAGGGAGCGATCCACATGGCTTTCGGCGGCGAAGTTGAGCACGGCGCGCGGCCGGTGTTCGGCCAGCAGGCGCTGCACCAAGGCCCGGTCGCCTATGCTGCCATGCACAAAGCGGTGCCGCGCATCGCCCGCCAGGCTGGCGAGGTTTTCGAGGTTGCCGGCGTAGGTGAGCGCGTCGAGGTTGATGAGCGGCTCATCCGTCTGGGCCAGCCAGTCGAGCACGAAATTGCTGCCGATGAAGCCGGCACCGCCGGTGACGAGGAGGGACATGGCTTTTGCAAAATAAGGTTTAATTCCAAATCATAGCTGCAAAGCACCCACCAACAGGTTCATGGCTTTGATTCGGCGGCCTGATTTTGCGTGCCACAGCTCTGCGACCTTATGGGCCCGATTTTTTGGATTTTGGCGTTGACAAAAAGCACGAACGATCGTACTATTATCTGCATGAATACTCCCCTGCAATCCGAATTCGACGCCGCCGTGGCCGCCAGCAAAGAGCTGACGCAACGGCCCGACAACGCCACCTTGCTTAAGCTCTATGCGCTCTACAAGCAGGGTAGCGCGGGCGACAACAGCACCGTCAAGCCGGGCTTTGCCGATTTGGTGGGCCGCGCCAAGTGGGATGCCTGGACGGCGCTCAAGGGCACCGACTCCGACGAGGCCAAGCGGCGCTACATCGAGCTTATCGGCGACCTGGAATAAATCCTTCGGCCCAGAGCAGGCGCCCCAACCCCTTGGCGCCACGGCAAGCGCGGCACTGCGGCACGTAGGCCGTGCAACACAGCGGCAGCGCTGCGGGCGCGGATTGGCTACCATAGGCCCATTGTGTAAAGTCCGAAAGCCGGCCATGAGCAAACTCCACCCCCACATTCTTGCCCATGCGGCGCAACTGAGCGCCCTGCGTCGCGACCTGCACGCGCACCCGGAGCTGTGCTTCGAGGAGCGGCGCAGTGCCGACGTGGTGGCCAACTGTCTGCAGCAGTGGGGCATAGCGGTGCACCGTGGACTAGGGCGCACCGGTGTGGTGGGGGTGTTGCACGGGCGCGATGGCGGCGCTTGCGGCCGTTCCGTGGGCCTGCGCGCCGACCTCGACGCGCTGCCCATGACCGAGCTCAACACCTTTGCCCACGCCAGCCGCCACCCGGGCAAGATGCACGCCTGCGGCCACGACGGCCACACCGCCATGCTGCTGGCGGCGGCCCAGTGCCTGGCGGCCGAGCGCGACTTTGAGGGCACGGTGGTGTTCATCTTCCAGCCGGCCGAAGAAGGTGGCGGCGGCGCACGCGAGATGATCGCCGACGGGCTGTTTGAGCGCTTCCCGGTGCAGGCGGTGTTTGGGCTGCACAACTGGCCGGGCCTGCCCGTGGGCACGTTTGCCGTGAGCCCGGGGCCGGTGATGGCCTCATCGAACGAGTTCAAGATCACCCTGCATGGCAAGGGCTGCCACGCCGCCATGCCGCACTTGGGCATCGACCCGGTGTTGCTCGCGTGCCAGTTGGTGCAGGGCTTTCAGAGCATCGTTGCGCGCAACCTCAAACCGGTGCAGGCCGGGGTGATCAGCGTGACCATGATCAACGCCGGCGAGGCCACCAATGTGATCCCGGACCGCTGCGTGCTGCAGGGCACGGTGCGCACCTTTGGCCTGGATGAGCTGGACCTGATCGAGCGCCGCATGCGCGAGCTCTGCACCCACACCGCAGCCGCTTTTGGCGCGCACGCCGATTTTGAATTTCACCGCAACTACCCGCCCACCGTCAACAGCCCGGACGAAGCGGATTTTGCGCGCCGCGTGATGCAAGACCTCGTGGGCCCCGAGCAGGTGCCGGTGCAGGAGCCCACCATGGGGGCCGAAGATTTTGCCTACATGCTGCAAGCCAAGCCCGGCGCCTATGCCTTCATAGGCAACGGCGACGGCGGGCACCGGGGGCACTACGAAGGCGCTGGCCACGACGCCGGGCCCTGCACCCTGCACAACCCGCGCTACGACTTCAACGACGAGCTGATTCCGCTGGGCGGCAGCTACTGGGTGAAACTGGCCACGCGCTGGCTGGCGCGCTCGGCCAGCCGGTAGTGCGCGATGGCCAGCAGGCCATCAAAAATGAGCGTGTCCACCAGCTCGAAGGGCACGCTCATGCTGGGGGCCATTTTCCAGGCCGCGCCGCCGGTCATGAAGCAGACCGGCTCCAGGCCGCTGTACTGGCGCAACTGATCGAACATGCGCTGCACCGCCCCGGCAATGGCGAAGGTGCCGCCGCTGGTGAGGGCGTCGCTGGTGTTGGTGGGAAAAGGTTTGACGACACCGGTGGGCACGTGCAGGCCGGCGGTGCCGGATTCGAGCGCGCGCAGCATGATGCCGTGCCCGGGCAGGATGCAGCCACCCAGAAAGCGCCCCTCGGTGTCGATTGCTTCCACCGTGACCGCAGTGCCGACCATCACCACCACGCAGGGCCGCAGCTGCTGGCGCGCCAGCAGACGCTGGCGGGCCCCGATCATGGCCACCCAGCGGTCGGCCCCGAGGCGCGCCGGGTGATCGTAGCCGTTGCTCACACCGGCTTCGGCGGCGCTGGGCACCACCCATTCGGGGGCGGCGTCCCAGATTTCGAGCTGCGCCTCGACCCGGCGCTTGATGGCGTCGGAGGCCACCACGCTGCCCAGCACCATGCGCGGCGGGCGCAGGTTGATCCAGTCGCCATCGGTGAGTTTATCGATGTTTTCCAGAAACTGCACCCCGTGCGCGACCATGCGCGCACCCATGGCGGGCTGTTCGTACAGCGCCCACTTAAGGCGGGTGTTGCCCACATCGAGTGCCAGCAAGCTCATGCGCGCCGATGATACGCCAATGGAGGCAGGGCTGCGCGGTGGCCTGCGGATGCCGCTTAGTCGGGGCTGCGCGCCCAGCCCATGTCATCGGTGATGATGCCATCGACCCCGAGCGCGCGCAGGCGCTGCACGTCGGCGGCGCTGTTGGCGGTGTAGCACAGCACGCGCCAGCCGTGGGCACGGGCTTGCTGCATCAGACTTTCGTCGAGCCGGCGCTGCTGGAAAACGATGGCCACGCACTGCAGCGCGGCGGCTACAGTGGCCCAGCCTTCCCAGGGTGTTTCGAGCAGCAGCGCGCGCGGCAGTTCGGGCGCGGCTTGCTGCGCCGCTTGCAGGGCAGCGGGCTGGAAGGAGCTGAGCAGCGGCGGCACAGTCTGGCCCTGCCAGAGCTGGCGCGCCGCCAGCGCCACGGCGCGCCCGGTGGCCGCCTCCTGCCCCGGCATGGGCTTGATTTCGATGTTCAGCGCCGCGCCCTGCTGCAGGCAATGGGCGGCGATGGTGGCCAGCGTGGGCAGCGGCTCACCGGCGCAGGCGTCGGAGTGCCAGCCGCCGGCATCGAGCTGCGCCAGATCGGCCCAAGGCAGCGCGTCGGCCGGGCCGCGGCCATTGGTGGTGCGGTCCAGCGTGTCGTCGTGCAGCAAAAAGGGGATGCCGTCGGCGCTGAGCTTGACGTCGCACTCGAACATCGCATAGCCGCAGGCGCTGCCGTGCTCGAAGGCGGCCAAGGTGTTTTCGGGGCGCTCTTTGCCCGCACCGCGGTGCGCGATCCAGAAGGGGTAGGGCCAAGGGGCGGCAGTGGTGGCAGTGGTGGCAGTGGTGGTGGGGACGAGGTCGGGGTTCATGGGCTGGGCCGGGGCGACTTCAGGTGCGGCGCAGCCCGCTGGCGGCGTCGAAAGTCATGATGAACTCGGGCTGCGGCTGCACCCGCAGCGCCTGGCCGAGGTCGGGGATGGCGCGTTGCGCCGAGACGCGGATGGTGAGCAATTCTTCGCCCAAACGGGCGTGGATGAGGCGCTCGGCCCCGAGCAGCTCGACCGAATCGACCACCGTGTCCCAACCCTGCGCGCCGATCTGCAAATGCTCGGGGCGTATGCCCAGCACCGTGCCCGGCCGCACCCCGCTGGCGTGGCGCAGCAGGTTCATGGGCGGCGCGCCCATAAAACCGGCCACAAACAGGCTGGCTGGGTTTTCATAGACCTCGGTTGGGGTGCCCATCTGCTCGACCCGGCCAGCGTTCATCACCATCATGCGCTGCGCCAGCGTCATGGCCTCGACCTGGTCGTGCGTGACAAAGAGCGAGGTGATGCCGAGCTCGCGGTGCAGCTTCTGGATTTCGAGCCGGGTTTGGGCGCGCAGCTTGGCATCGAGGTTGGAGAGCGGCTCGTCAAACAAAAACACCTGCGGCTGGCGCACGATGGCGCGCCCCATGGCCACGCGCTGGCGCTGGCCGCCTGACAGATTTCCGGGCTTGCGCTCTAGCAGGTGCGACAGCTCGAGGATGCGCGCCGCCTCGTTCACGCGCTGGCGAATCTCGCTCGCGGGCAGACCGCGGATGCGCAAGCCATAGGACATGTTGTCGAACACGCTCATGTGCGGATACAGCGCGTAGTTCTGGAACACCATGGCGATGTCGCGCTCGGCCGGCTGCACCTGGTTGACCACGCGCGCGCCGATGGATATCTCGCCTTCGGTGATCGACTCCAGCCCGGCCACCATGCGCAGCAGGGTGCTCTTGCCGCAGCCCGAGGGGCCGACGATGACGACGAACTCGCCGTCGGCGATCTGGGCCTCGACGCCGTGTATCACGGGCACCGCCATGGGGCCAATGCCGTAGGTTTTTTTGACTTGTTTGAGGGTCAGGGCAGCCATATCAATTGCATTTTTAAGGTTATTTTTCGCTGTCCACCAGCCCTTTGACGAACCACTTCTGCATCAGCAGCACCACCAGCGCGGGAGGCAGCAGCGCCAACAAGGTGGTGGCCATGACAGAGTTCCAGTCGGTGGTGGCGTCGCCGGTGCCGATCTGCTTGGCGATGCCGACCACGATGGTGTCGAGGTTTTGGTCGGTGACGATCAGCAGCGGCCACAAATACTGGTTCCAGCCATAGACGAACATGATCACGAACAGGGCCGCGAGCTGGGTGCGCGTGAGCGGCAGCACCACGTCCCAAAAGAAACGCAGCGGCCCGGCGCCATCCATCTTGGCGGCCTCCACCAGCTCGTCGGGCAGGGTGAGGAAGAACTGGCGCAGCAGCAAGGTGGCGGTGGCCGAGGCGATCAGCGGCAGCGTCAGGCCGGCGTAGGTGTTGAGCAGGCCCAACTGGGTGACGACCTCGTAGGTGGGCAAAATGCGCACCTCCACCGGCAGCATGAGGGTGATAAAAATCAGCCAAAAACAAAACATGCGCCCAGGAAAGCGGAAAAATACCACGGCGTAGGCCGAGATCAGCGAGACCGAGATTTTGCCCACCGCGATCACCAGCGCCATGATCAGGCTGTTGAGCAGCATCACCCACACCGGCGGCGAGAGAAAGTTGCCTTCCATGCCCTCGACGATCACGCGGCGGTAGTTCTCCCAGATCTGGTCGCCGGGCAGCATGGGCATGGGGGCCTGGGCGATCTCGGGGTTGCTGAGGGTGGAGGCAACGAAAGCAATGTAGAGCGGCAAGGCCGTGATGGCCAGGCCGATCCAGATCACGGCATGGGCCAGAAACTGGCCCGGCAGAGAGTGCGAGGGGCTGTGGTTCATGCTCGGCTTTTAGGAGTAATGCACGCGGCGCTCGAGGAAGCGAAACTGCACCATGGTCAGGCCGATGACCATGAGCATGAGCAACACCGACTGCGCCGCCGAACCGCCGAGGTCGAGCGCGATCATGCCGTCGGTATAGACCTTGTAGACCAGCGTGGTGGTGTCGGACGCCGGGCCGCCCCCGGTGACGGCGTGAATCACGCCAAAGGTGTCAAAAAAGGCATACACCAGCCCGACCACGAGCAAAAAGAAGGTGGTGGGCGAGAGCAGCGGAAAGACGATGGTGCGAAAGCGCCGCCACGGCCCGGCACCGTCGATGGCGGCCGCCTCCAGCAACGACTTGGGGATCGACTGCAAGCCGGCCAGAAAGAACAAAAAGTTGTAAGCCACCTGCTTCCAGGCCGAGGCCAGGATGACCAGCAGCATGGCGTCGCTGCCGTCGAGCGTGGGGTTCCAGTCCACCCCGAGCGCCTGCACCCAGTAGGCCACGATGCCGATGGCCGGGTTGAACATGAACAGCCACAGCACCCCGGCTATGGCCGGTGCGATGGCGTAGGGAATCATGAGCGCGGTGGTGTAAGCCGAGCGTGCGCGCAGCAGCGCGTCGGCGGCCAAGGCCAGCAGCAGCGCCGGCACCATGGCCAGCACCGTCACGGCGCTGGCAAAGAACAGGGTGCGCCAGAGCGCTTCGTAATAGGCCGGGTCGGTGAGGACCATGGTGAAGTTGTCGAAGCCAACGAAGCGCACATAGAGACCGAAAGGGTCTTGCTCCTGAAAGGCCATGAGCAGCGCCTGCAGGCTGGGCCAGATAAAAAAGATCAGCGTAACAACCAGTTGCGGGGCCAGCAGGGCGTAGGGCAACCAGCGGTTGGGGAATATGACTTTTCTTTGCATAAGCAAACCCGCCCCCGAAGGGGCAGGTCGTATCGGGTAGGGCAGCCGCTGAACGCGCAAAGGGTGCGCGCCCAGTGCCGCTAGAGCGGTTTTAGTTGACCGAGCGCTCGAAGGCGCGCAGTTGGGCGTTGCCGCGGCGTTCGAAGTTCATGAGCGCCTGGGCGGCGGTCTGGCGACCTTGCAGCGCGCGCTCGACTTCTTCGTGGTAGATGTCGCGGATTTCGGTCCAGCGGCCAAAGCGGTAGCCTTGGGTGAACTGGCCCTGGCGCGCTTCGATGAGCGACAGGATGGGCACGTCGCGGCCCGGGTTCTGCGCAAAGAAACCGGCTTGCTGCATGGCGCGGAAAGAGCTGTTGGTGGCGGGCAGGAAGCCGGTGGTGCGCGCCCATTCGGTCATCACGCGGTCGGAGCGCAGGAAGTCGAGGAACATGGCCACGCCGCGCAGCTCGTTGGCCGTGCGGTTGGGGGCGTTGAAGACCCACATGGAAGCGCCGCCGATGGTGGTGGCAAAGGGTGCGCCTTGCACATCGGGCCAATGCGGCAGTTGCGCGGTGGCGAGCTGGAAGCGGCCATCGCGCTGGATTGCGGCCAGGCCGCCCGAGGACTGCAACAGCATGGCGCACTGGCCGCTGATGAACTTGGCCGCCGCGTCGTTGGAGCGCCCGCCGTAGGAGAAGGCACGCGAGGGCTGCAGATCGACCAGGGTCTGGATCATGCGCTGGTTGAGCGCGTTGTTGACCGTCAGGGTGGTGCCCGCGCCGGCGCGGCCGTTGTCAAGCGTGCCGATCTGCTGGTTGTGGCGGGCGTTGAACTGCTCGAGCATGATCCAGGCCAGCCAGGTGGTGGTGAAACCGCATGCGGCGGCATTGGTGCTGCGGATCTGCTGGGCGGCCGTGATCATTTCGGGCCAGGTGCGCGGCGGCCGGTTCGGGTCCAGCCCGGCGCGGCGGAAGGCGTCTTGGTTGATGAACAACACCGCCGTCGAGACGTTGAAGGGCATCGAGAGCAGGCTGCCGTCGGGCAGGCCGTAGTAGCCACGCGCCGGCGGGATGAAATCGGCCGGGTTGAAGGCGATACCGGCGCGCTGGAACACCTCGGACACCGGGATGATGGCGCCACGCGACTGCACCATATCGCCGGAGCCGGCGTCGAACATCTGCATGATGTGGGGTGGGTTGCCGGCGCGGAAAGCGGCCATGGCGGCGGCGCGCTGCTCGGGGTACTGGCCGCGGAACGAGACCACCACGCGGTACTCGTTTTGGCTGCGATTGAAGTCTTCACCAAAGCGGCTCAGCAGCTCGCCGTTGACGCCGGTCAGGCCCATCCACATTTGGATATCGGTGCGCGCCGGGGCTGGTGCGGGTGCCTGCGCTTGCGCGACCACGGCGCTGGAGGCCGCGGCCAAGGCCAGCGTAAGTGCCAGCAGGGTTTTTTTGAAGGCCATGCGAATTTGCTCCTGTAAAAGGAATGTATGAACGCAGCCGATCCCAACGACCAGCTTATGCACCGAATTCTGACTGCCCAATATGGCAATTTAATGACTCTAGCACGACAGCCCCCAATGCGCACTTGTCGCAAACCCGTAGCCAGACCGTCATGGTTTCTTCATGGATTTGTCACGCCAATGTTATGGTGGCGCCCGATCATGGGGCCATGAACGCCCCGGACCCCTTCCCGCTGCTGATCGACGACTTTCCGCGCACGCCGCGCTCGTTGCGGGTGGCGCTGGTGAGCGAAACCTACCCGCCCGAGATCAACGGCGTGGCCTTGACCATGGAACGGCTGGTGCTGGGCTTGCAGGCGCGCCAGCACGATTTGCAAGTGGTGCGCCCACGCCAAGCCCGCTCTGACCAAGCTGCTTCGCAAACGGGCCTGGAGCAGGTGCTGATGCGCAGCCTGCCGATCCCCAACTACCCCCAAATCCGCTTCGGGCTGCCGGCCAAGAGCGCCTTGTTGCGGCTGTGGTCGCTGCGCCGGCCCGATCTGGTGCACATTGCCACCGAGGGGCCGCTGGGCTGGTCGGCGCTGCAAGCAGCGCGCAAGCTCAAGCTGCCGGTGAGCACCGACTTTCACACCAATTTTCACGCCTATAGCCGCCACTACGGGGTGGGTTGGCTGCAAAAACCGATTGCGGCCTATTTGCGCAAGTTCCACAACGCCGCCGACTGCACCCTGGTGCCCACCACCGAGCTGCAAGCGCAACTGCAGGCGCTGGGTTTTGAGCGCCTGCTGGTGATCGGGCGTGGCGTGGACACGCAGCGCTTTCATCCGGCCAAACGCAGCGCAGCCTTGCGCGCCCAGTGGGGCGTGAGCGAAGGCGACTGCGTAGCCTTGTTTGTGAGCCGTTTGGCCCCTGAAAAAAACCTCGTCTTGCTGGCCCAGGCCCATGCGGCCATGCAGCAGGTGCAGCCGGGGTGCAAACTGGTGGTGGTGGGCGACGGACCGGCGCGCGGCCAGTTGCAGGCGCTGGCGCCCACGGCGCTGCTGTGCGGCATGCAAACCGGCGACGCACTGGCGGCCCACTATGCCAGTGCCGATGTGTTCTTGTTTCCAAGTCAGACCGAAACCTACGGCAATGTGATCCCCGAGGCCATGGCCAGCGGTTTGGCGGTGTTGGGCTACCACTACGCCGCCCCGGCCGAGCTGATCGATGCGGGCCAAAACGGCCTGCTGGCTCCCTTTGGCGACGCGCCCGCTTTCATCGAACAGGCGCGACTGCTGGCGGGGCAGCCCGAGCGCGTGCAGGCGCTGCGGCTGGCGGCGCGCAACCGGGCTCAGGCCCTCGACTGGGGCCAGATCGTGCAGCAAACCGAATCCTTGTGGCTGAAAATGGTGCGCTCGGGTTCGGGTACCGCCTGAGCGCGCACCAGCCGCCCCAGCAGCCTCAAAGCAGCGCACCCACACCCTGCTGCTGCCGCTGCCCGCCACGGGCCTGCTGCAGCCGCGCCACGCCCAGCCGGTTGCGCCGCCCGATGCCCAGATAGGCCAAGCCATGCTGCTCCAGCAGCTGCGGGTCGTACAGATTGCGGCCATCCAAGATCAGGGGCTGGCGCAGCAGCGCCCGCACACGTGTGAAATCGGGGTTTTGGAAGCATTTCCATTCGGTCAGAATCAGCAACGCGTCGGCCTGTTGCAGCGCCTGCTCGGGCCGTTCGCACCAGTGCAACAGCCCCGGATCGATCTGTGCCGCTTCGAGGTCGAGCTGCAAGGTCCGGCGCGCCTCCTCCAGCGCCACCGGGTCGTGCGCGCGCACCTGCGCGCCCCGCGCCAGCAACCCTGCGATCACGCTGCGGCTGGGGGCTTCGCGCATGTCGTTGGTGTTGGGCTTGAAGGCCAGGCCCCAGACGGCAAATCGGCAGCCCGAAAGGTCTTCGCCCATGAGTTCTAGCACCATTTGCAGCAGGCGCTGTTTTTGACCGCTGTTGACGCTCTCGACTGCGGTGGCGATGCGCATCGGAACGCCGTGGCTGGCCGCCGTTTGCACCAGCGCCCTGATATCTTTTGGAAAGCAACTGCCGCCATACCCAGCCCCAGCGTACAAAAAACTGTGGCCGATGCGGCTGTCGGCGCCCACGCCACGGCGCACCGAATCGATGTCGGCCCCCACGCGGTCGGCCAACGCAGCGATCTCGTTCATGAACGAGATGCGTGTGGCCAGCATGGCGTTGGCGGCGTACTTGGTGAGCTCGGCGCTGCTTACATCCATCCAGACGGTGCGCTGGTGGTGGCGGTTGAAGGGTTCGTAGAGGCGGGTCAGCAACAGGCGCGCGCGCTCGCCATCGGCCCCAGCAGGCAGGCCGATCACGATGCGGTCGGGGCGCATGAAGTCTTCGATGGCCGTGCCTTCTTTAAGAAACTCGGGGTTGGAGACCACCACAAAAGCGGCCTTGGTATTGCCTCGGCGGCGCAAACCCCGGGCAATCTCGTCCGATACGGCCGCGGCCGTGCCCACCGGAACGGTGGATTTGTTGACCACGACCAACGGCGCCTCCAGATAGCGCCCGATCTGCTGCGCCACCGCCAGCACCTGCTGCAAGTCGGCCGACCCATCTTCTTGCGCGGGGGTGCCCACGGCGATGAACAGCAGTTCGGCCTGCTGCACCCCTTGCGCCATGGAATGCACAAAGCGCAGCCGGCCCGCCTCGCGGTTGCGCCGCACGCACTCCTCAAGCCCGGGTTCGTAGATGGGTATGCCACCCGCTTGCAGCAGCAGCACACGGGTCTGGTCTTGATCCACCACCAGCACCTGATTGCCGAGTTCGGCCAGACACGCCGCCGTCACGAGCCCGACGTAACCCGCTCCCACCACTGTGATCTTCATAGCCTCGCTCCTGGTTGTCGCTCCGCCCTTGATGCTGCCTCCACAGCGTGTCAGGACTGCTGCAAGCCGATGAAAGATTGATGAATTGCTGGTTTTGCGCGCTTGTCACGATTAATTCATGCGACTGCCATTTGGGGGACACACAGCGAGCGAAAAATCGAGTCCCAAAGGAACTACACCCATGACCGATTTATCTGTGCTGGAAAAACTGCGTCAGCCCCAGGGGGTCGCCTTGCAGCCGGTGGTGCCGCGCTCAGCGGCTTGCCTGCCCGCCCCCGTCAGCGTGGGCTGGGCCCGCCACACCGACGAGGTGCGCGCCGCACAGCGCCTGCGCTACCTGGTGTTTGCCGAAGAAATGGGCGCGCGCCTGCCGCAGACCCTGCCCGGCCACGACATCGATTTGTTCGACGACTTTTGCGAACACCTGCTGGTGCGCGACGCCGCCAGCGAGCAGGTGATCGGCACCTACCGCGTGCTCACGCCCACCCAGGCCAAGCGCGTGGGCGGTTTTTACAGCGAGACCGAATTCGACCTGACGCGGCTGCGCCTGCTGCGCGAGCAGATGGTGGAACTCGGGCGCAGTTGCGTGCACCCCGAACACCGCCACGGCGGCGTGATTTTGGCGCTCTGGGGCGCGCTGGCCGAGTTCATGACGCGCAACCGGCTGCACACCATGATTGGCTGTGCCAGCATCCCCATGCACCCCGAGGCGGGCGGCGGCCACGCGGCGGCCAGCATCTGGCGCCAGTTGAGCGCCAAACACCTGGCTTCGGTTGAATTTCATGTGCGCCCGCGCCTGCCGCTGCCAATCGAGCAGCTCGATTCCACGCTGCAAGTCGATCCGCCCGCGCTCATCAAGGGCTACCTGCGCCTAGGCACCAAGGTGCTGGGCCCACCCGCCTGGGACCCAGACTTCAATTCCGCCGACCTGCCCATGATGATGCGCCTGGCCGACCTGCCGCCACGTTACCGCAAACACTGGCTGGGGGCCTGATGCGCAGCGGCTTTGCCCCCGACACCCACCTGCAAGGGCTGTTGGCGGCCGGGGTGGCCTCGGCCTCGCCCACAGCGGCTGAGCCGGCCGATCTGCGTTGCGCTGACGACGACGGCGACGGCGACGACGCGCTGCACGCCTCGGGGCGGCGCTTGCGCACCGTGTTCATCTCCGACATCCACCTGGGCACGGCTGGCTGCCAAGCCAAGGCCTTGCTGGCTTTTTTGAAAGCGCACCCGAGCGAGAAGCTGTATCTGGTGGGCGACATCATCGACGGCTGGCAGTTGCGCCGCAAGTGGTTCTGGCCGCAGAGCCACAACGACGTGGTGCAAAAGGTGCTAAAGCGCGCTCGCAAAGGCTGCCGGGTGATTTACGTGCCGGGCAACCACGACGAGTTTGCGCGCCACTTCATCGGCCACCAATTTGGTGGCGTCGAGGTGGTGGAAGATGCCCTGCACCTGACGGCCGACGGCAAGAAGCTGTGGGTGATTCACGGCGACCACTTCGACGGCGTGATCCAGCACGCCAAGTGGCTGGCCTACTTGGCCGACAACCTGTACGAGCTGGCGCTGCGCCTGAATACGCGCTTCAACTCGCTGCGCGCGCGGCTCGGGCTGCCCTACTGGTCGCTGTCGCAGTACCTCAAATACAGCGTCAAGGGTGCCGTCAAATACATTCAGCAGTTCGAACGCGCCGTGGCGGCTGAGGCGCGCAAACGCGGCTTTGATGGTGTGATCTGCGGCCACATACACCACGCCGAAATCCGCGACATCGACGGCATCTTGTACTGCAACGACGGCGACTGGGTCGAGAGCCTGACGGCGCTGGTCGAGCACCACGACGGGCAGCTCGAGATCGTGCACTGGCCAAGCGGGCACACAAACGTGAGCACGGCTGAACAAATGGCGCGCAGCAGCGCCCGCGCCGTCAACGTATGAACACGCGCAGCAACTGGCGCAGCAGCCAGCCCCCACCCTTGGGTGCATAGGGCGGATAAATCAGCTCCCCGCTGTTGAAGCGCCCCTTGGCGTGCACGCCCTTGGCCTTGGAGAAGGTGAGAAAGCCCTCGTGGCCGTGGTACTGCCCCATGCCGGAGGCGCCCACGCCGCCAAAGGGCAGCTCGTCTTGGGCCACGTGCATGAGGGTGTCGTTGATCGTCACGCCGCCGCTGTGGGTGCGCTCCAGCACCTGCTGCTGCACCTGGCGCTCGTGGCTAAACAGATACAGCGCCAGCGGGCGCGGTCCGCGCCGGATGTGCGCCATGGCCTGCTCCAGGCTGGTGTAGCCCAGCACCGGCAGCAGCGGACCAAAGATTTCTTCTTGCAGCACGGTGGCGCCCTCGGGCACCCCGAGCAACAGGTGCAGCGGCATTTTGCGCGTCCCTTCGAAGCTCTCACCCGCTGGATTGCATTCGATCACCTGCGCCCCGCCGGCGCGCGCCTGCTCCAGCCAGGCTTGCAGGCGCTGGTGCTGGCGCTCATTCACGATGGCGCTGTAATCGGGGTTGTCGCGCAAAGTGGGGTAGAGCTGCGCCACCGCCGCTTGCATGGCCCGTGCAAAGGCTTGCTCTTGCCCGGCGGGCAGCAGCACGTAGTCGGGTGCGATGCAGGTCTGGCCGGCGTTGAGCAGCTTGCCAAAGGCGATGCGGCGCGCGGCCACGCCCAGATCGGCGTCGGGGGCCACGATCACTGGCGACTTGCCGCCTAGCTCGAGCGTGACCGGCGTGAGGTTGCGCGCCGCCGCTTCCATCACGATCTTGCCCACGGCGGTGGAGCCGGTGAACAGCAGGTGGTCCCACGGTTGCTGGGCAAAGGCACTCGAAATTTCCAGCGCGCCCTCCACCACCGCCACCGTGTCTTCTTCAAACGCCTCGGCCAGCAGCGTGCGCAGAGCCTGGTTGGTGGCCGGGGTGAACTCGGACAGCTTGAGCACGACCCGATTGCCCGCCGCCAGCGCCCCCACCAGCGGCAGCAAGGCGAGCTGGATCGGGTAGTTCCACGGCACCATCACGCCCACCACCCCCAGTGGCTGAAAATAGACCCGGTTGCTGGCTGGCGCAAACAGCACGCTCACGCCACGCCGCTGCGGCTTCATCCAGCCGCGCAAGTGGCGCGCCGTGTGCGCGATGCCCTGCAAGGTGGTGAGGATTTCGGCCAGCAGGGTTTCGTGGCGCGAACGGGCCGAAAAATCGGCGTTCACGGCCGCGATCAGCGCCTCTTGGTGGCGCACGAGGGCGCTGCGCAGCGCGTGCAGGCCCGCCAGGCGCTGCTGCAAGGTGGGCATGGGAGCGCGCTCAAAGGCGGCGCGCTGCAGGGCAAACAGGGCCTGCAGGGGTTCGACAGGGGACGAATCGGGGTTCATGGGGGGGGCAGGACTGGGTGGGTTCAGAGGCCCGATTGTCCCAGCAAAGGCGCGGCGCGCTGCGCTCGTCAAGGCGGCAGCAGGCGCAGCAACTGGCCGTTGCGTTCGTCGGTGAGCACGTAGAGCAAGCCGTCGGGGCCTTCGCGCACGTCGCGGATGCGCTGCTGCAAGCCTTCGAGCAGGCGCTGCTGGCCTACCACGCGCGTGCCTTCGAGCTGCAAGCGCAGCAGGTGCTGGCCGCGCAGGGCACCCATGAACAAATTGCCCTGCCACTGTGGCCCGTAGCGGGTGCTGCGCAAAAACGCCATGCCCGAGGGCGCGATCGAGGGCGTCCAGTGCACCAGCGGCTGCTCCATGCCAGGGTGCTCGGTGATGCCGGCCCCTATGCGCGTGCCGATGTAGTTGACGCCGTGCGTGATCACCGGCCAGCCGTAGTTGCGCCCCGGCAGCACGCGGTTGAGCTCGTCGCCGCCGCGCGGGCCGTGGTCGTGGATCCACAGCTGTCCATCCGGCCCCCAAGCCGCCCCCTGCGGGTTGCGGTGCCCCCAGCTCCAGATTTCCGGCAAGGCGCCGGCGCGGCCCAGCAGTGGGTTGTCGCGCGGCACCGAGCCGTCTTTGGCCACGCGCACCACCTTGCCGTGGTGGTTGTCCAGCGTTTGCGCATCGTCCATGCGGCTGAAGCGGTCGCCCAGCGTGAGGAACAGATGGCCGTCGGGCGCCTCGACGATGCGGCAGCCAAAGTGGTGCCGACTGCCGACCTTGGGGCTTTGGCGAAACAGCACGCGCACTTGCTCGAGGCGGCGCAAGTCGGCCGACAGGCGCGCGCTGGCCAAGGCGGTGGAGTTGCCGCCGCCGGCCGGGGCTGGTTCGGAATAGCAAAAGTAAATGGTGCGGTTGCTGGCAAAGGCGCTGTCGGAGATGACGTCGAGCAGGCCGCCCTGCCCGCCTTCGTCGATGTCGGGCAGGCCCTGCAGCGGCGCGCTGATGCGGCCGTCGAAGCCGACCACGCGCAAGCGCCCGGCGCGCTCGCTCACCAGCACCTGTTCGGGGCCGATGAAGGCCAGCGCCCACGGGTGCTCCAGCCCCTGCGCCAGCACCTGGGTGCGCACCGGGCTGGCTTGCGCCTGGGCAGCGCTGAGCCACAGTGCCAGCACCAGAATCAGCCCTGTAAGGGCCAAGCGCCCCCACGCGTGGTGTGCTGCCCCCAAAGGCCAAACGGCCCGCGCATGCCCAGGAGAAGGTTCGAAGTCAGATGCAAACATTTTTCTCCACTCGCCTAAACCGCGCTTGTTTGCGCTTGATCAAACCAAGTTGCGCGCAACGCGCAGGATAATAAAAGAATTCAATCGGAGGAAGCGCCCTATGATAAGCCCCCGCTCCCAAATCGCCCTGTTTGACTTTTTGGATCAATCCCACCGCGACTTGCAACGCCACTTGCTTTTGTTGCGCGCCACGGTCGAGGCCTGCCAGACACAGACGCTCGACGCCGCCGGGCGCCGGCAGGCGCGCACAGTGCTGGATTTTTTCAACGGCGAAGCGCGCCAACACCATCTGGACGAAGAGGCCCACATCTTTCCGGTGCTGCTGGCCAGCCGCGACGAAGAACTGGCTGCCGCCGCGCGCCGCTTGGTACAAGACCACGGCTGGCTGGAAGAAAACTGGCTGCACATCGCACCCGCCATCTCTGCATTGAGCACGGGCAGCCAATGGTTTGACCACGCCGAGCTGCAACACGCGCTGGAGGTGTTCGAGGCGCTGTACCTCGATCACCTGCTGCTCGAAGAATCGCTGGCCTACCCGGAAGCGCAAAAGCGCCTGCAAGCCTACGACCAAGCGGGCATGGGTCGCGAGATGGCACAGCGGCGCGCCCAAACGCGCAGCGCCACTGCGCCAGCCTGAGTCTGGCCGCCTACGGAGCCTACCGACTGGCTTGCTGGCGCGCCCTGCTTCGGGGCTGCAATGTTCCTGCTTCGGCAGTGTCTTTTTGGGTTCTTGCCACCGCCGCTCTTGGCACTCAACGCCATAGAGTGCTAATATTCAATTGTTGCCCTATCGGCCAGAGCCGCACGGCTTGACTATCAAAGGAGATGCCCCCATGAGCAGCACCGCCCTTGCCCCGTTTACGCCTTACCAACTCGCGCCCTCCGCCCCCGTGGGCTGGACGGGCACCTCGGCGCTGGTCTTGCCCCCGCTGGGCAACCTAGACGCCTACATCAGCGCCGTCAACCGCCTGCCGCTGCTCACCGCCGAAGAAGAACGCGACTACGCCGAGCGCCTGCAGCAGCACAACGACCTCGAAGCCGCCGGCCGGCTGGTGATGTCGCACCTGCGGCTGGTGGTGTCGGTCGCGCGCCAGTATCTGGGCTACGGGCTACCGCACGCCGACCTGATTCAAGAAGGCAACATCGGCCTGATGAAGGCCGTCAGGCGCTTTGACCCGCAGCAGGGGGTGCGGCTGGTGAGCTACGCGCTGCACTGGATCAAGGCCGAAATCCACGATTACATCCTGAAAAACTGGCGCATGGTGCGCGTGGCCACCACCAAGGCGCAGCGCAAGCTGTTTTTTAACCTGCGCAGCATGAAGCAGGCCTTTAAGGCCGACGCAGCCGATGCCGATACGCACCGCGAGCAATTGAGCGAGCGCGAGGTGGACACGATGGCGCAGGCGCTCAATGTGCGGCGCGAAGACGTGCTCGAGATGCAGACCCGGCTCGCTGGCGGCGACGTGGTGCTCGACCCCAGCCCGGGCGACGACGGCGAGGAGGCCTACGGCCCGATCGCCTACTTGGCCGACAACGGCCACGAACCGAGTGCGGTGCTGGAGGCGCGCGAGCGCGACCACTTGGCCAGCGAGGGCGTGCAGCAGGCGCTGGGGCAGCTCGATGAGCGCGCGC
>Ga0208735_100053_pt1 | contig 75879 bp, 77 predicted proteins | sample Subbio12Aug_8Aab_FD_184829 | JGI IMG/M metagenome (GOLD analysis project Ga0208735, IMG submission 184829) | Serpentinite rock and fluid subsurface biosphere microbial communities from McLaughlin Reserve, California, USA - CR12Aug_8Aab (SPAdes) | ecosystem: Environmental > Terrestrial > Deep... | reverse complement strand
TGGCTGCATGTGATTATATCGAATGCCAAAGCCTTCATTAAAGGAACATACCATGGCTTAGATTCAAAACATTTACAGGCGTATCTGGGAGAATACTGTTATAGGTTTAATAGACGAATGTTTAAAGGACAGTTGTTTAATCGTCTTGTTCACTGCTGCGTGACAAGCAGGGTGGTTACCTATCCTGAGCTAATCAAATAGTCATTATAAGTTTTTTAGTGAGCGTTTTTTTCTAAGGAGGCTCTCTGCTGTTCGGCAATTTTTATGCATAAGAAGAGCAGGGCAATATTTAACCAAAAAAGAATGGTTATTTTCGGCAGATAAATAATCACGTCTCCCAAGCCTTGTGTGAGAATACCGACTGTGGCAGACATAGAGGCGATCATGAGATATTTTAGCTCTTTGTCCCGACAGGAAGCAACTGCTTTAAAGCCCCTTTTAAAATAACTACCCAGCAACCAGAAAAAAACTAATAGACCGATAATACCTGTCTCCACCAAAATTTGCAGATAGGCGTTATGTGTGTGAAAAGGGCTTTTCTCCCGATCAAGCATAAATAGAGGATAAATTCGCATAAACGCTTCATGACCTAGGCCTACGCCTGTTAAAGGAAACTCTTCAATAATCCCCAGCGACTCCTGCCATACCCTAAGCCTGTAAGCGTTGGAAGTATCCCGGGGGCTGCCGATAGTGCTAAGCCGCTGCAGAAACACTTCTGGTAACATGGCGGCCCCCGCCAACAGCGCAATCAAAATCAGAATCAACATTCTTCTGTCTTTGAGTAAGGCAAAGACAAGCAGGCCAACCAGCAAACCTAACCAGCCTCCCCGTGAAAAGGTGAGTAACAGGGTCAAGCAAAGCATGGCAGTCAGCGCAAAATAACTAAATTTGGCTGCCAATTTTTTTGTGCCCAAAAATAAGGCGCAGGGAAAGGGGATTAACAGCACCAGATAGTTTGCTAAAACATTGGGATTGCCAAAAACAGAATAAACTCTGGTACGAATAGCAGGGTTTTGTTCAATGTCTACCCAACCTGGCGGCAAAGGAGTGCCAACCAAGTACTGATAAATTCCGTAGAGAGCAACAAAGCAAGCCCCCAGCAAAAGAAAATTCAGAAAGCGTGTCAGCTCTTTTTTGCTTTCGATTTGGTTGATGAGCACGAAAAAAAGGACGAAGGCAAAAAAGTAGATAGCTAAATCCCGCAAGCTGCCACTCAGATTAATGGAAGCGGCAGTCGCTCCTACGGCAATCAGCAAATAAAGGATAACGGCCGGTTCAAGAGATAATGATTGCAAAGCAAGACGCCCCTGACGTAACCGACCTAAAGCAAAGGAAAGGCCCACAAGCCCCGCAAGCAAAAGCAAGCCAATATTTGGCATGAAGGGCAACGCAAAAGCAAAGATAAACAAACCCCTACTAGGATTGGAGAGTACTAAGAATCCTCCAAAAATAGCGACAAAAATCGTTAGTGCCGTCAGCAGCGGGAAAAGATAGAAAACGCCGGCTGCAAATAAGCCAAACACGATAAAGAGTAGGGAACGATGGGAGGTTAGATAGCTGTAGCTCTGGTAGCTTTTGCTTTTCTCCAGTGATCGATTAAGCAGGCGGGAAACTGCTCCCAAAACCTTTTTAAACAGATCTTGAACTAGTTTAAAAAGCAAAAAAAGCAGGCTGTTGTGCCAGACGGGAAGAGAGACATCCTTTTGCCAAAAAGTTTTAGCCAAGAGACTGCCTGCAAAAATTTTAGCAAAAAAAGCTGTCATCCCTTCCAGCAAAAGACCTGTTCTGCTGCCGCCATAACTAGCGTCAAAAAATAAGGCGGCTTTTCTTATGCCTTTTATTATCATGCTAGATTCGTACATTAAAGCTACTCCTTTATCAGAGGTCAGAGGTTAGATGTCGGACTCGTAGGAATCGGCGAAATAGCCGATTCACAAACATCATTCACCTAGCCAATAAATCCCCTCTCCCTCCGGGAGAGGGTCAGGGTGAGAGTACAGGTTGACTACTCCTGCACTTCTACTTGCAAAATAGTTGTGGCAATCATGTACTCCCTGCCGCCTAGCACAATCCTGCTGCCCACCCGCACATCGTGGGAAGCTATACGAATGGCGTACGCTGACACCCGAGCCATTCCCTTAATTGACAAAATCACATCGAAGCGCTCCGGCACTTCAGACAGTACAACCTCTCCCTCTGCAGTATCCACAAGACGGCGGTGTGGTACGACCTCAACAGCAGTGATTTCCCCAAAAGGAATTTGGACTGCGGTGTCAATCACGATGTCTCCTTTATTAATGACATCTGCAGTGTACTGACTGACATCGAATACTCTGCCCTTAATTAGCACTGCGTCGCCTTCTTGCTGAAAAATATCTCCGTTCTGCCGGATTCCGTAAAATCTGTAGGCTCCTCCTAAAACTAAAGCTACAACGAAAACGAGGACGATTAGATCAATAATATTTATCAGGCCAAAAATTCTGCCCTTATCATCTACTAGCTTCAATTACTTCCTCTCCTTCCGTATTTTTCGTAGCTCTGTAAATGTATTTCTGCTAAGCGGGTTAGGGAAAAATTAGCCCGCGCATGCTGGAAAAGGTTTTCCCCTAAAGTATTCCGCAAGTTTTCGTCGTCTAACAGCTTAAGCGTCTGGCGGGCAAATTCCACTTCGTTTCCGGCAGGAAAAAGAAAGCCTGTTTCCCCATCTTTGACTAACCGGCTGATCCCGCCCACAGCAGAACTGACGATAGGTTTTTTGAGCAGAGCCCCTTCTAAAAGTACATATGGAAAGCTTTCAGTGTGTGAGGTTAGGGTATTAATATCTATTGCCTGGAAAAAACTTGGCGGATCAGAAATCTGTCCCAGAAAATGGACTTTATCCCTTAACCCCAGCTTATCACGCAGCGCAAGGAGCTTCTCCTTCTCATCCCCGTCTCCGCCGATGATAAAATGGGTCTCTGGGGCTGCTGCCAAAATACGGCTGGCTCCGGCAAGGAAAATTTCATGTCCTTTAAGCGGGTGCAGGCGGGCTAAAATCCCTACCAATTTTGCTTGAGCCGGAATGGGCAGGTTGAACTTCTTCAGAAATTCTTCCCTCGTTTCCGGCTTCAGTTGCGCGTTAAAATCAAGGCCGTTATAAATTACAGTTATTTTTTCCCGAGGAAATCCGCGGGAAAGCAACATTTCCTGGAAGGTGTCGGAAACAGCAAAATAACCATCAAAAGTATTTAAAGCAAGCTTATTAAAGGTGGCATAGACGCGCTGTTTGTAAAGGTTGTGGCGAAAGTCCTGCAGATAGTCGCTGTGGATGGTAGTAACAGTCGGGATCTTATAGAGCTTTTTAACTAGGGCGCCATAAAAATTGGCTCGAGGGCCATGACAATGCAGCAGTTGGTAACCTTCCTGCTTAAACAGACGTCCTATCTCCCAAACAGGACTTAAATGGTAGCGTTTCTTCTGCAATAACGTTCTGGCATCCAGCCCCATCGCCAGTGCCTGCCGGTAGAACTCACCTTCCATCAAACAGGCTAGCGTAATCTGCTGCTCTTTCTGCAGCTCCTTCACTAGGGAAAGAACATGCGTCTTGGAGCCGCCTTTTTCGCCACCACTAATGAGCTGCAGTATTTTCATTTAACGACCGCTCCTTTTTAACCGGGAAAAATTCCCCCAGCGTAGCAAGCAAAAAACCTGACCGTTCCCATGGTTCCCGTTCCAACACGCCCCGGGTGTCAAAGACGACTGGTCTGCGTAAAAGCTGTGCTACTTTAGCTGGATCCAGGGAGCGGAAATCATTGTGACCAACTAAAAGCAGCAGCAAATCAGCACCCGCCAAAGCTTCCTCTAAAGGGAGCACCTGCGCGTCTTGAGTCAGCGGGTCACAGACTGAGACGGTTAATCCCTTTTCCCTGAGGAGACAAATGATTTCCAGCGCCGGGCTCTCCCGGCAATCTGCCACATTTGCTTTATATGTCATGCCCAAAACGGCAACTCGCGGACTAGACACGCCGCTTAGCAATTGTTGCACCCGTTTAACCACATACTGTGGCATTCCATCGTTAATTTCCCGGGCCGTCCGAATCAGTCGCGCCAGCGGACCGGCCTGCTCTACAATAAACCAGGGGTCCACGGCGATACAGTGTCCTCCCACGCCAGGGCCTGGTTGGTGAATATTTACACGAGGATGGTTATTGGCAAAACGAATCGCTTCCCAGACATTGACACCGGACTGTTCCGCAATCAAGGCAAACTCATTAGCCAAGGCAATATTCACATCACGATAAGTGTTTTCCATCAATTTAGTCATTTCAGCAGTGGTGGAATCTGTGAGATAAATATCTCCCTTAACAAAGGAAGCATACAATTCTTTCGCCGCAAAAGCCGATGCATGATCTATTCCACCCACTACCCGGCTATTAAAGATCAACTCTTCGAGAATTTTTCCGGGGAGCACCCGCTCGGGACAAAAAGCCACCCGCAACTCTTTCCCCATCTCCAGACCTGTCTTTTGCAAGATGGGCACAAGCAGATCCAATGTAGTTCGCGGCGGCACTGTGGACTCTAGAATAACCAGATTCCCTTTTTGCAAATAGGGCAACAGTGACTCGGCCGCACTCCTTACAGCAGCAAGATCCGCCTCTTTTTCTGCGGTAAACGGCGTTGGCACCGCAATAATAAAAACATCGGCTGCTTCCGGGAGAGTACCTGCGCGCAACCTGCCTTCCGCTATCGCCCTAGCTACTTTTTCCGCTAAATTGGCCTCGTCAATATGGCTTTTCCCCTGGTTAATTCTAGCTACCACAGCAGCATTCGTGTCAACACCTACTACGCCGTAACCGCTGTCTGCCAGCACCGTGGCTGTAGGCAGACCGATATAGCCAAGTCCGATTACACATACCTTTTTCATTTTTTATCCCCCTCAAGCTTAAGCATGCCCAATTTTCTGCGGATCACTAAGATCACAAACTTAGGCAAAGCTGACATACGTAGAATACGTCTAGGCTCAAGGAGAAGGCGGTAACTCCATTCCAAACCGATCCTCTGCATCCAAACAGGTGCCCGTTTCTTCCTGCCACTGAGTACGTCAAAACTGCCGCCCACGCCCATGCATACCGGCGCGCCCAGCACAGCCCTGTTATTCACAATAAACTGCTCTTGCCTCGGGCTGCCCATGGCCACAAACAAGAGGTCGGGAGCGGCGGCACTGATTTTTGAGACGACCTGCGCTTCTTCCTCTTCTTTAAAGTAGCCGTGATGATGACCCACCACTTGTAAACCAGGATATTTAAGTTCCCAACCACGAGCCACCTCTTGGCTTATGCCGGGAGGCGCGCCCAGCAGAAAAATCTTCCAGCCACGTGTTGCTGCCTCTTTCACCAGCAACACCAAGATGTCTACCCCTGTCACCCGTTGTGGAAATGGCTTACCCAAAACTTTGCCGGCCCACAAAATACCGATACCATCCGGGATAAAAAGATCAGCCTGCAGCAAAAGTCGGCGCAGCTTTTCATCGGCTAGCGCCTTCATGATTTTCTCCGGATTAATGGCCAGAATCCATGAACTTTTGCCTGCAGCCACTCTCTCTGCTACCCAGTCCACAGCATCCTGATATGTTAAAGCATTTACCGGGATTCCAAAAATTTCATGTTTTAGCATTGATTCACATCTTTCGGCTAGTTTCAGCGTCAAACGACAACGTCATTATACACTAAATAAACAGGAGGAGCAATAATCGGCAAAAAGATGAGCAGCGATGCTGCTCCGGCTGAGATTGCCGCTTAAAGCTTAAATTTAACACAAGTTCAGTTAGTACTGCGCCGAAACTCCCGGAAAGTCACAATAACTAGCGTTAGAGCAGTTAAGGGCATCGCAAAGATGAGCATAGCGTTACTAAAGAAAGGCAAAGCGTCGTGTTGGGCGGAGGCTAAAATAAGATAAAGTGTATATGCTGCGTAGTAACCTAAAAATAAAAACCCTTCCCAGCGGGCGATAATGTGTCCGGTAAAAAAAATTGGCAGGCAAGCGATTGCCACCACAATCATCAACGGAATGTCAAAGTTCCAGGCAGCCGCATGGACAGTTATTCCTTCCGGGGAAACAATGCTAGATAAGCCGAGCACTGCCAGGATATTAAAAATATTGCTCCCCACGATATTGCCAACGGCAATATCGCGTTCCCCGCGAAGGCTGGCAATGACCGATGTGGCCAGTTCCGGCAAAGATGTTCCGGCCGCAACAATAGTCAAACCAATCACCAGTTCACTGATGCCCAGTAGCAAAGCAATTGCTCTTGCGCCATCAATCATCCATTGTGAGCCAAGCACGAGCAAAACCAGACCGCTCAGGATAAGCAAGATATTAGCAAGCCATGCTCTTAAAGGAATGGTCTGTTTCTCTCCCGCAGGCATCGGACATTCAGCTTGTATCTTCTTGTTCTTTTGCTTGCTCTGGGTAAAAAGAAAAATAGTGTAAGCAATCAAGAGGAGAAACAAGAATGCTCCCTCAATATTGCTGACCCTGCCGTCGCTGCCCATAACTAACAGCAATATGGATACCGCAATCATGAGCGGCACATCAAGGCGAACCAATTGCTGACAGACGACAAGAGGCGCGACTACGGCGGAAATGCCCAAAATAAATAGCACGTTAAAAATATTGCTACCGACAACGTTACCTAGCGCCATGTCGGCCTGACCAGCCAGCCCAGCCATAATGCTGACTGCCAACTCAGGCGCACTTGTGCCAAAAGCAACAACAGTCAAACCGATAATCAGAGGAGAAATACCTGCCACAAGCGCAAGCTTTGAGGCGCCCCTGACTAACATTTCTGCTCCGACCACAAGCAAGATTATCCCCAAGATAAAAAGAAACAGTACCACGCTTTAATTTTCCCCCTTTCAAAAAAACGCTTCGCACTTTATCTATTGGCATGGGCGGGTTTGAAACCCGCCCCTACGGGCTGCCGCACAGCGTCGGAACTTCTTTTTTCCTTTTCTGGAACTACCCTATCTTCTGCACCAGGGATAGAATCTCCTTCCAGCTAAAATTCTTCTGCAAAGTATTTTGACCATTAACAGCTAAAAAACACAGTTTTGAGAGGCATCTTGTAAAAGACACAAAATATTATATAATCTACGTACATTAAGCAAACAAAAAAATACTCCCCGACTAAAAGCGGTAGATTCATCAAGTAGGAAGGAGTGCATTAAAGATGAGGCTGGGCAAGGAATATCTGGCAAAAATGAAGGGTAGTACAAAAAGTCCACCCGGCGTTGGTTTTAAAGAAATATTTTGGTCATGGCTTGGCTCACTAATTGGCATCGGCTGCTTAGCTTATCTCTCCAGCCTCTATTTTGCGCCAAGGGATCTGCCCTTGCTTTTTGGTCCGTTGGGCGCATCCGCAGTCCTGGTTTTCGGGGCAAGCAAAAGCCCGCTTGCCCAACCAAGAAATCTGATTGGCGGTCATATCATTGCGGGGCTGATCGGCGTAGCAGCTTATCAGTTGTTTGGCCGGGTTAATTGGTTAGCAGCCGCGCTGGCCGTCTCCTTTGCCATTGCGGTAATGCTTGCCACAAAGACTCTTCACCCGCCTGCCGGAGCTACTGCTTTGATTGCCGTCGTCGGCGGAGAAGAGATTCACAGCCTGGGCTTTCTTTATCCCTTTCTTCCAGCCGGGGCAGGTGCTTTTATACTGTTAATCGTCGCGCTGTTATTTAATAACTTGGCACACCACAGAAAATACCCTGACTACTGGTTTTAGGGAGCAAAGCAACGCTAATTCCTCTCTGGACCGTCAGCGCTTTTGTCTACTAATCCGGCATATTGGGGCCTATTTCTGGCAATAATATTGCAGGAGGTGACAATAGATGGAGGTCAAAGCCTTTCTGCAGAAAGCAATGCTCAACGAGCAGGAACAAGTCCGGGATTATCAGCGCTTTGCACAAACAACAGATAATGAGCGGGTGAAACAAGCGTTTTACGAATTCGCCGAAACCCGCGGTCATACTGCCGCGAAAATTAAAGATTTACTCGCTGAACTTCATTGAAAAAGCCCTGACGGGCTTTTTCTCTGTCTCTTTTGCCGCTACTTCGTTAAAGTAGCTTTTTTATTTCTGGCAGCTTGTTCATAAGCAAGCAGTATTCTCTGCGCCATCGTCGTGGACGAAATTTTTTCAGCCTCTAACAGGGCTCGCTCTGCCATCACCCGTCTTAACCCATCATTGGCGAGCAGCTGGTCTACTCTGGCAGCAAACAGCTCGAGCGATAAAGGAGTAAGGAAGCCGTCTACACCGTCTGTAACCATTTCAGCCGCTCCAAGCGCTTTGACTGCCACGGTCGGTACGCCAGCTGCTTTTGCTTCACCAAGCACCAAGCCTTGTGTTTCTGTGGTAGAAGCAAAGACAAACAAATCGGCGCTGGCGAAACTGTCCACCACGCGCCGCCGGGATAATTTCCCGGTAAAAAGCACGTCAAGCAAACCCAATTGCGTCGCTTCCTCCTGCAAAGCCTTACGTTCCGGTCCTTCGCCGACGATTACCAGTTTTGTGTCGGGATGTTTTTTGCTGATTGCGCTGTAGGCTTTTAGCAAAAAACTTACATTTTTTTCTTTGCCCAGGCGTCCCAAATGTAGCAGGATTTTCACATCTGCGGCGATGCCATATTCCCGGCGCAACCAAAGACGATCCGGCGCAATAAACTCTTCAATTTCAATGCCGGTGGGAATGGCTTGCACTGTCGTCTCAATCCTGCCTGCCACAATTTGACGGATTACTTCTGTCGGCGTGATCACAAGGTCACAGCCGTTGCAAAAATTTGTAGAAAGGCGTAAAATGGCTTTGCGAGAGATCCCCTGGGCAAAGGGTAGGTAATGCACATATTCATCATACATAGTATGGTAAGTAAAAACCAGCGGAATGTCAAAGCGTTTAGCACAACGGGAACCTAGCATTCCCATCGTAATCGGCGAGTGGACATGAATGACATCTAGGTCAAGTCTTTTAACGGTATTATTTAAGTGCAGGGAAAAGGGCAGAGCAATGGGATACTCTGGATAGATCGGTGGGCGCACAGAAGGAAATCGGAAGACGCCCGACTCTTTTTCATAGACTGGATAGCTGGGGGCAAAAATATAGACTTCATGACCAAATTCAGTCAGCTTCCTTGCCGTTGTTTCAATGGAGCGGACTACCCCACTCGTATACGGCCTGTAACTGTCGGTAAACATGCCAATTTTCACAAAAGTTGACCTCCCGGGAGCTGGTCTAAAAGAGAGAATTTCTAGTATCTTACCATTAAATTATTTCTGCATTATACTACTAATTATTTCGACAGCAGAAAAAATTAACCTCCCAGAACAATCAAAAATTTACAGAGCAGCCCTTTTCTTTTGCGCTCTACCCTGAAAATAGCATCTACCCTCTGCTTGGGCGGGTTTGAAACCCGCCCCTACGTGGTACGAACGAGGGCATAAGCGCTACCCTCTGCCCGACAATTCCCCTCTCCCATTATTTTCTATGAATCGGCTATCGCCGATTCAAACGAGTCCGACATCTGACCTCCGACATCTAGCAATGGGTGAGGGCAGGGCAAAGAATTATGCTAAAAAATAAGCGGCCCGCTTTTACAGGCTGCTTACTTTTGCTGACAAGCTGTACAGCGTCCATACACTTCAAACAGGTGACCAAGCACGGCAAAGCCAGCAGCCCTAGCTTGCTCAGTATAAGCGCAAGACTCAGGGCAATAGGGAATACAAACCACTTTTTCACAGTCTACGCAAACCAAATGGTGGTGATGATGGCCGTCATCAGTCAGCTCAAAAACAGTGCCGGACTGCAATAAAATCTGATGAACAATGCCTATTTCCGCAAGCAAACGGAGATTCCGATAGACTGTGTCTAAGCTAATAGCCGGTTTTTCCTTGCAAAGTTCCTCGTAAATTTCCTTGGCGGAAGCCCGCTCCCCCAAATGACGCAAGGCAGCAAGAATAGCTTGCCGCTGCGCAGTTAGCTTATAGCCCTTTTCCTTCAGTAGTGCCAACAAGACTGGTGTTTTCATCCCTTTCCCCTCCTAAACCAAAAAATTTGCGGGAAAGGGCTGCCAGTGTAAAGATGCCCAAAGAAGTAAGCACAATACTGCCACCGGGAGCTAGATCTGCATGGAAGGCAATAAATAGACCGAGCAGAACTGCAATAATGGCAAAAAGATAGGCATAGAGCACCGTGGAGCGGTAGCTTCTGCTTAACTGCAGAGCCGCGGCAACCGGGACGGTAATGAGGGAAGAAACCAGCAAAATACCTACCACTCGCATGGAGAGCGTGATGGTCAGCGCAGTAGCCACCACAAACAATGCATTGACCAGGTCTACTCGTACTCCCGCCGCCCGAGCTCCTTCTTCATCAAAAGCAATGATAAACAGCTCTTTCTGTAACGCATACACTAGTGCCAAAACTAGAATGCCCAAAATTAAAATCAGCTGCAGATCTTGGCCGGTAATAGCAATCACGCTGCCAAATAAATATGAAAAGAGGGTTGCGTTGAAGGCTTGCGCCAAACTTATTAAGATTACGGCAAGACTGATGCCAAATGAAATCATTAGGGCAATGGCCAAATCACCAAACATCCGGTATGTGCGTCGCAAAGCTTCCAGTCCCGCAGCGGCAAACAGAGAAAGACCTACGGCAGTGGCCAAGGGATAAACACCGGCAAAGACGCCCAGCGCGACGCCGGCTAAAGAAACATGAGAAAACATTTCTCCGATCATAGAGAGCCGCCTGAGCACAAGAAAAATTCCAATTGTTGGGCAAAGCAGCGCCACCATCAATCCTGCGGCAAACGCTCTTTGCATAAATCCATACTCCAGCAACTCAAAAATAACCAGCACCTCGCTCTTAGTGGGCGTGACGTAAAACTCTGGCTGCAGAGCCGTAGGTTTGACTAAAGAAGTCTTTGGCCCAACAATCTGCAGGCGCTCCGTGAAAATACAGCTTCCTATTCAAACAAGCGACACTGCCCACATGCTCTGTGACCACCCCAATATCATGTGAGACAAGAATCAGGGTCATCCCTGCCTCTTTGCGCAGCTCCGACAACAAATTATAAAATTGCTCCTGTGCCGCCAGATCTACTCCTACAGTTGGTTCGTCCAGAATAAGGAGCGCCGGCCGAGAGACCAAGGCTTTGGCAATCAGCACACGCTGCTGCTGGCCGCCGGAAAGCTCCCCGATCACACGTTTCCGCAAACCAGCTACACCGACCTGCTCCAGAGCTTCAACCACGTACTGGTGTTCTTCAGCGCCGGGACGCTTAAATAGCCCCAGAGAGGCCGTCAATCCGGAGAGCACCACTTCTTGTACTGTAGCCGGGAAGCCGTGATGAAAAGAATTGGCATTTTGAGGGACATAGCCGATTTTAGTCCACTGGTGAAACTTCTCCTGCCTAAGGCCAAAGAGACTAACCTGCCCCTCAGAAGGGCGCAGCAGACGCAAAATTATTTTAAGCAGCGTGCTTTTACCAGAACCATTTGGACCGACAATTCCTAAAAAATCTCCCGGCCAAACCGTTAAGTTGATATTTTCCAGAACTTGGCGGTGTCCATAATGAAAAGAGACTTGGTCGAGTACCAAAACAGGCTCTGACATTAACAATCACGCTACTCTCTTAAAGCAATCTTTAACTGCTCTAGGTTCCTGCGCATCACGGAGAAATAATCGTCCCCCGCACTAATTTCCTGCTCAGTCAACCCTTCCAACGGATTAAGCACCAAGATTTGCGCACCGATTTCCTCCGCCAGCACTGTTGCCAAACGACTGGTTGACAATGGGGCGTCAAATACATAGCGGACATCATACTTGCGACCAAAAGCTACAATTTCTTTCATCTGGGCAGGGCTTGGTTCAATGTGCGGAGATAAGCCGCTAATACTCACTTGCTCTAGCTCATAGCGTCTTGACAAGTAGGCAAAAGCCAGATGGGTGACGATAATTTCACGCCGCGCCAAACCGCTTAGTCCTTCCCGAAAAGCTTGATCCAAAGCTTCTGCCTCCGCCTGAAAAGCAGCTAAATTATTAAAGTAATAAGTGGCGTTATCAGGATCAAGGGAGCTTAATGCAGTAGCAATATTTCTCGCCTGTTGCAAAGCCAAGAGCGGATCTAACCAGACATGTGGATCATACATTTCATCATGTTTTTCTTCTTCTGCAGCATGGTCGTCCTTCTCCTTTTCCTGATCATGACCATGGTCTTTTGCCCCCTTTAGCGGTTCAATGCCTGCTGAGGCATTAACGACGACTACGCTGGCAGGAAGACTTCCGCTGACTTTATCTAGCCAAGGCTCCATCCCTAACCCATTAGAGACGAGCATCTCTGCTTCGCTCAGACTGCCTAATAATTGTGGACTCGGCTCCCAATCGTGTGGTTCAATGCCGGCGGGAACCATATTCACAACCTCAATTTTCTCTCCGCCAATCTTTTTTGTAAAATCATAAAGAGGAAAAAAAGTAGTGTAAACAACCTTCTTTTCAATGGCTGCCCCGCCCGTAGGCGTCTGTTCTCCGCAGCCCGTCATAAACAAAACCCCCAAGCAAAGCAGCAGAAAAAGCAAATATCCTTTTTTCATTATGCACCTCCCTTAAATTTGTCGTCAGTTTCTAAATAGTAATATTCTTATTTACTGAAAATTATACCCGCCATTTATACAAAAGTCAAAACAAAAAAAAACGCATCGCGCTTTATCGACTTGCAGGGGCGGGTTTCAAACCCGCCCCTGCAATATAATTTCCTAGATGATGGCAAAAAACCAGCTTTACTGCGCCCATGGCTTAAATAACGGGCGACTGCTCGCTAATAAATCATCTTTCCTCGCACGAAGGCTTCTGTTTGCTCACATCGTGGCGTTGTAAAAATATGCTCCAGAACGGCATTGCGGAAACTAGCTCTCCTGCGGCTCGAAGAGTGGAGCACCGTATTGCAGCCTGCCAAACCCGGCGATTAACTTAATGGCCACGGGGGAGACGAGCCACTGCACAAAGTTGTCGGCTTCTTCCTGACTCACAGCCGCCTTTTTATTACTCACTGGAATGGCTGAAAAAACATTATTAAGGGCGGGATCGCCGCTAAACAATACCTTCAGCTCTGTCCCCGCAGAACCGGTAAGATAGCTGGCCCGATCCAGCAGAGCATAGCCGTTTAATTCGGCGGCGTGCCGAAGGATGGCGTAGTTGCCCAACATATTGCGTCTTTGCTGATACCAGGAACAACCTTCCGGCAAAATACCGGCCTGTTGCCAAAGGCTTTTTTCAGCCAAATGTGTTCCCGACAGGTCGCCTCGGCTAACGAAAGGGACTTCCTCACGAGCAATCTTGCAAAACGCCTCCCCTACGCCGGCAGCTGCCGCAATCCTTGCCGGATCAGAAGGTGGCCCCACTAGGAGAAAATCGCTACTCATCACCGGCTGTCTTCTTGTTCCCCAGCCCTCACTAATAAAAACTGCTTCCAACGCAGGGGCGTGGGTCAAGACCAAGTCCACACGTCCTGCCTTGGCCATGGCCAAGGCTTGGCTGCTGCCGGCAGCGATGTGACGGACAGCAACCCCCCTTTCATGCAAATAGGCTTGCTCCAGCACATCCAGCAACCCGGTAACTACCGGCTCCAATGTGCTAGCGAGCAGTAACTGCTTTTCTCCCTCTACTCCCTCCGCCCCCAACAGCGCAGATAATTGCCATTGCACTTCCCGCTGCAGCGACTGCATATAACTAAGCAGTTTTCTCCCTTCCTCGCTCAGTCTGCTGCCGCCACCGGCTAAACCGCCTGTTTGGCGGAGCACCAGTGTTTTTCCCGCCGCTTCTTCCGCCCGCCTTAAGAGTCCCCAACTGTAGCGGTAGGATAGCCGGGCTTCTGCCGCAGCCCGAACGAGAGAGCCGGTCTCCTCAATATTTACCAGCAAGGCCAATAACTCCTTGCCGGGGATTTTCTCTCCCAGATTCAGCGTGATTTCCCAGTTTTCCATCTTATCTCCTTTCTGTAACTGGCATGAAATTTAATGCCTGTACTTTATAATTATTGCTGTTAAAAAAGAAAATGGCACCATTATGTCTAATTATACCAGTCCCTTCTAATTTTTGTCGTGCGTTAATTATTGCATTTTAACGCACGCGTGTATTAAAATGTGTTATAAGGATGTGATGATATGCGGAATATAGGTTATTCAGAATCATTAACCATTGAATTTAAAAGTGACCAAGCCAAGCTGTCTGACAGTGATATCATCGATGCCGTTGTTGCCTTTGCTAATACGGATGGCGGCGATTTATATTTGGGAGTCGAAGAAGATGGCATCATTACCGGATTGCATAGCGACCATAAAGACCCGACTCAATTGGCAGCATTTATAGCTAACAGAACAGTACCGCCCGTAACTGTAAGATGTGAGGTAATCAGATATGATGCTCCTGTACTGAAAATCAGCGTTCCGCGTCGCACAAGCATCGTCGCAACTTCTTCCGGGAAAATGCTACGCAGACGTATTAAAGCGGATGGTAAGCCTGAAAATATTCCAATGTACCCCTCTAAGTTCAAAAGTTTACCGCAGTGCCGATAATACTGTTGGATATGTGAGACAGACAGGCATAGACAAGCTTAGGTATTCCGAATTGGTTTTGAAGCTGGCCAAAACCCAAGGATATGTGACTTGTAGAAATGTAGCCGAGTTACTGCATATTACACCGCCACAAGCATATCGAATTCTTGGGAGACTTGCTACTGATAATAAATTAAAACTTGATGGAAAGGGCAAATATGCAAAATATGTTCCGGTTTAACGCACAGTTAACGCACGCGTGCGTTAAACGGTGTGTTAACGTGTCTTGACTGCATTATGCTAACACCATGCTCGCAAATATCCGGAATCAATATTCTGCTAGGGATGTCAACCCCATAAATACCCTTTTTTCTATATCCGCAAATTGGAAGTGTTTCTCAATTTACGCTTACGAACTTTCTGGCAATAATGTCTCACCATACCCAAGAATGTCCGGCATTTAAAACAATAGAAAACCCCCTCGGTACAGTATAATTGAAGTGTCTAAATCCCAACAATACCAGCCGTTTGGAGGTTCCTATGGCTAACATTATATCAGAAATGACACCCAATGAACAGAAGGTTCAATCGCGTATTGATCGATTTTTCGGCCAGATCAATCTCTCAAAAATGTTTAAAATCACCTCTGCGTATTATACCAATGACACATGGATTCACTTGAACTCCCTTTGGTCGCATTCCCAGCCTCCTCTATGATGTATGTCTACCTAGGAGGCTGAAGTTTGAAACACTATGATTTACACACTACCCACAAAAAGGACACAAGAAAGCAAACCACCTGGAACTCTCGAGCTAACTCTTTGAAAAGACATGGGGCTTCGCCTCAGAGGTTAGCCGCTTTGGTTCACACGTGAAAGCTTAAGAGAAAGAGGGGCTGTAATACCCCGCTTTTCCGGCAAAACCCCGCCATGCACTCAGGTTTCTCTCCAACATTGCCCTGTCCTCATGGTGGGTTAGAGCCAAAGAATAGTATGCCCTAAACTTAGGTGAAAGACTCATTTACACATAATCCCGGATACTCCCGCATTAACCCCTCTCGAGCCCTCTCTCGGCGTGTCCGACCATAATCCCCCGTTCTTCATGGTGGGGGCAGCTTGCCCTCAGGGAAACTGATTTCGCCACGTTGACCATCTGCTTACAAAAACATTACCCATGCGAACATAGACCATACTGGAATGTATTCCTTTTTGTATTCTTTATTGAAAAACAGGCGGCAATGATAGTCGATGAAAAACGACGATAAAATTAAACGCACCTACAATGTAATATATGTATCCCATTTTGTCTTTATTGAAAACCAAACTCTCTGTTCCGAGTAAAAACATGAAGCCACCTAATAATAATTGCTGTACCATTACTAAAAAACCATCTTTTTCTGGATTTTCAGACATTAAAACTGACCAACTAATAATCAAAATTATTATTGCGATGACTGCCCTTGCAAAATAAAACAGTTTTAACTTATTAATTTTATTCATCAATATGACCATTCCTTTCCGCCATACTTTTCTGTAGTTCTATTAAAACCTCTATACTTAACCCCAGTTCTCTGCTGAGCACACCTAAACCGCTTGAAAACCTAAAAGTTCCCTTATCACTTCTCTCTACATAAGGCTCAACTAATTCAATCGCATATGGAAGTTCTTTCTCAATATTTTGTACATTATTTTGGCTACTCTCCTGTCTCCTCTGCCCGGCGGCAACTGGAGTCACAAAGACAGACATTAACAGAACCACCGTTAGCAACATCGACACGATACGGAATTTCTTCTTCATTGACTTCCTCACTCCTCAAAATTATTTTTCCGACAACCATTTCCACGCGATTTTTTCTTGGCTTGCAATTGGAAATAGTTGCCTTCTCGTGAAGAATATATCATACCCCCCCCCACGTCAAGAGCATATGTGTAAATATTCTGTTAAATTTAGGTAAATTAGCAAACAGTTTTTTGGTAAAATCGGGCAGGAGGGAAAACTGAGCAGTTTTTCCAGCCTTCCTCTACCGTACGTACCGTTCGGTGCGCCGCACACTGGCTTCATCAAAGCAAAGCATTGACGTCAAACTTTTTGTGGAATTTGTAGCCGATTTATTCAAAAGTTATACATTGCAAGGCGCTCTTGATAAGTTAGACGTCATCGAATGCTTTGAAGAGCCAGGTCAGAGATTGCGTATCGGTGAGTTTCTTGAGAAACAGAAAGCAATCTATGAAGCCTTGGGTGTGGCTCTGCCTTCCTCGTTATGAGTAGGCGGGAATCCAGGGTAATAATATCACGTGGCGAAATAAGGATATTCATTAATATAAGCATTATTTCTCAGTTTGTTTTTCCTCCAGGTAAGTATTTCTCTATAGAATAACCATTCTTTAAAGGAATAAATCTTGATATGCGCGGTGTAATAGCCTTTGAGGATATCCCCCACTCTGCCTGTATTAATGATATCATAGCAAGGGACAATATTTTATACAAATTTCAGATGTTGCATACTTACTATAGAATTAGAGGCGGAGTTGAAGCCGGCTAACCGCCGCGTGGTGAATCTGGAAGAGATGGTGACCATCCTAAAAAAGGCTACGGCTATCTTCGCACCCCCCCCGGAAGGGATTTGATTTGCCTTATTTCAGTTGCAAATTTGTGGCTCTGCTGTTAGTATGAAAGAAACGCAAGAGCTTTTGCGACACGAAAACATTACAACTACAGCAGATATCTATTCTCATGTTTCTATTGAAATGAAACAACCGGCAGTGAATAAATTTGATCAGAATTTAACAAATGGTCACCAATCGGGCACCAAAACCAAAATAACGTTTTAAAAAAAATAACCACGAGCGCTGAAAATCCCCGTGGTTGCTTGCTTCCTTCAGTGCGGAAGAGAGATGCTGAGTCTTTTTGTGCATTATGTCTAATATAACACAAAAACCTTGGGAGGAGCCATGGAAAACTGGGTTACCGTTATGCCTGCAAGCAAATTAGCAGCAGGCTCAATCAGCAAAAACAAACTGGGTGATAATTCTCTCTTATTAATTAAAAGCGGCGAAGCAATCTATGCTTTACTTAATCAGTGCCCTCATCTGGGCTGCGCCATGCACACTGGAGAGCTCTCCGGCTATATTTTAAAATGTCCTTGCCACGACTGGTTATTTGATATTCGCAACGGTCAATTTATCACTGCCCCGGAAATAAAAATCCCCACTTTCGCGACAAAAGTGGAAAATGGGGAAATACTAGTAAATATGGGAGGCGAAAATTAATGAAACCGTTTCTGTATGCTTTAAGCACCTGCTTCCATTGCCAGCGCACAAAAAAATGGCTAGCCGAGCGGAATATCTCCTATGATTATGCAGATGTGGACCTGGCCACCGGCGAAGAACGACAAAGGCTAGCTAAAGAAGTACTGGATCTAACCGGAGCCAGTCAGTTCCCCGTTGTGAAAATTGGGGACAAGCACGTGGTAGGTTTTAATGAGGAACGACTTAAAGAGCTCTTGGGAGTAAAATAGCTAATGGACACGAGTAAGCGCAAAGCCTACTTGCGAGCATGGCACGCTAAAATTGTGTCCGCGTTAGGCTACAAGTTTAATCCGGACGAGGAAATGGTTGACTTTCTCCTGGAGCAACAGGTTCTCCTTGAACGCAAGCACGGCAGCCCGTTTTGCCCCTGCCAAGGAATTAGCGGTATACGGGAGGAAGATATGAAAATTGTCTGCCCATGCATTCCTTTTCACCGCAAACATTTTGCGCTGATGCGGCAATGCTGGTGTGGCCTGTTTATCGAGCAAAATGTTACTGACCCAAGCCAACTGCGTCAAATTCCTGCAAGCGAAGCAGCAGGGGATTAAAGCATGGGCCAATACAGTCTCTCCAGCTACTCCCCTCTCCCTCCGGGAGAGGGCTAGGGTGAGGGCAGCGTGAGGGAGGCTAAGACGCGGGAGCACCTTCATCTTTACCGTTGCCACAGACATCATTATTGTCCCCCGCCAATTTACGTTTAGAGAAAAACTTGGCCAGTGCTGCCACAAACAACAGCAAGGCTACTCCGCCGGTGGCAGCCAGCCAGCGGGGAATAACTTGGCTTTTCTCACCGGGTGTGAACATGATGCGATGTCCCAAACCGTCGTCTGCCACACCTTTTGTATAGGTATAGCCTGGCAGTTTGACGTTTCCGTTGCTATCTGCCGAGCCTGTCCAAATCACAGCCCCATTCTCACCTACCAAACTGATTGTAGCACGGCTGGCAGCCGTGCCATCATCATATAAAACTTGCAGCATGTTCTCTTGGCCAGCTAAATGTTGCACGATGAGACGGTGAGCAAATGTTCTGGCTGGCAGCAACAAAAAAATTACCCCTAGGACTACTGTAACCAGCAAGAAGCGCCATGATTTATGCATGAAAAAAGCTCTCCCCCCGTGATTTTTGCAGTGCCACCGCCAGCAGGCCGCAAACCAGCCCTTCGCCTAGCATAATCGGCGTATGCGCCAAAAAAACTACGGCAATACTTGCTGCCGGAAATCCTGACAACAGCAGTGTTAATGACAACAACCCAACCATTACGACAGCCGCACCAAAACCTGCCAGAAAAGCAAACATCGTGACGGCGGCATGCCAGCGAGGCAAAAGGTGTCGCAGCCGGAAAAGGTAATAGCCGGTTAAGGCTGCTAAACCAATATTAAATGTATTAATTCCCAGTGTACTTAGGCCGCCGTGCTGAAAGAGCAATCCCTGCAAAAAAACAGCGACCATAGCTGATAAAAAAGCAACCGGTCCGAGAAGCATCCCCGCCAGACCCACAAAAGTAAAGTGTACTGATGTGCCCAGTAAAGGAAGGTGGAAGAGCGATGCACAAAAAACTGCTGCCGTGACCATACTGACTTTGGGAATATTTTGCACCCTTAATTTGCTTCCAACCACCACAGAAACAGACCCGGAGAGAATAAACCCATAGGTGGCTAGTGCCCCACTGACGACGCCTTCAGGAAGATGTGCCATCGCTGCCTCCATAACATAAAATAATTATTCGTAACACTTTAAAGGCTAAAAAAAATTTGCTACTTGAGTATATCATAGGCAGCTAAAATGTTCAAAAAAAAGATTCAGGCTAAAATCGGTGTAATCTGGTTTTAGCCTGAATCTTTTTAGCTCTTAGCAAGATATTGCAGCATGTAGAATACGGCACTAAATGTGATGGCCAGCCCCAGAAATGAACTGATCGCCACCGTAATCCCTTTTAAACATAAGACTGTTTTTTTACGATGCTGTTTTTTCATGCTTCATCAGCCCTTCCGATTAGTTATCATTATCACTATCTTGATTTAATAATAACTTTTAATCGACAGGCTTCGCAAGAGTCATTCGCCCTTAATTGCAGATAAACGCTAAGCTCCTTAAAAAGGTGTCAGCGTGAGGAAACGCAGGCTGAAAATAATCACCAGTGTGACTATGACAATAAATAGGCAAAGATCCAAATTCATTAGGGTAAGTCTTTTGTAAAGTTCGTCCCCGCGCGGGTTATAATCTATTTTTATCAAGGTGAAAAAGGCTATCCACTCCGCTTGCTGAATATACCGCGCTACTTCGCTTACTTTACTAACTACAAATTCATAGCTTTGCTCCCGGGCGAATAGCAGGGCAGCCAAAATACTTCTGCCGATGCCAGGCAAAAGAGAGTCATCGAAGTTGCCGGTTTTACCGGCAAGCTGGGCAAGAGGCCGGACGCTTCCCAATAAGACGCTTTCTGTGGCAGCCTCCAACATGCGGCCTATAGTCATAAACGCCCCTAGCAGGAAATTTAGAACCGGTTTATAGAGTAGCTGCTCAATGCTCAGCTGCTTTGGCAACGGCAGGTTAAAACCAATCCTCGATAAAAGAGCGAAAGCCGCCGCCCCAATGCCTAAAGAGATTGCGATCCCGCCCAAATCCTGGGCATTCCAGACGTTACTTTTCGCCACATAGTTAAGCCCATAAGCATCATAGCTAAAACCGGCGGCCATAGGCAAAACCACCCGTTCGATGACCTGAGCATATGCCAAGCCACCGTAAAGAATAATCCCGGCGAAAGCGACGAAAATCAATCGTTCCAGCAAAGTTTCGCTTTGGTAGTCGTGGCTGTTTTCCTTTTCCCGACCTAAAAAAAGAGTGACGAACAAACGCAAAATATAACAGAAAGTCAAACCTCCGGTCAAGACAAAAACTTTCTCCGCCCACCAAAGGGAAACTAGGTACTGCTGTTCCCATGCCGACACAATTGCGTGATGGAGCAGTGTTTTGCTGACATAGCCGTTAAATCCCGGCACACCAGAGATGGCAGCTCCTGCCATCAAAAATGCTAGCGCTGTTATCGGAAACTTGCGCCAAAGCCCCCCAAGTTTAGCATAATCCAACGTGTGTGTCCGTAGATAAATGCTGCCCACCATCAGAAACATTCCTGCCTTGAAGAAAGCGTGGTTTAAGAGATGATACGAGAAGCTCGCAAAACCCATGGCACCATCAAAACCCAGATAGGCGGCGCTGCCAATACCCATTAAAATATAACCCATCTGACTTACGCTACTGTAAGCTAACAAGCGCTTAGCCTGTTGCTGCACCAAAGCCAACACCGCCGCAACAAACATGGTGATTACGCCGATCCAGATCAGCCACAAACCGAACTGGGCCGTAGTTTGCCAAAGCAGAGAGTGTTCGTCGGTAGGCGTGAAAAGGAGATTAAAAACGCGAATAATCCCATAAGCCCCCGTTTTAATCATGATGGCAGAGAGCAGGGCGCTAGCCGGTGTAGGAGCAACGGGATGGGCAAGAGGCAGCCAAATATGGAGCGGTACTGCACCCGCCTTTATCCCAAAACCGATAAAAAACAGGAGCGCCAACACCCAGCGCATGATGCCTAAATCTGCCAGTCGTTCCATGTTTGGCGTAATCACAGTAGTTCCTGTGTGCATGGCAAGGAGCAGAATGGTCACCAGCAGACACAGCCCGCCGAAAATCCCCATGTAAAGATACTTTCGCCCGGCTGCCAGAGCATCTTCACTTTCACTGTGAACAACGAGCACATAAGCAGCTAGGGTCATGGCTTCAAAGAAAAGAAATAGACTAAGAAAATCGCCGGCGACAAACACGCCCAAACAACCGCCGAGGGAAAGCAGCAAAAAGATGTAGTAGCGGCTGTTGGCTCTTTGCTGACGCATATAGTGGCTAGAGTAGACTGTTGCCACAAGCCAAATGAAAGAGGCAAGCACGGCAAAGACGAAGCCGAGAAAATCTGCCCGAAACATTAGTCCTTGCCCCATCAGTGACGGCAATTCGTAGACAACCTGCCCCGTTACCACCAAGGGGTAGAGAGAAATTGAGAGTATAAAAGCAAAAAATGCTGTGCATATTGCTATGCAATCACGCAACCGCCCGTTTTTCCGGCCGCTAACTGCGATTACAGCCGCCCCGATAAAGGGAAGCAAAACTATCAGCGGCAGCGTATGGGGAAATACCCAATCAAACAAGACAACCCCTCCACTTCATCGTCTGCTCCGGCAACTTAAAAAATTCCTGCAGCAATCCTTCTTGCCAGTTCCATCGGCCAGTGTGGCTGAACAAAAGCAAATAGTACACAAAGAAGCGCCAGTAATGCTGTAGACCAAAGCATACTTCGAGGAATTTCATCTGGCAGCCGGTCGGTGCCAAACTTATTCTCTTCAGCTTCATTGCCAAAGAAGGCGTTGACCACAATAGGAAAGTAGTATAAAGCATTTAGCAGGCTACTGATAACCAGTACCGCAACCAAACTTCCCTGCCCAGCCGCAAGGGAGGCAGCTGCCAAATGCCATTTACTAAAGAATGCGTTAAAGGGAGGTATGCCTACTATGGTTACGGCGGCCAAGGCAAAAGAGTACATGATGACGGGCAGCTGCCGCCCGATTCCCTGTAGCTGACTGACATATTGCTTCCTCGTTTGTGTCACAATAGCACCGGCGCAGAAAAAGAGCGTTCCTTTCATTAAAGCGTGAGAAAAGACGTGAAAGAGAGCTCCCTGTAAAGCCTGCTCCGACATTAAAGCAATACCCAACAGCACATAACCAATTTGCGCCACACTGGAATAGGCCAACCGCCTTTTTAGATGGTCCTGCTGCAGAGCGAGCGCAGAACCTAAAAAAATTGTTGCCACCGCCAGCCAAAGCAGTACTTGGTCATACGAGACAGCTTGCATTGCTTGCGGAGTGTAGACATAGTGCATCACGCGGATAAGGCCATAAGCTCCGGTCTTAATCATACAACCGGAAAGCAGCGCGCTTACGGGTGCGGGAGCAGCCGGGTGCGCGTCGGCGAGCCAAATATGAAGCGGAAACATCCCGGCCTTCAAGCCACAGCCAATCAAAAAGGCAAAAAGAGCTGCTCCAGCTAGAGGAGAGGCGGCCACATAGCCCCCGACCTGATAATCAAGCCGTCCCGCCAAAAAATAAGTAACAACTAAACCAAAAAAGATGGCAAAACCGGCCACAATTGTCATAAAGAGATATTTAGCACCGGCAGACATCGCGACCGCGTCTTCCTCATGAATTACCAAAAGATAGGAAACAACCGCCAATAATTCGAAAAAAAGAAAGAGTCCGACTAGCGAGGATGTCATCACCACACCTAAAATAGCACTTTGAGCCACCAGCAGCAGGGCATAATAGCGTAGCTTGGCGTGACCATGGCTCATATAGCTAAACGAATAAATAATGGCCAGGAAAAAACAGAAAGAAAAAATTACGGCAAAGAAAATGCTTACTCCATCGGCCTGAAAGTAAATGTGCAACGGAAATGACAAATAGCCTTGTCTTGTGCCAAGAATTTGCCCGGCAGCAAGCGCCGGGAGCATGCCGGCAGATGCTGCAAACGACAAGGCAGAGCCCAGCAATGCTAAGAGCTTAATTGCCAACTCACTCCTGCAGCAAAGGAGCATGATGCCGGCGGCCAGCAAAGGGATAGTTACACTAAACAACGGCAAGTATTCCATCTTCTCTCCCTCCCCGCAGACCTAATAGAGAAAGCCGGTTGCTATCCTTTTCGTCAACTCTAACGGCAGATTTACCGGCCCAAGGCTAAAGACTATGCAGCCGGCCGCAAAAAGCAGCATGCCCACCGTCATCGGCCACGGCAGACGATCCCACACCAGGCTAGCATGCAAATCCCTGTTCTCTGCACCAAAGTAAGCCCGAAAAACAATGGGGAGATAATAAGCAGCATTAAGCAGACTGCTGGCCAAGAGAAACAGAATCAAGAGCGGCTGCCCCGCCGAAAGGGCGCCAAGACTCAAATACCATTTGACAACAAAAACATTCATAGGCGGCAACCCCACCGCCGTAAGCGCCGCTAGAGAAAAACAGGCCATTGTCAGCGGCATTTGCCAAGCGATCCCGGCTAGGTCGGCGATTTTGCGCTTACCGGTTTTGCTTACTATCGCACCGGCACAGAGCAACATCGTCCCTTTCATCATGCCATGCGCCAGGAAGTGAAAAAAGCCTCCTACCAAAGCAGCATAATTGAGCAAAGCAAGGCCAAAGAGAATGTAGCCCAATTGTGCCATGCTGGAATAGGCCAGACGCCGCAGCAAATCCCGCTCGGCGAAAGCGCAGAAAGAACCATAAAGGATTGTAAACAGAGCAAGTATCAGGATAAGGATATCCCAGCCCTGCCGGCTAAGCATTTCCAGCCCGAAGACATGATGGAAAATCCGAGCCATGCCATAAGCGCCCGTTTTCATCATGATCACTGACGAGAGGGCTGCCGCAGGCGGCGGAGCCTGACCGTAAGCAGCGGCTAGCCAAAAATGTAGTGGCACCATGCCAGCTTTCATCCCAAATGCTGCCACAAACCCCCAAAAGGCCAATGCGCTAAGAGAAGCAGCCGACATAAACCCACCTGCTGTCCAAGCGAAGCTGTTGGCCTGGACAAAGACTATGGCCAAAGCTATAAAATAACACATGCTGCCGCCAACGGTCAGGTAGATAAATTTATAGGTAGCTGCCACCGCCTCCCTGGTGCGGTTATGGATAATCAGGAGAAAAAACGCTAAAGACATGGCTTCAAAAAACAGGAACAGGCTAAGCAGATCACCAGCCAGCACAACGCCGCTGGCGCAGGCCATAATAAAGAGAAATGCTGTTTTAAACCGGCGTTCGTCATGTTTAAGCGGATATGCTGCGATATATAGAGCTATCACAAAACCGCTAAAGAGAAAGAGGAGAGCTAAAGAAACACTAAGCAGATCAGCTTGAAACGAAAAGCCAAAAGGCGGCAGTATAGGATATGTCTGCCTCAAGATCTCTCCAGCACCTACCCAGGGAAATAGTGTGGCCAAAATAGTAAAGGCACCAGCCAGCGCAAACAGCGTTAAGCAGGAACTGCCCCGTGCTTTTTCTCCTCTCAGCCAAACTAATAACGTCGCAACCAATAATAAACCGACCGCAGCTTGCGGCTGCCAAATAAACACCCCTGCCTCCATCTGCCTCCCCCCTTGCTATTGAAATACGGAAGAAACGACGCGCGTCACAAGCGGAAGCGTTGTCTGCTCAGCAAACAGGCCAAAAACGACGCAGATTACCGTTAAAACTGCTGTGGGAAACAACATGCTGGGAGGACTCTCAAGCCCCAGCGGCGCCTCGTATGGTCCTTCACTAAAATAGGCGCGGATAATAATAGGCAGGTAGTAAACGGAATTTAGCACTGCGCTAATCAGCAGCACAAAACCCAAAATAGGCTTGCCAGACTCAATGCTTCCTCCCAGCAGATATAGTTTGCTAATATAGCCGGCCAGCGGCAGCACCCCGATAAGCCCGCTACTGGCAAGCGCAAAGCAAAACATAGTGTAGGGCATCCGTTTACCAATGCCATTTAGCTGGTCCAGATATTTTGCGCCAGTCTGAGTGATGATTGCTCCTGCGCAAAAGAAAAGCACAATCTTAAGCACAGCGTGATTAATCAGGTGAGCAACGCCTCCCGTCAGGGCGTAGGGAGAAAGCATGGCAGCCCCTAATGTAATATAGCCCAACTGCCCGATGGTGGAATAGGCTAAGCGAGATTTAAGTTTCGTCTGTTTAATGGCCAGCACGGAAGCAACGATTATAGTAAAAACAGCAAAGACGGCCAAAATGTCAGCCACGCGTAGTTCCCGCATAGTATCTACCCCGTAAAGATAAAACATCACTCGCAAAATACCGAATATCCCGGTTTTAACGATAGCAACGGCATGAAGCAAAGCACTTACCGGGGTAGGTGCCACCATCGCCGCAGGTAGCCAAGAATGCAAAGGCATCATGGCTGCCTTGACACCGAAACCAAACACCGCGGCAAAGAAGATGATGAAAAGGGATAGCCCATGGCTTTCCAGCGCTACACCCAGCACGCCGGTGGGGGTAAAGGTAAGACTATCTACTACACCGCCAAGGATGAAGAGTGAAAGAAAAACAAGTGCACCGCTTACTAAACAGTAGATTATATACTTGGTCCCAGCGGCGTAAGCCTCTGCTGATTGAGAGTGAATCACCAGGGGATAGGTAATGAGCGCAAGATATTCATAAAACAAATAGAGGGTAAACAAATTTGCGGAAAAAGCCACCCCCATGGTGGCACTCAAAGCCAAAATGTAGAAGGTGAAAAACCGCCGCTGATGGTACTCATGACTCATATAGCCGGTGGCATACAGTGCGGCAAACACCCACAACATGGAGGAAAGAAAGGCAAAGAGCAGACCAAGAGGTTCCACAGTAAAAGCGATACTCAAGCCGCGAGTGATATTAACAGCCGTCCAGCTAATTGTCTCCCCCCTAAGTACAAACGGTAAACCAGGAGCAACTAACAAAAAAGTAACGATGCTGGTCAAGACGGCCAGCATATTTCTCTCCCGCACCCGACTCTCTTTAAGCATTGCAATCAAAAGGCCTCCGCAGACCGGAGCCATTATAGCCCAAAATGGCGACACGTACATGGGTGCCCTCCCATCAGTGCTGATATTTAGAGGTCATACAGCAACTTTGCCGGCGGCTCAATACTAATCCCAGCTAAACAGAAGAAAATCTGCGCGCTTTATTCATCGGGTAGGAGGGCGGGTTTGAAACCCGCCACTACGGTTCTCAACCGGGGCGCTGATGCGACTGCGTGTGCGGGGAATGATCCTCTACCGGTTTGCCACTTTTCAAAGTAACGAGAATAGCAATAACTGCCGTAAACAAGACAACAATTTCGATAAAGGTATCGAAAGCGCGGTAGCCGACGACAATATTAGCTACCAGATTCAAGCCGCCTACTTCTTCATAACCCTTATTCAAATAACGCTCAGTTACATAATTATTGGTAGGAGCAGCGGGATCCCCATACCTTGGAATCTCACTGACAGTCATCACAAGCAGCTGAGCCAGCAAGAGCAGCAGTAGCACAATAAAGACATTAAACAGCGCTCTCAAACTTGAGACCTCCTTATTCGGGTAACTGCTGCCACCATCAGCACTGTCGTCCCCACTCCAACAGCCGCTTCCATAATGGCGATATCCGGAGCGTTGAAGTGCTGCCAGAGTAACGCCATAACAAGTGAAAATCCGCCGAAGATAATTACTGCATACAACAAACTACGGATAAAAACAACACCCAAAGCAGCCACAATCAGAAAAGTCAGCAGCAAAAACACTAACCAATCAGGCATGAACATCCTCCTTTCCACTCATTTCCTTCCCCGGGTATGGCAGATCATAACAGTCCATAAAAAATGTCTCCGGCAAATGCTCTCCGTCCCGTAAGTACGCCATATAGCCGATTACATGAGTAATTAGCGGATTTATGCTCCAGATAAAGACACCAATCATCAACAGCTTAAAAACCTCGTTGCGACCGACCAAAAACATCATCGCCATCAGGATCAGACCGGCACCCAGAGTATCGCATTTAGAGGTTGCATGCATTCTGGTGTACAGATCAGGCAGTCGAATGAGGCCAAGCGTGCCCACAAAAAGAAAGAAGAGGCCAGACCAGAGGAGCAGACAGATGAATAATTCATAAAATAGCATCATGACAACTTCCCCTTTCCTAGACTCTTCATCACGCAGATCGTCCCCACAAAAGCGCTGAGAACATAGACAAAAGCGACATCTAAGTAGGTATAGTTTTGAAAAAGATGAGCCAGGATGATAATGGCTAGAATCACGTTTGTCATCATTACATTCGTGCCCACAATTCTGTCTGCGGCGTGCGGCCCCCAGATAATCCGGTAGAGCGTCAGAAATGAGAGCAACACTAGGCCAAGCAGGATACCCTCTAAGCTTTGTTCAATCACCTTTGCTCACCTCCATTTCGCGCAGTCTATTTTCTAAATGCCAGTCACAGACTCCTTGTGCCGTCCCCTTCGTCAAGGCATGAACCAAAAGTCGATCGCTGTTTAAATTAATCGTAATTGTTCCCGGGGTGAGGGTGATGGAATTGGCATAAAGAGTGCGGGTCAACTCATTTTGCAGCTTCGTTTTTACTAGGATGAACCCGGGCGAAATGGGTAATTTGGGGCTTAAGACAATTAGAGCCACATGAACGTTTGCTACTACCACATTATAAGCTAGAAGCAGCAGATAGACTGCCAGTTGCGCCACTTGGCGCGGTGCAATTCGGAAAGGCTGCCCTGGCTTAAACAGGTCAGGACTCCAGAAATATGTGACTGCCAAACAGCAGACAAGTCCCACCGCAATATTGCGCAAACTTAAAGATGGAGACATTAAAAACCAGAAGATAAGTAAAATTATGGTGAACAGCATGAAGCCTTTAGGGTCATCTATTCTTTTCTGAAAATACACTGGATTTCACCTCCTATGGCAGAAAAAGATTAGCAGCTTTTAGAGCTAGTGATAAGGGGAGCTGGGGCCAAACCCCAAAATAGATTATGACCAGCGCCAGCACGACCAAAGATGCGGACATACTAAAGGGGAGCTTATCCATCGTCAATGTCTTTGGCTCATGCTGATCAACCACAAAAAATGCCTGCCAGATAATGGGAAGAAAATAGCTGCCATTTAGTAGCCCGCTCAAGATAATCAGCCCCACAAACATAGGCATCCCCGCTTCAATGCTTCCTAGGGCAAGATACCACTTGGAGATAAAACCGCTAAGGAGAGGAAGTCCCACCATGGAAAGGGCGGCAATACTAAAGGCGCCCATGGTCAGCGGCATGGAGTAGCCTATGCCCTGTAGCCTGTTAACATATTTTTCACCCGTCTGGCGATAGATTGCTCCGGCAGCCAAAAATAGGCAGGTTTTCATCACAGCATGATTGAAAATATGCAGAATGCCGGCTGCTAACCCAATAGTGCTACCCAAACCGATGCCAAGAAAAATATAGCCAATCTGTGCCACACTGGAATAAGCTAATCGCCGTTTTAGATTAAGTTGAGCGAAGGCAAACATGGAACCGGCAACGATTGCGGCGCTGGCCATCAGCAAAATTAGCTGGCGAATTAAAAGCTGATCGAGCAGCTCAAAGCCAAAAATAAGGAAATAAAATTTAAGTAGCGCAACGATATATACTTTTACCACAAGACCGGAAAGGATGGCGCTGGAAGGTGTTGGGGCTGAGGAATGAGCATCAGGTAACCAGACATGAAGCGGGAAAAGAGCTGCCTTAATGCCAAACCCGACCAGAAAGAAACTGAGCACTGTCCAGACGAGATGCGGGTATTGCGGGTAAACCTGTTTAAATTCCCTAGCCACAAAAGCAATGTTCAGGTTGCCTGTAACCATGTAAAGTAACGCTATGCCCATGAGCACAAAACCCGAGCCAACAGTTGCAAGCAGAAGATATTTAAACGCCGCTTCGGTAGCCTCTCGCCCTCCTTTGGCTAAAACAAGGGCACAAGCCGAAATGCCCACAACCTCAATGAACACATACATATTAAAAAGATCGTTAGTGATCACCATCCCCTTCATAGATGCAACCAGCAGCAAAAAAGTGGTATAATACCAGCCTATGCCGGCTTCAGGCACTTCCCATTCAAGGGCAGAGGTACTGTAGAAAATAGTGATTAACGCAATAAAGCTGATCACTGCCAACATAAAGGTGGAAAGGGGTTCAATCAGAACTTCAATCCCCCAAGGAGCCGGCCAACCGCCCACTGCGTATGACAACACTCTTCCTTCCAGTGTCAGTCTGACAAAATTTAAACTAACAAACAGCGCAATGAACAGGACAGTCAAAGCAGCAGCGCCGCAGAGTTGAGGACGAAAATGAAAAATGGCGGGCATTAGCAAAGCAGCCATCAGGACAAAAAGCACAAGCAGCGGAGGATGCGCCTCCCAGATAGTAAACATCACTGGCGGCTCCTTATCTCCAAGATTTCATTAACTTCAATAGTGCCATAGTAATCATTGATTTTTATTACTATACTTAAGGCAAATGCAGTTACGCTCAAAGAGACGACAATCCCGGTAAGGACTAGGGCGGCCGGCAGCGGATTAACATAAAGCTGTTCTGGCGTAAGTTCAACTGCCTGAAGTGGTGCAATCCCACCCCGAATATTGCCAGAAGAAATTAGCAAAAGGAAAATGGCATTGATCATAATATTGATGCCAATAATTTTTTTCATTAAATTAGCTCGTGATAAAATAGCATAAATTCCAATACAGAAAAGGACCATCGCTACAAAATATGGGTAATTTGCCATAACTCTGAAGAAGATATCCACCTGCTCACACCTCCTCCACGATGCTCGAAAAGATCGCCAACATCACGAGTGCCACCAACAAACCAATGACAAACTTAAATACCTGCCCAATTAATAGTTCGACAAAGACAGTAAGAAACAAAACAAGACCGACTACCATGACTAAATCGTGGGGCACACGTTTTTGCCCCTCACTAATGCCAAAAACGAGAGAATACAAGACAAAGCCTATCCCCAAAACCATTCCACCGGCGAAACCGCCGCCAATGTGTCCGCTAAGAATAACATAAAGACCATAAATCTGCATAAACGGAATCAGAAAGCAAGAAACAACACGAAGAAGAGCGTCAGTCAAACTACGGCACCTCCCACGGTAATGTGAGATTTTTCACATATATAGCCTACACGACAAACTCCTCCCCAATACGGTTAGTATCAAGAAGGAGCCTCACCCAAAAAGTATGTTTTTCTGCGCTGACAAGGGTGTGCAATCTCTTCAGCAAAGCTTGCTTCAGCTACTCCCCTTGTACACTCTATTCGCAAATAACAATAAAATCCCTGCTTATTGACCAGACATTTTGTTGTTGTTCTAAACACTGGAATAATTTTGTCTTGTTTATTACTCTCTTTCCTTGGGCAGTTTTTGCGCCAGCCTAACCATCTGCCGCCCTAACGCCCGGCTGGAAATCATGGCTGCTTCATCGAGTGAAACGTTTTTAAAAAAGCTCATTTTGCCTTGGGAAAAAGCCGAAAACATGCTCCCCATCGCTCCGCCATTTACAAGGGCATCTTGTGCGCCGCGGTCAGAGGCCACCACCATCCCCTGCCCTAGCAGATAAGTATGTAAAATGGCTAAGGCCAGTTCCTGCCCACCGTTGCGCAGCCCGGCATGAACTACAGCGCCACCTACTTTACCGTCAAGCGCATTTTGCACCAGATGGAGCGGTCGGCTCCTGTCAATAAAATCTTTAAGGCGACCTGTAACATTGGCGAAATAGACAGGCGAACCAAAAACGATACCATCAGCCGCCACCAGTTTTGCAGACAACTCGGCCATGTCGTCATCTTGAATAGTACATTCGGCTTTAGACAGGCACTTGTTGCAGGCGATACACTCTTTAATCTGGTAATCCATTAACTCCAACAGTTCTGTTTCCGCTCCCAGCTCTGCCGCTCCGTCCAAGACGGCCTTCAACATTTCCGCCGTGTTTTTCCCTTTTCTGTGGCTGCCATTCACGGCAAGCACTTTCACCATTATCTCATCCTCCTCAACTTTCTGCTCTTATAGTTTTCTGACCAGAAGACGGAATCCCCGTTCTTGAGCCGCAGCTTTTTCCTTCCATTGCGTCGCCGATAAAGTTTGCGGATGCGCAGTCCACCCAGAACTGCAAGCAAAAGCAGAAGCCAGAAGCGCCCGGTGGTAGGCGCTGCCCGCGTCACATCATTTGCTGCTATCAGCGGGACGCTGCCTACCTGCTCCCCCGCCACTAAAATTACTGCCTCGCCAAGGATATCCCCTTTCTGAATCGGTGCAGGCCTACCATCTTCCACTTTCAATTCTAAAGCGACGTCCACCGTCTCCTGAGGACGAGTAATTTCAAAGCTGTTTGCCGCCTGTAACGAAACGGTCTCACCAAAACGAACAGGGACGGTAGCCAAGACCTCTCCAGCAATTACTGGAAAAATGGCGGTGAAATTCTCAAAGCCATAATCCAACAAAGCCACTGTGTCTGCCCAGAGCTGGGCACCGTTAGCTTGCAGAACGACAGCAATCAATTCCAGCCCATCCCGCTCCGCCGCGCCCACAAATGTCTGCTGCGCCGCCACAGTGTAGCCGCTCTTAATCCCAAGCATCCCTTCGTAGCTGCGCATCAGTGGGATGCGGTTCACAATAATACGGGGGATTCCATCCGGCCAGGGAATGCTGTGGCGCTTGGCAGCAGCAATTTCTCGAAAACGAAGATTCATCATCGCCGAACGGGCGATCATCGCCAAATCATAAGCTGTCGTCACATGCTCTTCGTCAGGAAGTCCGTGAGGGTTTGTAAAATAGCTATTTCTGGCACCCATTTGTTTCGCCCTGAGATTCATAATGGCCGCAAAAGTTTCTACGCTACCACCCACATGCTCTGCCGCCACTACCGAGCCGTCATTAGCTGACTGATGCATCAGTCCATACAGCAAATCTTCCACCCGGATTTCTTGACCCTCCGCCAAGGAAAGCGATGCTCCCTCGGCTGTGGTAGCCAGCCGGCTGGTTAGAGCAATTTCATCCTCTACAGCATTTTCCAACAGCAACAACGTGGTAAGAATCTTAGTGGTGCTGGCCGGGTACTTTATCTCATGCGCATTTTTTTCCCACAGCACTTCGCCTGTTCTACTATTGATCAGAATCGCTGCTGGCGCTTGGATTTCAGGATTAGCGTGCACAGAAGCGGAGAATAAAAAAACACACAACAAAACGGCTGCAAAAATTCTTTTTTTTGCTGGCAAGAAAATCCACTTCCTGTCTAGTTGTCTAAATAGGCAAATAGGACCATAGGCCCTATCCTCCGGCTAACGATGTCAAGGCGCTTCTGTTTTCGATGGCACGGAAATCTGCCCCTCGACATGAGAGATGTCTTCTTCACAATGAGGGCAAAGCCATTTTACGGTTGGCGAGTCCGCGGCTGAATAAGATATCTTTTCACAGTACGGACAAATCTTATAGGGCATAAGAGTCCCCCCTCTATTTCTTCCTCCCGATATATTCGAGGAAAAAACAAAATACCCTTTTTTTTACAAAAAACTACTGTTTCGCTGATAAATAATCAGCAGGCCTTCCAGCGTCAGCAGAGGATTAACAATTTCCAGCGCCTCTGAATCAGCAGCCAAGAGAGCTGCCAACCCGCCCGTCGCTACCACTTTCGGCCTTTCCGGAAACTCCTGTATCATCCGTTTAACAATCCCATCCACCTGTCCGATAAAACCATAAATAATTCCTGACTGCATACTGCTAATTGTATCCCGCCCAATTACTCGCTTCGGCTTTACCAACTCCACACGCGGCAGTTTTGCTGCCCGCTGGAAAAGTGCTTCTGTGGAAATACTAATCCCCGGGGCGATGGCCCCACCCAAATATTCGCCGCTCCCGGAGATGGCATCAAAGGTTGTAGCCGTACCAAAATCAACAATAATCAGCGGCCCACCGTATAATTCTATTCCGGCCACGGCGTTGACAATCCTGTCCGCCCCTACTTCCCGCGGGTTATCAATCTTGATATTTAATCCGGTTTTCATCCCCGGGCCTACCACTAAAGGATCGAGGCGAAAGTAGCGCTTCGCCATCTCTTCTAAAGAGAACATCAAGGGCGGCACTACAGATGAAACGATCATCCCCGTCAGTAAACTGTCGTCTATACTTGCCTGCGCAAATAAGTTTTTAAAAATAATGCCGTACTCATCACCGGTTTGTTCCCTGTTAGTCGAAATTCGCCAAGATACTTTCAGCTCTCGCCCTTGATAAACTCCAAGTACTATATTGGTGTTACCCACATCTACCGCTAAAAGCATCACCACACCTCCTTTAGCCTTCCCTGCTGTCTTTTAGAGAGACTTCCCCTGACAGAAATGTTTCCAGACCGGACACAGTTTTGACTAGCAGTGCCCCTTGCTCATCTATATCGAGCGCAGTCCCATGGACAGAACGGCTGCCTAAGCTCACAATCACGTCTTGCCCCAATGTTACAGAGTAACGGCGCCAACAGGCTAACACGCTGGCAAACCCTTGCTCTTCGGTTGCCAGATAGGCTTGCTCAAAAAGTGTGAGGAAATTTTGGACCCACCTCACCCTGCACACTGACTGCCCCAGCTCAAGCAAAAGAGATGTGGCGCTGTCAGCCAACTCTCCCTGGAAATGTTCTGCCGATAAATTGGCGTTCAAACCAATTCCCAGCACCAAATAATTAACCCTCTCCATTTCCGCCGACACTTCAGTTAAAATTCCGGCGAGCTTGCGTCCGCCCAGCAATAAGTCGTTTGGCCACTTAATCCCCGGCACAAGCCCGGTTGTCTTTTGGGTAGCTTCCACCGCTGCTACAGCAGCTAATAACGTTATCAGCTGGGCTTTATGTGGCGCCAGCTGAGGCCGCAGAATCAGGGAAAGCCAAATGCCCCCCGCCGGAGATACCCATGAGCGCCCTAATCGGCCTCTACCGGCCAGTTGCTCCTCTGACAAAATCACAGTCCCCTCGGCTGCGCCTGCAGCAGCCAATTCTCGCGCTAAGCGATTAGTGGAGTCCATTGTGCGGCGATAATGTATTTGCTTACCCAAAATTTTTGTTCTCAAGCCGTCCCTGATTTCCAGAGGCAATAATAAATCAGGGACGGAAACTAACCGATAGCCTAGCCTCGGCGATGACTCAATCTCATAACCGTCTTCTCGCAAACCGCCAATATGCTTCCAAACTGCCGTCCGGCTCACCTGCAGCTGGTTGCTCAGCTGCCCCCCCGAAACATAGCGGCCAAAATGTACTTTAAGCCCCGCCAAAACCGTCTCTTTCATAGTCGCCTCCGCCAACAGTCTGCTGCTTAGCAGTTGGTAACTCTATTCTAAGGATTGCTCGTCAGAATGTCAACTTAATAGGAAACCGGCGCGACATCTCGTCTGCGCCGGTTTCAAATGTTTTCAACGTGTCGTACTACCCGCTTTTCTAAAGACGGGGGCGCTTTTAGCAAGCGTTAGCTCTCTTGGAGCAGGCTTTTAAGCTTCTCCGCCAGCTTTGACAAGCCCACAGGCTGGATACGCAGACTTTTGATTACCTTGCGGTATTGGTAAAGCGTACCCATAAGCAGCACATCGCTAGTCTTTTGCCTACAATTGACGACATCGGCATGGACAGCCGCCTCACCACCTTTGGCTAGCATCTCCTGCTTAAGGATGTTGGCTGCTGTCGCCGACAAACCAGTCACCTTAATCACACAGAAGATGGCCTTGGGCGCCATAATATTAACACTGATTGGGCTTGCACCCACTCGAGCAATTTCTTCCTTTGCCCTCTCCAATGTCTCAATAGTTAAAATCCGAAGATCCATCATCTGCCTCGCTGCTTTTTTTTAGAACAAGCCCTTAACTTTGCCGGTGTCTGTGTCCACATCGATGCGGCGGAACGCGGGGTTAGCAGCAGTACCGGGCATCAGCGAGATAGCGCCGGCCACCGGCACCACAAAGCCTGCCCCCTGGTAGGTCAGAATGTCACGCACGCGCAACCTCCAACCGGTGGGAACACCTTTCAGCATCGGGTTATCCGTCAAGGAAAGGTGAGTTTTTACCATGCAGATCCCCAACTTCTGGATTTCGGGATCTTTTTCCATCCGCACAGCCTTTTCTGTAGCTTCAGGGGTGTACTCAACACCATCTGCACCATATACTTCGGTGGCGATCAGGTTAATCCGCTCGCGGAGCGGAGTTTCCAGCTCATAGAGGAACTTGAAGTTGTTGGGCTCGTCGCAAGCTTCGATAACAGCATCGGCAAACTCCAGCGCACCATCGCCACCATACTGCCAGTGCTTAGACACGGCAACACGGGCGCCAGCAGCTTCGGCAAGCCTGCGGACGGCTTTGATCTCATTTTCAGTATCGGTGTAGAAAGCGTTAATGCAGACAACCGGGTTGATTCCGGCTTTTTTAACGGTTTTGATATGGTGAACCAGGTTAGCGCAGCCTTTTTCCACCCACTCAACATGCTCCTTGCTATAGGCGGGATCAAGCGGCTGGCCAGGCAAGGGTAGCGGAGCACCACCGTGGGCTTTTAATGCCCTGATAGTGGCTACGACTACGGCGCAATTGGGCACTAAACCTGACATGCGGCACTTCAGATTCCAGAACTTCTCAAAACCGATGTCTGCGGCAAAGCCGGACTCGGTCACGACATAATCGCCAAGTTTCAAGGCGATGCGGTCGGCAATAATGGAGGACTGACCGATGGCAATATTAGCAAATGGTCCGGCATGAACAAAGGCAGGCTGCCCTTCGATAGTCTGCATCAAGTTCGGGTTCAACGCTTCAACCATCCAAGCAGTCATCGCGCCATCTACGCCCAAATCACCGGTCGTAACCGGCTTACCCTTTTTGTCGTAAGCTACCACGATTTTACCCATCCGCTCACGCATATCCTTTAAATCACGCGCGATGGAGAGAATAGCCATAACTTCAGAAGACACGGCAATGGCAAAACCGGAATTCATCACGAAACCATCTTTTTTGCCGCCAAGGCCGATGATAATATTTCGCAGCGCTTGAGCGCAGAAGTCCATAATCCACTTCATTTCCACGTTGCGCGGGTCGATATTCAGTCGCTTCAAGCCGCTCCGCTCCAAGAAAGCGTCGCTAGAGTTGAATTCATGCTGAATACGGGCTGTTAAGGCAACCATGGCCAAGTTATGCGCGTTCATAATGGCGTTGATATCGCCGGTAAGTCCCAGCGAAAAAGGAGTCAAGGGGATGCATTGCGACAAGCCGCCGCCGGCTGCAGAACCCTTTACGTTCATCGTTGGTCCGCCAGATGGTTGCCTGATAGTGGCAATGACGTTCTTGCCACGCTTACCTAGGCCTTGTGTAAGGCCCATGGTAGATGTAGATTTACCCTCGCCGAGGGGAGTGGGTGTGATGGCCGTTACGTCTATGTATTTGCCATCAGGACGATCTTTTAAGCGCTCCAAAACCTTTGCGAAATCAACTTTTGCCACATAATGACCATAAGGCAGAAGCTCTTCTTTCTCTAGTCCTAGCTCTGCTCCCAGCTGTTGGACAGTCTTCATTCTCGACTCTGCTTCTTCGGCAATTTCCCAATCCGCATGCTTAGTTGGGTCAAGTACCATAAAATTTTCCCTCCCTACAAAGTTTTCTAAAGATAGTGAACCTTTATTGCTAGTTCTACAAAATAAAAAATTCTCCTGCTGAGCCTCTACTAATATCAGAATTTTTTATATTATTTGTGACTACTCACCTTCTGATTGAACTGCCGCTAATTTGCTGGCGCACATAAAAAAATAAGCGGCTTAGAAAGTCGCTTATTCTCAATTCTGCTCTGAAAATAGCATCTTACATCTGCTTGGGCGGGTTTGAAACCCGCCCCTACGTGGCACGAGCGAGGGCATAAGCGTTCCCTTCTCCCATCCCGACAATTCCCCTCTCCCATTGCTAGAGGTCGGAGGTCAGATGTCGGACTCGTTTGAATCGGCGAAATAGCCGATTCCAGTCTCCCTCACCCTAGCTGAGTCGCATTGTCATCCTGCTGATGGAGCCGTAACGCACTATGATCGTCTACTCTTTGAGAGTACTTTCTGTTTCCACCTTTTTATCATTGATCAAGACCTGAAGTGATTCTTTTTTAATACTGGGCTCACGCCTAGCCGTCCGGATTTCTTTAGTTTCCTCAGCCTTTTCCGCTTCTTTTGCTCTTGCCTGACGGTTACTGTGCAACTCAGTAAGTGACTTTACTTCCATCAAGGCAACAATCTCTTCGGAGTCGAGTGTTTCCTGGTCCATTAGAGCGTTGGCGATTAAATCTAACTTCTCACGGTTGTTGATCACAATCTCTTCCGCATGCTTATAACTGTCGTCGATGGTTGAACGGATTTCCATATCAATGGCTCTGGCGATTTCTTCAGAAAAATCGCGGTCGCGGGTCAAGTCTCTACCAAGAAAAACTTGCTCGTACTGGCGCTTGCCTAAAGTAATCGGCCCGAGCTGATCGCTCATCCCGTATTCCATGATCATCTGACGAACGATGGCAGTGGCACGCTCCAAGTCATTTTGGGCGCCGGTGGAAATTTCATTCAGAGCAATTTTTTCTGACACACGACCGGCGAGCAAGGTGGTTACACGCGAAATAAGTTCGGATTTAGTCATATAATAGCGATCCTGCTCTGGGAGCATCAATGTGTAGCCACCGGCGCGACCGCGGGGGATGATGGACACTTTATGAACCGGATCCGTATTAGGCAAAAGGTAGCCTACTAACACGTGCCCCGCTTCGTGGAAGGCCACAATCTTTTTCTCAAACTCACTGATAACTCGGCTTCTTTTTTCTGTGCCACCCATCACCCGCTCAATGGCTTCTTCCAATTGCAGCATGGCAATCTGCTTTTTATTGTAACGACCGGCAAGCAGAGCCGCCTCATTCATCACATTTTCCAGGTCGGCACCACTAAACCCCGGCGTGCGGCGGGCGATTACACTAAGTTCCACATCCGGAGCCAGCGGCTTATTACGGGCATGAACCTGAAGAATCTCCTCCCGCCCTCTTACGTCAGGATGGTTTACTGTAACCTGCCTGTCAAAGCGGCCTGGACGCAAAAGCGCCGGGTCGAGAATATCGGCACGGTTTGTGGCTGCCACAATAATGATCCCTTCGTGAGCCTCAAAGCCGTCCATCTCTACCAGCAACTGGTTAAGCGTCTGTTCCCGCTCATCATGGCCGCCACCTAGGCCTGCGCCCCGCTGGCGTCCCACGGCGTCAATTTCATCAATGAAGACGATGCAAGGCGAATTTTTCTTTGCAGTATCAAAAAGATCACGGACACGCGAAGCGCCTACGCCCACAAACATTTCCACAAAATCCGAACCGGAGATACTAAAGAAGGGAACCTCCGCCTCACCGGCTACGGCTCTGGCCAGCAAAGTTTTGCCGGTACCGGGAGGACCAACCAGCAGAACGCCCTTTGGTATTCTGGCTCCCAGCTCAATAAATTTTCGCGGTTCTTTTAAAAATTCAACGATTTCCACCAGCTCGGCTTTTTCTTCATCGGCGCCGGCCACGTCGTTAAAGTTAACGCGCTTACGGGTGCCGTCATGCAAGCGAGCCCGTGATTTACCAAAATTCATCACGCGGTTCCCGCCGCCTTGTGACTGTTGCATCAAGAAAAAAAAGATGACCATTAAAATAACAAAGGGGATAATAAAAGTAGCTAAGCTGGCCCACCATTGAGGTTCCGGCGGCGGAACGGCCTGAAATTCAATATCCTTCCCTTCAAGGCGAGGAATCAACAAGGCGCCCTCTGGATTATAGGCACGAAACTGCCTGCCATCCCGCAATGTACCGGTCAATTCATTGCCCACAATTAACAGATCCCTGACCTGATTATCCTCAAGCGCCATTAAAAACTCGTCATATCTTAGGTCTTCTGCCCGTTCAGTAGGCTGGTTAAAATACTGAATGATGGCAACGGCAATAAAAAAAATCAACAAGTAAAAAATTGCCTGTCGAGCAAATTTATTCACGAAAGATTCCTCCTCTCTAAAAAAGGCTTTACTCCCGAACTCCATTGTAACACATCTTATCTATGCCTACAAGGTTCGATCCAAGCAGAGCAAGACACATTGCTGAATCATGCAGGGAGCAAAGAGCGGAGCAGTTCTTCCTCTTTCAACTTTCAACGCACCTTTATTTGACCGCTTATCTCTGCCATCACCACTACCGGGACTTCAGCAATGCTAATGCCTAATTGGGCGGCTCGTTGCAAAGTAATGTTTCTGTGGAGCAGGCGAACCCGGACATTCAGAGTCCCCGGCAAGGGCAGGCCCGGAATTTCCACAAACTCATCGACATACTCTTGAGGCGGGATACGGTGATCACGCAACACTTTGATTGCTTCCCAAAGATTATCAGTTTCCTCTCCGGAGGCATCGGCAAAGCTGGTCCCAAAAACTACTGTATCGTCAGGAATAGCTCCTGCCTCAGTCAGGACGCCGCTGCTATGGACTATCCGCCCTGACTGGTCGGTGCAAACTACTTCCAACCACATATCTTTAAACAATGAAAGACCGGTGGGCAAATAGTGTCCGGCTCCATCGTTGCGAATCCGAATATTTATTTCAGTCGACTGATAAGGGCTCAGTTGCGCAGGAAGCCCCAGAAATAAGACTGCTGCCGCTTGCAAATTTTCTTCTGCTCTGGCCGCATGGGCAGGGAACCCGGCACGCCGCATGGCAAAAACATTGTTGCCCACCAGATCATGCTGCCAAGTGTGCTCCCGTACTTTGGGGGCGCCTGTGGCAGTTACTCCGGGATTAGGCTTGCTCACTCCGGGCCCCGGCGTCATGTGACAATCCTGACAAGTTATTCTCCTTGAGCCATAAACGCTTTGTTGCCATTCACTAAATGTGGATGCTAATACCAATCCGCTCTGAGGGTGAATGATTTCATGGCAAGAGCTGCAAAACTCTGCTTGTGTATGAAGTTTGCTGAAAGCACTTTCATGAATTGGATTTTGCAATGGGTCAGCAAGCGGCCCAAATTTAGTTCTGCCGGGTGTCAGTTGAAATGCTGCATTGCCTTCACCTGTAACAGCGGTGATTGTATGACATAAGTCACACGACACACCCTGCTTCGCCATGTCGCTCAGGCTGCTCCCATCTACCGGGGGAATTTCTGCGGCTAACCAGCCCACAGGAAGATGGCAACTGACACAAAATTCATCAGACGCACCGCCTGTTGCTTGGCTTGTACTTCTCATTTCCGCCAAAAATACCGGGTTTGTTGACGAGGATGCGTGGGCTGTGCCGCGCCATTGTTGGTAAATTTTCTGGTGACAATACTGGCAAGTATGAGCTGATTCAAACTGACTGGAAGTAATCTCCTGTTTTAGCGGTACAGACGTCTTTGCTGTCTGTGGCTCTTGGCCTCCACCACATCCTGAAAAAAGAAATATACTCCCCAATAAAAAAATAAAAACTCTTGTTGCCTTTTTCATCGCAGTCACCTGTCTTTAATGATTATTCTAAAAATTTCGTCATACTATTATTCCTTTCGACTTATTAAGCAATATTCCTGCCCTATTTAAATAGTATTGTAATTTCATCGCCCGGAGCGACCCGTCCACCCGAAAGCACGCGCGCAAAAATCCCCTCTTTTGGCATGACGCAATCGCCTGCCTGATAATAGATGGCACAGCGTTCATGGCAAGTCTTCCCGATTTGCGTAACTTCGAGAGTCACGCCATCCCCTGCCAAAAGCTGCGCGCCCACCGGCAGCACAGGCAGCTCTAGGCCTTCTGTCGTCAGATTTTCGGCAAAATCCCCGGCTCTGACGTCCAGACCCAATGCCTGCATTTTTTCAATGCTCTCTTTTGCGAGCAGGCTAACTTGGCGGTGCCCGTCACCCGCATGAGCGTCTCCGTTGATGCCATGTTCTACTTCCAGCCACGCTTCGCAAACATTAGTTTTGCGCATCCCTTTTTTCTCACTGACAGAAACGGCAACAATCCGTGCCATTTGCCTTCCCCTCCTCTTTTAACCGCCAATTTCTACCATCCCAAGCGGCCCGCAGGTAGCACCCCTGGCTGCTGGGCTGGTTTCTGCGTTAGCAGGCTTTCTCGCGGCTGCTTCCAGAAAAAGTGGCCTCAAGTCTGCGCCGGCAGCCAAAGCCGGCCGCAGATCAATTTCGTCTGCCGCAAACAGACAGGGTCTAATTTTACCGTCGCTAGTCAGCCGCAACCGGTTACAGTCTGCACAAAAATGCTGACTTACAGGGGTAATGAAACCGACCATCCCGACCGCTCCCTGGAGACGAAAATATTTAGCCGGGCCGTTTAAAGTTTCTTCGGGCAGTAATTGCAGCGGAGCAATTTTTTTACAGAGTGCCATCGTTTCCCGGGAAGAGAAGTAATGCCGCCGCCATGTTTCTTCCTGACCCAACATCGGCATATATTCGATAAAGCGTACCAGAATATCCCGCTCAATTGTCAGCCGCGCAAAATTTTCCACCTCATGGTCGTTAAGACCCTTCATCACCACCATATTTAGCTTAACAGGGGTGAGCCCGGCAGCAAATGCCGCATCTATGCCGTCTAATGTAGGTTGCAGCTTGCCGCCGCAGGTAATCTGCGCAAAGTTGCGGTCTTCAAGGGAGTCCAGCGAAATATTAACCCTTTTTAGCCCCGCTGCCGCTAGTGGCGCTGCCAATTTTTTCAGTAGTGTCCCGTTTGTAGTCAGACTCAAGTCAAAAATTCCGGGAATCTGGGCAATGTCTCTGACCAGTTCTACAATATCTCTGCGAATCAGCGGTTCGCCTCCAGTCAGCCGAACCTTACGAATTCCTACGGCCTGACCGGCTACCACGACCCGTACAAGCTCTTCGCGGGTCATTTCTCCCCTTACACTGTGCTGGCGGCAGGCATAGCCGGGGCGGCAATAAAAGCAACGCAAATTACAGCTGTCCACTACTGAAACACGCAGGTATTCCAGTTTCCTGCCGAAGGGATCAAGCAATGCGCACATAGCGTTTCCTCCGTTTTTTTAAAGCTGCAATTCATCCAATTCCATGGCTAATAAATTTAAGCAAAGCACTCTTTTTCGCAGCAAAGAACCTCTGCCAAGCAGAATCTTACAAACTTCCGCTGCCTGCAGGCTGGCAACGGTAGCCGGCGTAAAAGAGGGATTCCCATAGATTTTTTCCATCCCTCTATCCTCTGTACACCTCAGATACAATTTCTCCAAAGTGTCCTCTCCCGGGAATTGGGTGGCCACCTGTCCAAACCAGCCACAAATGGCGCCGTGCACCAAGGGGATAGCTAGCTCTCGGCAAACGGAAGACAACAAAAGCCGAGTGCCAATAGTATCCAGCCCGTCCACTACTACCTGACTCCCCGCAAGCAGACGTTCGCTATTCTCTCTGGCAAAGGCTTCTTTAATGGGTACAAACTCTACCGCAGGGTTAATGGAAGCAATCCGTTCAGCCGCCACGTCTGCTTTAAAGCGACCCAATGTAGAGATGGTCGCTAAAAGCTGGCGGTTGAGATTGTGTTCTTCAAACACATCATGGTCTACAGCCACAAGCTGTCCCACGCCAAGCCGCGCCAACTCTTCCAAGACATAGCCACCTAGGCCGCCACAACCAATCACTGTAACTCGGCTGCGAAAAAGCAGCTGTTGTTCGGCTACGGAAATTGTTTTACAGTTTCGCTGATAGCGAGCCGGCAAAAAACCGGCATTAAGAATTTCTTCCTCTATCTGGCTAGTGGTCAGCTTAAAACGGTTAGCCGCTTCCTGCTGAACCTGCCAGGAAATCATCTCATCCTCCAACCGGGATAAAAGAAATTCGGACAACGACGCCATACTAACCACCTCCTACCGGTGGAAAGATGGACAGCGTATCCCCATCCTGCAGCACATGTTCCACTGAGACCAATATCCCGTTTACCATCGTAAGAGCCAACTCTTCCCGAGGGATTGCCAATTCTTCCGCAACAGCCAAGATGGTTGGCGCTGCAGAATACTCATGTTCAGCCACCTTGAAACGGTTATGGCGGAGAGTAGCAAACAGCTTTACTGTTACTTTCATCATTAGTCACCCCTCTGCAGAGATTTGCCATATCCTTTGCTCGCAAACAATCTCGTCTGCATCATCCAATAGATGCGATGGGAAAGGAGGGCTCCCGAGAGGGAGCCCTCCTGCTTGGCTCAACTTACAGGCCTAAAGCTTTTTTTCGCTTGTCGCTAGGCACGCCTTCCGCATCCCAGCCGCGAATCTCGTAATACTTGGGCAACAGTTCTTTCAACCGATGCAAATGCCCCTTGCTCGGACCTGCCGGCATAGGGTCTTCCAGAAAACGCTTAGGCAGAGTGTCGTCTGCGGCGGTATATCCTTCCGCAAAGTTGAACAGCCGTTCCACGTTGAAACAGCGCTCTCCACTGGCCAGCACATCATCGGCGCTGTAATTTACACCGGTGGCAGTAGTGAGTAGGTCGGCGTACTCCTGGGCACCAAGCGCAAAGGAAGTAAAGAGGCACAAACCGGAACTGTCAATCGCGGCGGTGAGATCCTGAAAAATTTTGACCCATTCAGCCTTACCCTCGATGGAAAAACGATCGAGTGCCTCAGGCATGCCCAAGATTTCAGGGGAAATCATATAGCCACGCACATGGCAACCGCCACGGTTAGCCGTGGCATACTGCAGCCCATGACCCATCAGGCCGCGAGGGTCATATGCTGGCAATTCCAGCTTCTTAACAGTCATGGACAACTCGGGAGCACCGTAGGCGGCAGCCAAGCGCGCAGAGCCCATGGCCAGCTTAGCGCCAAAGCCTTCTTTGTCTGCCATGCGCAAAACCCACTCCACAATTGCTTCACCGTTACCCCATTGCAGCGCAGGTCCGCCGTTTAAATCAGCATCTTTGACAAAACCGCGCTGATACAGTTCCATAGCAGCAGCAATAGTCGCCCCGGCCGAAATAGTGTCTACACCCACTTCGTTACAGGCGTTGTTAGCCTTAATAACTGCCTTTAAGTCGGAAATGCCGCAGTCACTGCCAAAAGCCCACACCGTCTCATATTCTGGTCCGCCGCCGCCTACCCCGTCTATTTCACAGTAGCGGCCGCAGGCAATGGGACAACGAAAACAGGGGTCCTTCTTCTTCATATATTTCTCGGCAACGGCTTCTCCAGAAATTTCTTCAGCATTTGGGAATACGCCGTATTGAAAGTTGTTTGTGGGGAAAATTCCTGCTTCGTTAATAATGTTTACCAGCACGGCAGTGCCGTAAGCCGGCAAACCTTGCCCGGTAACACCATTTTCTTTAATTTTAGCCATGGCATCTTTTACATGCTCTTTAAATTTTTCCGGGTCAGCCACTTCCACTTTATTACTGCCTCGCACGACAATAGCCTTCAGATTCTTAGCGCCCATCACTGCGCCTACTCCAGAGCGACCGGCTGCTCGCCAGCGGTCGTTAATAATACAAGCAATCCGGGAAAGCTGTTCACCGGCAGTACCAATATTAGCTACCCGGGCTTTGGTGTCGCCAAATTCTTTCAGAAGCATATCAGTCGTCTCATTAGTGTTTTTGCCCCAAAGATGACCGGCAGGCTTGATTTCCACCAGCTCATCTTTAATGCTGATGTAAACAGGTTCAGCCGCCTTGCCTTCCACTGCCAACAGGTCGTAGCCGGCGAATTTTAATTCGGCACCCCAGAAACCACCGGAGTTAGATGAAGCAATAACGTCGTTTAGCGGGGACTTAGTCACAACCATGTAACGACCGCCTGTAGGGGCAGTCGTGCCGGTCAGTGGGCCGGTGACAAAAAAAAGCTTATTCTCCGCCGAGAGAGAATCGATGCCCACCGGGATTTCATCAGCTAGCATCTTGCCCCCTAAACCTCTGCCGCCAATAAATTCTTTGGAAAGTTTTGCAGAAAGCTCCTCTGTGTAAATGGCTCCGGTGGTTAAGTTAACGCGCAGAACTTTACCTAATACAGAACCCATTAAACAATACCTCCTGTTATTTAATTGACAATGGAACGCACAGATGAACACGCATTGGTTATTTACAGGGTCGAAACCGTACCGTATCCGATGTATGCAATTGGCTCTCATGTAGGTGCCGGTGAAGCCAGAATGCTAATTGTTCCTCAGAAACGCTACCGTCCGCAACGGCAACCATTAGGTCAACAACCTCGTGCTCTGTTGCCTCGAGGTCATACCCGTTCAGTCCAAGGAAAGTATACATCGCCATAAATGCAATTCTCTTGTTGCCGTCAATAAAGCAGTGATTCTTTGCCAAACCATATCCGTAAGCAGCTGCCAAAGCTGTAATATTTGCTTGATCATAATGCCAACGGTTTACCGGACGCGCCATTGCAGATTGCAAAGCGTTCTTGTCTCTGAATCCGAGCCGGCCACCATGTTCCCGTATTTGACTTAGATGAATAGCTTCAACTATGGATGTTGAAAGCCAAGTCGGCTCTTTCAAAATGTCACCTACTTAGCAAGCTCACGCAATGCGTTGCGGTATTTTTTTGCGCCCTTTTCATAGACAGCCATTACTTTCTCGAAGTTTGGGTCGTACGGAGTTATAAGAATGCCCCTCGCAGATTCCGAGACAAACACTTCATCTCCCTTCTGCAAATGAAAGCGCTCAGCAATTTCTTTTGGAATAGTAGCGCCAATTGAACCACCCATTTGACGCAAAATGATTTTTTTCGCCATCTTATCACCCCTTCAAATTTAAATGTAGCACAACAATGCTACATAGTCAATTTTATTTTGTTCCGAATCAGTTTTTTGAGCAGACAAAAATGGTCGCAACAACTTGCTCTGACCGTTTATGCCAACACACATAAATCTGGCAAACCACGATACTGCTCGCTAAAATCCAGGCCATACCCCACCACAAATTCATCGGGAATCTTAAAGCCGCAATAATCAGGCTGAATGGCTACTTTGCGGCGCTCCGGTTTATCTAGCAGCGCCACTATCTTGATGGAGGCGGGATGCCGAGAGAGCAGATTTTCTTCCAGATATTTTAAGGTCAAACCGCTATCAATAATATCTTCCACAATTAAGCAGTGTTTGTTTTCAATGCTACAGTCTAAATCTTTTAAAATTCGCACTACTCCTGATGACTCGGTGGACGCGCCGTAAGATGAAACAGCCATGAAATCAATCTCGGCCGGCACGGTTAAGTGGCGCATTAGATCTGCCAAAAAGATGACTGCTCCTTTGAGGACACAAATTAACAGCAGCTCTTTTCCCTCATAGTCTTTACTGATTTGACTGCCAAGCTCCACGATTTTTTGCTGGATTTCAGTTCTGCCCAACAATATTTTTTCAAGTCTTTTCTCCGGCAAATTACCCACCCCTTTATTCTTTCTCTATTTTAAGGTACAAGACTTTTTCTGTTTGCGCAGTCACTTTACAAAAGTCGGCAATCTCAACTCCAGCCAACCAAACAAGCTGGTGGGCGCTGATAATGAGAGGGATTTGCTCCCTTTGCCTTAAAGGAATTTTCCTGTCTATCATAATCTTTTTTACTTTACGGCTGCCTGGCGCTCCCAACGGCTGCATCCTGTCCCCATCTTCTCGGCCTCTAACCAAAAGCGGCCAAGAAAGTTTTTCCAGATCAAGGCATGCTTCATTTCTGCTTAGCTGAGACAAATCTACAGTTCCAGCCGATTTTACTGCCACTTGCAGCCATAATCCAAAGCGGGGAAGATATGTCAACCCTGGGCCATGGATTTCGGTAACTTCAGCCGCAGCGTCTCGTCGCGAAATGGAATTACCAAGCCACATCCGATTATAAGCTCTTGCAGCCAGCACCCCGTTTGGCAAAACAGCCTGTGCCGAGGGAGAAAGATGAGTGGCTAACGCCAGAACTTGCGCCACGTGCTGTCTCCCTGGCCTGATTGTACCGGCATGCCATAGTGCCTCACGGATCACACGGGCTTGTAGTGCCGGAGGCAATTTATTGAGCTTAATAGTATCCAACCAAATTCCGTCTGTCTCGCTGCTTTCCGTCACAGCACAAAGAGCTTCCCTGCCAAGAGCAGCCAAAAAAGCGGCATCGTCTGTCAGATTTTGTGCGGTATTTGCCAGCGCACTGCGAATATGTGTGCCAAATTTCGCCTCCAAATACGGCAGCAGCTCTAACCTAACGCGATTACGGTAATACAGAGGCCGCATATTAGACTGATCCCAAAGCGGCGACAGCTTAAACGTTCGACAATAATTTTCTATTTCCTGCCGTGAAAGATCATACAATGGGCGGACTACTTCAATGCCGTGCTCCAGCGTACGCTTGAGGGGAATACCCTTTAACCCGTCTAGCCCACTACCGGACAGGAGGCGCATGAGCAAGGTTTCCACTCGGTCATCCCGGTGATGGGCAGTGGCGACTCGCGCGGCACCGTTAAGGCGTGCCACGTCTGCCAACACGCTGTAACGTGCTTTTCTAGCCGCTTCCTGCAAAGAACAACCTAATTGCGACTGCAGTTTTTTCACTTCAACACGGCGAACGGTGACAGGCAGCCCTAAGCGGATTGCTTCTTTTTTAACGCTGGCAGCTTCTGCCGACGCCTCGGGCCGTAGCCCATGATGAATATGAACCACATGCAAGGAAATGTTCAAAGAATCTGCCAAACTATGCAAAAGATGCAGCAGACAGAGAGAATCTGGTCCGCCGGAAACGGCCACCAGCACCTTTTGGCCGGCTAAGAATAAACTGTTTTCTTTAATTGTTTTCTCTACCCGCTCCCGCAACAAAATCCCTCCTGCTCATGCCTATTCTTCTTCTTGTTTTGAGCAAAAATTCCTGCCGGCACAAGACAAGAAAAAAAAGCACTCCGGTTAGGGGCAGTCAAATAGGGATATAAAAAAAACTTAGTGAACAGCTTCAAGCGGAACAAAAAGAAGACCAGTCATGTTCAAGCATAACAGCTTGGCATGGCTGGCCTTTTTGGGTTTATTACTGCATTTCATTTTCACACATTTTTTCGGCTTGCTCGATAATTAATGTAACAGCATCCGCTTGTTTATCTGGTGGATACTTGTATTTACGTAGAAGCCGTTTTACCGTAATACGCATCTGTGCCCGTACACTTTCACGGATGTCCCAATCGACTTTTATGTTACTCCTAATGCTGATAGTAAGCTCTTTTGCAATCTGCTTAAGTACATCGTTTTCATAGAATTCCCTTGCGGATTCATTTTGTGAGATTGCATCATAGAAAGCTAACTCATCATCTGACAAGCCGAGTTCTTCTCCGCGCTTATGAAGGTCATTCATATCCTTTGCCATGTCAACAAGGGCTTTTATCACTTCTGCTGTTTCAAGCGAACGCTTAGTGTATTGGTTTACAGATGCTTCAAGCATTTCGGAGAATTTCTTGGCCTGCACAATATTCTTCTTTGCTATCGCTTTAATTTTGCCATCGAGCAGTCTACGTAATAGTTCTAATGCCAAGTTCTTTTGAGGCAGCCCTTTAACTTCTTCTAAAAACTCGTCAGAAAGTATAGAGATGTCTGGCCTTTTTAGCCCAACGGATGCTAAAATATCCACTACTTCCTCTGAAATAACAGATTTTGAAACTAACTGTCCGAGTTGATATTCAATCTGATCTTTTGTTCTTTTCGTTTCATCTTTGGGAAGGATTTTAATAATACCAGCTTTAACAGCTTTAAAAAAGCTGATTTCCAGATTGATTTCATGGGCTTTTTCTGAGGTAGAGCAAAGTGCATATGCCTTTCCTATCTCCACTACAAAGTTTAAGAAATCTTTTCTGTCAACCTCGTCCTTTCCAAGAACAAAATCAACACCTTTAACAATACATTCCATTCTTTGGGATGCAGTTCCATTAATATAACTGCTGTAATCAAAGCCATGGAGGAGCCCTTTGATTTGTTCATATTTTTCCATCATTAAATCTATAGCTATCTGCGGATCGATGCCAGCAGTTTTTCTATCAGACGGAGTATATTGAGCAAGCGCGCTACGTAGGTTGTCGGCGATACCAATGTAATCTACTACCAAGCCGCCGGGTTTATCTTTGAACACTCGATTAACGCGGGCAATTGCTTGCATAAGATTATGCCCGCTCATTGGTTTGTCGATGTACATAGTATGTAAGCAAGGTACATCAAACCCAGTTAACCACATATCACAAACGATGACAACTTTTAACGTATCCTCTGGGTCTTTCATCCTCTTAGCAAGCTGCTTTTTTTGTGATGAAGACGTTGAGTGCCGCTGGAACGCTTGAGGATCAGAAGCAGCGGAAGTCATAATTACTTTTATAACGCCCTTGCCAACATCGTTATTATGCCATTCGGGTCTATATTTAACGATTGTATCATAAATTTTAACCGCAATTTTTCTTGACATAGCAACAAAGATTACTTTGCCGCTAATAGCTTGCTGCCGCAGATCATAATGTCGCAAAAAATCTTTCACAACTACATCGATACGAGTATACGTTCCGACAATTGCCTCAAGCCTTGCCCATTTTCTCTTTTGGTTTTCAGAATAAGTTTCTTCTTGACCTTCAACAATTTCCTCATATTCGGTGTCAATTTTGGGCTTTAGCTCCTGCGGAATGTCCAATTTTGCTATACGGCTTTCATAATAAATAGGGACAGTGGTTTTATCTTTGACCGCTTGCGTAAGGTCGTAAATATCAATATACTCTCCGAACAACGCTGGTGTGTTTTTATCGCTTAACTCTACCGGTGTCCCGGTAAAGCCAATAAACGAAGCGTTTGGTAAAGCATCGCGCATATATTTTGCAAAGCCAAAGGATACTTTTCCCTCTTTTTCTTTTGCCTCTAAACCGTATTGGCTGCGATGTGCTTCGTCAGCAATAACAATGACATTTTTACGTTTTGTAAGTGCTTCGACATTTTGATCACTTTCGTCTAGTGCGAATTTCTGAATGGTGGTAAAAATAACTCCGCCTGCTTCAACACTCAATAAATCACGTAAATGTTGCCTGTTCTCCGCTTGCTTAGGAGTCTGGCGCAGATAATCGGCGCTCTTTACAAAGTTGCCGAAAAGCTGATCATCGAGGTCGTTTCTATCAGTGATGATTACAATTGTTGGATTGTTAAGTTCTAAAACCAACTGACGGGAGTACATAAGCATGGAAAAGCTTTTTCCGCTTCCTTGTGTATGCCAAATGACACCTACTTTTCTATCTCCATTTTCTGCGGTAGCGAGATGTGTTTTATATAGTGCTTTTTTTACGGCAAAATACTGATGATACCCTGCGAGTATCTTAAAAGCCTTATCCTCCTCATGAACAAAAAATGTGTATTTTGAGATAATGTCCAAAATACGTTTTTTATCCATCATTCCCAGCAACATAACCTTCAATTGAGGTGTAGACGAAGGGGCTTCACCGTCTCCTTCAATAGTTCTCCAGAACATAAAACGATCAAAATCTGATGATATTGTGCCAACTTTAGCGTTTATACAGTCGCTCGTTATTAAAAAAGCATTGTAGTTGAAAATCGTCGGGATATCTGTTTTATACGTCTGCAATTGATTAAAGCCTTCCAAAATACCGACGTCTTCATTGGAAGCGTTCTTCAGTTCTATCACAGCCAACGGAATACCATTTATAAATACAATGACATCAGGACGGCGCTCCTTACCGTTTTCGATGATGGTGTATTGGTTTATGGCTAAGAACTCATTGTTTTCAATATCTGTCAAATCGAAAATATAGGCTTTTTCAGTTTTGACATTACCGTCTTTTATGCGCACTTCCACATCAATGCCGTCAGTGATTAACTTATAAAAAGCGGCATTATTCTGGGAAACGGACAAGCTTTGTTGGCGCGTTATTTTTTTTACTAAATCGTCAATGACATTATCAGGATATTGCCTGTTAATTCTCTTGAGGGCGCTGTGTAGACGCTCATATAACACAACATCGCCAAAACTCTCTCGTTCAGCAAAACTGCCGCCGGGAGAAATATCCGGCCCGTAAAGTGTCTGATAGCCTAAGTCCTGAAACCATTCCAGCACAGCCTGCTCTAAATGGTTTTCCGTGAATTTTGACATATCATTCACCTACCCTAATATTGTGCTTATTTTTTATGTAGGAAGTCTGGTGTTCGAGTTCAGGATATACGAAAGATTCATTTATTCCTATAATATCAAGTTCTTTTAGAATTGATTTTTTACGCTCTCTTGGAACAATTAGAGAACGCGGTATCCCATCACCAAAATCTTTAACCAACTGTTCTTTCAAGTTAAATGTATTTTTAAGAAAATAATCTGGACGGTCAGTGTCGATGCCAAGCAGCAAAAAAGCACCGTTTTGGCGTTTGATTCGTTCGTTATTTTTGGGAGCAACAACTGGGATATATTTTGTTCTGAACAAATTTTCAAGTTTTTCTTGCTTTTCCTTAAAATCCAAGTCTTTGCTCATCATACCCTTTTGGACAAAATAATCAACAAAATACTCAATGCTTTTTCCATCATATTCTGCAAGAGCAGCAAAAAACTGAACTTGTTTTGCTGTTGGACGCTGTAATGATTCAATAAGAATAAGTACTTCACCATCTTTGTCTTCGCATGACCTATCTGCACAGGCAAAATATAGTGCAACTAGAGGATTAGTCGTTACATCAATTAACCTCGTTGGTAGCCCGTAGTGTTGCATCTTCACAAGCTGCTCAAAATCAGTCATGTGATTACCAAATTCAAGTGGTTCTTGCAAAATCAAATCATTGATTAGTGTTGTTTCCTTATTGATTAAGTCGTTTCGAAAAATACTCGCGTCCATCGGGAAGTCGATATCTGCCTGTCCTCTGAATAACAGAGTTACTTTTATGTCATTTTCCATAACGGTTGTGTTATATCGGCAAACCTTATCAAATAAGTGTCCAACACTGAAAACAGAATCTTCCAACGCTTCCTGCGCATATTCTTCAAATTCGGTCATTACATTTCACCTACTTCTATAGGCAGTTCGCCGCTCATTAGTTTTGGCAACAAGGTATCTCTAATTTCTGCTAGAACAGAGTTTTCTTCCTTTAGTTTTGCAATTTTATACTCAAAAGGTCGTGCGATTTCCTCAAACTTCTTTTGTAGTTCTATAGGAGGAACAACCAAAGGAAACATCTTAAAAGCTTCAATTGGGAAGTTTTGACGCGTAGTTCCAATTGCATGGTGCTTAATTCCTTCAATGAACATTGGCTTCTTCATAAAGTAGAAGAAAAATGTCGGTGATATGGTTTCTTTCATCTCAAAAACCACATATATAGGGCTTACTAACCCGACGTCAAAATCGGTGAGCATGGCAATTGAACCGATATTAGCTCTAGCCGGGTTATATGCCACTTGGTTACGTCTTACAATCTTATAATTCGTAGTCTCATTGCTGTATACTTGTTTGGTAAAAATATCATCAGAAGGTTTGAATTCGCCTTCCTTCACAACAGAAAGAACAGGATAATCGTTATTGTCCTTGTTCTTTTCACGAACTTCACATACATTATCAAACACGTTGGATTTTGTCCAGCCGTTAAGAATGCAGTCTCGCATTTCCTCTGTGGCATTTGGGTAGTTGACATTAGAAAACCAGCTTTGGTAGATAGTTTGAATTGTTTTTTCTAATTTTTGAATATGCGTCAATATTTGATTGATTTTCGTGTCCAGCGATAACAAAATATTTGCTTTTGACCGCTGCAAATCAGTATCTGTTTCATATTTTACTATGATTTTAGACAAATGATTTCTATTCAATGTTGGAACTGCGCTGCCACCACTATGTACTTTCAAATCCGTATTTAGCAATAGATAGTATATATATGTTGGGTCATTACCTTTAAAATCCTTGACATACAGCGTTGTATTATGTGCCCATGCGTCTTGGTTAGTATATCTTACTTTTCCAACACTTCCGCTTCTCCCAACCGTTATGCACGGAGCCGGACAGGTAAATGTATCATGGTAAGCAATTGTTCCACTTGAACCAACAACAGGATATATTCCGCCCGTTGTTAGCGATATTGGTAAATCATGTCCACGTTGTAGAGTCAAAATTTCGTCAAGCGTTTTCTCGATGGTACTCATATTTTACCTCCTGACAGAGGAAAACCAATTCTACAAAGTTGATTCTCGATTTCAACATCAAGCTCTTTTGATTCAGCCATGATGTCAGAAAGTTGTTTTATGAGCCTTTCCATTTTTTGCTCAAATGGCTCTGTATCTTCTTTGGTAGGGGAAACTCCAACATAGCTTGCCGGGGTTAGGTTGTAATCCTTATCTCGGATTTCCTTTAAAGTGGCAGTTTTGCAAAAACCAAGCTTGTCTTCATAATGAACTTCAGTTCCATCAATTCGGGTCGCCTTTTTATCATGATTTCTAAAAGAGTGATACGCTGCGGTAATATCGTCAATGTTTTTCTCAGATAGCTTTCTTTGCGTTCTGCTGTCCTCCATTGGTTCCGTTTCAATATTTCTTGCGTCAATAAACAATATTTCTCCTTTTCTATCTCGATGTCCGTTTTTTAATTTATTTCTTGTTATAAACCAAAGGCATACTGGTATAGAAGTGGTTGAGAACAATCCACCCGGTAATGTAACAATACAGTCTATTTTATCGTCTTCAATCAAGTTCTTACGAATTGTATATTCACTGACAGAAGATGTAGAAAGAGAACCATTTGCAAGAACAAATCCTGCTGTTCCGCTGGGGGCTAGATGGTACAACATGTGTAAAATCCATGCGTAGTTTGCATTACCTGCTGGTGGAATCCCGTACTTCCCCCAACGTGGGTCATCAATCAAACGCTCTCCGCCCCAATCGCTAATATTAAAAGGTGGGTTTGCCATAATATAATCGGCTTTCAGGCTCTTATGTTGATCATTGTGGAAAGAGTCTGCGTTCTGCTGACCAAGGTTAGCATCTATACCACGAATCGCGAGGTTCATTTTGCAGAGTTTCCAGGTGTTATAGTTAGACTCCTGTCCATAAATCGCAAGTTGACCGTCAATTCGGCCTTGCCTGTCTTCAACAAACTTTTGACTTTGAACAAACATACCACCAGATCCACAGCAAGGGTCATAAACTCTTCCGTCATGTGGCTCTATCATATTTACGATTAATTCTACAACGCTTCTAGGAGTATAGAATTCACCGCCCAATTTGCCTTCCGCTCTAGCAAATTTTCCAAGAAAATATTCATAGACTGTTCCGAGAGTATCTTTATTTGGATCATTACCAATCTCTATATTTGCAAGTAAATCAACGAGCTGTCCAAGAGCAGTCTTATCTAGTGATGCGCGAGCAAAATCTTTCGGGAGTACTCCTCGTAAAGATAAGTTCTCTTTTTCGATTAAATACATTGCATTATCGATTACTTGACCGATTTCTGGTGTTTTAGCCTTTGCCACTATGATATCCCAACGAGCCTCCTTGGGTACCCAGAAAACATTTTTCGCAGTGTATTCGTCTTTATCTTCAGGATCAGCATACTCATCTTGGGATATTTCTAAGTACGCTTTGACAAAGCTATCAGAAATGTATTTCAAAAAAATTAGGCCTAAACAAACATGCTTATACTCAGCAGAATCCATATTGTTTCTGAGCTTATCAGCCATTATCCATAAATCTTCTTTTCTTAGTTCAGCCATCTAAATTCCCTCCGTTAACTAAATGATGTTCAACTCTACACACAAAGACAGGGTGTTTAGGGAAGGGGGGATGACATTTATATGTCGGCACCCTCTTGTTGTTTCAATCTCTTATATCTTTCATATGAAATAACGACAGCCTGTGGTTTGTTTTGCTTGTTAACGATTACAATCTTGTCTTGTTCATTAACTTCTTTGAATATACGGGAGGCTTGCCCTTTCAGAAATTCAGTAACTGAGCGATATTCCGGTAAATGATTTCCTTTGTCTTTTACCACATATTCCCCCCCTTAAGACAATTCCCTTTAAAACATTATATCATTTGTCATTATATATATAAATAATTATATTTAAACATTTGTAATGACAATTGAAATATGTTTGAGATATAAACCCAAGTTGAGTCAGATTTTAACCACCCCAACCTTGACTTTACTAGTCTCAAGATGAAAAAAGTTTAAAATATATTAGTTATTTGATATCTTTTTTTATACGCGCTCTTCTCTCCCTCTGGTTTTTAGCTTTCTTGAAGGCTTGGCATTCAGCGTCATCGCAATATAGTTGGTTATTACCATTAGCGACTACTGTTCTTCTACAGGCTCGGCATTGTATAGTTCGAAACGTACGTTTATCCTCAACCGCTGAGCGAGCTCCGCTAACAGCTATACGATATAAGGCAAACCATGCAATATCGAACACTGAATCAAGCACCGGCGCATAAACGAATTCTTTCCAGCGGGCATTATAGCTCAGCTCCATTTTTAGCGGGCGGCAAAGATAGCAGAATTCATTAACTGACTCGGCGAAAGTCTTTCTACCCTCGGTTATGTCCCTTGAAAGAGCAAACATTCCGTCTGTTTCTCGTCCATCCTTTGCTAAGGCTTCCGCAGGAGCACTGTCACCTTCCTGCATTGCCATAATCGCGTGGTATGTTTTAACTGCAAAATAGAGTTCTTTCAAGTCCTGTAAAAACTGTCGTGTTGTAAATTTCCCAATGCTGGTCAATCGCTCGGTATAAACAGAAAACTCTTCACGCGGGTATATGTGTCCTTTTCTTTTTGGCATACGCTGTTGCAGTAACTGCTCCATCGTATCCATCCCGGGATCAAATGGGGACAACTCCCTTAAGTGCAAATTCTAATCAGCCTTAGGAAAGGATGGGACGGATGGAAAAGATGACAATAAGCGTTCAGGAGCTTGCTGAGCAAATGGGCATCAGCTTGCCGAAAGCTTATGAACTCACTAGAACGCAGGGGTTTCCCGTTATTCGTGTCGGGGCGCGTGTCTTGATTCCTGTTTTGGATTTTCGCAGATGGCTTACTGAAAACGCAACTCATGCCACACTAATTAGCGAAGGGAGGTGTAACGGATGAAGATAGCCATTGAATGCGCTCAGTGCGCGGAAAACTGGTTGAAGCTGATATTGTAGGTATCATTAGAACGATTATCGAATGCGCCGAAAGAAAGTCCATCTACGGCGGCTTTATGTGCCAGGACTGCGCCAATGACATAGAACTTTTCTCCATTTGCCGATCCAGAAGCCTTCTCTATGATCGACTCGTCGGAGAGATACGATTGGCAATCCGCAATAGGCAGTTTCTTTGTGACTGGGTAAGGATGCAGCATATATTTGTTCAGCATGGCCTGCAGAGCTTCAGGCTTATAGGGTACATTACCTTCAAGGTAGACGTTGCCAGACAGCTAGAAGCCCATTGCATTGATGTACCCACAGTCCATCTTCAGAGTTTAGGTATCAACACTCCTGCCAGTCCGCCTGAAAATCCATGTGCTTGGCAGGCTCGAACGGTTGCCAATATCCTCGCGAAAATGGAATACCTCGGTAACACAGTGAATTTCAAGACCTTTAGAAAATCTTACAAAAACAAAACCAAAGTGTGGAACAATCCAGAAGACTGGCTGATTTTCAAGAATACACACGAGGCCATCATTGATGAGGGTACTTGGGAAACGGTGCAAAAAATACGAGATGGGAAACGCAGGCCGACCCGTATGGGCGAAATGGGTATGTTATCAGGGATGATGTTTTGTGCAGATTGCGGAGCAAAGCTCTATCAAGTACGAGGCAACGGATGGATGCATAACAAAGAATACTTTGTCTGTGCTACATATCGTAAGAAGAAAGGCGGATGCAGCTCACATCAGATACGCAATGTTGTTGTAGAGCAGCTTATAGTGGAGGACTTACGAAGGGTAACGGCTTTTGCTAAGGAACGCGAGCAAGAATTCATCGAGGCTGTCATGAAAAACTCAGAAAAAGAGCTTGCCAAAGAACTCCGGCTTAGTCAGAAGGAATATGAACAGGCACAAGCCAGAATAACTACCCTCGATAAGATAATCCAAAAGCTTTATGAGGATAATTTCCTTGGCAAGATATCTGAGGAGCGATACTACAAAATGTCGGCGGATTACGAAGCTGAGCAAAAAGGACTTTTAGCAAGAGCAACTACTTTGAGACAGTCAATAGAATCCGCAAAGGAACAATCCCTTAACACAGACCGTTTCCTCAATCAGGTCAAAAAGTATACGGAAATAACCGAACTGGATGCTGAAATCATTCGAGAGTTCATCGACAAGATTATCGTATTCAAGGCTGAAAAGGTAAAGGGACACAGAATACAACGGATTGAGATTTACTACAACTGCATTGGAGCAGTCGAGCTCCCAAGCAGGAATGAAAAAACGGCATAGCCGCTAGATACGACTATGCCGAATTTTTTAGGAACTTAAATCCCTATGTGAATACACCTTTAGGGAGGCTGTTGACGCTAGTTCGAGACGAAATCGCGGATTTTATGTTTTAAGCGTTTAGCACGACATACCAGCACGGTAATATCATCCCTTAGCTCAACTTGGCCGGAGAGAGACCTCGCTTGATGCATAATTTCGTCAGCCAACACCTGAGGATGAGTTGAGACCTGGCCAGCCAAATAATCTTTCAACCAGTCCGGCTGTGCAGGCAAAACTTCATGGATTCCGTCTGTCAACATCACAATCAGCGCATCATTTTCCAACTGGACAAACACTGGCTTCAGCTCCACATCATCAAGAATGCCCATTGGCACAGAAGGGCTTTTAATTTCGCGTACCCGGTTCTGCTGACGCAAATAGCTGGGAGCAGCGCCTATTTTCAAAAATTCAGCCTCGCCATTTTCTGCGTCAACCACCAAAAGGTCGAGAGTGGCAAAACTTTCTACTTGGGAACGAAGTTGCAAAATAGTATTGACTGTGCGCACCACCGCATCTTTACGGAAGCCGGCTAGCAGCAGTTGTTCCACCAACTGGACGGCGGAACGGCTCTCCTGCTGAGCCTGGCTGCCATTCCCCATGCCATCGCTCAAAATATACGCCTGTTTCCCGTCACGCAGCTCCAGGTAGCTATAATAGTCGCCGCAAACATCGGCATTTGCCTTGGCAGCCTGAGCCACGCCTATTTCCAGATGAAAATACTGGTTCCTAAGGCATTTTTGCGCGTCGGGAACTCCCTCCCTCACTTCTTTGGACAGATTAAACATGATTTGCGACAAACCTGCCAGTTGCATAGTTACCAGAGTCCGCCCTCCTTCCAACCGTTTATTGCAGCTATGCTGGTATGCTTCCAGCTTATAAAACATGCTGACAGTTTGCAGGAATTCTGCTTTTTTCTTACAAATTTTTTGAAAGAACTCCGGGCTTTTCGCTTCTTTGCCGTTGTCTTTGCTTTCTAATTCAGCCAGTACGCAGAGCAGGGCATTATATGTGTGCTGCAAATCTTTTTCCCAACAACGCCTGCGGGAAGGGCAGTATTTACACACCTTTTCAACCACAGCATCCACTAGCGCCGCAAGCGGCAAGGGGCTTTCCTTTTCTACTGTTGCTGTCTGCTGAAATGCTGTGGACAGCTCCCTAAAAACAAGGGCATAATCTTTAATGCGATTTGCCGTCAGTTCCCGGATTTTTTTCGCTTCAGCTTCGGCACTATGCGGCAAAAATGAAGCCAGCATCCGAGTCCTCATGGGGAGAAGGGGCGCAAGAAGAAAAAGCGCAATGGCGGCAGCAGAGACGCCGGCTTCAAAGGCGACCGCTTCTCGCCCGCCAACATAGAGAGAGAGCGCAACAGCTGCTAGGAGGAAGCCGCCCGCACTCGCAAACCTGCCGTAAGAGCGGAAAAGACCCGCAAAAAATCCGGAAAAGGTCAGCATGCCTAGCCAAGCAAAGCCCGCCCCTTGAATGCCAAGCAGAAATCCTAAGAGAGCGCCTGCAGCGGCGGCCATACCGGGACCAAGAGTAAAGGCTGCCCACAGCACAATAATCCGCGAAATTACGGCGGCCAGCGGCACCAGCACCGAACCTTCCTGCACAAGGGACAACAACAGCAAGCCGGCAAAGACTGCCCAGGAAGTGATTCCCTCCACATCCCTGTCTCCGGCTAGCCGGAGACGAGGGTAAGCGTGCACCTGAAAAAATACGGCGCCAGCTAACATAGCCATAGTTGCTTCCAGGCCCAGCAAGAAAATATCATATGGATAAAAGTTATTTAACCATAATTGTGGCAATGAGCCCAGTAAAAGAGCTGTCCCTATTGCCACCGTCAGCGGTAGGCGGGGCTTGTCCAAACGATAGCGTAACAAACAAAAGATACCTGCAGACAGCAGCAGCCCTACTCCGGCAATCAGTTCCCCTGCCTGCACCACCGCTGCCGTCATAAAAATGCCATAAAGTACCATCCGCCGGTATTCCCCCCGAGAGGCCACTGCCCAATAGGCCAAGCCAAACGGTGCCAATTCTCCCATTAGGTTTAAGCGCGAGAGCAGCACTAACGCCAGTAAAGCACCCACCGTCTCCCAGGTTGCCAGCTCTGCGGGAAACTCAAATCTGCGTTTGCGCACTGTTGGTTTTACTGCACTGCGGTCAACTCTGCTCACTCTCAGATACGGCTCAATGGCTGAACTGCGCTCCGGCACTGGAAATCCCCCTTTATTTTCCACCTTCTCCATATTATAAGGCGGATAGCTACAGGAATTTGTCAGAGCAGGGGAGCTCAATAGAAAAATATTTCGACAAATTAACCGTCTCTTTCCAGCATAATCTGTGACGCCAGGCATTGGTCCAGAGCTACCTTGCTATGGCCGGCCTGCACGAGGAAGCCGGGACGACAACGAATAATCCGGATTTGTACTCCCGGAACTAGGCCCATGCTCTGCAATTTTCGTATGACTGTATAGTCTCCGGCAGCTAACGCCACAATCTTACCTGCCTCTCCAGCAGAGCAGTCGTCAAGCGATACTATTTTTTGCAACGCCAAGCCTCCTTACCACACCGGCAAAGCCAGCGCCAGCCGGAGCAAGAGGGCCGCGGCAAACGCCGTCATACTCACCAGAAATACAATGGCGGCTGCCACCGGCACGCCCCGCTCCCGCGCTATCATCGTCAACTGCGCTAGGCATGGCAAAAATAGTGTCAGAGCAACGGCCGCCACCAGCATTTGCGCGCCGCTTAACGTCTCGCTGCGGTAAAGGTCAAACAGACCGGCAGCACCGTAATCCCGGCGAAAAAAACCGTAGAGGAAAACAAGCGCCATTTCCGGCGGCAAACCCAGCATCCCAACAAGCGGTACTAGGCCGGCCACCAGACTGGCAAGCAGTCCAGTCTCAGCTAAAAGCCAGAGCAGGATACTAATAAAAACAAAAACAGGGACAACCTCCATAAAATACCAACGCATTCGAGCTAGAGTTTTTTGCAAAAGAGCCCCAAGCTTTGGCGTCCGCAGGGGCGGCAATTCCATGAAGAATGCTGCCCGCTTGCCGGGAAGGAGGATGTTTAGCAGGGAGCCGGCGACGATAAAAACAATGAGTACCACCAAACACCAAACTAAGAGAAGGAAAGGAGCACCGCTTAACATTGCCAGCAGCAATCCCAACTGTGCCGAGCAGGGGATCGCCAGTGCCAGCAAGAAAGTAGCGGCAATCCGTTCACGCCTACTCTCCAGCGTCCGAGTTGCGACTACAGCCATGGTGCCACAACCAAAACCTAGGACGAGTGGAATAATCGCGCGCCCGTTAAGACCGATTTTTTTCAGCAGCCCATCGGCCCAATACGCCAGACGCGGCAGATAACCGCTATCTTCCAAGAAGGCAAAAGCGAAGAAGAATGTGCCTACCATGGGCATGATGATGCCAAAGGCGTAGCGAAACCCCATAGTTAAAATGCCAAAATCGCCTGCTAGCAACTCACGGACCGCTTGCCAAGGGAGAAAGCCAATCCAAGCTGTAAGCCGGGGAATAATAATTTCAGCAAAGAGAACTCCATCAAATAAATCTACCAAGAGCCCAGCGCCCAAGCGTCCCACTAACAAATAAACCCCGACATAGATGGCAACAATGCTAAAAAGCAAGCCCAGCACAGGATGCAATGTGAGCCTATCTAACCAAGCCTCCCGCCTCAAATCACCGCAACTATAAACCCCCTCCAGAATTTTTTCTGCCGCCTGTCGGCGTTGCAGAGCAGAAGCCATGAAATCCCGTTGCTCTTGCTCCGGCATTATAGCCGCCTGGCAGAGAGGACGGGTTGTTAACCTGCTGTTTAATTGCTCGGCGATTTGGCGCCTGAGAGCATTGACACCCCACCCATGCACAAATGCTGCTTCAACGACTGCTATGCCAAGCCTTGAGGCCAATTCCCCGCGCTTAATTTGCACGCCCAGCCTTTTTGCTTCATCCAACATGTTCAGCACCAGGATGACGGAAAAACCGCAAGCTTGCAGTTCCAATGTCAGCGGCAGCATGCGCGGCAGATTTTTGGCATCTACCACATGGACTACTACAGCCGGCCTTTTCTCAAGCAACAGTCTTTTTGTAATAGCCTCCTCTTCAGTTAATGGCCATAAACTGTAAATCCCCGGGCTATCATACACTCTAACCTGCCTACCCTCTATGCTAGCTAACCCGTGGGATACTTCCACGGTAGTTCCGGGATAATTGGAAACTGTCACATAGTTTCCTGTCAACTGATAGAACAATACACTTTTACCCACATTGGGATTCCCCACCAGCACAACAGCTTTCAATGAAATCCCGCCTCTCTACCAGAGCAAGCGTCCGGCTTGCCTCCTCAGATAGATATGCAAAAAAGGAGGCTGTCTATGCGGAAAAATCTTTTCCGCATAGACAGCCTCTCTTGGCACAGAATATAGATGAATCATTTAAGAAAGGATGCGGTGCATTGTCTCTGTTTGCTCTTTTACTGGCATTTATTGCCGGTGTTTTCATGGCCGTACAAGGCTCCATAAATACGGGACTAGGCAAAATTATCGGCTTGTTAGAGTCTACCTTTATCGTCCAGCTGGTAGGACTAGCCACTGTACTCATTCCGCTCTTCCTTCTACGTCTGGGAAAGGGAGATTTGAGCAGATATCAAGATGTCCCTTGGTATCTTTATCTAGGAGGTTCCATCGGCGTAATTATCCTCTATACAGTGGTAGCCAGCATTTCCCAATTAGGCGTGGCCACAGCCACCACAGCCATCATTGTAGGGCAGGTGGGGACAGCAGTATTGATTGACCACTTTGGCTTTTTCGGCTTAGAGAAAATTCCTTTTACCTGGCCTAAGGTGGCAGGACTGGCATTACTGGCACTAGGCGCCAAACTTATGCTTCTTCGCTAAGATGATAAAGGCTGCCAAGCAAAATATCTCCCTCGGAAACAAGCAACGATGATTCTCCGCTAATTGCCAATAACATCTCCACCACAAGGGTACCGGCAGGCAGGATGGCCGCCCGCTCCTTTTGAATGCCGGGCAACCGCCCCCGTTCCGAGCATGGCAAGCTGAGCATGGCAGCCAAGAGGCGATGCACTGTGAGCCGAGACAAGCTATAGCCATGCACTCGCTCGGCAACATATTCTCTCATTTCCATAGCCATCGCGGCTAAACTTGTCACAGTCCCGCCCACACCCACAAGCGGCCTAGACGGTAAACAACATCCGGCAAGCTGCTGCCTGATAAATAACTTGGCTGCCTCAACTTCCACAGCTTGGGGAGGATCATGGTCAAAGAAACGCTCACTGAGATAAACGGCGCCTATTTTCCGACTGCACAGCACCAGCTGACCAGCTTGGCTCCAGATGACTTCACAGGAACCGCCGCCCAAATCAAAAACAACAGCGCCTGTCATTGATGACAGACTTAGTGTCGCACCTGTATAACTGTAGATTGCCTCAGTCTCACAAGGCAAAATATTCACAATAACCCCAAATTGGTTTTGAATCTGCTCAGCAAAAATGGCACCATCCTGCGCTTCCCGCATGGCGCTGGTGCCAACGATGATTATTTTTTCTGTGGACAAACTGTCTGCCGTTGCCATAAACCGCCTGATAGCATCTAACGTCCGCTCTTTTCCCTCTGAAGACAAAAGCTTAGTTGAGATCAGGCCTGCCCCCAGGCGAGTGGTCACCAGTTGGCGGGCCAAAGGGAAAAATGTATCACCTTCCCTGCGCGCCACAAGCAACCGCACAGAATTGGTACCAATATCAATGACTGCCCCAATCATAAGACAAAAGGGACAGGCTTTTTATTTTTCATCATCCCGCCTTGACCAGCCGACAGCAACGCAAAAAGCGCTGCTGCACCAGAAAAACGGAGAAAAATGAAGGCACTTAAGCAGTCCCCTTTACATATTGGCACGGAATGGCGACCCTTTTCCGCCCCTTTTTGATTCGGTGTTGCGTTTCAGATCCAGCAACCGCTCATCACTGTCTTTTAAAAATTTATTAAGCTTATCCTCAAAAGACATTCGGGACGCTTTACTGTGGGAGCCACGCCCCCCACTGCTGCTTGCCTGCTTAATGGACAGGCCAATCTTGCCGTTGCCATCTACAGAAAGGATTTTTACCTTGACTTTATCCTTTTTCTGCAAATGCTCATTGATATCTTTCACATAAGAATCGGCCACCTCGGAAATGTGTACCAGGCCGGTCTCTCCATTCGCCAGCTGAATAAAAGCTCCGAAATGAGTAATGCCTGTCACCACCCCTTCCACAATGGCACCCACCACTAAAGACATACGAACACAATTCCCCCTTGTTGAACTATCTATCATAATTATATTCTGTTTCGGCAGTTTGTCAAGAAAGATAGCGATTAGCTGATTCCTGGTTGTCCTACTCGCGGAAAAGAAACAACAACTCCCCGGAGCGAACCATGCCAAGCTCCTCGCGAGCCATTTTCTCCAGATAAGCCGGTGAGTGGAGCTGCTCAATTTCTCTGAGCATTTCCTCGTTTTGCAAGCGCACCGCCTGAATTTCCGCTTCAATTGAAGACAGTGTACGGCGCATTTGGAGAAGTCGGATGGATTGCGTGGCAAATAAGAAGACGAAATAGAGGATTAAGACGATAATTAATCCTTTCACCAGCTTATTCCCAGCGGGTGAACGCCGCCTCGCCTCCGGCAAATAAGCAAGTTTCCTGTTTTGTTGAACTGGTTTGGCCTTCATCCAGATGCCCCTTTTATCACTAGCTCTTTAAACTTCATTCGCGCCCGGCACAGGCTATTCCTTCTTTTCCCTGGCAAAATGCCCTGCCTTTTTTTTAATTTCACCCATTAACAGGCTAATTTTTCTGATGATTAGCAGGAAGGGACGAATAATACCCCAGACGAAGCTAATTAGCAGAGAAAAAGTTTTTGCCAGCAGCCTTGAAACAGACCTGCTAAAGAGGAACATGTAGATGAGGATTCCGCCACCAAGCCCGATAAAAACATAGGCTCTGACTTCTCCCCAATTATTAGCTAAAAGGGCAATAAATACTAAAAGTGTCATCATCAGGCAAAACAGGAGATCGATCAGGAAATGAACGCCTCGGGAAAGCCTGATAAATTTTTTGCCTGCCATCATAAAATCGTAAATTAAACCAATTAGAAGACCCAAGCCAATAGTCAACGCAAACGTTTGCAACTGGTCGCCAATAAAGCTATCCTGCACCTAGCTTCCCTCCGTTTACTTAAAAAGCCGCTCAAAGAGGCCTTTGCCGCGATCACGGAAGCGCTTATCATCCGAGTAGGCTAACTCTAAAATTAGGCCTTCAATCGCCAGTTCTCCTTTTTCTAAGTTTAACTGCTTGATATGCAGCTCCTCACCCCGGATAGCTAAAATCCCTTGTTCTGTCTCTAAAATCACTTCCTCATCATCAAAACTGTCTACATGCAATACTCCTGTCACATCCATGCTCTCCCGGTTCTGGATGATTAACCTATGCTGATTCTGATTTGAGCTTTTCTGATAATTGTGCTCCATCTTCCTTTCCTCCTTCTTTGCGCGCTCGGCAGTCTCTATTCCATAACTATGAATTAGGCGAAATTTTAGACCAAAATAACGTGGCAGCGCCATACTGCGCTGCCACGTTATTCATTGTCTTTTCGCTTAGTTCCACATTTTGACTATTTCAACATTTCTGTAGAAATATTTGGCGATTTCTGCTGCGCTGCTACCCTTCTCAGCAAGTCCCTTGGCACCCCACTGGCACATACCCACACCATGCCCATAGCCTGTGCCTGACATCACCAACTTGTTGCCCTCAATCTTCAAGCTGTTAATAAAGGTAGCGCGCATCACAGTACTCCCTAGCGCCAAGCGTAACTGCGGACCGGGGACTTCTATGTCATTGACTCGAAAAAGGGTGACCCGACCAGACGGTCCTTTTTGGGCAATTTCCACGCTTGTAACCTTACCTGGGTCCCTTCCAACGATCTGCCTTGTCGCAGTACGAATACGATAGAGAGGAAAACTGGCGGTAAAATTTTTTTCTTCTGCGGGAATTACAGCTCCTGCCTTGCTATCGACAATCTGGATATATGGCGGATTCGGCCCCTTAAACCCCAACCCTTCCCTGGCTAAGGCGGTTCTGGGGCCGGCGTAGGCGTGAAACCAGGCGCGGATAAACTGGTTATTGTGAACAAGCACCTGTCCCCGGGTTTTTTCCACTGCTGCCCGTACATTGTCATTTATCCGGGCGGCATCATAAGCCTGAAATTCTTTAATATCTGTCGAGGCGTGGGCGTTGCGTTCCGGGACACCTCCAAACTCCTCTATTTTATGCAATGTAAAGGTACGGGCAATAATCGCCTGAGCTGCGAGCGCCTCAATCGGCCAGTCAGTATCCATTTCAGCCGCCACCACACCCTGCAGATACTCCTCCATATTCATGGTACGGATTTGATTGCGCTCTGCAATGAATACCCGCAATTTTGGCTCCTGATTGACTCCTCGGTTAATCTCTGCGGGGATAGCAGGCGGCGATGACTGCCGCTCTCTGGCTGCCTTAGGCTGCCCAAAGGGCGCAGGCGTCAATTCGGGTTGACGGCGAAATGGGCAACCGCTCAAAAAAATTAGCAACGCACCGAGCAATAGCCCAACTAACAACTGTTTTCTAAACATCAATTCTTCTTTGCCTCCTTAGAAAAAATCGCTCACTGTTAGTATTCTAAGGAAAGCAGAAAATATAAGCGACAACACATTAAACTAAAAAAGACGCTTCGCGTTTTCTATCAACTGACGCGTCTTTTTTATCCGCTAGGGGCTGCCGCCCCTTCGGCGAGCCTGCAGGCTCTGAGCACCCCGCAAGAGTAAGGGGCACGCCCCTTACAAACCCCAACGCATAGGATCGTAGCTTCCCTGAACGATATAATTTCCTATGCTATAAAAAAATCAGGCGAAGAGATCATCTCCGCCTGATTTTTAGCTTAGACTTTGCATGGCAACGAAATTACTTCACATTATCTTTCAGCGCTTTGCCCGCCTTAAATACTGGCACTTTAACCGCCGGGATTGTGATCGCATCTCCGGTAGCCGGGTTACGGCCTTCACGAGCTTTGCGCTCCCGCACATCAAACGTGCCAAAGCCGATGATCTGTACCTTGTCCCCTTGGGCCAAGGCAGCGCTGATTCCCTCAAAAACTTCGTTTACCACTTTTTCTGTGTCTTTTTTTGTCAATCCTGCCTTTTCCGCAACGACACTGATAAGTTCAGACTTGTTCATAAAAATTACCTCCTATAGCCTTGTTTATGTACGAAGCACACTCATAAGCCTATTCGCTAAAGTTTTTGTAAATCCTTCCTAAAATAAAGGATTTTTTAGGCATTTGAACGTTTTTTTGCCTCATCCCACCATTCGTCAAGTTTCGACAAGGAATATGTTGAAATCTCTCCTCCTTCGGCCCGTGCTTTCTCTTCCACATAACGCAGACGGGTATAAAACTTTTGAATACTGCCTGATAAAGCTTGTTCAGCATCTACGTTAAGAAAGCGGGAGAGATTTACAGCCGCGAAGAGCAAATCGCCGAGTTCTTCTCCTATTTTTACCACTTGCTGTTCATTATATGCATCTTTTAATTCTTTTAACTCCTCTGCCAATTTAGCCCACGCGCCGGAAGCATCTGGCCAGTCGAAGCCCACGCTGGAAGCTTGGCGTTGCAATTTTTGTGCCCTGAGCAATGCCGGTAAATAAGTTTCCACCGTAAAAAGGGAATTTCGCTCTTCTTTTTCCGCTTTTTTAAGCTGCTGCCAACTGCTTACTACCTCAGAGATGGTTTTAGCGCTGCCGCCTGCGAAGATATGAGGATGGCGCCTCAGCAGCTTTGCCGTAATTCCGGCCACAACATCATAATATGAAAAGTTTTGGTTTTCAGTGGCAACCTGAGCATGGAAGACCACCTGCAACAACAAATCGCCCAGTTCCTCACACAAATCCGTAGTATTTCCGCTATCAATGGCACCAAGCACTTCATAGGCTTCTTCCAGCAGATACGGCTTCAGGCTCTGGTGACTCTGCTCCCTATCCCATGGACACCCGTCTTCGCCACGCAACTGACGCATTAAACGCAACAGGTCTTGTGTCCCGTATGCAGCAATTGGCGGCAGATAAAAGGAGGTGAGGTGGTCGGTAAATGGAAGTCTGTCCATTTCATAGAGCGGAACAGTCACAATTTTTTTCCCGGCAGAAAGCCCGGCGGCACGCACTGCGGTAACCCTGTGTTCCTCTGGGTAGAGCGTCATTAACTGCAACTTAACCATAGAGGCAATTTGGCGGTTATAAGCCTGAATAATCAGGACATGCTTGTCCGGGTTATCCAGAAGCTTGTCCGGCTCCAGCGCATCTAGCACTACCAGCCCAGCTTCCCGCGGCAAATTTAATTCACTACTGACTGCTTCCACAAAAGAGACGGCAGGGATAGCTCGACAGGCAACCCCGACAAAAGGCGCCTTTTTTAGAATGATCTCTACCGTTCTTTCTGCAAAGAAAGGACTGCCGGGAACGACATAGGCTACCTCATGATGTTTCAGCGCCGCATTAAGGATATAAAAAGCAATCTTTCTATATGTCTCGTCAAATGTGCGTGACTTTTCGTAGAAGAAATCCAGTGTTTTATAGGGAATGCCATACCGGTCAAGAATGGCAACGGCAGGATGTCTAGCCGTCCTGACATAAACATGCCTGACTTTTTTTAGTAACCGCAGGGAGCGCATTGTCAGAGCCTGGGGGGCACCGGGGCCAAGTCCCACAAAATATACTTTATTCATGCTCTAACCTCGCAGTAAATGTAGTTTTTCCAACAGGCTCACAAGCGGCTTGCCGATTCGCGGCAAGAGCAGCAGCTCACTGCGCCGGACTCCGCCCAGCAACAAGAAAAGCATTCCAAAAACTAATACGCCGGCGAACACCGACCCCAACGTGGCTGCCTTGCCAGCCAACGACTGGCCAAGCAAAGGGTGAAGTGCGGCTAGCTGCGGATAAATCATCTGCACTGCGGCAGCCATGCCTAAAGAAGCAAGAAGTGGCTTTGCAAGCAATTCCAGCGGCCTAAAAGGCATGCCTGTAAGCGCGTGAACACGGTAAAGGTTTAACAGCGCCGCCACGCCGAAGCCTGCCACAGTGCCCAGCGCGGCGCCGCTAATATGTAATGCCGGCAGGGCAGTAAGCTGCCAAGTCAGAATTGTTTTCACGGCTGCACCCCAAAGCATGCTGGTAACCGGCGTCATGGTACGTCCCAATCCTTGAAGAATGGCTGAGGTGACCTGAAACAGCGTAAGAAACACTACACCAAGCGATAGTACCGCCAGTACCCTGCCTGCTTCCGCATTCTGAAATAAGAGAATGGTGATTGGTTCAGCCAGCAGAAACAAACCGAATGTCGAGGGCAAAGCCAAAAGAAGCGTCAAACGCACTGCAAGATACGACCGCTCCTGAATTAGTTTTTCTTTCTTAAGCGCCAACGCCTCAGAAATAGCCGGAACAAGGGAAATGGCAAGAGCCACCGTGACAATAGTGGGAATATTGACTAACGGGCTGGCCATACCGGTGAGCTGCCCGTAAAGAGCTGTGGCGCGGCTTGTATCAAATCCGGCATCGTGCAGGCGCTGTGGAACAAGAAATAAGTCTACAATGGCGATTAGTGGCATTACTAGGCTGCCTAGGGTTATAGGCACAGCTAGATTCACAATTCTGGGGATAATCTTGTCCGCTTTTTCTCGATCTGGGATTCGCTGGGAGTGTAGTTTGCCGATGAATTCTTTGCGCTGGCGCAGTGAAATAAGCAGTAGCAGCGCCAAACCGCAAAAAGCTCCGGCGGCAGCACCGAAACTGGCGCCGGCGGCAGCAAATTCGAGGCCGCTAGGCAAAAATAGAGCGGCTAAAAGCAGGGCGCTGGCCGCACGCCCAACTTGTTCAATAATTTGCGAGAGGGCGGTAGGAATCATTTGCTGCTGTCCCTGAAAAAAACCGCGATATGCCGACATCACAGTAACTAGGAAAATGGCCGGGGAAATACTAATCAAAGGATAGTAAGCACGTGAATCCTGTGTAATCACTTTGGCAATAAAGTCGGCGCCAAAATATAGGCCAAGAGAAACGACCAGTCCCGATATGCCCAGCAAAGCTAAGGCCACACGAAAAATTTTATAGGCCCCCCGGTAATTTCCGTAAGCCAGATTCTCGGCCACCAATTTGGAAATGGCGATAGGAACGCCGGCAGTGGAAACGGCCAATAATGAAACGTAAACCGGGTAAGCCATCTGAAAAAGGCCCATACCCTCATCCCCAATCAGTACCGCCAGAAAAATTCTAAAAAAGGCTCCCACAAAACGCACTGAAGCTCCGGCAAGCGTCAGGATAGCCGCACCTTTAACAAAAGACTGTTTCGTCAAACTCTCACCCCAAAGTTAACAAACTTGCACTCGCAATTTCACTACATTATAGCATATATTTTATTTACATGAACAGAACGGCTGACTCATGAAAATATTTTCTAAAAAACAGAGAAGCAGCAACCATAGTCACTGCTTCCTCGCAAAGGATTTCAATTACCTGCGCCGGGAATAATCACGGATCCATCTGCTTAGCCAAAAACCCTGCAGCCGTCTCCACAAGCTTTAGCTCAAGGTCGCCCATTTTCGCATCCTTTTCCTTTGTGCCAAAAAGCACAACGCCGATGGGGTCTCCTCCGGAAACAATCGGAGCAATTACTTCCGCTGTAAATTTCGGAGCATTTTCTTCATCCACATCTTTATAAAACTTGTGTTCCGCAGTGGAGCTGATGAGAATACTTTTACGGTTTTCCATCACTTTTTCCACCGCCGGAGAAAGTGGTTTGCCCATAAACTCCTTCTTAGGTGCACCTGCCACAGCAATAATCGTATCCCTGTCGGCGATGAGCGCGATATGACCCATAGCCTCATAAAGAGAGTCGGCATATTCCTGGGCAAAATCACCCAATTCACCAATTGGCGAATATTTCTTTAAAATCACTTCGCCGTCTCGGTCGACAAAAATTTCTAAAGGGTCGCCCTCGCGAATCCTTAGCGTCCTGCGAATCTCCTTGGGAATAACAACACGCCCCAAGTCATCGATCCTGCGCACAATCCCAGTTGCCTTCAAGCAGACTTCCCCTCCTTTTTCTTCACATAATTACATTCTTAACCTCTAGTGATAGTATATATCGAGGGGAAATATTTTATTCACTTGAGGCAAAAAGGAAGGTTTTTTGCTCTAGAGTCTTCTTTCTATCAGAGCCTCTGTTTGAAATGTTTGCATAAATTCACCGGCCCGTTGCATGCCAAGTGCTCGTGCCGCATTCTGCCGGCTCTCTTCTGGGGTGAGCTCCGTACTGGGCAGACGCTTATGCAACTTAATCAAATGCCAACCAAACTCACTTTCCACGGGCGGGGAAATTTCTCCGTCATTTTCAAGTTCGTTAGCGCCCGCCATAAACTCTTCCACGAACATCTGGTTAACCTCCGGAATTTCCGCACCTAAATAACCGCGGTAGCCCCGCTCTCCTTCGTTTTTAGCTGAGGGATCGGTTGACAGTTCCACTGCCAGGTCACCAAAATCTGCACCTGCCGTAAGCCGCTCACGGGCTGCCAGCGCTTCTTCTTCTGTCGCAAGGAGGATATGGCTTAACTCGAGCATCGCAGGATTTTCGCCATAAGCAGGATTTTCGGTCAAAAACTGCTGAATCTCCTCGTCTGTGGCGGCGCTAATGAAGTGCGCTTCCAATTTTTCAGTATAAATTCCATTGCCAAGAAAAGCAATTAACGCTTCCTCGTTGATTTGCAATTCTTGCATTTTTGCCGTCAGTTCTTCTTCAGACGCAAAGGCTTGGCCGATCATCTGTGCCCGCGACATTTCATAGAATCCTTGCAGCTCAGCCTCGGAGACAGTAACGTTTAACTGAGCCGCCGCCTGCTTAAGCAACAAGTTCTCCACCATAGCTTCAAGGATCTGGCCCTCCAACATCGGGCGTCGAGCCTCATCTCCCAGCATGGGCTCTAAGTTCGGCATAAACAAACGTAAAACATTAATATAGTCATCCAGTTCGCCCCGCGTAATTTCATCTCCGTTCACCTCTGCAACTACAGCCTTCGCGCCTTGGCCGCCGTAGCCAACTACAGCAAAAACAACTGCTCCCAGCACTAAAGCCGCAATCAGAGCTATTACACTTTTTTGCTTAAAAAACATGAGTGCACTTCCCTTCTAATTTTGAGCATGTCTCTATTATACGTGAGGATTCTCATTTCTTGCAAGTTTTTTTAAGTCGTTTAAAAATGCTAAAATAAGGAGCAGACGTTCTGCTCCCGACTTGGCATTGTGACGAAAGGACAGCAGAAACTGCTTGCCTGTGCTCACGACCAGCCGACCGGCATGTTTTTGAGAAATGTGCCGCAACTCATTTGCTGCAAAAGAAGCCTGCGCTGTAAAGCGGATCTGCAATTCGCCCTTTTCTTCGCTGATCACAGAAACGTGCAGTTGCTCAGCCAACAGTCTGATGTGCGCCACGTTTAGCAGATTTTGCGCTGCTGGAGGCAAAGGACCGTAGCGGTCAGAAAGCTCTTCTTTAGCTTCATTAATTTCTTGGACTTGCTCCACCGCAGCCACCTTTTGATAAAAAGCGATTTTCTGCCTCGCGTCTGCGATATAGCTGGCCGGAAGGTAGGCGTCCACCTGCACTTCAATTCTGGCAGGCACTTTCTTTACTCGCGCTTCGCCCTGGTAGGTGCGGATAGCGTCTGCCAACAATTTCACGTATAAATCAAAACCGACCGTCATCACAAAACCATGCTGCTCCGGCCCCAGGATATTGCCGGCGCCGCGGATTTCCAAATCACGCAGCGCAATTTTGAATCCCGAACCAAGTTCAGTAAACTCTTTGATCGCCTGCAACCTTTTTTCTGCCACTTCCGTCAACACTTTATCTTTTTGATACGTAAGATAGCAATAGGCAATCCGGTTGGAGCGTCCTACACGGCCTCGCAACTGATAGAGCTGCGCCAACCCGAATTTATCGGCGTCATGAATGATAATGGTGTTAACATTTGGGATGTCTAGACCTGCCTCAATGATGGTGGTGGAGAGCAACACATCGTATTCTCCGTGCAAAAAACCGAGCATCACCTCTTCCAATCGCTCCTCGTCCATCTGCCCGTGTGCCACCGCCATGCGTACCCCGGGCAACAATTCCCTAAGCCGGGCTGCCCAACGGTCAATCGATTGCACTCGATTATGCACAAAATAAACCTGGCCTCCCCTGCTCAACTCTCGACCTACTGCTTCCCTAATTAATGAATCGGCATATTCCAAGACATAAGTTTGAATCGGATAACGGTCCTCAGGTGGCGTTTCAATCACAGATATATCACGGACACCCACCATGGACATATGGAGCGTCCTGGGAATTGGCGTAGCCGTCATCGTCAGCACATCTAAATTTTGTTTTAGCATTTTTATCCGCTCTTTATGACGGACACCAAAGCGCTGTTCCTCATCGACGACGAGGATTCCCAGGTTCTTAAAGCGCACATCCCGGGAGAGCAGGCGATGAGTGCCCACCACCAAGTCAATCCGCCCTTCCCGCAATCCGCAAAGGGTGGCTTTTTGCTCCGCGGCGCTCTGAAAGCGGCTTAATACGCCTACTGTTACAGGGAAACCTGCCATCCTGTCTATAAAATTGCGGTAGTGCTGCTGCGCCAAAACGGTGGTGGGAACTAAAAACGCCGCCTGCATCCCGTCCATTACCGCTTTAAAAGCTGCTCGCAGAGCGACTTCCGTCTTTCCGTAGCCCACATCCCCGCAGAGCAGGCGATCCATAGGCTGTATTTTTTCCATAGCCTCCTTTACTTCCTTAATGGTCTGCAGTTGATCCGGAGTTTCTTCATATGGAAAGGCTGCCTCGAAATCTTTTTGCCAGGGATGATCCGGTGAAAACTGGTGACCCGGCTCGCTTTCTCTGGCAGCATAAAGCGACAGCAGTTCTTTAGCCAATTCCTGAACCGAAGCCAGGACCCGGGCTTTCGCTCGACTCCACTCGCCACCGCCCAAAGCATGCAGTTTTGGTTTTTTTCCTTCGACCCCGATATATTTACGAACTAAGTCAATTTGCTCTATAGGAATGAAGAGCTTGTCATTACCGACGTACTGAATATACAGGTAGTCCCGCTGCGTGCCCCCCACAGCCAGAGTGCGCAACCCCAGGTATTGCCCGATACCGTGCTGTTCATGTACCACATGGTCGCCAAGCTGCAATTCCTGATAATCGCCGACCAACATGCCCTCCTTCCCTTTAATCCGTCGACGTTTCTTCTTTTGCGGCAAAATGTCCTGCTCTGCCAACACAGCTAATTTCACCGCCGGAATCACAAACCCAACCTCTAGCGTACCGTGTAGAAGTGTAACCGTACGGGGAAGAAACTCCGGTTCAGCAAGAGTGTAATGAGCAGGGATGTTTTTATCTGCCAAAACATCGGCAATACCTGTGCTGCGTTCGCGGGACGAGGTAAGAATCACCGTCCGATAACCCTGCTTGCGCCAATGCCCAACTTCCTCAGCAAAAAGATCCCATTGTCCAAGAAAGCGCGGGACAGGCTTTGCACTAAGCGAGATGGTCCGTCGGTAGGAGTGATGAGGACTACTGTGGGTAAATAGTGAAAAAGCTACCAACTGTCGAGCCGGATTTGCCAGAACTTCGCCATACGTCCAGGCCGGTTCTGCCTGCCTAAGAAGAATATCTCCCTGGGCAAGTAGAGTGCTTTGCATTTCGCCTAGCTGGCTAAGAAGCTCTTCAGCCGCCTGCTGGCAGCGTGGCGGGTCATCTACAAAAAGCAACGTCTCCTTAGGGAAATAGTCTGGTAGTGCCCTAGCGTCAGAGTAAAAATAAGGCAGATACTGTTCCATGCCGGGGAAATAGGCTCCCTCCCTAATCAGCTCAAGATGCTCCGCCACTATTTCACGCAGACGCCCTCCCGCTTCGGAACGATCCCGCTTGCCTGCCTGCTCAGCAAGCTGCCGCATTTCTGCTGCCAGCGCAGCCGACGCCTCCGCCCGCTGAACATCTCCCACGACCATCTCTCTGGCAGGAGTAATCTCCAACACAGAGACAGTTTCACGTGAGCGCTGCGACAATAGCTCAAAGCTACGGATGGAGTCTACCATGTCCCCAAAAAATTCCAGCCTATAGGGATAGGGCTCCCCTACCGGGAAAATATCTAAAATACCTCCCCTGAGCGAAATTTGGCCTTGAACGTCCACAATCTCCACCCGCTCGTAGCCAGCAGCCGTCAACGCCAAGAGCAGAGAATCTAAAGGAAGCTGCTGACCGCCGGAGATTGAAAAGCAGGCATTCTGCCATGGCGCAAACGGAGCCATTTTCGTCAATACTGCTGAAATAGTTGCCACCACAAAAATGTTTTTCCCGGCGGCCAGCGCCTTCAGCACGGCGATTCTCTGCGCCGCTGCATCTCCACTGGCGGAGAGCAGAGTATAACCGTATAGCAAGTCCCGGGAAGGGAAATAGAAAACTTCTTCTTCTTTAAAGGTAGCAAGCAAGTCTTCATAAATTTTTATAGCCTGGAGCGAATCATGCGCCACTAGGAGTACCGGCCTGCCTGTCCGAATGCGAACGGCTGCCATCATGAGATTTCTGGCACTATCATCCAGGCCATAGACCAACTGGGACCGGGTCGAGCCTGCCAAGCCCTCAAAAAGCGGGGCAAGTTGCGGGATTGACAATAGTTCCGAGGCAAGTTTTTTAAGCATTTAGTGCCCTCCCGTAGTTTTGGCCCCGAGATTAAGTTTGCGGGAAAACAAGAAAAACGCTTCGCGCTTTATCCAAAGATGCGTTTTTCTTGTCCGCTAGGGGCTGCCGCCCCTTCGGCGAGCCTGCGGGCTCTGAGCACCCCGCGAGCGTAAGGGGCACGCCCC
>Ga0208735_100052_pt1 | contig 76022 bp, 67 predicted proteins | sample Subbio12Aug_8Aab_FD_184829 | JGI IMG/M metagenome (GOLD analysis project Ga0208735, IMG submission 184829) | Serpentinite rock and fluid subsurface biosphere microbial communities from McLaughlin Reserve, California, USA - CR12Aug_8Aab (SPAdes) | ecosystem: Environmental > Terrestrial > Deep... | reverse complement strand
CCCGTCTGCCGCCTGAATGACCCCGCTGCCATCCCTCGACGCCGTCCCAAATCCGCAAAAGAGGTCGAAACCATCCCCGACCCGCTCCCGAGCCGACTGAAAGCGCGTATTCGGTGAATAAGCTGGGCTAAAAGACTTCTCAAGCTGAGGGTTTTCTTTATTTCTGCTTCTGATAACATAACAGCGTTCTTTCCAATTCGTGAAGAAAGTCGCTGCAGCTCACTTGTCTTGCTGTTGGAGATAAAGAACTCCTTTGCACAGCTTGCAAGGACTCTATTAATGGTTGCACCTGTTGGATGGATTGCCCCTTTCGCTAAACCGATAATCGCAACATGAGCGGAAATTGGAACGACTACTGATTCAACCTTGTCACTTTTCTGGGATACTGGAGAGCATTTCCCTTCCATTAGGAATGCGAGACAGGTATCTGGCAGAATAAGGCTGGGGTTCTCCAGTCGATACGTCTTAAACGAAAGTTTTTGATGGATTCTTGCGCGTTCCACTTCGGTAAATGGAGAGACCAACGAATTTATGTGCGCATTTTTGGTCAAGTCCGGAATGGAGTTGATGAACTCATCAAGTGCTCCAACGATCGGAGTACTAACCTCTGCGTGACCCTCGGAAATAGCAGATGGCAAAATGAGTGGGGCAAGAGCGCGGAGTACCCTCTTATCTGCCTCCGAAGCGTTGGAAGTAGCCAATCTCGCTTCGATTTCTGTTTCGATAGTGGCAGAAGAGTGCAACATCATTTTCTGAAGGGAAACTGGCGACGAAAACGCTTCCTTTAGCTGATTGAGTGCAGCCTCTGCAACTTCCGCGATTTGCGATCTAAGGAAGCTGCTCCTCATCTCCAAATGAGCAACTAACGCGCCGCAGACTTCCGAATTCAGTTCTGTTCCGCTTGGAGACTGTCGAGCCCCTTGAATAAAACTCTGAACCGAGTTTTCATAGTCTGTGATGTTCTTGTCGGCTCCGATATCCGGCTCGCCATAGAAGTAATAATCTTTACCAAACTTTTTTGTGACCGTTTGCTCAGGGTCTGCATCCTTTGAATAAACCCAGATTTGGTCGGGTCCTTTGTCCGTGAAGGAAAAGCCGCGTTGTAACATACGCCATACGTGATGTTGCGCTATACCTGCCATCTTGGTTCCCCCCTCACAACCTCCCCAACCGCTCCGTCAGCAGCCGGTAGAACCCGTCCCGGTCCACGTCGCCCATGAACATCGCGTTCGGCTCGCGGCCTGTCACGCGCCACCAGTCGGCGACGGTCATGCCGAGGGTGAGCTCTGATCCGGTCTCGATCTCCACGTTGATGTGGCGGCCGTGGAAGAGGGAGGGGTCCAGCAGGTAGGCGATCACGCAGGGGTCGTGCAGGGGGGCGCCCTCGCTGCCGTATTTGGCGGTGTCGAAGCGTTCGAAGAAATCGGTCCAGCTGGCCACGGCCTGGCCGACGGGGGTGCCGAGGCCTCGCATCTCCTCCACCCAGGAACGCGAGGTCAGGGCCTTGTGGGTGACGTCCAGCGGCATGACCACCAGCGGTACGCCGGATTTGAACACGATTTCAGCGGCTTCTGGGTCGACGTGGATGTTGAACTCGGCCGCGGGGGTGACGTTGCCGCCCTCGAAACAGCCGCCGCCCATCAACACGATCTCGGCCACGCGGGGGATGATGTCGGGGGCGCGCTGGAAGGCGGTGGCGATGTTGGTCAGCGGGCCAAGCGGGCAGAGGGTGATGGTGCCGGGGGCGTGGGCGCGCAGGGTGTCGATCAGGTAGTCGACGGCATGGGTTGGTTGCAGGGGATGCGCGGGCTCGGGCAGCGGGATGCCGTCGAGGCCGGTCTTGCCGTGGACGTATTCGGCGGTGACGAGCTTGCGCTTCAAGGGCTTGTCGCAGCCGGCATAGACCGGGGTCTGGTGGCCGGAGAGGTCCACGATCTGGCGGGCGTTGCGCTGGGTCAGGGGCAGGGGCACGTTCCCCGCGACGGCGGTCAGGGCAAGGACGTCAAGCTCTGGGCTGGCCAGTGCAAGCAGGATCGCGACGGCGTCGTCCTGGCCTGGGTCGGTGTCGATGATGATCTTGCGGGACATGGGCGGGCTCCTTTGGCGGCGGAGTTAGCGCCATCGGGAAAATTTTGTCCAGACGGTCAGGAAAATCGGGCGTGCAATATGGGACGGGAGGAGTAGGGTTTTCGCGGTCGGGACGGAGGTGGCTGGCGATGGACATTCTGGTCGGGACGACAAAGGGGCTGTTCGTGCTGGACGGCGGGGCCCGGGTGACGGGGCCGTTCTGCGAGGGCTGGCCGATCAACCACGCCGTCGGGCGCGGGGGCGATATCCTTGCGGCCGGGGGCAGCGGCTGGCACGGGGCGGGCGTCTGGCGGCGGGTCGGAGGCGAGTGGGCGCTGTCGCAGGGGCCGTTCGAGGGGGCAGAGCAGCTGTGGTCGCTTTGCCATGACCGGGAGCGGCTGCTGGCAGGCTCGAAGCCGGCGTATCTGTTCGAAAGCGTCGACGGGGGCGCGACGTGGCGGCGGCTTGATGCGCTGACCGATCAGCCGGGGGCGGACCAGTGGGAGCCGGGGGCGGCGGGGCTGACTCTGCACACGATCCTGGCGGACCAGAAGGGTGGGATCTGGGTCGGGATCTCGGCGGCGGGGGTGTTCGAGTCGCGCGATGGGGGCATGTCCTGGGCGATGCGGAACCGGCGGGGGAACCGGCCGGGGCCGGCGGGGGCTTTGGAGCGGCACTGGGACGGGGCAGAGTTCCGCAAGGAGGACGAGATCTTCTCCTGCGTGCACAACCTGGCCTTCGGCGCGGCAGAGGGGCTGATCTACATGCAGAACCACCAGGGGGTCTACCGAAGCCGCGATGGCGGGCAGGTCTGGGAGGAGGTGACGGCGGGCTTGCCCTCGACCTTCGGCTTTCCGGTGGCGGCGCATCCGGCAAAGCCGGGGACGTTCTGGGTGTTCCCATTGAACGGGGATTCGCTGGGAAGGTACCCGGTGGATGCAAGGCCGCTGGTCTGGAAGACCGAGGACGGGGGCGAGACCTGGGCGGGGAAGGGGGCCGGGCTGCCGGAGCGGGACTGCTTCTTCACGGTGCTGCGGCAGGGGATGGCCTCCTGCGAGGGCGGCGTGGCCTTCGGGACGAACTCGGGGTCGGTCTTCCTCAGCCGGGACGAGGGCGAGACCTGGGAGGAAGTCGCGCGCCACCTGCCGACGGTCCTGTCGGTGGAGTTCATGGGGTAGGGGTCCAGGGCGGGCAAGGTGGGGACCGTAACGGGCGGGGTGCGGAAGTTGCGGTTTGCGGCATCCGGGCGGGGCAAGCGAGGCGGGGCACGGATCATCTATGACTATCTCGATGATACCATGCCGCTTTATGCTCTGCTGGCCTATGCCAAGAACGATCAGGGCGATCTGACGCCGGACGAGAAGCGAGCGGTTTCCGGGATGGCTGCTGCGATCAAGGCGACGAGGAAGGGCACAAGATGAGCGGGTTTGGTGATGATCTGATTCAGGCGATGGGCGAGGCTCTGGCGCATGCCAAGGGCGAGGGTCCGGCGGTGGTGCATGAGGCCATCGCGCCGCGTGAAGTGCGCGAGGCCGCACGGCTGACGCAGGCGCAGATGGCCCCGCTGATGGGGATGAGCCTGTCGGGTTACCGAAAATGGGAGCAGGGGCAGCGGCGGGTCAGTGGACCGGCGGCGGCACTGCTGCGGGTTATACTGAAGGAACCGGAGGCGGTGAAGCGGGCGCTGGGGTGAGGGGCGCACGTCTGATCGCCCGTCCTAAGCCTGCCCAGAATCCCCGCGAAACCGGGGAGCCATTGACTTCGGTTGGTTTGGCCCCCGCTTTCGCGAGGTTGGCAGAGGGATAGGTAATTGAAAAGAAGGATGCGCAATGAATGCGCACCCTACTCAGATGGTTGGGGATCGGGAGGGTCGGGCTAAAGCCCGACCCACAGGACGGCCCTGATCAGCCGTCGAAGTTCACGGTCTCCATGATCTTCACCGCAGCCGGACGCTGGGCGGCGATCTCGGCCAGGGTCTTGCTGTCCGCAGTGAACTCGCCCCACGAGGTGACAAGGGCCGAGCGTTCGACACCGGGTTTCACCGGGTATTCGTGGTTGGTCTCGGCATAGATCTTCTGGGCCGCGTCGCCCGAGAGCCATTCCATGAACTTCAGCGCGTTTTCCCGGTTCGGGGCGGATTTGGTCATCGCGATGCCCGAGATGTTCAGGTGGGTGCCGCCGGCCTCGAAGGTCGGGAAGATGATGTTCACGCTTTCGGCCGCCGGAACCTGCTCGGGGTCGGCCAGCATCTGACCCATGTAGTAGGTGTTGCCGATGGCGATGTCGCATTCGCCGGCGTAGATCGCCTTGACCTGATCGCGGTCACCGCCGTCGGGCTTGCGGCCAAGGTTGGCCTTCAGGCCCTCGGCCCAAGCGGTCGCAAAGGCTTCGTCGTGATGCGCGATGATCGCGCCAAGGAGGGCGACGTTGTAGTCATGCAGGCCCGAGCGCGAGCAGATGCGGCCGCGCCACTTCTCCGAGGCGAGGTCCTCGTAGGTGGTGACTTCGCCCGGTGCGACACGTTCCTTCGAGGCATAGACGATGCGGGCGCGGGCGGTCAGGCCGAACCACAGGTCGCTCGGGTCGCGCAATTCGGCGGGGATGTTGGCTTCCAGCACGTCGGACTGGACCGGCTGGATCACGCCGGCGTCCACGACCTGCATCAGGCGGGCGATGTCGATGGTCAGGACCAGGTCGGCGGGACCCCGGTCGCCTTCGGCCACAAGACGTTCGGCCATGCCCTTGTCAACGAAGGCCACGTTGACCTTGATGCCCGTTTCGGCGGTGAAGGCATCGGTCAGGGGCTGGATCAGTTCCGGCTGACGGTGGGAATAGACGTTGATTTCCTGGGCCAGCGCCGGGACCGAGCAGGCGAGGAGGGCGAGGGTCGAGAGACGGAACATGGTTGAGTCCTTTTGTCAGGTTTATGCTGTGCCATAAACCCGACTGTTTTGCTTTGGTCAAGAGGTTGACGGAATTAATCGGAAATATCGCGCGACAGTCTCGGTCAAGCCGGACGCGGGTTTGCCTTGACCTCGGCCTTGTCTTCGGCCTTGTCTTCGGCCTTGACCTCGGCCTTGTCCTCGGCCTTGGCCCGGTTCCACAGCGCGTCCATTTCGGCAAGGTCGCTGTCGGCCGGGGTGCTGCCGGTTTCGGCCAGCCAGTCCTCGATCCGGGCAAAGCGGCGGGTGAACTTCCGGTTGGCGGCGCGCAGGGCGGCTTCGGGGTCGACCTTCAGGTGCCGGGCAAGGTTGGCCATCACGAAGAGAAGATCGCCGATTTCCTCGGTCAAGGCGGCATGGGTCAGGGTGTCGCGGGCTTCGACCACCTCGCGCGCTTCCTCGACCAGCTTGTCCAGGACCTCGGTGGTGGAGGGCCAGTCGAAGCCGACCCTTGCCGCCCGGCCTTGCAGTTTCAAAGCGCGGGTCAGGGCGGGCAACGACGCCGCGATGCCGTCAAGCGTGCGGGCGGAACCGCGTTCGGCGGCCTTCTGCGCCTCCCAGTCGCGGGTCTGCTGTTCGGGCGTCTTGTCGCGGCTTTCCGGGCCGAAGACATGGGGATGGCGGGCGATCATCTTGGCCGAGATGGTTTCGACGACATCGGCGAAGCTGAAATGACCGGCCTCGTCGGCCATCCGGGCATGGTAGACGGTCTGGAAGAGCAGGTCGCCAAGTTCGCCCTTCAACTCGCCCCAGGCCTGCCGGTCGATGGCATCGGCCACCTCATGCGCTTCCTCAAGCGTGTAGGGGGCGATGGTGGCGAAGGACTGCTCGATGTCCCAGGGGCAGCCGGTCCGGGGGTCGCGCAGGGCGGCCATGATGGCGAGAAGCCGGTCGATGCCGGAAGGGGGCAGCACGGCGATTCTGTCACGGTCAGGCGGGGGAAGGGACATTGCGGCCACCGGTGTTTTGCGATTTGATCAAAGGGCAATTTCCGGAGACTCTCGCCATGCCCGTCCTGAACCGTATCGCATCCTATGCCGAGGAGATGAAGGGTTGGCGTCGGCATCTGCACATGCATCCCGAACTGGCCTTCGACTGCCATCAGACGGCGGCCTTCATTGCAGAGCGGCTGCGCGAGATGGGGGTGGACGAGATCCACGAGGGGATCGCCAGGACCGGGATCGTGGCGCTGATCAAGGGGCGCGCCTCGGGGCCGGTGATCGGGCTTCGCGCGGACATGGATGCGCTGCCGGTCGAGGAGCTGACGGGGGAACCCCATGCCAGCACGGTGCCGGGCAGGATGCATGCCTGCGGGCATGACGGGCATGTGACGATGCTGCTGGGCGCGGCGAAGTATCTGGCCGAGACGCGGAACTTCGCGGGGTCCGTGGCGCTGATCTTCCAGCCGGCCGAGGAGGATGGCGGCGGGGGCCAGGTCATGGTGCAGGAGGGCATCATGGACCGCTTCGGGATCGCGCAGGTCTACGGCATCCACAATGCGCCCAACGTGCCCTTCGGGCATTTCCGCACCACGCCCGGGCCGCACATGGCCTCGGTCGACACGGCTGTCGTGAAGATCACCGGCAGGGGCGGGCACGGGGCCACGCCGCATGAATGTGTCGATCCCGTGGTGGCGATCGTCGGGATGGTGCAGGCGGTGCAGACGATCATCCCGAGGAACGTCCATGCGCTGGACGAGGCGGTGCTTTCGGTCACGATGATCCACACCGGCACGGCGTCGAACATCATCCCCGAGGAGGGCTTCTTCGCGGCCACCATCCGCTGTTTCAAGCCCGATGTGCGGGCGCTTCTGAAGCAGCGGTTCCACGAGATCGTCGAGGGCCATGCCGCGGCCTACGGCGTCAGGGCCGAGATCAATTACGATTGGGGCTATCCGGCGACGATCAACCACGAGGAGGAGGCGGATTTCGCCGCCGAAGTGGCGCGCGAAGTCTCGGGCGCCGAAGCGGTGGATGCGCGTGCGCCCCGCGAGATGGGGTCGGAGGATTTCAGCTACATGCTGGAGGCGCGTCCGGGGGCCTATCTCTTTCTTGGCACGGGTCCCGGCGCGGGGCTGCACCATCCGGCCTATGATTTCAACGACGAGGCATCCCCGGTCGGCGCAAGCTTCTTTGCGCGCCTGGTCGAGCGGGCCCAGCCCCTGGCCTGACGGACGGCCATTTCGGCGCGTCCCGGGGCGGGCGGCGGACGCTCCGCGCGAGGCGCGAATCGGCCTTCGGGCTGACAGTCTGTGTTGCGTGGTCCTAATGGGGGCCGGATCAACCTTTGGACACCATATCTGGGTGACCCCCAACCTTTGGTCCGGCGCGGGGGCTGGTCGAGTTTTGATCAAACTGCTAGTCTGGCGTTGTTATCCATTTGTGTCATTCAACGACGGAGACCCCTCATGACCGCCCCCCTGGCCCTGGCACGGCCCAGCCCGAATTCGATCTGGGCGCTGGACCGGAGCCACGCTCTGCACCCCTGGACGAACTTTGGCCCCTTTGAACGCGACGGGTCCCTGGTGATCGCGCGGGGCGAGGGGTGTCATCTCTGGGACACCGAGGGGCGGCGCTATCTGGATGCGGTGGGCGGCATGTGGTGCACCAACATCGGGCTGGGCCGCCGCGAGATGGCGCAGGCGATTGCCGCGCAGGTCGAGCGGCTGGCGTTCTCGAACAGCTTTGTCGATGTGACGAACGAGCCTTCGGCGCTTTTGTCGGCGAAGCTTGCCGCGCTGGCTCCGGGCGATCTGAACCGGGTGCATCTGACCACGGGCGGCTCGACTGCGGTGGATACGGCAGTGCGGATGGTCTGGTACTGGCAGACCTGCATGGGGCGGCCGGAAAAGACCGACATCGTGGCCCGGGATCACTCCTATCACGGGTCCACCTACCTGTCGCAGTCGGTGGGCAAGCGCCCCGGCGACCGGGTCGAGGAATTCCGCTACCAGCAGGACGGCATCCACCATCTGACCGCGCCGAACCCCTATCGCCGCCCCGAGGGGATGAGCGAGGCGCAGTTCTGCGACTGGCTGGTGGCCGAATTCGAGGCGCTGATTGCCCGGGTGGGCGCGGACCGCATCGGCGGGTTCATTGCGGAACCGATCCAGGCCAGTGGCGGGGTGATCGTGCCTCCGCCCGGCTATCTGCGCCGGATGTGGCAGGTCTGCCAGCGCCACGACATCCTGTTCATCGCCGACGAGGTGGTGACGGCTTTCGGGCGGCTGGGCCACTGGTTCGCCTCCGAGGCCGAGTTCGGCGTGGTGCCGGACATGATCACCTGCGCCAAGGGGCTGACATCGGGCTACCTGCCACTGGGCGCCGTGATCTTCAGCGACCGGATCTGGCAAGGCATGGCCGCGAAAGGGGAGCGTTGGTTCACCTCTGGCTTCACCTATTCCGGGCATCCGGTGTCCTGTGCCGCGGCGCTGAAATCGATCGAGATCATCGAGACCGAGGGACTGCTGGAGAACGCGGCCAGGGTGGGCGATTACTTCACCGACCGGCTGAAGGGGCTGGAGACGCTGCCGCTGGTCGGCCAGGTCCGGGGTCGGCGGCTGATGGCCTGCGTGGAGAACGTGGCCGACAAGGCGACCAGGGAGCCGCTGCCGGACGGGGTGGGCGAGTCCAAGCGGATCAGCGATGCGGCCGAGGCGATGGGGCTGATGGTCCGGCCCATCGGCCATCTGAACGTGATGTCGCCGCCGCTGACCATCACCGAAGATCAGGTGGATTTCGTGGCCGAGACGCTGGAGAAGGCGATCCGTCAGGTCACGGATGAACTGGTGCGGGACGGCCATCGGATCGGTTGATTTGATCAAATACTTGACAAGCGGGTGGCGCGGGGGTTTCCTGCGCTTCCCGGATCCGCGCGTCTCCGCTGAACGACTGCGCTGCAAGACCCGAGACCATCATGGCACTTGAAGACGCGAAGACGCAGGTTGACACTGCGTTCACCCGGACGGCGCACCGGGGTTATGCCTTTGAAAACGCCTTCGGCGGCGCGACCAGCTTTCTGCGGCGGACCTGGACCAAGGACCTGACCGGGGTTGACCTTGCGATCACCGGGGTCCCCTTCGACCAGGCGGTCAGCCACCGCGCCGGCACCCGTTTTGGCCCGCGCGCGATCCGCGAGGCCTCTGCCCTGATGCCCTATGACCCGCCGCCGGGCTGGGGCACCGATCCGCTGGAAGACCTGTCCATCATCGACTACGGCGATCTGGCCTTCGACTATGCCAACGTGCCCGAATTCCCCGCGGCGCTGACCGGCCACATCCGCACCATCCTGCAGGCGGGCGCGGGGTCGGTGGTGCTGGGGGGCGACCATTTCATCACCTTCCCGATCCTGAAAGCCTATGCCGAGGCGTTCGGGCCGCTGTCGCTGATCCATTTCGACGCCCATTCCGACCTCTGGCCCGACGACAACCCGAACCGGATCGACCACGGGACGATGTTCTACAAGTCGGTCAAGGCGGGGCTGGTCGACCCCGGACGCTCGGTCCAGATCGGCATCCGGACGACGACCGAGGATTATCTGGGCGTGAACGTCATCACCGCGCGCGAGGCGCATGAATGGGGTGTGGCGCGGGTGGTCGATGAGGTGAAGGCCATCGTCGGCGACCGGCCGACCTACCTCACCTTCGACATCGACGCGCTGGACCCGGCCTTTGCGCCGGGCACCGGGACGCCGGTCTGGGGCGGGCTGGCCAGCTGGCAGGTGGCGGCGATGCTGCGCGATCTGGCCGGAATCAACCTGGTGGGGGGTGATATTGTCGAGGTCTCGCCCCCATATGATCCCACAGGGGCGACGGCGATTGCCGGGGCGCATGTGGCCTATGAGCTGATCTGCCTCTATCACTGGGCCCGGACAAGGAGATAGCAGGGTGCGGCGCATGGCGGTCTTTCTGTTGGGCGGGCTTCTGGCCGCGCTGGTGATCTTTGCGGCCTTTGTCCGGCTGGCGCCGTCCGACCCGGCGCTCTGGCATGTGGCACCCCTGGCGCAGGGCGCCGAAGGCAGCGTGGTTGCCGAAAAGGGTGCCGCCAGCCTGCGCCTTGCGGGCGACGGGGCGGCGCTCTTGGCGCGGCTTGACGACATCGCCCTTGCCACCCCGCGCACGACCCGGCTTGCCGGCAGCGTCGCCGAGGGGCGGATCACCTGGATCACGCGCAGCGCGGTCTGGGGCTTTCCCGACTACACCACTGCCGAAGCCGGGCCGGAGGGGCTTGTCGTGCAGGCCCGCCTGCGCTTTGGCCGCGACGACATGGGCGTGAACGCGGCACGGTTGCAGGACTGGCAGGCGTCGCTGACCGCAGTCCCGGGCTGACCCCACCGCTGCCCCCCCCGGCTGCCCCCCCCCGCTGACCCTCGGTCTTGCTCGGGCCACTGCCACGTGCGATGAGGCGGTGAGACCGCGTTTTTCCCTGAAAGAGTGTTTCGCATGCGTGATCCGAAGGCCGCCTGGCAATGCGTGCTGATCGCATGGGGTGATCGCTATCCCGTGTCCGAGATCAACCGGCTGGTCGGCTCGGTCCGCGCCCGGTCGCGGGGTCCCGAGCGGTTCGTGCTGCTGTCGGACCGCGAACGTCCGGGGCTGGACCCACAGGTCGAGCTGCGCATGATCCCTGCCTGGTTCCTGTCGCCTGACCTGCGCGGTCCGGGTTGTCAGGCCAAGCTGTGCCTTTTCGAGCCGGGTGTGGTTCCGGACGACCTGCCCGCCATCTACCTTGATCTCGACACCACGGTCTTCGGCGATCTGTCGCGAGTGCTTGACGTGATGCGGACGCCCGAGACTGTGGGGCTTTTGCAGGCTTCGATCCTGCCCTTTGGCGCTGTGTCCCGGGTGCTGAGCCGTCTGACTGGCGGCAGGAAAGCGGCAAGGGGGAATTCCTCGGTCGTGGTGTTCCATCCCGGCAAAGCAGGGTTCATCGCCACGCGCTTCCGCGAGATGGTTGCGGCTGGGACGGATCTCTACAAAGGGCCAATGCGCGCGGATGATCGCTTCATCTCCTGGGTGGCGGCGGATCGGGTACGGACGGTTTCGAACCGGCAAGTGGTCAAGTTTCCGACCGAGTACATGCAGCCCTGGCGCTGGCTGGTGCATCTGCGGGCGCGTCTGCCCTGGGTCCGGCGTCGGCGCGAGGGTCTGATCGCGGTCACCTTCCCCGGCGTCAAGCTGAAGGGCGAAGACCTGGCCGCCTTGCCCGACGGGGCCGTCGTCGTCGATCGCAAGGGGCGCCGGCTGTTCTGGACGGATCGCGCGCTGGGTTCGTTGCGGCGGAAGATCATCGACTTCTACACGGCCGTACCGGAACAGAAGTGAACCCTTGACCCTTGCCGGGTTCCGGGCCACACCCCGCGCATGGTTCCGTTGGACAGACTTGCCCAGATCACCGAACGCTTCGAGTATCTCGAGGCTCAGCTCAATGCCGGGGCCGCTCCGGCCGAAATCGCGCGGATCAGCCGGGAATATACCGAGCTGAAACCCGTGGTCGACGAGATCCGCGCCTATCGCCGCTCGCTCGACGATCTGGCCGAGGCCGAGGCGATGCTGGCCGACCCCGAGATGAAGGCGCTGGCCGAGGAGGAGCTGCCGCGCCTGAAGGCCCGCATCCCTCAGATGGAGCAGGCGCTGCGATTGGCCCTGCTGCCGAAGGATGCCGCCGACGCACGGCCCGCGATCATCGAGATCCGGCCGGGGACCGGCGGCGACGAGGCGGCGCTGTTTGCGGGCGATCTTGCGCGGATGTACCAGCGCTATGCCGAGCGGATGGGCTGGCGCTTCGAGATCATCAGCGAGCAGGCGGGAGAGCTTGGCGGGCTGAAGGAATTCTCGGCCCTGATCGAAGGTGAGGGCGTCTATGCCCGGATGAAGTACGAATCCGGCGTCCACCGGGTGCAGCGCGTGCCCGAGACCGAGGCTCAGGGCCGCATCCACACGTCGGCGGCCACCGTGGCGGTCCTGCCCGAGGCGGACGAGGTCGAGATTTCAATTCCCGCCAGTGATATAAGGATCGACACGATGCGGTCGTCGGGGGCGGGCGGACAGCACGTGAACACCACGGACTCGGCAGTGCGGATCACCCATATACCGTCCGGCATCGTGGTCACGTCGTCAGAGAAATCGCAGCACCGCAACAAGGAGATCGCGATGCAGGTGTTGCGGTCCAGGCTTTACGAGGCCGAGCGCGAGCGCATCCATTCGGCGCGGGCGGCGGACCGGAAATCCCAGGTCGGCAGTGGCGACAGGTCGGAACGCATCCGCACCTACAACTTTCCGCAAGGCCGGATGACCGACCACCGGATCAACCTGACGCTGTATGCCCTGCCGCAGATCATGGCGGGCGACCTGACCGAGGTGATCGACGCGCTGGTGTCGCATGACCAGGCCGCACGGCTGGCGGAGATCGAGGGATGAAGGCCCAGGACGCCCTGCGCCGCGCCGTCCCGCTTCTGCGCGAGGCGGGCATCGAGGATGGCGCTCGCGATGCCAGGGTGCTTCTGGCGCATGCGCTCGGGATTGCCCACGACCGGCTGACACTGAGACTGCAGGACGACATGACCGAGCCGCAGGCGGCGCTGTATGACGCGGCGTTGCAGGCCCGGATGGCGCGGCAGCCGGTGGCGCAGATCACCGGGCGGCGGCTGTTCTGGGGCCAGTCGTTCCGGGTGACACGCGACACGCTGGACCCGCGCCCCGAGACGGAAACCCTGGTGGCCGAGGCGCTGCGGGCGCCGTTCCTGAAGTTGCTCGATCTGGGGACGGGGACCGGCTGCATCCTGCTGTCCTGCCTCAAGGGCATGCCGCTGGCGCGGGGCCTTGGAACCGACATCTCGGACCCGGCGCTGCAGGTGGCGATGGGCAACACGCGCGACCTGGGGCTGGAGGCGCGGGCACGGTTCCGCAAGTCGGACTGGTTCGCCAGCGTGACCGGGACCTTCGATCTGATCGTGTCGAACCCGCCCTACATCGCCGCGTCCGAAATGCCGTTGCTGGCCCCCGAGGTTCGCGACTGGGAGCCGGACCTGGCCCTGACGCCGGGGGGCGACGGGCTTGCGTCCTACCGCGCCATCGCGCTGGGGGCGGGGGCGCGGCTGATGCCGGGCGGGCGCATCCTGGTCGAGATCGGGCCGACGCAAGGACCGGCGGTGGCGGCCATGTTCCGGGCGGCGGGGCTTGCAGAGATCCGCGTCCTGCCCGACATGGACGGCCGCGACCGCGTGGTGGCCGCCGTCAAACCCGGCGGAGATCGTTGCGGCGCCGCCTGATGCCCGCCGATTCAAGGGTATTTCAGCAATTATCCCTTGTCACATGGCAAAGCCTGTGTTTATTGACCGATGTCAGCCGCGGGTCCACACCTGCCGATGACGCACTGCCCAGGCCCTGCTGACCCAAATCTGCTGCCCATGAGGGGCGGCGGTCGCAGGCCAAAGCCATCAAAAGGACCAGATGCGCTCCTCCAAGAAACGCTCGCGTTCCAGCCAGAACCGCCCGCGCACCCTCGGCAACATCATCAACCGCGTCTTCGATTCCTCGGGTCCCGAGGGCAAGGTGCGTGGCACGCCGCAGCAGATCATCGAGAAATACCAGATGCTCGCCCGCGATGCCCAACTGTCCAACGACCGCGTGGCGGCCGAGAACTTCCTGCAGCACGCGGAACACTACACGCGGATGCTGGCCGAGGCGATGAAGGAAATGGCGGCCGAGCAGGAAGCGCGGCAGCAGCAGTACCAGCAAGGCGGCGGGCCGCAGGCCGGTGGCCAGCCTGGTCAGCAGGGTGGCCAGAATGCTGGTGGCCAGAATGGTGGCGGCCAGAACGGTGGTGGCCAGAACGGTGGTGGCCAGAACGGTGGTGGGCAGCCGCCGCGCGGCGACCGTCCCGAAGGCCAGCAGGACCGGCGTGACCGCGACCGCGGCGACCGGCCTGACCGGGACCGCCAGGATCGGGGCGAGCGCCAGGATCGCGGTGAGCGCCGGCAGGACTTCAACCGCGACTTCCGCGACGAGCGCAGCCTTCCGTCCGAAGAGCCTGCCCTGGCGACGGATGTGATCGACCTGCACGGCAGCGACGACAGCGGGTTGATCGAGACGCCCGAATCCTCGGGTCGGCGGGCCGAGCCGGAGGCTGTCACCGCAGCCCCCGAGGCCGCGCCGAAAGAGGAACGTGCCCGCCGGGCGCGCGGGCCGCGCAAGCCCAAGAGCGACCGGCCCGACGGCGAGCCGCCGAAGGAAGCGGCGGAATAGGATCAGGCCGCCTTCGGGCGGCCTTTTCGGTGTCCCGAACGAAAGAAGGTCTTCGGACTTGCGCCCGAAGACCCGCCGTGGCCGGAGGCGGCAAGACGGGGACCTGACCTGCCCCCCGGCCCCGGACCGGACGCGCGGGATGAGTGACCATCCCGCGGCCCGATTGCCGGATCAAATGGCCGGATCACATGGCCGGATCACATGGCCGGCAAGAGAACCGTGTCGATCACGTGGATCACGCCGTTCGACTGCTTGACGTCGGCGATCGTGACATTGGCGACGTTGCCCTGGCCGTCCTGGATCATCACCACGCCGTCCTTGTACATCGCGGTGAACTCGCAACCGCCCACGGTCTTGACCGGATGCGCGCCCTTGTCGTCATCGACCATCTTCATGATCGCATCCGACATCGCGTCCGCAGCGACGACGTGGCAGGTCAGGATCTTGGTCAGCTGATCCTTGTTCTCGGGCTTCAGCAGCGTTTCCACCGTGCCCGCGGGCAGCTTGGCGAAAGCGTCGTTCGTCGGCGCGAAGACGGTGAAGGGGCCTTCGCCCGACAGCGTCTCGACCAGGCCCGCGGCCTGAACCGCGGCGACAAGGGTGGTGTGGTCCTTCGAGTTGACCGCGTTCTCGATGATGTTCTTGTCCATGAACATCGGCGCGCCACCGACGTCGGGATTGCCGTGGCCATCGGCCAGCGCCATGCCACAGGTCAGGGCCAGGATCGCGGTTGCAAGTTTCAAGCTGTTCATCGGAGGCTTCCTTGAGGTTCGAGGGTCGGGGTCATTCCCGCCTCACACCTGAAGGAACGGATCGTTTCTGCCGGAAGTTTCGCCCGCCCGTCCGGCTCGCGGTTTCGTGATCAGGTGTCCTGGCCGATCACGACATCCAGGATCACCGGGCCGGTCGGCGCGCCGGTCGGCGAGCCGCCCTCGGGCTCGATCGAGACCGCCAGGACAAAGCCCGCGGGCGGGACCGGGTAGGCGACGACCAGGGGCTGGTCCTGCAACAGACCCAGCGAAACCGGGCTTGCGCCGGGGGCAATCACCCAAAGCTCGTGGACCTGGCCCGTGACAGCGGGGACGCCGGCCACGCGGGTCACTTGCAGGCTGCCGCCGAAATGCGTGACCCGGTAGGCCAGCCGGTTGTCGGCGGTGGCCAGCATCGCGACCGGATCGGGCCGCGGCGGCGCCAGTATCGTGATGCTGACCAGAGCCAGTGACGCCGCGACCAGACCGCCCGAGAGCCAGCCGAAGACCCCGAAGCGCCGGGCATGGGCCGGTCTGGGGAACAGCCGCGCCTCGATCTTCGGCAGCAGGTTCGGGGCAGGGGCCTCGGCAAAGCCGTCGTTCAGACCGCCCAGCCGCGCTTCCCAGTCGGTGACGCGGGCGGCAAAGGCCGGGTCGCGCTTGATCCGGGCCGCGACTTCGGCCCGCTCGGCTGCGTCAAGGACACCCAGCACATATTCGGCCGCCAGAGCGTCCTCGGCCTCCTGCGGGGTAAGGGGAGCGTCGGTCATTGCTCGAGACACTCCTTCAGTTTCAGAAGGCTGCGCCGAAGCCAGGTCCGCATGGTGTTCAACGGCACCGCATGGCGCGCGGCAAGATCCAGATAGGACAGGCCGTTGAGATAGGCCCCCCGCACCGCATCGGCCTTGTCGGGGTCCAGCGTGGCAAAGCAATCGGCCATCCGCCGCGCCTCGCCCTGGGCCACCAGCCGGGTCTCGGCGCGCGGCGCGCTGTCCTGCACCGTGTCCAGCCCGTCGTCCGAGGTCGCCTCGGGCCGGGCGCGCAGCCGGTCGATCGCCAGGTTCCGCGCTATGGCGATCAGCCAGGTCATGCCCCGGCCCTTGGCCGGATCATAGCGACCGGCCCGCAACCAGACCCTTGTGTAGACGTCCTGCAAGGCATCCTCCGCCTCTGCGCGTTCCTGGAACATACGCAAGAGAACACCCATGAGTTTCGCAGAGGTCACGCGATAGAGCTGGCGGAAGGCCTCCCGGTCCGCGGCAGCGCATTTCGTGATCAAATCGGCGACGGGATCGTCCATGTCGGCGACGTTACGGGTTTTCGCCCAAGGTGCAAGGGGTTGCCGGATTGACCTAGCCGCGCCGCCGCCGCCGTCCGCCCGCGTCCCCGCCGGTCTTGGTGTTGAAGTTGACGTCGGGAAGCGTGACCACGGACAGAAGGTTCGGGAAAGCCTCGACCGCGTTCGGGATGGCCGAGGCGTTGACGAAATGCTCCTGGAAGCGCGGCTCGATGGCGGTCTCGATCTTGTGGATGTCGCGCACTGTCGCCTCGATCTCGGCCCGCGCGGCGCGGTTCAGCAGGGCGATCCGCGCGCCGGTTCCGGCCGCGTTCCCGGCAGAGGTGACCTTTGCCAGCGGCACGTCGGGGATCATGCCCAGGATCATCGCGTGTTTCGGGCTGATGTGCGCGCCGAAAGCCCCGGCCAGGACGATGCGGTCCACGGTGTCGACACCGAACTTGTCCATCAGCAGGCGCGCGCCCGAGTAAAGCGCGGCCTTCGCCATCTGGATTTCCCGGATGTCGCGGTTGGTGACGGTGAGCTTCGGCCCGCCGTCGGCGCTGCCGTCGTGGACCAGGTAGGAATAGGTCCGCCCGTCCAGGAACAGCCGGTCGGACCCGGTCTGCTCGGGGCTGCCGATCAGGCCCTGGGCATCGACGATGCCCGCCAGCCGCATCTCGGCCACCATCTCGATGATCCCCGACCCGCAGATGCCCGTGACACCCGTCGTCGCGGTGGCCGCCGCGAAGTCCGGATCGTCCGACCAGAGGTCGGAGCCGATGACCTTGAAGCGCGGGTCCTTGGTGACGGGGTCGATCTCGACCCGCTCGATGGCGCCAGGGGCCGCGCGCTGACCGCTGGAGATCTGCGCGCCCTCGAAGGCCGGGCCGGTGGGGGATGAACAGGCCAGGACCTTGGTGGTGTTGCCCAAGAGGATCTCGGCATTGGTGCCGACGTCGACGACCAGCATCAGGTCTTCCGACTTGTCGGGGTTTTCCGACAGCGCCACGGCGGCGGCGTCGGCGCCCACATGCCCCGCGATGCAGGGCAGAAGATAGACCCGCGCGGCGGGGTGCAGTTGCAGATCCAGGTCGCGTGCCGTCAGGCGCAGGGCATTGGAGGTCGCCAGCGCGAAGGGGGCCTGGCCCAGCTCGTAGGGGTCGATCCCCAGGAACAGGTGGTGCATCACCGGGTTGCAGACAAAGACCGAATCCATGATGAGCGCGCGGTCGACCTTGGCCTCTTCGCAAAGCTGGCCGAAGAGCGTGTTCATCGCCTGCCGCACCGCCGCCGTCATCTCGGCCGCACCGGAGGGGTTCATCATCGAATAGCTGACCCGGCTCATCAGGTCCTCGCCGAAGCGGATCTGCGGGTTCATCAGGCCCGAAGAGGCGACAACCTCTCCCGTGCGCAGATCGCACAGATGCCCGGCGATGGTTGTGGAGCCGAGGTCCACCGCCACCCCGTAGATCGAGCCTTCATAAAGCCCCGGCCAGACCTGCATGATCCGCGGCGTGTCGCTGTCCGCCACCTGATGCAGCGCCACCGTGACCTTCCAGTCGCCCTTGCGCAGCGTCGGTTGCAGCGTTGTCAGGATCGGCAGGTCGATGGTGACGCTTCTGAACCCCCACTGATCCCGCAGCGCGTCCGACAGCCGCTCCAGATCGCCCGAGGGGTCGTGCATGTCGGGCTCGGCCACTTCGACGAAATGCAGGTGCACGCTGGGGTCCATGCGGATTTCCCGCGCCTCGACCCGCTTTCGCACCACCTGCTTGTGCACCTGGCTTTCGGGCGGCACGTCGATCACGACGTCGCCCTGCACCTTGGCCTGACACCCCAGCCGCCGCCCGTCGACCAGCCCCCGGATGCGCTTGTAGCGGTCCTCGACCGCGTTCCAGTCCGACAGCGCGTCCGCCGAGACGGTCACGCCATGCTTCGGAAACTCGCCGTAACCCGGGGTGATCTGGCACTTGGAACAGATGCCGCGCCCGCCGCAGACGCTGTCCAGGTCCACCCCCAGCTGTCGGGCGGCCGCAAGGACGGGCGTGCCCAACGCAAAGCGCCCGCGCTTGCCCGAGGGAGTGAAGATTACAAGTGCATCGTCCGTCATGCTTTTTCCGGCCTGGGCGTAGTGCGCCAACCGGTTGTAAACCGAGCGTGGCCGGTTGCAAGGACAGGAAGCGGCAGATGCCGCGCCTATTCCGGCACCGAGCCACGCCCAGAGCCTGATCCGTTCGACCATTTCTGCGGCGCATGCCGTTCTGCCTGAAAACCGGTCGCACCCGCCTGCACGGACCTAGCCCTGCTCAAGCCAGGCCAGGATCGCCGCCCGGTCCCCGTCCAGTCTTGACGCCGGGGGCAGGGCGGCGGTCTCGGGCAAGGTGGAGATCTTGATCGGATTGCCGGTGGCCGTGAAGGCCGGCCCCCCCGGATGCGGCGTCACCGGCAGCACCATGTTCCGCGCCCGGATCTGGGGGTCGGCCAGCACTTCGACCATGTCCTGCACCCGCGCTGTCGGCAGGCCTGCGGCGTCCAGCACCGCAAGCCAGTGCGCGACGGGCTGGCCCAGGGTCACGGTCTCGATCAGCCGCTTCACGAGGGCGTGGTTCTCGCAGCGCGCGGCGTTCGTCGCAAAGCGCGGGTCGGCGGCGATGGTCAGGCCCAGGACAGCGCAGAGCTTGCCGAACATCGCGTCATTGCCCGCCGCGATCACCACAAAGCCGTCGGCGGCGCGAAAGGTTGCGAAAGGGGTGATCGTGGGATGTCGCGCGCCGGTCGGCCCCGGCGCGACCCCGGTGGCCGAGGTGATGGCGACCGCGTGTTCCTGGATCGCCAGTTGCGAATCCAGCATCGCCACGTCGACCAGGGCGCCCTCGCCAGTCCTCTCGCGCTGAAAAAGCGCCGCAAGGATGCCTTGCGCCAGATACATCCCGGCGACGATGTCACCGATGCTGGCTCCGACCCGGACCGGAGGACCACCGGTTTCCCCGGTGATCGACATCACCCCGCCGCGGGCCTGCACCACCATGTCATAGGCCGGCTTCAGCGCGTCCGGCCCGGTCTGGCCAAAGCCCGAGACCGCAGCATAGATCAGCCGCGGATGGCGGGCGTGCAGCACCTCCCAGCCATAGCCCAGCCGACCCATCACGCCGGGACGGTAGTTCTCGACCAGGACGTCGGCCCGCGCCACCAGCCGGTCGAAGATCCCGCGGTCAGCCTCGGCCTTCAGGTCCAGCGCGATCGACTGCTTGCCCGCGTTCAGCGTGGCGAAATAGGCGCTTTCGCCCTGCACGAAGGGCGGGAAGGCGCGGGTGTCGTCGCCCGTCCCCGGCCGCTCGACCTTGATCACCCGCGCGCCCAGGTCCTGCAGGATTTGCGTGCAGAAGGGCCCCGCCAGCACATGCGTCAGGTCCAGGATCAGGATACCGTCAAGGGGTGCCATGTGTCTCTCCAATTGCCCCGGATCTGTCGCAGTCTGCCATGCCGGGCACGACCAGACGTTGACGTCGGTCAAATCCCCCTCTACCTCGCCCGCATGGCACGCGCACCCCTTCTTCAGCTTTCCGGCATCTCGCTGACCTTCGGCGGCAATCCGGTGTTCGACGACCTTTCCCTGACCGTCCAGCCCGGCGACCGCATCGCGCTGGTCGGCCGCAACGGGTCGGGCAAGTCGACGCTGATGAAGGTGATGGCGGGGCTGGTCGAACCGGATCGTGGCAACCGCACCGTGGCACCGGGCGTGACCGTCGGCTACATGGAGCAGGAACCGGACCTGTCGCGCTTTGCCACCCTAGGCGATTTCGCGGCCTCGAACCTGCCCGAAGGAATGGACTACCGCCTTGCCGTGGTGGCCGAAGGGCTGAAGTTCAATCCCGAAACCCCGGTCGCCACGGCCTCCGGTGGGGAACGGCGCCGCGCCGCGCTGGCCAAGCTGCTGGCCGAGGCGCCAGAGCTGATGCTTCTGGACGAGCCGACCAACCATCTCGACATCCACGCGATCGAGTGGCTGGAGGCCGAGCTGTCCACCACCCGCACTGCCTTTGTCCTGATTTCCCACGACCGCGCCTTCCTGCGCGCCTTGTCGAAGGCGACGCTCTGGATCGACCGGGGCGAGGTGCGCCGCCGCGAGTCGGGGTTCGAAGGCTTCGAGGACTGGCGCGAGACGGTCTGGGCCGAGGAAGACGAGGCCCGCCACAAGCTGGACCGCAAGATCAAGCACGAGGCGAAATGGGCCGTCGAAGGCATCAGCGCGCGGCGCAAGCGCAACATGGGCCGGGTCCGCGCGCTGCAGGCGCTGCGGGCCGACCGGGCGGCGCAGATCCGGCGGCAGGGGACGGCGGCCTTCGCGCTGGACTCTGGCCCGACCTCGGGCAGACGGGTGATCGAGGCCGAGGGGCTGACCAAGACCTACGGCGACAAGCTGATCGTCAAGGACTTTTCGATCCGCGTCCTGCGGGGCGACCGGGTCGCTTTCGTCGGACCGAACGGCGTTGGAAAGACTACGCTTCTCAAGATGTTGACGGGCGAAGTTCAACCTGATTCCGGCAAGGTGTCGCTGGGCACGAACCTGGAGATCGCCGTGTTCGACCAGACCCGCACCCGGCTGGACCTGGAGGCGAGCCTTTGGGACAACCTGACGGTCGATCCCTTGATGCGCGTCTCGGGCTCGTCGGACCAGGTGATGGTCCGCGGCACGCCAAAGCACGTGGTGGCCTATCTCAAGGATTTCCTCTTTGCCGAAGCCCAGGCCCGCGCCCCGGTCCGCAGCCTGTCGGGCGGCGAACGGGCGCGGCTCTTGCTGGCCAAGCTGATGGCGCAGCCCTCGAACCTTCTGATCCTGGACGAGCCGACCAATGATCTGGACGTCGAGACCCTGGACCTCTTGCAGGACATCCTCAGCGACTACGACGGGACGGTGCTTCTGGTCAGCCACGACCGCGATTTCATCGACCGAATCGCGACCGCCACCGTCGCGATGGAGGGTGATGGCACGGCGACGGTCTACCCCGGCGGCTGGTCGGACTACGCAAGCCAAAGGCCGCAACGCACGGAAGAGACGGTGAAATCCGGCGGGCGGACGTCTGTCGCCGCCGCGCCGAAGCCAGCCGAGGCCCCGCGTGGCAGCACCCTGTCCTTCACCGAACGCAAGCGGTTGGACGATCTGCCGGGCGTGATCTCGCGGCTTGAGGCGGAAATCGCCAGGCTTCACGACCTGCTGGCCGACCCCGAGCTTTTCACCCGCGAGCCGGTGAAATTCCGCAAGGCGACCGAGGCCCTGACCGAGCGCCAGACAGCGCTGGAGACGGCGGAAACCGAATGGCTGGATCTGGCTGACCGCGTCTGATCCTGGGTCTGATCCTGGGTCTGCCTCTGGGTCTGACGCTGGGAAACCGGCGCGCGGTGGCCGAAATCCCGCCGGTTCCTCGGCTGTTTTCCGCCGGGTGCAAACACAGCCCTTCAAGCTGCCGTGAGCAGGCATTGTGCTCTTGCAGCAACATCCCCATTCCATGTTCCGAGCCGACCGGAACCGTTCCGCACGATCCGGGGTTGAGGTCGGCCAGAACAAGGAGACAGAAAAATGAAAACTATCGCAGCATTCTTTGCTACCATTGCCCTGACCGCGCCGGCATTCGCAGGCGGCCCGGTCGCCGTCGCTGACGAACCGATGATCGCTCCGGTGGCTCAGGCCTCTGTCGCGCCGGGTCTGGACTGGACCGGCGGCTATGTCGGTGCGCAGCTGGGTTACGGCGATGTCGATTCCAGCACCGGTGCTCTGGAGGGCAGCGGCTGGCTTGGCGGCGTTCATGCCGGTTACCGCTGGGATCTGGGCAACTGGGTCGCCGGGACGGAACTGACCTGGGACACCACTGACATCGACCTCGGCACCACCGGCTCGCTGGACGACGTGATGGCCCTCAAGCTGACCGCCGGCCGCGAAATCGGCAACAGCCTGGTCTACGGTGCTCTGGGTGTGGCCCAGGCCAACGCGACCGTCGGCACTGCCGACGCAAGCGACAACGGCATCGTCTTTGGTGTGGGCTTCGACTACGCCGTGAACGACCGCTGGACCGTGGGTGGTGAAGTGCTTGAGCACCAGTTCAACAACTTCGACGGCCTGGGCGTCGATCTTGACGCCACCACCGTCAAAGCCAAGGTCGCGCTTCGCTTCTAAGCCCTTGTCGGCACGGCAATCAGCCGTGCCGCCAGCTCTTTTCAGGGCGAGGATCGCAGGACTGCGATTCTCGCCCTGATTGCGTCACTGGGCTTGGACCCCGGACGCGCCGGGGGACTTGAGCAACATCACGGAAGCCCCCGAAACCACTACCATTTCCCGCTTGCCCCGCCCCCCGAGGAACGCCCGCCGCCAAAGCTGCTGCCCCCGGAGGAACCGCTGTCGCTGCTGCCCCGGCTGGAAAGGTCCCGGCTTTGGCGACCCTCGCGGCTGGACCAGGACACCGGGTAGGACTTGTGGTCGTTGAACCCGCAGGTCGAACAGGTCAGGTGCTGCATGCCCACCCCGGTTTCGCTGCGGCTTGGCGGCTGGATGACCTCGGTTGAGCGCTCAAGCGTCAGGGCGCCGCAGTTCGGACAGGTCCGCCGCTTGCGCCGGTTGCGCCAGATCGCAAAGCCGCCAAGGGCGGCGACGGCGCCTGCTGCCAGCACTGCGGTCAGGGACTCCGCGCCGGAGTCCGGCGTCTCGAACCCGTCGGTCAGCGAGACCGGGGTGCCGGCCAGAAACGGCTCGATCAGCCGCTGGCGTGCCGAGATGACGCCCGCTTCGATGGCTTCGGCATGGTTGCCCCCGCGCAAGGGGGGCAGGACCGCCGTCGACAGCACCCGCGCCGCGCGGCCGTCATAGACCGGGTCGTAGCCCGCGCCGAGGGCGATCCGCGCCTCGCGCGCTTCGGTGTCCAGAAGCAGCATGAGGCCGTCGTTCCGTCCGGCCGCACCCACGCCCCAGGCGTTGAACAGCGTCTTGGCGTAGTCTTCCATCCGCAGGCCCGCGCCGCCCTGCGCCGCGATGCCGGGAAGCGTCACCACGACCATCTGCACCCCGGTCGTCTCACGCAGGTCGACCAGAAGGCGCGAGATGCGCCCCTCGGCCGTTGCGTCAAGCACCTCGGCAAAGTCTGAAACGGTGTCGCTTTGCGGCTGGGGCAGGTCCTGCGCCAGAACGGGAAAGGCAATTATCAGGGCAATCGCAAGGGGACGGAGGAACATCATGCAAGCATTTCTTGAACTGTCTTTGCGATGAGCATGACATCTTCTTCGCGGCAGTCAAATGATCCGACCTGCACCCGGATCGCAAAGCGCCCGTCAACCCGGGTCTGGGTCAGATAGATCCGGCCATCGTCGTTGATCCGCTGCAAAAGCGCCTCGGTCGCCGCGTCCGTCGCAAGGGCAAAGCTGAACAGCGACAGTCGCGGCTCGGTCACGATCTGGACTCCGGGCAGCGCCGCCAGCTGGTCGCGTGCCAGCCGCGCCCAGGCAACATGGTTGCGAATCCGGTCCCGCAGCCCCTCCAGCCCATAGGCCCGCAGCACGAACCACAGCTTCAGCGCCCGGAAGCGGCGGCCAAGCGGCACGGTCCATTCGTTGAAGTTGACGATCTCTTCGCGCCCCGCCGTTTCCAGAAACACCGGCCTGAGACCCAGCGTCCGGACTTGAGCACCCGGGTCCTTCAGGAACTGAACCGAGCAGTCGAACTGCGCCCCCAGCCACTTGTGCGGATTGAAAACGATCGAGTCCGCCCCTTCGACCCCTGCCCACAACTCCCGGAACTCGGGGCAGATCATCGCCGAGCCCGCCCAGGCCGCATCGACGTGAACCGGCACGCCTGCCGCTTGCGCCACTGCGATGCACTCGCCGATCCGGTCGAAGGCCCCGACGCTGGTGCCGCCCGCACACAGGATCACGCCCGCCGGGACCAGACCCGCCGCCCGGTCTTCACGGATCGCCGCCCGCAGCGCCGCGCCCGTCATTCCCCGGCTGGCGTCGGTGTCCACCTTTACCAGATTCCGTTGTCCGATCCCGGCCACCCGGATCGCCTTGTCGACCGAACTGTGGTTCTCCGCGTTGGCGTAGAACCGCAGCACCGGGGCCCCTTGCAGCCCTTCGTGCAATCCCTGCCAATCAAGTGCCTTCTCGCGCATCGTCAGCACCGCCGACAGCGTCGCGTTGGTTGCGGTATCGTGGATCGTGCCCACAAAGCCCGCAGGCAGCCCCACCGCCTGGCGCAGCCAGTCGACCATCACCTGCTCGATTTCCGTCGCTGCGGGTGACGTCTGCCACAAAAGGGTATTGCAGGCCATCGCGTTGACCAGCTGTTCGGCCAGCATCGACGCCGGAGCCGCGTTGGCCGGGAAATAGGCGAAGAAGCGCGGGTGCTGCCAATGGGTCATGCCACCCGGCACGATGCGTTCGAAGTCGTCCCAGATCACCTCCATCGGTTCTGCCGCTTCGGGCGGGGCAGGGTCCAGCTGCCGCGCCACGGCGCCGGGCACCAGGGGCGCGCGCACTGGCCGGTCGCGCAGACCCGCGTGGTAATCCGCCGCCCAGTCCGCCGCCCGCTTCGACCAGTGCCGCAAGCCTTCGTGGTCCATCTTCAGCCCCCCAGTTGCTGCGCCCTGAAAGCATGTCGTCCGAAATTCGGCAAGCTTCCACCCTCATGCCGACACGCAAGCTCCTTTTTCCGGCCATCACCCCTGGTTAAGACCAGGCCCTGAAACTTCCACGCCAAGGCTTCTTGAGGTCCCATGTCCCTGTCCCGCCGCGCCGCCCTTCTGGGCATGACCACCTTGCTGCTTTCGGCCTGCGTCGGGCCGGGCAACAGCTTTCGCACCGAATACACCCCGGTCCAGCCGGTGCTGGCCGCAAACTGGCGCCTGGCCGAGGTGCAGGTCACTGTCCCCCGGTCGCTGACTGTGTCCGAGGCCAAGACCTACCTTCCCGCCGCCGACATCGTCTGGCGCGAAGACCCGATGGGCGACCGCCACGACCAGGTCGGCAAGATCATCCAGGACGCCGTCCTGCGCGGCGCACAGGGTCTGTCCGGCGCGCGGCCCGTCATCATTGCAGTGACCGTGACCCGGTTCCACGCCCTGACGTTCGAGGCCGAGCAGCGGTTCGAAAACGCCGGTGTCCACACCATCAATTTCACCGCCCAGGTCGTCGATGCCCGCACGGGTGAGGTTCTGGTGCCGCCAACTCCGATCCGGGCCGAACTGCCGGCCCCCTCGGGCAAGACGATGCGGGAAGCGCGGCGCAAGGGGCAAAGCCAGAAGTCGATGATCACCGCCCATGTCGCCAGGACCGTGGCGGGCTGGCTGGGCCTTGGCCCCGACGTGCGCGGCAGCTTCAGCCGGCCGGGCACCTGAGGCGGGCGGCACTACCCCAGCGCGGCCTGCACCTTCTTCGGCAGGCCCGCCCGGATCAGTGCATAAGAGGTCGCGATCCGTTCGCGCAGCTCGGCATCCGGCACCTGCCCGAACGGGATGCGGGCCCAGGACGCATGCAGGTAGGGTGCGCGGATGGCGCGTCCGGTCTCGATCAGAAGCCGGGCGGTTTCGACATGGTCGGTCTTGACGGACACCCCGTCGCCGATCTGGCCGATGATGGCAAACATCTTGCCCCCGACCTTCCAGCAGTCGTGGTCCGGGCCGAAGGGCTGGCTGACCTCGGCCCCCGGAAAGCTGGCGCAAAGGGCGTTGATGAAGGCGCGGTCCTGCATGAAGGAATTTCCTTGGCGGCGCGGGGGTGGGTGATGTATGCCTCGCACCCATGACGACATTGCGCAACATCCGCATCTGCTGCATTACCCGCTGACTTCGGTCGCGCGGGCGCTTCGTCATTCCCCTTCGGATTGAAAGAGCCACCCCGCGCGGGACTGCCGCGCTTGTGGACGGCCGCTTGAGGGACTGACATGGTGACGATCCGCCTGACCAATTCGAAGACGCGCCAGAAGGAAGAGTTCGCTCCGATCCGGGCCGACGACGTGCGGATGTATGTCTGCGGCCCCACGGTCTATGACCGCGCGCATCTGGGCAACGCCCGGCCGGTGGTGGTGTTCGATACGCTCTACCGCCTCTTGCGCCAGGTCTACGGCGCCGATCACGTCACCTATGTCCGCAACTTCACCGACGTCGACGACAAGATCAACGCCGAGGCGCTGCGCCGGCAGAAGGCGGGGTCTCCGGGGACGCTTGAGGAACTGATCCACCAGCGGACCGAGGAAACCATCGCCTGGTATCACGCCGACATGGACGCCCTTGGGGCCTTGCGCCCGACCCACGAGCCGCGCGCGACGGACTACATCGGCCAGATGATCGCGATGATCCAGGGGCTGATCGACAAGGGCCATGCCTATGCCGTGGAGGGGCACGTGCTGTTCCGCGTCCGGTCCTACAAGGATTATGGCAAGCTTTCAGGCCGGTCCGTGGACGACATGATCGCAGGCGCCCGAGTCGAGGTGGCACCCTTCAAGGAAGACCCGATGGACTTCGTGCTGTGGAAGCCGTCCTCGGGCGAAGAACCGGGCTGGACCTCGCCCTGGGGCAAGGGGCGTCCGGGCTGGCACATCGAATGCAGCGCGATGGCGCATGAGCTTTTGGGCGACAGCTTCGACATCCACGGCGGCGGGCTGGACCTGCAGTTTCCGCACCACGAAAACGAGATCGCCCAATCCGCCTGCGCCCACCCCCACGGCGGTTTCGCCCGCTACTGGCTGCACAACGAGATGCTGCAGGTCGAGGGCAAGAAGATGTCCAAGTCCCTGGGCAATTTCTTCACGGTGCGGGATCTGCTGGATCAGGGAATACCGGGCGAGGTGATCCGGTTCGTGTTCCTGATGACGCATTACCGCAGCCCGATGGACTGGACTGAAGCCAAGCGGAAAGAGGCAGATAGAACGCTGGCAAACTGGCACCGGCTGACCTGGCAACTTGATCCGACACCATCGGTTGCGTTCGTGGCTGATGGCACGCTTGTCGAGGCATTGGCGGACGATCTCAACACACACATGGCACTTGTCCGCCTGCGCTCGCTGCAGGATCGACCACAGGCCCTTCTCGATAACGCTCGCTGGCTTGGTCTCTTGCCGGATGCAGAGCGTGAGAAGTTTCGCAGAGATTGGCTGAATGTGAGTTCGGGCAGCGGCCCTTCTCCCGAGTTTGCGGAGTTTGCACAGCGGCTTGACCAGCTGCGAAAGCAGGCCACGGCCTCGAAGGACTTCTCCGCCGTCGATGCCCTGAAAGCCGCCCTGATCGCCGCCGGAGTCGAGGTCCGCATGTCCAAGGCAGGCGTCGAACTTGTTCCGGGCCCCGACTTCGACCCCGCCAGGCTGGAGGCGCTCCAGTGACCCGCAGAACACCCGCCCCGGACTTGATCCGGGGCCTCTCGATGACCCGCGAGGCCCCGGATCAAGTCCGGGGCGGGGTCGCGGTGCAGGTTAATGCCACACTAGCAATATTCTGCAACCCCTTGCCAAACCTGCACTATCCCGTTCTGTCCACCCTGGACACGCCATGACCCGCGCGCGCCTTTTCCTCTTTGACACCACCCTGCGCGACGGCCAGCAGACGCAGGGTGTGCAGTTCTCGACCGCCGAAAAGCTGCAGATCGCAGCGGCCCTCGATGCCCTCGGGATCGACTACATCGAAGGCGGCTGGCCCGGCGCGAACCCGACCGACTCCGACTTCTTCGCCGCCCCTCCGGCCACGAAAGCCACCCTCACCGCCTTTGGCATGACCCGCCGCGTCGGTCGGTCGGCCGAGAATGACGACGTCCTCGCCGCCGTCCTGAACGCGAACACCCCCGCCGTCTGCCTGGTCGGCAAGACCCATGACTTTCACGTCACCACCGCCCTTGGCGTGACGCTGGACGAAAACCGCGAGGCCATCGCCGCCTCGATCCGCCACCTTGTCGCCAGGGGCCGCGAAGCGCTGTTCGATGCCGAGCATTTCTTCGACGGCTACCGCGCCAACCCCGGCTACGCCCTGTCCTGCCTGCATGCCGCCCTTGCGGCGGGGGCCCGTTGGATCGTCCTGTGCGACACCAACGGCGGCACGCTGCCCTCTGACGTCGGCCGCATCACCGCCGAGGTCATCGCGTCGGGCATCCCCGGCGACCGGCTTGGCATCCATTGCCATGACGATACCGGCAACGCGGTCGCCAACTCGCTGGCGGCGGTCGAGGCCGGGGCGCGGCAGATCCAGGGCACGCTGAACGGGCTGGGCGAACGCTGCGGCAACGCGAACCTGACGACGCTGATCCCGACGCTGCTGCTGAAGGAGCCCTACGCCAGTCGGCTGCAGACCGGCGTGACCCACCAGGCGCTGGCGGGGTTGCTCAAGACCTCGCGGATGCTGGATGACATCCTGAACCGGGTCCCCCTGCGTTCTGCGCCTTACGTCGGGGCCAGCGCCTTCGCCCACAAGTCGGGCCTGCATGCCAGTGCCATCCTGAAGAACCCCACGACCTACGAACACATCGACCCCGCCCTGGTCGGCAACGAGCGGGTGATCCCGATGTCGAACCAGGCGGGCCAGTCGAACCTGCGGGCGCGGCTGGCGGCGGCGGGGATCGCCATCGACCCCAAGGACCCGCGCCTGGGCCGGATCATCGAGGTGGTGAAGGACCGCGAGGACCAGGGCTATGCCTATGACGGCGCGCAGGCCAGCTTCGAGCTGGTCGCCCGCCGCGAGCTTGGGCTTTGCCCCGAGTTCTTCGAGGTCAAGCGCTACCGGGTCACGGTGGAACGGCGGAAGAACAAGTACGACCGGATGATCTCGCTTTCGGAAGCCGTGGTGGTGGTCAAGATCGGCGACCAGAAGATGATGTCGGTCAGTGACAGCATGGATGAGGCCGGGTCGGACCGCGGGCCGGTGAACGCGCTGGCAAAGGCTCTGGGCAAGGACCTGGGGCCGTACCAGGCCTGCATCGACGACATGAAGCTTGTCGATTTCAAGGTCCGCATCACCAATGGCGGGACCGAGGCCGTGACCCGCGTCATCATCGACAGCGAGGACGGGCAGGGCCGCCGCTGGTCGACCGTCGGGGTCAGCGCGAACATCGTGGATGCCAGTTTCGAGGCGCTGCTGGATGCGATCCAGTGGAAGCTGATCCGCGATTTCGGGGTGCCCCCGAAATCCCCGAAATGAGCGTCGCCGCCTGTGCCGAGCTGGTAAGCCGCGGCGACCCCGACCGGTTCCGCGCGGTGCTGGCCGCGCCGGCAGGCGCGCGGGCGCAGTTGCTGCCGCTTTATGCCTTCAACCTCGAGGTCGCCCGCGCCCCCTGGGTCACCCAGGAACCGCTGATCGCCGAGATGCGGCTGCAATGGTGGCGCGATGTGGTGGAGAACGCCGCCTCGGGTGCCGCGCGGGCGCATGAGGTGGCAGGGCCGCTGCATGACCTGATCCGCGACTTCGGGCTGCCTGTCGCGGTGCTGGACCGGCTGATCGCCGCGCGGCGCTGGGACATCCACCGCGAATCGCATGACGGGGCCGAGGGGCTTTCCGCCTATCTGGAGGATACCGGCGCGGGGCTGATGTGGCTGGCGGCGCGGGCGCTTGGCGCGCCAGAAGCGGCGGAAGCGGCGGTCCGGGCCTATGGCTGGGCCACGGCAGCGGCGATGTATGTCCGCGCGGTGCCAGAGCTTGAGGCGCGGGGGCGACAGCCCTTGCCAGAGCGGGTTGGCGCCCGGGACCTTGCCCGGAAGGGGCTGGAAAAGCTGGCCGAGGCGCGCCGGGCGCGGAAGGTGGTGCCGAAGGGGGTGGCCCCGGCGCTGCTTGCGGGCTGGCAGGCGGAAGGTCTTTTGCGTCAAGCGGTTGGCGGGCGATCTTCACCTGCTCTGCCCGAGGCGCAGAAGCGCTGGGGACTGCTGTGGCAGGCGCTCAGCGGGCGCTGGTAGACCGCGCTCCTCGTTCGCCTTCGTCTCCTCGTCGCGCCGGGCGGGCCAGCGATGAGCGCATGACATGCTACGAAGAGCGGTCGGTCAGGCCCGCCGGGTTTCCTGCGGCCGCAGCCAGAGCCAGATCAACGCGCCGCCGGCCAGGATCAGGAACGGCAGCATCGCCAGGTTGACCATCTGCCAGCCCGCCTGCACCGAGCCGCCCGAGCAGTTCATCAGCCCGCCCGACGAGACGCTGGCCACGGTCACGCCACCGAAGACCACAAGGTCGTTCAGGCCCTGCAGGCGGCCGCGCTCTTCGGGGCGATGCGCGCTGGTCAGCATCGTGGTCGCTCCGATGAAGCCGAAGTTCCAGCCAATGCCGAGGAGGATGAGCGCGATGAAGAAATTCTCCAGCTGCACGCCGGCCATCGCCACGGCCCCTGACGCCGCAAGGATGGTCAGGCCCAGGGCGATGATCCGCTCGGTCCCGAAGCGCGCGATCAGGTGGCCGGTGAAGAACGAGGGCGCATACATGGCAAGGACGTGGGCGGTCACGACGTCGGCGGCATCGCCCGTGCCGAAGCCGCAGCCCACGACCGCCATTGGCGAGGAGGTCATCACCAGGTTCATCAGCGCATAAGTGACGGTGGCGCAGATCATCGCGACAAGGATGGTCGGATTGCGGATCAGCTCGGCCCGGCTGCGTCCCAGCGGGCTGCCCTCGGCGGGCGGAACCGGCTTGGGGATGTCGAGCGCGAGGAACAGGAAGGAACCGACCAGGTTCAGCACAATGACGGCAAGGTAGGAGCCGAGGAACGGCACGGCCATCTCGTCGGCGGTGACTTTCACCAGTTGCGGCCCGACCACGGCGGAGAGCAGGCCCCCGGCCATGACCCAGGAGATGGCCTTGGGACGGAAGGCCTCCGAGGCGGTGTCGACGGCGGCAAAGCGGTAAAAACCGTTCGCCGACATGTAGATGCCGGAAATCAGCGCTCCGATGCAGAAGATCGTGAAGCTGCCGGTGGAAAGACCGTAGGCGCCGATGGCGGCCCCGATGGCGCCCCCTCCGGCCCCCAGGAAGAAGCCCGCGCGGCGCCCGAAGCGCTGCATCAGCATCGACAGTGGCGTCGCGGTCAGCATCGAGCCGATGACCATCATGGTGATCGGCAGCGTGGCCCAGCAGACGTTCGGCGCAAGCGAGGACCCCGCCAGGCCCGCGATGGTGAAGATCATCGGCAACTGCGCCCCAAGCACTGCCTGGGCGGCCACGAGGACAAGAACGTTGCGGCGGGCAGTGGAATCGGCGGGCATGGGCTATCGGTAGAACTGCCCATGCGGAGGGGCAAGTGGAAACGTCGGTTGCCTCTGGCGGGGATAATTGGGCAAGGATGAGACATGGTGGGTCGGATCATCCAGTCGCTGGACTGCGTTGCGGAAGGGGCCGAGTGGCTTGCGCGCCGCGAGCCTGCCTTTGCGCGGGCGCTGCCGCTGGTGGGGGCGTTGCCCTTGCGGCGCGAGGAGGACGGGTTCGCAGCATTGCTGCGGGCGATCGTGGGGCAGCAGGTCTCGGTCGCCTCGGCGCGGGCGATCTGGGGGCGTCTGGAGCGGTTGGGTCTGACCGAGGCCGCGGCGATGGCGGATGCGTCGGACGCTGACTTGCGAGCGGCGGGCCTGTCGCGCCAGAAGGCGGGGTATGGCCGCGCCTTGGCGCTGGCAGGCATTGATTTCAAGGCTTTGCGGGATGTTCCTGATGCGGACGTCGTGACAACCCTGGTCGCGGTGCCGGGGATCGGGGTCTGGACGGCAGAGATCTACGCGATGTTTGCGCTGGGGCGGGCGGATGTGTTCGCTCCGGGCGACCTGGCCTTGCAAGAGGCGGCGCGGATGCTGTTCGGGCTGACGGCGCGGCCCTCGGAGAAGACGTTGCGGGCGATGGCCGGGGATTGGTCGCCCTGGAGGTCGGTTGCAGCGCGTATTCTTTGGGCCTACTACCGGGTGGCGAAGGATCGGGAAGGGGTTCGGTGATGCGGGAGTTGCGGTTCGGGCGGGCAGGGGTCCAAAAGGGGCAGGCCCTGGGTCTGATCGTGTTTCTGCACGGCTATGGCGCGAATGGGAACGACCTGCTTGGCCTGGCCGCTCCGATGGCGCAGCACTTGCCGGGGGTGGCCTACGTCGCGCCCGACGCGCCCGAGCGCTGTGCGGGGGGTGGGTTCGGCTATCAGTGGTTCCCGATCCCCTGGCTGGACGGCTCGCCGCAGGCGGCGGCGGATGCGGGGCTTGCGGCGGCGTCAAAGGATCTGGACGGGTTCCTGGACCGGGTGCTGTCAGAGGAGGGGCTGTCCCCGGATCGGCTGGTGCTGGTCGGCTTCAGCCAGGGCGCGATGATGGCGATGCACGTGGCCCCGCGGCGGGACCGGGCAGTGGCGGGCGTCGTGGCAATTTCCGGCCGGCTGATGCGGCCCGAGGTCCTGGCGGCAGAGGCGATCGTGAAGCCTCCGGTGCTGCTGATCCACGGCGACCAGGACCCGGTGGTGCCGTTTTCGGACATGACCAAGGCGGGCGAAGCGCTGACGGCAGCAGGGTTTCCGACCTATGGGCACATCATGGAAGGCACCGGCCACGGAATTGCTCCGGACGGTCTGGGCGTGGCGTTGCAGTTCATCCGCGAGCGGTTGGGGATTGGAAAATAGCAGGGCGTATATACGTCCCCGCACTCACTTCAGATCGCATCAGAAGCGTCGCATATCCCATTGTCTTGGTTTGGAAAAGTGAGCTTCCCTCAGCCCATGGCCTCCAGATATGCCGCGCAGCCGGTGAGGGCGGCGTAGTCGTCCTCGACCACGGTGACCGAGAAATCCCTTTGCAGCAGGTCGACGCGCCGTGCCTCGCGGAAGGACGTTTCCAATCCGAAGCGCGCGAAATGCGGGGTCATGGCGCGGGACATGCCGCCGATCAGGAAGATCCCGCCGTAAGGCAGATGGATCAGGGCAAGGTCGGCAAGCATCTGGCCCAGGATGTGGACGTAAAGCCGCGCGGCATGGGCGGCGATGGCATCACCGGCGTCGAGCGCCGCAAGCACCTCGGCCGAGGTCAGGCTGGACGGGTGGCCGGCGGCATGGGCGGCAAAGCCGTGCAGATTGGCAAGGCCGCGCCCGGCAAGGACCTCCTCGACGCCCGCGTGGGGAACCTCGCCTTCCGCCTTCAGCCTCTGTTCGATGAAGCGGATGAGCTGGAAGTCCTCCTCGGTCCGGACCGGCATGTTGACGTGGCCACATTCCGACGGCGGCACGATACGGCCCATTGGGCGACCCTTGGGGGCGGGATGCACGGGGGCGGCGTTGACGCCGGTGCCAAGGCCCACGACCAGCATCGCGCCTTGCGTCTGTGGCCCGTCGATGACCCGGCGCAGGTTGCCGGGCGCGATGTGGCCCAGGGCCTGGCCCTGCGCCTGCAGGTCGTTCAGGATCGCCACGCGGGTCGCGCCGGTGGCGGCGGTCAGCTTGGCGCCGTCGATCACCCAGGAAAGGTTGGTCATCTCGGCCACGCCGTCCTGCACCGGACCGGCTGCGGCGACGCAGACCCCCGAGACCCTGGCCCCGGTCTGGTCAAGATAGTCGCGCAACACCTGGGCGATGTCCTGGCCCCGGGCCTGGTAGTCGGCATTCGGGAAGCGGCGGATCGAGTCGAGCCTGACCGAGGTGCCTTCGGCGAGGGCAACGCGGGTGTTGGTGCCGCCGATATCGGCAAGGATCGCAAGGGTCATGGGGCCTGTCCGTCGGTCAATGGGCTGGGGCATGGGGCAGGTCGGTGATACGGGGAAACGGCAGGCCGCGCCAGTGGTTTGAAAGCGCTTCGGATCAGCCTTCGGGCGCGGGGCCGGTGGAGGTGCCGACGACAAGCTCGGCCTCCAGCAGTTGCTCGGCGGGGGGCTGGTCGGGGTTGGCGATGCGGTCAAGCAGAAGCTCGGCCACCAGCTTGCCCGCCTCGCGGACCGAAGAGCGCATGGCGGTGAAGATCGGCGTGCCCTCGCCATTCTTCATGTAGCTGAGGTCGTCGTCGAAGACGATCAACGAGACGTCGCGGCCCAGCATCAGCCCGGCGCCTTCCACGGCGCGGCGCACGCCCATGCCCGAGATCATCGAGGCCGCAAGAAACGCGGTGGGCGGGTTCGGCAGGGCCAGCATCTGCCTGGCGGCCCGGAAGCCTGCGACCTCGCTCATCTCGTCGGAAGACATGAGGGATGTGTCAGGTTTCAGGCCGCGAGCCTCCAGCGCCTCGACATAGCCGCGGCGGCGGCGGATGGCGAAGTCCATGAATTCCAGCCCGTTGACCAGCGCGATGCGGCGGTGGCCAAGGTCAAGAAGATAGTCCGTTGCGCGCAGAAAGGCGCGGCGGTTGTTGACGTCCAGCCAGGAATAGGGCGCCGTTGTGCCAGTGGCGCGGCCGTGGACCACGAAGGGCAGGCCGATCTCGTTCAGAAGCGGGATGCGGGGGTCGTTCTCGCGCGGAGAATGGACGATGACGCCGTCGACGTTCCCCTTCACCTTCATCGCGCGATAGGTCTGCGCCTCGTCCTCGTCCGGGACGACGGACAGAAGCATGTCGTAATCGTTGCGGCTGTAGGTCTCACCGGCGCCCGCGATGAAATCGGCGAAGACCGGGTTCACGATCTCATGCCGGGTGGCGATCGGGATGACGTGGCCCACGGCCATCGCGCGGCCCGTGGCCAGGCGGATGGCGCGGGCGTTCGGGTGGTAGTTGTGTTCCTTGGCCGCGGCCATGACCCGTTCGCGGGTCGCCTCGTTGACCTCGGGGTAGCCGTTCAGCGCGCGCGAAACCGTTGTCGGCGACAGGCCGAGCTTCTGGGCGAGTTCCTTCAGGTTCATCGCGGGGCGGCTACTCAATTCGGCTGGGACCGGGGGACCATAGCTGCCGGGTTCGGGGGCGTCAAAGATTAACGCGGGTCACAGCCGGATCAGCGCCAGAAGGCCGAGCCACAGCAGCGACAGGGCAAGCCCGATGGCGGCGGGAACCCAGAGGGTCAGCCGCGGCGTGGGGGCCAGGGTCCTGCGCAGCGAGACGCGTTTCATGGGGCGATTAAGGGCATGGAAAGGTTTCATCGTCGTGAATGCCGGAATGTTCGATTTCGGTGAAACCGCGGGCTTCCTGCCCTTGCAGCAAAGCCCGCTCTATGCCGCGGCCGTCGAAGCCTGCGGCGCGCGCGTGCGCTGGCTGGACGGCGTGCTGGCGGTGGAGCGGGGGCCGTTGCGGCTGATCTCGCGCGTCGGGGGGGTGGACCGGGCGGGGCTGCGGCGGCTGGCGCGCTGGCCGGGGGTGACGGTGGCGACACCCGAGGATGCGGTGGCGGGGTTCGGCCTGGTGCCGCTGGTCACGCCGATGCACCTCGCGGTGTGGTCGCTTGGGCCGGACCTGCGGGCGGGCATGGCGGGCAAGTGGCGCAACCGGCTGGTCGCGGCAGAGCGTTCTGGCATCCGCGTGCGGCGTGGCGGTCCAGCCACGCTGGAGGCTTTGCTGACCGCAGAAGGGGCGCAGCGGCGGCAGCGGGGCTACCGGGCGCTGCCGCCAGGGTTTTCGCGGGCGCTGCCCGAGGGGGCCTTGCGGCTGTGGCAGTGGCGGCAGGCGGGGGCAATCGGCGCGGGGATGGCGTTCGTCGTGCATGGCGGAACGGCGAGTTATCACCTGGGCTGGGCTTCGCAGGCGGCGAAGACGGCTGGCGTGCACGGCGTGATGCTGCTGCGCGCGGCCGAGGCCTTGCGGGACGAAGGCGTGCGGTGGCTGGACCTGGGCACTGTTGACGCCGAAGCCGCGCCGGGGCTGGCGCGGTTCAAGCTGGGCACCGGGGCCGCGCTGCGGCGGTTGGGCGCGACCTGCCTGGTCTTGCCCTGACCCGGCGGGCGGGGCAGGGTGGCGAGGGGCAGGGTGGGGGCGCAGGCTTGCGGCAAGGGAGAGGTGTCACATGGTCACGGTGACGGATGAGATGGTCGAGGCTTACCAGCGCGACGGGGTTGTGCTGGTCAAGGGGTTGTGGGCCGACTGGGTCGAGATGCTGCGGGCGGGTGTGGCGCGGAACATGGCGGCCCCGACGCACCAGATGGCGACGCTGAAACCCGGCGAGCCGGGATATTTCTTCGACGACTACTGCAACTGGCAGAAGGTGCCGGAATTCGGCGCCGTGATCCGGCAGTCGGGGGTGGCCGAGGTCGCGGCGCGGCTGATGCGGTCGGACCGGGTGCAGATGTTCCACGATCATGTGCTGGTGAAGGAACCGGGGACCACGAAGCCGACGCCCTGGCACACGGACGGGCCGTATTATTTCGTCGAAGGCAGGCAGACCGTCAGCTTCTGGTCGCCCCTGGACCCGGTGAAGGACGCGGCGCTGCGCTGCGTGGCGGGGTCGCATCTCTGGCCGAAGGACGTGCTCCCGACGCGGTGGATGTCGCAGACGAACTTCTATCCGGGCGAGGCCGACTACATGGCCGTCCCGGACCCCGAGGCCGAGGGGATGGAAATCCGGGAGTGGGAAATGGAACCGGGGGATGCGGTGGCCTTCAACTTCCGCACTCTGCATGGGGCGCGGGGGAACACGACGGCGAACCGTCGGCGGGCCTTCTCGCTGCGGCTGGTGGGCGAGGATGCCCGGTATGTGGAGCGGCCGGGACCGACCTCGCCACCGTTTCCGGGGCATGGGATGGTGGCGGGGCAAAGGCTGCGCGAGGACTGGTTCTTGGTCCTGCGGGGCTAGGATGTCCACGCAGGACAGGGGGTTCGGCTTGAGAAAGATCAACGACTTGGGCCTGGGCGTTTGCAATGTGTTCACCATGCCCGTCGCCGTCAGGAGCGCCAGATGACCCTTGAGCCGCGCCCGAAGCGCTATCCGCCGCCCGAGTTTCCGGCGCGACAGCCCAAGCTGTTCGCAAGGACACCTCCTGCGGTGTTCCCGTCGATCCTGGGGCTGCTGGGGCTGGTCGTGGCACTGCGGCTGGCGTTCGGCCGGCTGGGCTGGGATCAGGGGCCGGTTGATCTGCTGGCGGGGCTGGTGGTGGCGCTGTGGACCTTTGCGGCCCTGGCCTATGCGGTCAAGCTCGCGCGGCGGCCAGGCGTCGTCATGGAGGATCTGCGGGCCCTGCCGGGGCGGTCGGGCCTTGCCTCGCTGACGATGGGCGGGATGGTGGCGGCAGGGATCGTCGGCGCCTACGCGGCGCCGGTCGGCGCGGCGCTGCTGGTGCTGGCTTTGGCGGGCCATCTGGTGCTGGCGGTCCTGCTGGTGCGGCTTCTGGCGGGCTTGCCGCCCGAGGCGCGGGCAGTGAACCCGACGCTGCACCTGAGCCTTGTGGGCTTCATCGTCGCGGCGGGCCCGGCGCAGGCGCAAGGCTGGCCGGTGCTGGCCGAGGCGCTGTTCTGGGCGGTGATCCCGGTGGCCCTGGCGATCTGGGCCCTGAGCCTGCGGCAGTTTGCGGCCGCAGTCCCGCCCGCACCGCTGCGGCCGCTGCTGGCGATCCACCTGGCCCCGGCGGCGCTGCTGGCGCTGGTGGCGGGGCTGCTGGGCAAGCCGGTGCTGGCGTCGCTGTTCCTCGGGCTGGGGACGGTCTACGCGATCATGCTGCTGGCCGGGGGGCGCTGGCTGACGCAGTCCGGGCCGTCGCCCTTGTGGGGGGCCTTCACCTTTCCGCTGGCCGCGCTGGCAAGTGCCATGCTGGTGGCCGCAGGAGCGTGGTTCTGGCCGGGCCTGGCCCTGGCTGGCCTCGGTCTGGGCGTGATCCCGGCGATTGCCTGGTGGGTCCTGAAGCGCTGGCCGGGGGGCAAGCTGGCGGCAGTGACCAATGCAGCCGAGGCCTGACGGCCGGGCACCTGGGGCAGCGGTCAGATCAGCGAAACCCAGGCGCGGGCCAGGGCCAGACCGTGGCTGTCCGCCTCTGCGCCCCGGGTGCGGGCCAGTTCTGGCTGGCGCAGGGTCCAGCCGGGCGACATCCGGTCGGTCAGGTCGGGGAAGGTGCGGGTCCAGTCCCGGACGACGCTGCGGCTGGCTTCGAAATGGAACTGGGTGCCATAGGTCGCGCGGCCGATCCGGAAGGCCTGATGCGCGGCCGTCGGGCTGTGGGCGAGATGCACCGCAGCTTCGGGCAGCGTGAAGGTGTCAGAGTGCCACTGGAAGATCGGAAAGGTCTGGGGCACCCGTGACAGGACCGGATCGGCGCGGCCCGCCTCGGTCAGGCTGACATCGACCCAACCGAATTCTGGCGCGGTGCCAAGGTGGTTTTCCGCGCCGAAAGCGCGGGCAAGAAGCTGGGAGCCGAGACAGATGCCAAGCACGGGTTTGCCCGTGGCGGTGTAGGCGGCCATGAGGTCGGCGAGGGCCGACAGGTAGGGATGGGTGTGGTCGTCGGTGGCCGACTGCTCGCCGCCGAAGACGACCAGCGCGTCGGCCGCATCGGTGGTGGGCAGCGCGTTGTCGGCCCAGGGCTTCCACAGGTCGATCAGCGCGGCCGCTTCGTGCAGCGCGACGCCGACCTGGCCGTGGTGGGTGATGCGGGTGTTCTCGACGATGGCGACGCGCATGGGGTGTCCTTTGGGTCGTGGCCAATCTGCAAGGGGCCGGGGGCGGCGGCAAGGGGCGGATTTTCCCTTGCGTCCAGCGGCGGGCCGTGAAATGGGGAAGCGCCAAACGACGCCACTCCCGGAGGGAATTCCCATGGAGATTCGTGAGGCTCTCACCTTTGACGACGTGCTTTTGGTGCCGGCGGCATCAAGCGTTCTGCCGTCGGATGCCGATACGGCGACCTGGGTGACTCAGTCGATCCGGATGAACATTCCGCTCTTGTCGTCGGCGATGGACACGGTGACGGAAGGCCGGATGGCGATTGCCATGGCGCAGGCGGGCGGGATCGGGGTGATCCACCGCAACCTCGACCCCGAGGCGCAGGCCCGCGAAGTGCGGCGGGTGAAGCGGTTCGAAAGCGGGGTGGTCTACCAGCCGATCACGCTGACGCCGGACCAGACCCTGGCCGATGCCAAGGTGCTGATGGAGCGGTACCACATCACCGGCTTTCCGGTCGTGGATGAAAAGGGCCGGGTCCTGGGGATCGTGACCAACCGGGACATGCGCTTTGCCAGCGATGACCGGACTCCGGTGCGGGCGATGATGACCGGCGAGAACCTGGCCCTGCTGCGCGAGCCGGTGGACCGGGCCGAGGCGATCAGCCTGATGAAGGCGCGGCGGATCGAGAAGCTCTTGGTGACGGACGGGCAGGGCAAGCTGACCGGCCTTCTGACCCTGAAGGACACCGAGAAGTCGGTGCTGAACCCGCAGGCCTGCAAGGACGAGCTGGGGCGGCTGCGGGTCGCGGCGGCCTCGACCGTGGGCGATGCGGGGTTCGACCGCAGCCAGGCCCTGATCGATGCGGGCGTCGATCTGGTGGTGATCGACACGGCGCATGGCCATTCCGAAGGTGTCGCCCGCGCGGTGGAGCGGATCAAGCGGCTGTCGAACACGGTGCAGGTTGTCGCGGGGAACGTGGCGACGGGCGAGGGGACGCGGGCCCTGATCGGCGCCGGTGCGGATGCGGTGAAGGTGGGGATCGGTCCGGGCAGCATCTGCACGACGCGGATCGTCGCGGGCGTGGGCGTGCCGCAGCTGACGGCGATCATGGATGCGTCGCGGGCCGCTGGCGATGTGCCGGTGATCGCGGACGGCGGGATCAAGTATTCCGGCGATTTCGCCAAGGCAATCGCGGCGGGGGCATCCTGCGCGATGGTGGGATCGGCGATTGCCGGCACCGACGAATCCCCCGGAGAGGTGATCCTGTGGAACGGGCGGTCGTACAAGGCCTATCGCGGGATGGGGTCGCTGGGCGCGATGGCGCGCGGCTCGGCCGACCGGTATTTCCAGAAGGACGCGGCCAGTGACAAGCTGGTGCCCGAGGGGATCGAGGGGCAGGTGCCCTACAAGGGCAGTGCCGCGGCGGTGATCCACCAGATGGTCGGCGGGTTGCGGGCGGCGATGGGCTATACCGGCTGTGCGACCGTGGCCGAGATGCGGACGCAGTGCCAATTCGTGCGGATCACCGGGGCGGGGCTGAAGGAAAGCCATGTCCACGACGTGCAGATCACCCGCGAAAGCCCGAACTACCGGGTTGGCTGACCGGCTTTCTGGCTGACCGGCTGCACAAGGCGCCCTTTGCGCCTGCGCAACGGGAAGCGGGGGATCAGGCGGCGGACCCGGAAAGAGGCAATCGGATGACACCTTCGGCACGACTTTCAGCGGCGATTGCAGTGCTTGACCGGGTGCTGGCCGGAGAGCCTGCCGAAAAGGCGCTGACCAACTGGGGTCGGGCCAGCCGCTTTGCCGGCTCGGGCGACCGGGCGGCGGTGCGGGACCTGGTCTTTGACGCGCTGCGCAAGCGAGCCTCTTCGGCGGCGCGGGGGGGCGGGCTGACCGGGCGGGGGCTGATCCTGGGGCTGATGCGCCAAGCCGGGCAGGAGGCGCTGTTCTCGGGCGAGGGACATGCCCCGGCGGCCCCGACTTCAGAAGAGGCAGGGCGGCAGCCGGACGCCGAAGACGCGCTGGACCTGCCGGGCTGGCTGATCCCCGAATGGCGCGACGGACTGGGGGCGGACACGGCCCCGGTGGCCGAGGCGCTGAGGTCGCGGGCGCCGGTCTTTCTGCGGGTGAACCTGGGCAAGACCGATCTGGCGGGGGCGCAGGCAGCGCTTGGCGCGGAAGGGATCGCGGCGGTTCCGCATCCGCTGGCCACGACGGCGCTGGAAGTCACCGCAAATGCGCGCAAGGTGCAGGCCTCGGAAGCCTATCTGACCGGGCTGGTCGAGTTGCAGGACGTCTCGTCGCAGGCGGTGGTCGAGGCGCTGCCGCTGACGGACGGACTGAAGGTCCTGGACCATTGCGCGGGCGGCGGCGGCAAGACGCTGGCGATGGCGGCGCGGGCCAGGCTGCGGCTTTGGGCGCATGATGCCAACCCCAGGCGGATGACCGACCTGCCGGACCGGGCCAGGCGCGCCGGTGCGACAGTGCAGCGGACCGAACGGCCGGAAGCAGAGGCGCCCTATGACCTGGTGCTGGTCGATGCGCCCTGTTCCGGCTCGGGCAGCTGGCGCCGGGACCCCGAGGGCAAGTGGCGGCTGACGCCCTCGACGCTGGCGCAGGTCGTGACCACTCAGGCCGCAATCCTGGACCGGGTGGCCCCGATGGTTGGCGCTGCGGGCTGGCTGGCCTATGCGACCTGCTCGCTGTTGCCCCGCGAGAATCAAGCGCAGATCGAGGCGTTTCTGACCCGCCACCCCGACTGGCGGTTGCAGCGCGATCACGTCTTTACCCCCTTGCAGGGCGGCGACGGCTTCTACCTTGCACTTTTGCAGAGAAACTGACATTTCAAGCACAACCTGGGCGTGCTTCCGGGCCAGGTTAACAGTCGATTAACCTTGTCCGGTGATGGTTCGAACCAGTCTGGCACGGATGCAAGGCAGGGGCGGAGGACCGATTTGGCGGGGCAAGTGCAGGTTGAACGCGTCGGGCTTGGGGTGCTTCTGGCACTGGGGCTGCCCGGTCTGGGCCTGGTCCTGGCCTGGGCGCTGAATGACGGCTCGGATGGTGCGGCGCGTCTGATGGCCGGTCTGGTGCTGGTCGCGCTCGGGCTGGGGGTCGCTTTCTGGTTGCTGCTTGGCCGGCGCCCGGAAGATGCGGCAAACCTTGCTGCCTTCCGGATGCTGGCGGCCGACCCGGCCCCCTGCTTCCTGACCGATCCTTCGGGGCGGCTGATCCTGCGCAACGAGGCTGCCGAAGCTCGATTCGGGGCGGATGCGCGCGTGCTGCATCGGGTGCTTGAACGCCATGTGCTAAGCCCCGGCGAGCTGATGCTGCGGTTGCAGAAGGCGGCAGAGGCCACCGGCTCGGCCCGCGAGGACCTGGTCAGCCACGGGGCGATCCTGCGACTGACAGTGCACCAGGCCAGCGAGGACCGCTTTCTCTGGCGCGCCGACGAGGTCGACCTGCCGCGCGAGGGTCAGGCCTTCGACCGCAGCGACCGGCCGGCGCCGATGGCCGTGAGCTCGGACCTTGAAGAGGTGCCGGTCGCGATCATGACCTTCGGCCCGGACGGGGTGATGCGGATCGCAAACCACGCGGCACGCGACCTGATCTGGCGCGGCGAAATCCGCGCCGCGATGTTCCACGACCTGTTCGAGGGGCTGGGGCGTCCGGTCTCGGAATGGCTGGCGGACGTGGTCGCCGGGCGGCATCCCGGCGGGTCCGAGGTGCTGCGGGTGCGCGGCGAGGAGGAGCGGTTCTTGCAGATCACCCTGCGCCGCTACGTCGATGGCGGACGGCCGGGGGGGCTTGCGATCCTGAACGACGCGACGCGGCTGAAGACGATGGAGGCGCAGTTCGCCCAAAGCCAGAAGATGCAGGCGATCGGCCAGCTTGCAGGCGGAATCGCGCATGATTTCAACAACCTGCTGACCGCGATCTCGGGCCACTGCGACCTGCTTTTGTTGCGCCACGGCCGCGAGGACAGCGATTTTGCCGACCTGGAGCAGATCCGGCAGAACGCCAACCGGGCGGCTTCGCTGGTCGGGCAGCTGCTGGCCTTCTCGCGCAAGCAGACCCTGAACCCCGAGGTTCTGGACCTGGAGGACGTGCTGGCCGACCTCACGCATCTGCTGAACCGGCTGATGGTCGACAAGGTCGAGCTGTCGCTGGGGCACCTTGGGCGGGAGGTCGGCAAGAGCCTGGGCAAGATCCGGGCGGACAAGCGGCAGATCGAGCAGGTGCTGATCAACCTGGTGGTCAATGCGCGCGACGCGATGCCGAACGGCGGCAGCATCCGGATCGAGACCGAGCCGGTGACGCTGGCCGAGGACCTGAAACGCGACCGCGCCACGGTCCCGGCCGGGGATTTCACGGTGATCCGCGTGGTGGACCACGGGATCGGCATCCCCGAACACCAGTTGCGGCAGATCTTCGAACCCTTCTTCACGACCAAGCGCGTGGGCGAGGGCACCGGCCTTGGCCTGTCGATGGCCTACGGCATCGTCAAGCAGTCGGGCGGCTACATCTTCGTCGATTCGGTGGTGGGCGAAGGGACGACCTTCTCGCTGTATTTCCCGGTCTACGAGGGCGAGGAGCAGGCTCCGGCCCCCGAGGTCCGCCGCGTGGCCGCAAGGCAGGGCGAAGGGGTGATCCTGCTGGTCGAGGACGAGGCCTCGGTCCGTGCCTTTGCCAGCCGGGCGCTGTCCTTGCGGGGCTACACGGTCCTCGAGGCGGCGAATGCCGAAGAGGCGCTGGCCCGGTTGGACGACAAGACGCTGCATGTGGATCTGTTCGTGACCGACGTGGTGATGCCGGGAATGGACGGCCCGGCCTGGGTCAGGCGTGCGCATCTGGACCGGCCGGGGGTGAAGGTGGTGTTCATGTCCGGCTATGCCGAGGACGGGCTGGCCGAAGACCAGGCGCGGGTGCCGAACTCGGTCTTCCTGCCAAAGCCGTTCTCGCTGAACGACCTGACAAATACGGTGCAGGGGTTGTTGAGCTGAGACCCGTCGGACCTGCGCCCAAAAGTCTTCAAAGACTTTTGCAAATTCCTTCGAAGGAATTTGGGGTCTTGCGAGCCGGTTTCGCGCTATCCCCGCAGCAACCTTGCGACGGCGGGCGCAAAGTAGGTGAGAACCCCGTCACAGCCCGCGCGCTTGAAGGCCACCAGGCTTTCGACCATCGCCTTTTCGCCATCGATCCAGCCGTTCCGCGCCGCGGCCTGGATCATCGCGTATTCGCCCGAGACCTGGTAGGCGAAGGTGGGTGCCCCGAAGGCCGCTTTCACCCGGTGGCAGATGTCGAGATAGGGCATTCCCGGCTTGATCATGACCATGTCCGCGCCCTCGGCCAGGTCGCGGGCGACCAGCCGGATCGCCTCGTCGCTGTTGGCGGGGTTCATCTGGTAGGTCTTCTTGTCGCCCTTCAGCGCGCCCGACGCCCCGACCGCATCGCGGAACGGGCCGTAAAAGGCGCTGGCATACTTGGCCGCATAGGAAAGGATCGCCACGTCCTTGTGGCCCGCCGCTTCCAACGCAGTCCGCATCGCCCCGATCCGGCCATCCATCATGTCCGACGGCCCCAGGATGTCGGCCCCCGCCTCGGCCTGGGCCAGCGCCATGCGGACCAGCGCCTCGACCGTCTCGTCGTTCAGGATGATGCCGTCGACCACCAGCCCGTCATGGCCATGCGCGTTGTAAGGGTCGAGCGCCACGTCGGTCATCACCGCGATGTCCGGCACCTGGGCCTTGATCGCGCGGATCGCGCGGTTGGTCAGGTTCTCGGGGTTCCAGGCCTCTTCGCAGGTCGCGGTCTTCAGCGACGGGTCGGTATAGGGGAAAAGGCAGATCGCGGGGATGCCAAGGTCGGCCGCCTCGGCCGCCGCCTCGACCACCAGATCAAGCGAACGGCGTTCCACCCCCGGCATCGAGGCCACCGGCTGACGCTCATTCACCCCGTCGCACAGGAAGACCGGCCAGATCAGGTCGCCCGTCGTCAGCGTCGTCTCCTGCGCCAGGCTGCGCAAGGCGGCGGTGCGGCGCAGGCGACGGAACCGGGTGGCGGGGTGCGGCCCCTGGGTGGGTTGCATGGCTGGCTCCTTTCCGTCCCGATCAAGGGACTTGCGGCTTTCGCTTCTGCCTGACATGGAAAGAGAGCCGCCTCAAGTTATCTATGCGGGACACGGTGATACACGAAGGAGACCGGGCAGTTGGATGTCCTGGATACGGCGCTTGAAGTCATCGACCTGAGGTCGTTCTCCAACCTCTGGTACTGGATCGCGCTGGCGGCCTTGTGGTCCTCGGTCAGTCATTGGGTGCTTGGCGTGCCGCATGACATGATCCAGCGCGCCCGGCGCGAAGGCGGGCAGGCCCAGGCCGATGTCGAGGATCTGGTGCGGATCAACATCAACCGGCTCTTGCATGTCTTCGACAGCGGCGCTGTGCTGATCGTGGCGCTTGCGGCCTTCTGGCTGAGCGCGCTGGCGGTCCTGGGCTTCTGGTATGATGTCGAGTTTGCCCAGGCGGTGCTGCTGCTGCTTGCGCCGATCCTCTTGGTGGTCTGGACCAGCGTCCGTGCCAGTCGGCGGATCGTCGCCGAGGCCGCGACGGGCGAGGCACTTTACCGCAGGCTTACGATCCATCGCAGGGTTGTGCAGGTCATCGGCATGCTGGCGATCACCGTCACGGCCTTTTATGGCACCTGGCAGAACCTCAGCGTGTCCATTCTCAACTGACCGGACCTGACCGGGAACCTCGAGACCCATGACAGCAGAACGCATCTTGATGGGCGGCGCGCCCGAGGGCTTCGATGCCCGGATCGTGGTCCGCGAACTGGGCCACGAACTGGGCCGCGGCCAACCTGTCGTGCATGTCGCGCGCGACGACAAGCGGGCCGAAGCGATGCGGGCGGCACTTGCGGTGCTGGCGCCCGCGGTCGCGGTGCTGGACTTCCCGGCCTGGGATTGCCTGCCTTTCGACCGGGTCAGCCCGAACCCCGAGATCTGTGCCCGCCGGATGGCGACGCTGGCCCTGCTGGCAGACGGGCTGTCGGGGCCGTTCGTGCTGCTGACGACGCTGAACGCCGCGACCCAGAAGGTGCCGACGCGTGAGGTGGTGCGGGCGGCCTCCTTCCGGGCCGAGGTCGGCGGCCGGGTGGATGAGCAGCGGCTGAAGGGGTTTCTGGCGCGGATGGGCTTCACTCCGGTCTCCACCGTGGCCGAACCGGGGGATTATGCGCTGCGGGGCGGGATCGTCGACATCTATCCGCCCGGCCGGGGGGGGCCGATCCGGCTGGACTTCTTCGGCGACGTGCTGGACGGGGCGCGGCACTTCGACCCCGAGACGCAGCGCACGACCGAAAAGCTGAAAATGGTCGATTTTTCAGCCGTTTCCGAGGTGATCCTGGATGAAGCCGCGATCGCGCGGTTCCGGCAGAACTACCGGATCAGCTTTGGCGCGGCAGGCACGGATGACCCCTTGTATGAAGCCGTCAGCGCGGGCCGCAAGCATCAGGGGATGGAGCATTGGCTGCCCTTCTTCCATGAGCGGCTGGAGACGCTGTTCGACTACCTGCCGGGCGCCTCGGTGGTGCTGGACGATCAGGTGACGGCAGCGCGGCTGGCGCGGTGGGAGGCGATCGCCGACAGCTACGACTCGCGCCACGAGGCGATGGGGGCCAAGGGACGGATCGACACGGTCTACAAGCCGGTCCCGGCCGAGGCTCTGTATCTGGATGATGCCGGATGGGAGACGGCGGTGGCTGCCCTGCGCGTCGTGCAGCTGTCGCCCTTGCCGCAAAGTCCGGGACCGGGGGTTCTGGATGCAGGCGCGCGGGCCGGGCGAAACTTCGCGCCAGAGCGACAGCAAGAGAAGATCAATCTTTTCGGTGCCTTGGCAGAGCATGTTCAGGCATTGTCGAAGTCCGGGCAGGTGGTCATTGCGTCCTGGTCGGACGGCGCGCGAGAGCGGTTGAAGGGCCTTCTGGTCGACAATGGCGTCAGCGGCGCGAAGGAGATCGCCGATTTCCGCGAGGTGCCCGAGGGGAAGGGTGGCCTGTTCCTGGTGGTCTGGCCGCTGGAGGCGGGCTTCGTCGCACCGGGGCTGGCAGTGATTTCCGAGCAGGACGTGCTGGGCGAAAGGCTGGTGGGCAAGCCGCGCCGCAAGCGCAAGGCCGACACCTTCCTGCGCGAGGTCGATACGCTAAGCGTGGGCGATCTTGTCGTGCACGTCGAACATGGGGTGGGGCGCTATCTGGGGATCGAGACGATCACCGCACTTGGCGCGCCCCATGCCTGCGTGATGCTGGAATATGCCGAGAACGCAAAGCTTTACCTGCCGGTTGAGAATATCGAGCTGCTCAGCCGCTATGGGCATGAGGACGGCCTCCTTGACCGGCTGGGGGGCGGGGCCTGGCAGGCCAAGAAGGCCAAGCTGAAAGAGCGGATCAAGGAGATCGCCGACCGGCTGATGCGGGTCGCGGCGGAACGTGCCCTGCGCCACGCGCCGATCCTGGAGGCGCCACATTCGATCTGGGAGGCCTTCGCGGCGCGGTTCCCGTATCAGGAGACCGATGACCAGCTGACGGCGATTGCCGATGTGGTGGCGGACTTGGAAAAGGGCAGTCCGATGGATCGGCTGATTGTGGGCGACGTCGGCTTCGGCAAGACCGAGGTCGCGATGCGGGCGGCCTTCGTCGCGGCGCTATCGGGGATGCAGGTCGCGGTGATCTGTCCGACGACCTTGCTGGCGCGTCAGCACTACCGCAGCTTTGCCGAGCGGTTTCGCGGATTTCCCATATCGGTCAAACCCTTGTCGCGCTTTGTTCCAGTGAGGGAAGCCAATGCGACAAGGGCAGCGATGGCCGACGGGTCGGTGGACATCGTCGTCGGGACCCATGCCTTGCTGGCCAAGGGCATCACCTTCAAGAAGCTGGGCCTGCTGGTCATCGACGAAGAGCAGCATTTCGGCGTGACCCACAAGGAACGGCTGAAGGAGATGCGGTCGGAGGTGCACGTGCTGACCCTGACCGCGACGCCGATTCCGCGGACCTTGCAGCTGTCGCTGACCGGGGTGCGGGATCTGTCGATCATCGCGACTCCACCGGTGGATCGGCTGGCGATTCGGACTTATGTTTCCGAATTCGACACAATAACCATTCGCGAGGCGATCCTGCGCGAGCGGTTCCGGGGTGGGCAGACCTTCTATGTCGTGCCGCGGATCGCCGATCTGCCCGAGATCGAGGATTTCCTGAAGACCCAGGTGCCCGAGGCGTCCTATGTCGTAGCACATGGCCAGCTGGCGGCGGGCGATCTGGATGACCGGATGAACCAGTTCTACGACGGCAAGCATGATGTGCTGGTGGCGACGTCGATTGTTGAAAGCGGGCTGGATATTCCCACGGCGAACACGATGATTGTTCACCGGGCGGATATGTTCGGCCTGAGCCAACTGTATCAGATCCGGGGACGGGTGGGCCGGTCGAAGACGCGGGCCTATTGTTACCTGACGACCAAGCCGCGCGCGCCTCTGACGCCGCAGGCGACCAAGCGGTTGCGGCTGCTGGGCAGCCTCGACTCGCTTGGCGCGGGGTTCAACCTGGCAAGCCATGACCTTGACCTGCGCGGCGCGGGCAACCTTCTGGGCGAGGAGCAGTCCGGGCATATCCGCGAGGTCGGCTACGAGCTTTATCAGCACATGCTTGAGGAAACGATCGCCCGGATCAAGTCCGGCGAGTTGCAGGGGCTGTCCAGCATCGACGACGACTGGTCGCCGCAGCTGAACCTGGGCGTGCCGGTGATGATCCCCGAGACGTATATACCCGACCTCGACATCCGGCTGGGGCTCTATCGGCGGCTTTCCAGCCTGACGACGAAGGTCGAGCTGGAAGGCTTCGCGGCCGAGCTGATCGACCGCTTCGGGCCGCTGCCGAAAGAGGTCAACACGCTGATGCTGATCGTGCGGATCAAGGCGATGTGCAAGCGGGCGGGAATTTCCCGGCTGGATGCCGGGCCGAAGGGGGCGACGATCCAGTTCCACAACGACAAGTTCGCCAATCCGGGCGGCCTGGTCGATTTCCTGAAGGCGCAGGGTCCGGCGGCGCGGGTGAACGGCAACAAGATCGTGCTGACCGGCGAGATGAAGACCGAAGCCGACCGGATCAAGGGTGCCTTCAACATCGCGCGCGATCTGGCCGAGGTGGTGAAGGCAGGCCGGGCGCCGTCAGCGCCTGACCGTGCTGACCAACGCCAGGGCAAGGGCTGAGAACACCGAGACCGCGACCATCAGCGGAATCTGCGTCCCGTCGAAGGCCAGACCCACCGGCACGGCCAGCAGCGCGGCCATGACCGTCGAAAGCGCGGTCATCATCGAGGCCGCGAAGCCGGCGATATGACCCAGATCCTCCATCGCCAGCGCCGCCAGGTTGCCCTGCGTGAGACCCATCATCGCAAAGACCGTGATCGACCACAGGACATGGGCGGGGAACACCAGGGCAGCGGGCATCAGGCCGGACCAGTCAAGGGCAAGGATCAGCACGGTGAAGCCGACCTGTGCGGCATAGGTCGCGACGATCACCCGCCGCATCCCAAGCCGCATGACCACGCGGGAGTTCAGCAGGCTGCCGCTGGCGGCACAAAGGGCGATGAAGCCGAACCAGAGCGGAAAGCTGTCTGCCCGGTCGAAGGTCTGCGCGAAGATGCCTTGCTGCGAGGACACGGTGGCCAGCAGGCAGGCCGAGCCAAGCCCCTGGCAAAGCGTGGAAATCAGCGCGATCCGGTGGCGTGACATCTCGACCGCCGACTGCCAGAGCAGGCCGGGGCGGAACGGACGGCGCGTCTCGATCGACAGGGTTTCCGGCTGCCCAAGCAGCACCCAGGAATTCGCGATCACGACGAAGATCAGCAGTGCGGCAAAGATGGTGCGCCAGTCGCCGAAGAGCAGGATGCCCTGACCCAGAAGCGGGGCAAGCGCCGGCACGATCATGAAGATCATCATCACGAAGGACACGATCCGCGCCATGTCGCGGCCCTTGTAGAGGTCGCGCACCATCGCCATGCCGACCACGCGGGGGGCTGCGGCTCCGATGCCTTGCAGGACGCGGGCGATCAGCAGCATCTCCAGGCTGGGGGCGAAGTAGCACAGCACGGTGGCTGCGGCATAGATCGCCGCACAGACGAAGATGACGGGCTTGCGGCCATAGGCATCCGAGACCGGACCGGCGACAAAGGTGCCAAGACCCATGCCGAGAAAGAAGCTGGAAATGATGAGAAGCACCTTGTTGCTGTCGGTGGGCGACAGTTCCGCGGCGATGTCGGGCAGCGCGGGCAGCATGGCGTCGATGGACAGCGCAATGGTGGCGAAAAGCATCGCCATCATCGCCACGAAGGTCCGCTGCGAGGGCGCCGTCATTGCGCGGTCAGGTCCTCGATGACCTTTTCCCAGGTCTCGGGCGGTTGCGCGCCGGAGATGACATAGTGCTGCGCGATCAGGAAGGTCGGGACCGCGCTGACGCCCTTCTGGCGGGCATCCTGGTCGCGGGCCCGGATGTCGTCGGCGTCGGCGTCCGATTGCAGAAGGCGCAGGGTGGCGGCGCGGTCCATGCCGTTTTCGCCACCGATGTCGGCCAGCGTGTCCCGGTCGCCGATGTCGCGCCCCTCGCTCCAGTAGGCGCGCATCAGGGCGCTGACGACGGCAGGCTGGACGCCCTCGATCCCGGCCCAGTGGATCAGGCGGTGGGCATCGAGCGTGTTGGGCATCCGCTGCGGCTTGTCGGGGTCCAGGTCCAGGCCAGCGCCGCGCGCAACCTCGCGCAGCCGTTCGTGGATGGCATCGACGCGGGCCTTGCCGCCGAATTTGGCCTCAAGATAGGCGCGCTTGGCCAGACCTTCGGCGGGCATGTCGGGGTTCAGCTGGAACGGGTGCCACTGGATCGCGAACGGGTGGTCGGGGTGGGCGGCAAGCGCGCGGTTGAGGTTGGCCTTGCCGACATGGCACCAGGGGCAGACCGGGTCCGAGAAGATGTCCAGGCGAACGGCGGCGGGGATCATTCGGGTCTCCTGTAGCGGGCGGCCAGTGCCTTGCGGATCAGCTTGCCGGTGCCAGTCGTGCTGGCTGTGCGGGGCAGGGCGTCAAGGCGCTGGTAGTGCCTTGGCTGCTTCCAGCGGGCAAGGGTCTTTTCGGCGCATTGGCGCAGGTCCGAGGCGTCGATTTCGCAGGGTGCTTCGTAGAAAAGTGCCAAGATCGTGGTGCCGGGGGTGGGTTCCACCTGGCATGCCGCGCAGGCGGTCAGGGGCAGGTCGTGGAAGGCGGCCTCGATCTCGGCGGGCGAGACCCGGAAGCCGCCGGCGTTCAGAAGGTCGTCCTTGCGGCCAAGGTGGGTGATGGCGCCGTCCGGGGCCATGACGGCGGCGTCGCCGGTGCGGAACCACGGGCCTTCTGGTGGCGGCTGGCCGAGGTAGTGGCGCATGAGGCCGGGGTCGGCGGTGGAGATGGCAAGCTCGCCCGGTGCCCCGCGTGGGACGGGGTCGCCCTGATCGTTCAGGATCGCGATGTGACGACCGGGCTGGACGTGGCCGGCAGTGCCCTCGGGCGCGGGGCGGGCGGGAGAGCCCGAGACGTAGGTGGACACCTCGGACATGCCGAGCGCTTCGTGCAGGTCGGTGCCGGTGCGGGACCGCCACTGGTCGCGAAGCGCTTGCGGCAGGGCCTCGCCTGCCGAGAGCCCGTGACGAAGGTGGGGCAGCGGCGGGACCCCGGCGCGCAGAAGCTGGCGGTAGACGCCGGGGGCGGCGGCGAGGATGGTGGCTTTGGCCCGCTGCATCAGCGCGGCAAGCGCGGCAGACGGCGTTCCGGCGGCCGGGATCAGCGCCGTGGCGCCGACGGTCCAGGGGTCAAGCAGGCCGGTGCCAAGGGTGTAGGTCCAGTTCAGGGCGCCCGCGTGAAGCAGGCGGTCGGTCCCGGTCAGGCCTTCCCAGTGCCGGTGCATGGACTGCCGCGCCAGGATGGCGCGGTGGGCATGGCTGACGGCCATCGGCAGACCCGAGGTGCCGGAGGTGAAGACGATGTAGGCCTCGCGGTTCGGATCGCCGAGGTGGAGCGGGGCGGGCGGCAAGGTGGACCACAGGGCAAGGTCGGGGGCGAGGAGCGGGGCCGGGTGGTCGGGAAGCGCGATATCAGGCTCGGCGGCGATGAGACCGGGCTGGACCAGGGCGGCAAGGCTGGTGATCTCGGGCCGCGTCAGGGCAGGGGAGGTCGGGATCGGCACCAGGCCGGCCCAGATCGCCCCCAGGTAGAGGATCGGGAAGGCCAGCGTGTTGCCGAGGCGCAGCAGGATGCGGTCGCCCTGGGCAAGGCCCTGGGCGCGAAGGGCGGTGGCGCAGCCCTGGGTCAGACGAAGGAGATCGGGGTAGCCGAGGGTTTCGTCCCGGTCAGGGTGCAGGAGGGTGAGCGCGGGCCTGGTGCGGCTTGCGGCCCGGGCCAGGACGTGGCCTGCAAGGTTGAAGACCTGGGGCACGGTCGGAAACGGGCGGGTGTCGATCTCGGACAGCATGGCGACAGGGGTAGGCAGGCCGCGCGACAGTTGCAAGCGTCGGACGGCTCGACTATCCGGGTGGCATGGCACTGACCGATCCGAAAAGCATGATCCGCGTGGCGCGCGAGGCGGGCGGGGAGGCGCATGTCGAACCGCTGAACCTGGGCGAGCGGGTGCGGGAGTTGCGCCGGTCGCGGGGCTGGACGCTGGAGGAGGCGGCCAACCGGGCGGGGCTGGCGCGGTCCACCCTGTCGAAGATCGAGAACGGGCAGATGAGCCCGACCTATGACGCGCTGAAGAAGCTGGCCGGGGGGCTGTCGATCTCGGTGCCGCAGCTGTTCACGCCGCCGTCGAAACAGCAGGTCATGGGCCGGATGGCCGTGACGAAGTCCGGGGACGGACAGTCGCAGGCCACCGTGACCTATGAGCACGAGTTGCTGGCGGCGCATCTGACCAAGAAGCAGATGCTGCCCTACCGCGCCACGATCCGCGCGCGGGACCTGGAGGAATTCGACGGCTGGGTGCGCCACGACGGCGAGGAATTCCTGTACGTGCTGACCGGGGTGATCCGGCTTTACACCGAATTCTACGAGCCGGTAGAGCTGCGCCGGGGCGACAGCGCCTATTACGACGCGGCGATGGGCCACAACGTGATCAGCCTGTCCGAGGAAGACGCGACCCTGCTGTGGGTCACGTCGCTGGTCTGATCCTGCCGGTCGGCGACAGCGGGACGCGGCCCCATGCCGGGGCCGCGATCCGTCAGAATGCGTCCTGCACCGTGCGCGCACCGGCCGAGACATCCTCGCCCACGCCCGCGATGGTGTTGCAACCTGCCAGCGCCACCAGGACGGCCAGAAGTGCCAGTTTCTTCATGCTCTTTGCCCTTTTCACTTTGCCTCGTACCACCAGATGTCGGGCAGGAAGCCTGACCAGTCACCGTAAAGCGGTATCCTGTCGGAATACTTCAACTCGGCGGAATGTGCCAAGCGGGAAAGGTCGGAATACCAGATCGGGATCACGAAGCGGCCCGAGGTCAGGACCCGGTCCAGCGCCCTGGTGGCGGCGGTGAACTCCTCGGCATTCGGGGCCCGCAGCAGGGCGGCGATCATCGCCTCGACCGCCGGAGAGCTCACGCCCATCCAGTTGCGGGTGCCGGGTTCGGTGACGCCGTGGGCACCCCAGTACAGCAGCTGCTCGTTGCCCGGCGACAGCGACAGCGACCGGATGTAGTGGGTCATGTCGAAATCGTAGTTGGTGGTCCGGTCCTTGTACTGCGCATCGTCGACCTTGGTCAGGCGGGCCTCGATGCCAAGCGCCTTCAGCGCCTCGATATAGACCTCGGCGGCAGAGCCCATCTCGTCCTGGCCGGTGACGAGCAGGATCTCGAAGGCGAAGGGCTCGCCCGCGGCGTTCTTCAGGATGCCGTCGTCGCCGACGGTCCAGCCCGCGTCCTCCAGCAGTTTCGCGGCGGCGCGGATGTTCCGGCGGTTGGTCTGGTCGCCATCAGAGACGGGCAGCGCATAGCCTTCGATGGCGCCGGGGGGCAGGTCGGCGGCGAAGGGTTGCAGAAGTTCAAGCTCGCGCCCCTCGGCCGGTTTGCCCGGGTCCATCGCCAGGAACGAGTTGCCGAAGTAGGACGGGATCCGGGGCAGGACACCCGCGTTCAGGGTCTTGTTGATGAATTCGAAGTTGAAGGCCAGGATCAGCGCCTCGCGCACGCGCCAGTCGGCGAAGATCGGCTTTCGGGTGTTCATCACGAAACCCTCGATCCCCGAGGGGCGGCCATGCGGGATTTCGGCCTTGATCACCGCGCCGGACTGGACGGCGGGGAAGTCGTAGGAGGACAGCCACTTGGCCACGTTCGCCTCGCGGTAGGCCGAGATCTGGCCCGCCTTGAACGCCTCGAAGATCGCCTGCGGGTTGGCGAAATAGTCATAGCGGATCTGGTCAAAGTTCCACTGGCCGCGGTTGAAGGGCAGGTCCTTGCCCCACCAGTCGGGGTTGCGCTTGTAGGTCACGTGCACGCCAAGTTCGAAGCTGTCCAGGACATAGGGCCCGGAGCCGACGGGAATCTCCATCGTCGCCTCGGCGAAGTCCTTGCCCTCCCACTGCGCCTGCTTCAGGATCGGGCGCAGGCCCAGGATCAGCGGCAGTTCGCGGTCCTCGACGTTGAAGGTGAAGCGGACGGACCGCTCGCCGGTCTTTTCCATCGTGGCGATCTTCTTCCAGGCGGCGGCGAAGCGCGGGTTGCCCTGCGTGCCCAGGGTCTCCATCGACCACATCACGTCCTCGACCGTCACCGGCGAGCCGTCAGAGAATCGGGCCTCGGGTCGCAGGGTGAATTCGACGTAGGTCCGGCCCTCGTCCGTGTCTATCGATTCGGCCAGAAGCCCGTACAGCGAGAAGGCCTCGTCATAGTTCCGGCCCATCAGCGTCTCGACCGTGAGGGTGGAAATGCCGATCGCGGCGCGTCCCTTGGTGACATAGGGGTTGAAGCTGTCGAAGCTGCCCGACTCGCCCCAGCGGAAGGTGCCACCCTTGGGGGCATCGGGGTTCACCTGTGGCAGGGACACAAAATCCGGGGGGAGAGCGGGGTCGCCATACATAGCTATGCCATGCATCGGCTCTGCCTGCGCGGCTGCGGCAAAAAGTGCCAATGCGGTCGTCAGCCCGAACCTGCGCCAACCGACGCTCGTTTCCCGTGCCATCCCGTGATGCTCCCCTGTCCACCGGTTGTGTGGCCGCAGACTAGGACGGAGATTGAATCAATTCAAACTTTTAGCTTGGCCATCGGCGGAGAGCGGACTATAAAGACTGTACTGCTCGATAGGTTTCTTGCCTGTATGAAACCTGCCTCAAAGACTTAACGCCGGCTTCGCGCCGGCGTTTTTTTATGCCTTCCGTCTGGCGTCGAGACCCAAAGCGGTCATATGATCACTTTGCAGGTGCAGCATACGGAGGACGGCATGACGCTGGTTGGCAAGCGGGCGATCATCACCGGGTCGAATTCGGGCATCGGGCTGGGTGTCGCCGAAGCGTTGGCGGCGGCGGGGGCCGAGGTGATTCTGAACAGCTTCACCGACCGGCCCGAGGATCACGAACTGGCGGCCGAGCTGGGCGCAAGGCATGGGGTCGCGGCGCGCTACATCCCGGCGGACATGTCCAGGGGGGCCGAGTGCCGGGCGCTGGTGGCAACCGCGGGCGGCTGCGACATCCTGGTGAACAACGCGGGCATCCAGTTCGTCAGCCCCATCGAGGAATTCCCGGTCGAAAAGTGGGATGCGATCCTGGCGGTCAACCTGTCGTCCGCCTTCCACACCATTGCAGCCGCCCTGCCGGGGATGCGGGCCAGGGGCTGGGGGCGGATCGTCGACATCGCCAGCGCGCACGGCCTGACCGCCAGCCCCTACAAGAGCGCCTATGTCGCCTCGAAACACGCGGTGGTCGGTCTGACCAGGGCCGTGGCACTGGAGACGGCGGGCCAGGGGATCACCTGCAATGCGGTATGCCCCGGCTATGTGCTGACCCCGCTGGTCGAGGCGCAGATTCCCGAGCAGATGAAGGTGCACGGCATGGACCGCGAGACGGTGATCCGCGAGGTGATGCTGCAACGCCAGCCCAGCCGCCAGTTCGCCACCACCGAACAGGTCGGCGGGACAGTGGTGTTCCTGTGCAGCCCGGCGGCGGACCAGATCACCGGCACGACGATCAGCGTCGACGGCGGATGGACCGCGCTATGAGGCGCGTGAGCCTGGCCCTGCAGGGTGGCGGTGCGCATGGAGCCTTTACCTGGGGTGTGCTTGACCGGCTGCTGGAGGAGGACGACCTGGAGATCGCCGGGATTTCCGGCACTTCGGCGGGGGCGCTGAACGGGGCGGCGCTGAAGGCGGGGTTGATCGCCGGCGGGCGCGGCGCGGCACGCAAACGGCTGGACCGGCTGTGGACCCAGGTGGCCGACATCGGCGATTTCCGGATGGTGCCGTGGATGGCGGCGTTCCTGCCTGCGATGCGGTTCTGGCAGACGGCTGGCGCGGCGCTGTTGCCGTTCTCGCCGCAGGCGGTCGCGGCGCAGTTCTACTCGCCCTACGTCTTTGGAAAGAGCTGGACCAACCCGCTGGAGCCTGTCGTCCGCGATCTGGACTTCAGCCAGGTCTGCTCTGCAAGCGGGCCGCGGCTGTTCGTCAGCGCGACCAATGTGCGGACCGGCAAGATCAAGGTCTTCAGCGCAACGGACATCACGACCGAGGCGATCCTGGCCTCGGCCTGCCTGCCCACGGTGTTCCAGACGGTCGAGATCGGCGGCGAGGCCTACTGGGACGGCGGCTATTCCGGCAACCCGGCGCTCTTTCCGCTGTACGAGCCGGACTTGCCGGACGACATCCTGGTCGTGTCGATCAACCCGATCCGGACCGAGAGCATCCCGGACACTCCGCTGGAAATCCAGAACCGGATCAACGAGATCAGTTTCAATGCCAGCCTGCTGGGCGAGCTTCGGGCCGTGAATTTCGTCCGCCGCCTGATCGCCGAGGGGAAGATGGAGCGGGGGCAGATGAAGGCGGTCAATCTTCACATGATCGCCGACGACGGGCTGATGAACGAGCTTTCGGCGGATTCGAAGCTTTCCCCCACGCCCCTGCTGCTGGACCGGCTGAAGGCGGCGGGCCGGGCGGCGGCCGAACGGTTCCTCCAGGATGCCGGCGCGAAGATCGGGCAAGAGCCTAGCGCGGACCTGAAGGGGCTTCTGGGTTAGATCACCGGCTCTTTCGGCAGCGGGTAGACCAGGCCGCCGGACACGATCAGCTTGGCCGCGTCATCCACGCCCATGTCCATCACGATCAGGTCCCTGGTCGGCACGAACAGAAGCATCCCGCTGGTGAAGGGCGTGAGGCCGACGAAGACCGCGGACATGTCGGGGCCGATGGCGGCCAGACGCTCGGCCAGCTCGCCCTTGGGCCGGGTCGACATGAACCCCAGCGCCCAGGACCCGGCACGGGGGAATTCGACCAGCACGACCTTGTCGAAGCTCTTGTCCTTCTTGTTGAAGAAGGTCTCGGCCACCTGCTTGATGCCGGAATAGACCGAGCGGACCACCGGCATCCGTTCGACCAGGTTCTCGCCCGACCGGATCACGGACCGGCCGATGATGCCCTTGGCCAGCCAGCCGATGATGATCGTGACGATCAGGAATACCAGGACCCCGACGCCGCGGACGGGGAATTCGTATTCCGGCCCGAACCAGCGCCCGATCACGGTGTCGGGCTGCCAGTAGGCGGGGATCAGCGGCAGGATCCAGCCATCGAGCCAGCCGATGAAGGCCCAGACGATGTAGATCGTCAGCCCGGTGGGCAGCACGACGACAAGACCCGTCAGGAAACTTGCGCGCAGGCTGGCCAGAAAGCCGCGACGGTGGTGCGGGTGCGGTTCGGTCACGTGAGATTGTCCCCTTCGACGCCCTTTCTAGGGTGTCCGACCGTCGCAGTGCAATGCCGCCCGCAGCCGGACACGGGAATTTCAGGCCTTTGCGGCAAGCTCGCGGGCGATCGCCGCCCCGAGCCGCGCGTTGTTCAGCACCAGCGCGATGTTCGCGGCCAGCGAGCGGCCCTCCGTCAGTTCGAAGATGCGTTGCAGCAGGAAGGGCGTCACGGCCTTGGCGGCGATGCCCTTCGCCGTGGCCTCGGCCAGTGCGGCCTCGATCTGCGGGGTGATCTCGGCCAGGGTGATCTCGGCGTCCGGGGGGATCGGGTTGGCGACAAGCTGGCCACCGGGCAGACCAAGCCGGGCGCGCATGAGGTGGGCCGCGGCGATGTCGGCCGCGCTGTCCATGCGGAGGGGGGCCTTCAGGCCGGAAGAGCGCGACCAGAAGGCCGGGAAGTCGTCCTGGCCGCAGGCGATGACGGGCACGCCAAGGGTTTCAAGATACTCCAGCGTCTTCGGCAGATCGAGGATCGCCTTGGCCCCGGCGGCGACCACGGTGACCGGCGTCTCGGCCAGCTCGCGCAGGTCGGCCGAGATGTCGAAGCTGGTCTCGGCCCCGCGATGCACGCCGCCGATCCCGCCAGTGGCAAAGACCCTGATGCCGGCAAGATGGGCGCAGATCATCGTCGCGGCGACGGTGGTGGCGCCGGTGCCCCCGGACGCAAGGCAGGCGGCAAGGTCGGCGCGCGAGAGTTTGGCGACGCTCTTCGCCTGGCCCAAGGCGTCCAGCTGTGCGTCGGTCAGGCCGATGTGGATGCGGCGGTCCATGATGGCGATGGTGGCGGGGACGGCCCCTTGGCGGCGGATCTCGGCCTCGACCCGACGGGCTGTTTCCACATTCTGCGGGAATGGCATGCCGTGGGTGATGATCGTGCTTTCCAGCGCGACAATCGCCGCGCCATTCGCGCGGGCCTCGGTCACTTCGGGCGACAGGGTCAGGGGCAGGTCAATCATGAAGCGTCCGATCTATCGCTGGGCCACAGATATAACCGTGGAACTGCGCGACAAGGCCAGCGCTGACGAGGTGGTGCAGGAAGCATGGCGGCGAAACTCATGCGCCGATGTCCCCGGAGACATAGGTCGCGGCGGCGCGCAGGGCCTCGTCCAGCGCCTCTTGCCGGGGGGCGCCGCGACGTTCGGCGACCAGATGGGCGGCCATGAAGGTGTCGCCCGCCCCCGTGACGCGGGTGACCAGAACCTGGGGCGGCTGGCCCGTGATCACGCCTTCGCCGCGGCGACCCTCGGCCGCAAGGTCGCCACCGTTGGTGACCAGAACCCGGCCCGCGCCCCTGGCCAGCAGCGCCTGCGCGGCCTCTGGCGCGGTGGCGGCCTCGCCGCGGGCCAGGATGTTCGCCTCTTCCAGGTTCACGTAAAGCGTGGCCGACGGCTGGGTCAGCAGCGGCAAGAGCCGACCCGCCTTGCCGGGAGAGGCAGGTGCCACGCGAAGGTCGGCTGAAGCAAAAAGCGGTGAGGCGGCGATCTCGGCCAGCAGGGATTCGGTCAGGTTCCCGTCCAGCGCGATCGGGCCGGCCCAGGGCGCAGCCGCGGTCCCAAGCCGGCCATCGGCCAGGGGGCGCAGGATCTTGTCGCCCGCCGCCTCCAGCGAATGGGCGTCTGCGATGGCGGCGATCAGGCCGTTCGCACCCTCGATGGCCATGTAGCGGTCGGTGGGCAGGTCATCCGAGCGGTAGATCGTGCCCGTCCCCAGCCCAAGCCGGTCACAGGCGGCGACCAGCTCGTCGCCTTCCGCATCGCGGCCAATGGCGCTGAGAAGCGCCGGGGCCATCCCGAATCGCCGCAGGGTCATCGCGATGTTCATCGCGACGCCGCCGGGCAGGCGCGTGATCCGGCCCGGCACGTCCGAGCCAAGCCGCATCGAGGTGGGCGAGCGGCCGATGATGTCCCACAGGACCGAGCCGATGCAGAGGATGTCAGGCGTCATGCGCGCTACATCGCCCGACCGGCCCCGGCTCTGCAAGCCGATTGCGTGGAATTGTCGTCGCAGTCCGGCACATTCCCTGCCCTCGCGGCCCGAAGCCGAAATGCCCAGGGCTTTCGGCTTGCCTTCGCGGATGGGGCAGAGTAAGGACGCGCCACTTCACAGGTGTCACCGGGGCCGATGCGGGGAGAAATCCCGTGCGGTCCACCGGTTGTCCCGGACTTGATCCGGGATGAAGACGGCGGCACCGAGGATCAAACCGGAAAAGGATACAGCATGGCTCTTCCCGAGTTCACCATGCGTCAGCTCTTGGAAGCTGGCGTTCACTACGGCCACCAGACCGCGCGCTGGAACCCCAAGATGGGCGAGTACATCTACGGCGACCGCAACGGCATCCACATTCTCGACCTCACCCAGACTGTCCCGCTGCTGGACCAGGCGCTGAAGGTCGTGCGCGACACGGTCGCCAAGGGCGGCCGCATCCTGTTCGTCGGCACCAAGCGCCAGGCCCAGAAGCCGATCGCCGAAGCCGCCGAAAAATGCGCGCAATACTACATGAACCACCGCTGGCTCGGCGGCACGCTGACCAACTGGAAGACCGTTTCCCAGTCGATCCAGCGTCTGAAGCAGCTGGACGAGGTTCTGGGCGCGGGCGGCGAAGGCCTGACCAAGAAGGAACGCCTTGGCATGGAGCGTGACCAGGCCAAGCTGCAAGCCTCGCTGGGCGGCATCCGTGAAATGGGCGGCACCCCGGACCTGATCTTCATCATCGACGTTGGCAAGGAAGACCTCGCCATCCTGGAAGCGCAGAAGCTGGGCATCCCGGTCGTCGGCGTGGTCGACACCAACTGCTCGCCCAAGGGCGTGACCCACATCATCCCGGGCAACGACGACGCGGCCCGCGCAATCCAGCTTTACTGCGACCTGATCAGCCGCGCTGCCCTTGAAGGCATGTCGGCCCAGATGGGTGCTGCGGGCGTCGACCTGGGCGCACTGGAAGCGGCTCCGGAAGAAGCAGCTGTCGCCGAAGCCGCCGCCGAAGTCTCCGCCGAAGCCTGATCGGGCCTTTGCGTCACAACACTGTCACCCGGCGGGCCTAAGCCCCGCCGGGACCAGCATTTCCAAGGAGTGGAAAACATGACGATCACCGCCCAGATGGTGAAGGAACTGCGCGAATCCACCGGCGCAGGCATGATGGATGCCAAGAAAGCCCTGACCGAGGTCAACGGCGACATGGAAGCCGCGGTCGACTGGCTGCGCACCAAGGGCCTGGCCAAGGCCGCCAAGAAGGCCGACCGCGTCGCGGCCGAGGGTCTGATCGGCGTGGCTGTCAGCGATGGCCGTGGCGTCGCGGTCGAGATCAACTCGGAAACCGACTTCGTCGCCAAGAACGCCGACTTCCAGGCGCTGGTCCGTGAAGTCGCCAACGTCGCGCTGACCACCGGCGACGAGATCGAGGTCGTGAAAGCGGCGCAGCTGAACGGCAAGACCGTGGAAACCGTCCTGCAGGAAGCCATTTCCCGCATCGGCGAGAACATGACCTTCCGTCGCATGCACGTGCTGGAGGGCGACACCGTCGTCTCTTACGTCCACAACGCGGCGACCGCGGGCATGGGCAAGATCGGTGTCCTGGTGGCGCTGAAGGGCGACAAGGCCAGGGCCGAAGAGATCGGCAAGCAGTTCGCGATGCACATCGCCGCGACGAACCCGCTGTCGCTGTCCGAAGCCACCCTTGACCCCTCGGTGGTCGAGCGTGAGCTTGCCGTGCAGACCGCCAAGGCTCTGGAAGAGAACGCTTCCTCGGCCAAGCCCAAGCCGGAAGCCGTGATCCACAACAACATCATTCCGGGCCGGATGAAGAAGTTCCTCGCCGAGAACACGCTTCTGGGCCAGGCCTTCGTGATCAACCCCGACCTGACCGTGGAAGCCGCGGCCAGGGAAGCGGGCGTCGAGATCACCGGTTATGCCCGCGTGGCGGTCGGCGAAGGCATCGAGAAGAAGACCGAAGACTTTGCCGCCGAAGTGGCCAAGGCGCTGCAGGGCTGAAGTCCCGGCAATCGGGCAGGGGGGCCGGTGCCGTGCGCGCCGGCCCTTTTGCATTTGCCGGACGCAGACATGCAAACGGCGCGGCTCCGGGGAGAACCGCGCCGCACGTCACGCTCTGCCCCCTGGGGATGGGGCATGGCAGAGCAGGACATCAAGTCGGCCGACGGAATGCGCGGCCAGGGGATCAGAGGAACGACGCGTGACCGTCCGGTTCCCCCTGGGACACATTGGCCCTGGGTCACATTGGCCCTGGGTCACATTGGCCCTGGGTCACATTGGCCTTGAATCACATTGGCCTTGTGCCACGTGCCCCCCGTGGCAACGAGTGCGGAATACCCTACCTCGCGGCGTGCGCGACCTCGGGCTGGCGCTGGAAGATCATGTTCAGCAGCGCACCCTTGGCCACCGCCTGGGCCGTGGTCTCGACCGACAGCGCCTCGCGCGCAAGCCGCAGATGCTTTTCGACCATCGCCGGGCTGACACCCATCAAAAGCGCCACGTCCTGCGTGGTCTTGCCGTCCGCGACCCATTCCAGCGCCTCGCGCTGGCGCGGGGAAAGTGCGCGGTGGCGCGACAGTTGCGGCAGATGCACGATGGTCAGGTGCATCATGTTGGCGACAGCAAGGATCTCTTCCTTGCGGGCCGCGAAGATCACGTCGACCTGGGCCGGGGTCACGCCGGGATCGGCGATCAGGCCCAAGGCACCCTTCGAGCGTGAGGACAGCTCGGGGAAGCTGACCGACATGCCCGCCACGATCCCCTGCGCCGCGTTCTGGCGCACGGCTTCTGCCTCTTCGGCAGACAGGCGCCCGGCCTCGAAGGCCTGCTGCACCCAGCTCCAGGTGCAGGCACCCGAATTGGTCTCGGCCCAGCGGAACACCGGGGTCTTGGCGTAAAAGCCACCCTGGAAGTAGCGCCTGACATAGTCGGCGTCGCAGGTCGTCAGGAACAGCGCGTCCTCGGGGTCGCCGATGGTCTTCAGGTGCTTGAAGCGGGTGAAGCCGTAATTCGCGCGCCGGAAGCCCAGGCTCGCGAAGTGGCCGGTGCCGTACTCCCAAGCCTCGTCGATCGAAGAGGCGGCGCCGATGCGGTTCAGCACTGCGAGAATGGTGTCACTCATCTTTGTCTTCCCTGTTGCCCCGAACTGCCGCGTCAAAGACCTGATCCGACGGCAATCTGGACTTCGACGGCAGATAAATCCGGTTTCCCTGGCATGTCCACGACTTCGACAGGGAAATGACCCGCAAGGCTCACAGATGACGCAAGTTGTTACCGATTGGGGACAATTCCCGCTAGAGACGAGCCGCGCAATGGGCAATCAGCCGGGGCAGGGCGGCGTGATCGTCGAAGATCAGTCTTGCGCCCAGCGAGTCTGCCGCGGCCTTGCGGTAGCCGCCGGTGAACAGCGCAAGCGGAACGCCGGCACGCTGCGCGGTCTCGGCATCCACTTCGCTGTCACCGACAAACAGCGCCTTGCCCGGACCAAGTGCCGCCAGAGCCGCCCGCAGCGGGGCCGGATCGGGCTTGCGCCGGGGCAGGGTGTCCCCGCCGATGATGACCGGGAAGACCTGCGCCAGATCGAAGTGGCTCAGGACCGCGCGGGTCGGACCCTCGGGCTTGTTGGTGCAGATCGCCAGCCGGTGTCCGGCATCGCACAGCGCCGAAAGCGTTGTCGTGACGAACGGGTATAATCTTGTCAGATCAAAGGCTTCTTCGTAGATGTTGATGAAGCTCTGCACCAGTTCGGCCTGAAGCTTCGGCTTCGCTTCGATGCCCTGATGCGCCAGCAGCCGACCGACCAGAACCTCGACGCCGTTTCCGATGAAGCCGCGAACGGTCACTTCGGAAAAGGGCGGCAAGCCCTTGTTTGCGAAAACGATATTCGCCGCAGCATGGATCTGGGGCGCGCTGTCGATCAGCGTGCCGTCCAGGTCGAAGACCAGGTTCAGCCCGTCAGCCAACCGCTGCCTCGGCCGCGGCCCGGATCGCCTGGATATTCGCGCCGTAAGGTCCCGGATTGGCGACCGAACCACCCTTGAACACCGCCGAGCCTGCCACCAGCACATCGGCACCGGCGGCGCTGACCAGAGGGGCCGTGGCGGTCGTGATCCCGCCGTCGATCTCGATATGGATCGGACGATCCCCGATCATCTGCCGCAGGCGCGCAATCTTTGCCACTTGGCTTGCGATGAAGCTCTGACCGCCGAAACCGGGGTTCACGGTCATCACACAGACGAGGTCGACCATGTCCAGAAGCTCGGCCACTGCTTCGACCGCGGTGCCGGGATTCAGCGCAACGCCAGCCTTTTTTCCAAATCCGCGAATGGCTTGCAAGGTGCGGTGAATGTGCGGCCCGGCCTCGACATGAGCGGTGATCACGTCGGCGCCGGCCTTGGCATAGGCGTCCAGACAGACGTCCACCGGCGAGATCATCAGGTGGACATCCATCACGCCCTTGATATGCGGCCGGATCGCCGCGCACATCGCCGGGCCGAAGGTCAGGTTCGGGACGAAATGGCCGTCCATCACATCGACATGGACCCAATCCGCGCCTTGCGCCTCGATCGCGCGACATTCGGCGCCGAAGTTGGCGAAGTCCGCTGCCAGGATGGAAGGAGCGATCTTGATGGAACGGTCGAACATGGGGCAGGCTCCAGCTGATGGCGCCTCATATCCCGGCGTATCGCGCCTTTCCAGCATGCATTACATTACATAATACAGATTACACGATATTCCGATGCCGGGCCCGATGCCGGGATCAACACTCTCCCCCGAATGAAAACGGCCCGGTCAGACGACCGGGCCGCAAGGCAGATCCAACTGACCTCAGCCGACCAGTTCAAGGCCCGAGAAGAAGAAGGCGATCTCGCGCGCGGCGGAAGCCTCGCTGTCCGAGCCGTGGACCGAATTCTCGCCCTTGGACAGCGCGAATTCCTTGCGGATCGTGCCGTCGGCGGCGGCGGCGGGATCGGTCGCGCCCATCACTTCGCGGTTCCTGGCGATCGCGCCTTCGCCTTCCAGGACCTGCACCACGACCGGCTCGGAGGCCATGAACGCGCAAAGCTCGCCGTAGAAGCCGCGCTCCTTGTGCTCGGCGTAGAAGGCACCGGCCTGGGCGGGCGTCAGGTGGATGCGCTTCGAGGCGACGACGCGCAGGCCCGCATCCTCGAACTTGGCAACGATCTTGCCGGTCAGGTTGCGCTTGGTCGCATCGGGCTTGATGATCGACAGGGTACGTTCAACGGCCATGTGGCTCTCCATCGGGTTTGGGGCCAGCTTGGCCCTGTTCGGATGGCCGGGCTGCTACCACGGGCGATGGGCTTTGAAAAGGTGCAGCGGCATTGACCTTCCCGCCGGCTTCGGGCACTTGGCCCCCATGCTGAAGATCGAGGACATCACCTACAACGTCGAGGGCCGCCCCCTGTTCGAGGGCGCATCGGCCACCATTCCCACCGGCCACAAGGTCGGCCTTGTGGGCCGCAACGGCGCGGGCAAGACCACGCTTTTCCGGCTGATCCGGGGCGAGCTGGCGCTGGAGGGCGGCACGATCACCCTGCCCCAGCGCGCCCGCATCGGCGGCGTGGCCCAGGAAGTGCCGTCCTCCGAGACGTCGCTGATCGAAACCGTGCTGGCGGCGGATACCGAACGCGCAAGTCTCATGGCCGAGGCCGAGACGGCGCAGGACCCGCACCGGATCGCCGAGATCCAGGCGCGTCTGGCCGACATCGACGCCTGGTCGGCCGAGGGGCGGGCAGCCAGCATCCTGAAGGGCCTGGGCTTCGATGCCGACCAGCAGCTGATGCCCTGCTCGGCGTTTTCGGGCGGCTGGCGGATGCGGGTGGCCCTGGCCGGGGTGCTTTTCGCGCAGCCCGATTATCTCTTGCTGGACGAACCGACCAACTACCTTGACCTGGAAGGCGCCCTCTGGCTGGAAAGCTACCTGCAGAAATACCCCCATACGGTGCTGATCATCAGCCACGACCGCGGGCTTCTGAACCGGGCCGTGCAGGGCATCCTGCATCTCGACAACCGCAAGCTGACCTATTGGCAGGGCGGCTACGACCAGTTCGCCCGCCAGATGGCCGAACGCCGCGCCGTCCTGCAGGCCGAGGCCAAGAAGATCGACGCGCGGCGCGCCCACCTGCAAAGCTTTGTCGACCGCTTCAAGGCCAAGGCCTCGAAGGCGGTGCAGGCGCAAAGCCGGGTGAAGATGCTGGAAAAGCTGACCCCGATCACCGCGCCCGAGGATGCCAAGAAGGTGGTCTTCACCTTCCCCGCGCCCGAGGAGCTTGCGCCGCCGATCATCAACCTGGACGGTGCGGCGGTGGGCTACGGCGGCCCGCTGATCCTTCGACGCCTGAACCTGCGCATCGACCAGGATGACCGGATCGCCCTTCTGGGCCGGAACGGTGAAGGAAAGTCCACGCTTTCCAAACTGTTGGCGGGCAAACTTCAACCAGCCGAAGGAAAGTTCTCGCGGTCGTCCAAGCTGCGGATCGGCTATTTCGCCCAGCACCAGGTCGACGAGTTGCACCTGGATGAAACCCCGCTGCAGCACATCATGCGGCTGCGGCCGGCGGAGGGTCAGCCGAAACTGCGGGCGCGGCTGGCGGGGTTCGGGCTGATGGCCGATCAGGCCGACACGGTGGTCGCCCGGCTTTCGGGCGGTCAGAAGGCGCGATTGTCTCTGCTTCTGGCAACAATCGACGCGCCGCATCTTTTGATCCTGGACGAACCGACCAACCACCTCGACATCGAGTCGCGAGAGGCCCTGGTGGACGCGCTGACCGAATACCCCGGCGCCGTGATCCTGGTTTCGCACGACATGCACCTGCTGGGCCTGGTCGCCGACCGGCTTTGGCTGGTCAAGGACGGCGCGGTCACGCCCTATACCGAGGATCTGGAGGCCTATCGCCGTCAGCTTCTTGCCGGCGAAGACGAGGTGAAGGTCGCCGCGAAACCCGTTGAAAAAAAGCCGAAACCAGGCCGCGACGAAGTGCTTGCCCTGAAAGCCGAGGTCCGCAAATGCGAGGACCGGCTGGCAAAGCTGAACGATATGCGCGACAAGTTGGCGAAAAAGCTTGCCGATCCCCAGTTGTACGAGGACGGCCGCAAGGGCGAGCTGGAGACCTGGAACCGGAAATACGCCGAGGTGATGGACGCCCTCGACAAGGCCGAGGCGCTGTGGCTGTCGGCGCAGGAGAAGCTGGAACTCAGCGGCGCCTAGGGTCTTGTGTCCCTGCTCCGGTCCGGGTCCGGTAACGACAGTCTGTTGCGCATCTGGACATGATCCAGGCGTTCGGCTGCGGTTCAGGCCAGAGGCCCGGCCTTGCGCCGACTTCAGGCATCGGACCGGACAAGCGGCGGGCGATGGCGCGGGATCGATCGGCTGATCTTTCCAAGACGCGCCCCTGCCCCCATATCTGCCTGAACCGGAGGTTCGGATGGACGGAGAAACCCTGGCCCGCGTGGGCTATCTTGCGCTGATCCTGGCCGCTCTTGGCGGCTGGGTGCTGGTGGAGTTCCGCCAGCGAATGGGTCAGGCGCTGCGGATGGGGCTGGCCTGGGGGCTGATCTTCGTCGGCATGATGGCGGGCTACGGGCTGTGGTCGGACATCCGGCGCGAGGTGATGCCGATCCAGGAGGTCGGCGCGGCCGGAGAGGTCGAGGTGCCGCGGTCGATGGACGGGCACTACTATCTGACCCTGATGATCGACGGGACGGCGGTGCCCTTCATGGTCGACACGGGCGCAACCGGCATGGTGCTCGCCGCCAGGGATGCCGAGCGGCTGGGGATCGATCTGGCAAGCCTCGAGTTCCGGGGGCAGGCCAACACGGCCAACGGGGTGGTCCGGACGGCGCGGGTCATGCTGGAGGCGGTCGAGCTGGGGCCGTTCCGGAACGAGCGCTTCGGGGCCTTCGTGACCGAGGGGGCGCTGGATCAGTCGCTGCTGGGGATGGACTACCTGGGGCAGTTCCGGATGGAGTTCGACGGCGGCAAGCTGGTGTTGCGGCAGTAGCCGTCCACAGTCGGCAGAGCCATAATTGTTTTTTATCAAGGATTTGGATGGCCTTGACGGTTAGACCGAGCCAAGATCCTTCGAAGGATCTTGCAAATTTCTTCGAAGAAATTTGTCCCGGACCCTAGCGGGCGGCGCTTTCGGCCTTCTTTTCCCAGCGGCCCGAGTCCTCGGACCAGTATTGCGCCGCGTGGCCTGCAGTGGTCATCGCCTTCCACTGGCCACGGGCGGCCTGCAGGCGGGCCTGGTCGTTGCCGTCGAACAGGACCCAGACCCGCTCCATCGCGGCGATCTCGGCATCGGTGGCTTCGGCTCCGTCGACCAGCGCCAGGACTTTCGCACCGTTTGCCGGTTGACCAAGGCCAAGCAGCACCGGCTGATCGGCGTCATGCGGCCCACCCTCCAGCCCATGCGGCAGGAAGCCGTCGTCGCCACCTTTCAGCCACAGCGCCTGATCCAGCAGGTCCAGCGCGGCAAGATCGGTGCCCCGCACCATCACCCGCCACCCCTGCCCCAAGGCGCGCGGCAGGTTGACGGCCAGCGTATCGGCGGGGGCCGATTGCATCAGGTGGAAGAACATCACCATGCCCATTGCGGTCCGCTCGTCGTGCGTCTGCGACGCCTCCTCGCTTGCGCGCCGCCCGGCGAGGAGCGACGCGGAACGCGAGCGAGGAGCCTCACGTCTCGAACCGGTCGCGGATCAGCCGGTCCAGCGCCATGACGCCCCAGCCGGTCGCGCCCTTCGGCGCCAGCGTGGTGTCGGCCTTGAGCAGCGCAGTTCCCGCGATATCAAGGTGGCACCAGGGCATGTCCGGCTTGACAAAGCGCTGAAGGAACTGCGCCGCCGTGATCGCGCCCCCGTCGCGGCCGCCGACGTTCATCATGTCGGCGATGCGGGACTTGAGCTTCGCGTCATAGGCATCGCCCATCGGCATCCGCCAGGCGCCTTCGCCCTCGGCCCTGGCGGCGGCGAGAAAGGCGTTGCAGAGGTCATCGTTGTTGGAAAAGACGCCGGTGTTCTCGTGGCCAAGCGCGATGATGATCGCGCCGGTCAGGGTTGCCAGGTCGATCATGCCCGTCGGCTTGAAACGCTCTTGCGCGTACCACATCACGTCGGCCAGGACCAGACGGCCCTCGGCGTCGGTGTTGATCACCTCGATCGTGTCGCCCTTCATCGACTTCACGACATCGCCGGGACGCTGGGCGCGACCGTCGGGCATGTTTTCCACCAGGCCGACCAGACCCACGACATTGGCCCTGGCCTTGCGCAAGGCCAGCGTCCGCATGACGCCCGCGACGACGCCCGCGCCGCCCATGTCCATCGTCATCTCTTCCATGCCCGCGGCGGGCTTGATCGAGATGCCGCCGGTGTCGAAAACGACGCCCTTGCCGACCAGCGCGAAGGGGGCCTCGCCCTTCGGGCCGCCGTGCCACTGCATCACGACGACCTTGGAGGGGCTTTCCGACCCCTGCCCCACGCCCAGCAGCGCGCCCATGCCAAGCTTCATCAGCTGGTCTTCCTCCAGGATCTCGACGTCGAGGCCAAGCTCCTGCATCGCGGCAAGGCGGGCGGCGAAATCATGCGTGGTCAGCACGTTGGCAGGTTCGTTCACCAGGTTGCGGGTGAAGAAGACCCCTTCGGCCACAGCGGCCATCGGGGCTGCGGCCTTGGCCACCGCTTCCGGGTTGGTCGCCATCACGGTGACGGGTCCGGGGACGGGTTTCTCGCCGCTCTTGTGGGTGTCGAAGTCATAGGCGCGCATCGCAAGGCCGAAGGCGATGTCGGCGGCGCGGGCGTGGCCCTCGGCCAGGACCAGCGAGCCCCCTGCCCCGTGCGACTTGCCGACCGCCGAGCCGGCCTTGCGCGCCTTGGTCTGGTCGGCCTTCCTGCCCAGCCGGATCAGCTGGACCGCATCGGCGGCAAGGCCCGGCAGATAGGCCAGGTCCATCGCCTCGCCCGGTTTCAACTTGCCGAAGGCCTCGGACCCGGCAGCGCGGGTCAGCGCGCCCCTGGTCAGCCGGTCAAGCCGCTTGAAGCCGGGGCTGGCCGGCTGGTCTGTGTCCGCCAGCACGGCGATGCGGCCCGTCCGGGCGGCGAGGGCTTCAAGATCGGTGGCCTGGAACTGGATCGGCAGGGGTTTCGGCATGGCGTTCTCTTTCGTCGGACGGTTTTTTGCGCCTTTCGGCGGCGGCGTGCCGGGACGCTACAACCCTGCCCCGCGCTTGGCCAGATAGCAGTTTTCGCCGCCCGTGAATTCCGCTAGGGTCGGGCCTAGATGTTGTAGGGGCCGGACCGGGCGTGTCTAGATTCGACAGATACCTGTTGTCGCAGCTCTTGTCGCTGTTCGGCTTCTTCGCACTGGTGCTGGTCGCGGTCTACTGGGTCAACCGGGCCGTCGGGCTGTTCGACCAGCTGATCGGCGACGGGCAATCGGCGTTGGTCTTCCTGGAATTCTCGATCCTGACTCTGCCCAACGCGATCCGGCTTGTCCTGCCCATCGCGGCCTTTGCGGCGACGGTCTATGTGATCAATCGCCTGGTGCAGGAAAGCGAGCTGGTGGTGATGCAGGCAACCGGGTTTTCGGCCTTCCGGCTGGCACGCCCGGTGCTTTACTTCGGGCTGACCGTCATGGTGATGCAACTGCTGCTGACGAACATTCTGGTTCCGGCCAGCCAGCGCATCCTGAGCGAACGGTCGGCCGAGATCTCGCAGAACGTGACCGCGCGGTTCCTGACGGCGGGGCAGTTCATGCATCCCTCGCAGGGGATCACGCTTTACATCCGCGAGATCAGCCCCACCGGCGAGATCCTGGACCTGTTGCTGGCCGACGAGCGGTCGCAGACCGACCGGGCGCTGCACACGGCGCGCAAGGCCTTTCTGGTGCGCGGCGAGGTGGCGCCGAAGCTGGTCATGGTCGATGGCGCGACCCAGCGACTGACGCGCGAGGGCGGACGGATGGCGGTGACGCGGTTTTCCGACTTCACGCTGGACCTCGCGGGGCTGATTTCGGTCGGGGGCGCGGGGCAGATCGCGCTGAACGCGCTGCCGACCCGGGCGCTGCTGGAGGGGCGGCCCGAGGCGGCGGCGGCGACGGGGGCGACGGTCACGCAGATGCAGGAAGAGGGTCATTCGCGGCTGGCCGGTCCGCTTCTGGCGGTGGCGGCGGCGCTGATCGGCTTTGCGGCGCTGATGCAGGGCTCGTTCTCGCGCTTCGGGCTTTGGCGGCAGATGGCGCTGGCGGTGGGCCTGCTGATCGCGCTGCAGCTGGTCTGGACCTGGGGAGGCAGCGTCGCGCTGGAGCGCGAGGGGGCCTGGCCCGCGGTCTATGCGGGACCCCTGGCGGGCATCCTGCTGGCGGGGGCGATGCTGTGGTGGGCGCAGCGGCCCCGGCGGGGACGGATCTTCGCATGACGCTGAGCCTTTACATCGCGCGGCGGTTCCTGGGGTCGGTGGGTCGGGTGTTCCTGGCCTTCCTGGTCATCCTGATGCTGATCGACATGATCGAGCAGCTGCGCCGCTTTTCCGACGCGGGCCTCGGTCTGGCGGGGGCGGCGCGGCTGTCGCTGCTCAGCGTGCCCGAGACGCTGTACCGCATCCTGCCGCTGATCCTGATCCTGGGGGCAATCGCGAATTTCCTGGGGCTGGCGCGGTCGTCCGAGCTGGTCGTGGTGCGGGCGGCGGGGCGGTCCGCGCTGCGGTTTCTGGTGACGCCGCTGGTGGTCTCGGTGGCGCTGGGGCTGCTGGCGGTGGCCTTCTTCAACCCCCTGGTGGCGGCGACGTCGAAGGCCTATGACGACGCGCGGGCAGAGTTGACACAGGGCGGCCGGTCGGTCCTGTCGGTGGCCGACACCGGCCTGTGGCTGCGCCAGGGTTCGCCCGAGGGGCAGACCGTGATCCAGGCAGCGCGGACGAACCTGGACGGGACCGAGCTATTCGGCGTGACTTTCCTGGGGTTCGACCAGGACGGCCGTCCGACGCGGCGGATCGAGGCCGAGACGGCGAAGCTGATCGCCGGGGCTTGGGAGCTGACGGGGACCAAGACCTGGGATCTGACGGCGGCAAACCCCGAGCTGACGGCGGTCAAGGCCGCGGGCCCGGTCGCCCTGCCCTCGGACCTGACGCCAGAGCGCATCCGCGACAGTTTCGGCACGCCCTCGGCCATCGGGTTCTGGGACCTGCCGGACTATATCGCCGATCTGGAACGCGCGGGCTTTTCGGCGCGGGCCTACAAGCTGTGGTATCAGATGGAGCTGGCGCTGCCGATGCTGATGGCGGCGATGGTGCTGGTGGCGGCCGGGTTCACCATGCGGCATGTCCGGTTCGGCGGCACCGGGCGGATGGTGCTGTTTGCCCTGCTGGCGGGCTTCGGGTTCTTCTTCCTGCGCAACTTCGCCCAGGCCCTGGGGGACAGCGGGCAGATCCCGATCCTGCTGGCGGCCTGGAGCCCGCCGGTCGCGGCGGTGATGCTGTCGCTTGGCCTGCTGCTTCACCTGGAGGAAGGCTGACATGGCGCGCCTGCTGGCCCTGCTGGCGGTTCTCGTGACCCTTGCCCTGCCCGCCCGCGCGCAGGACACGGCGACGCTGGTTTCGGACAGCCTGGCGATCACCGGGGACACCCGCCTGATCGCCGACGGCAATGTCGAGGTCTTCTTCAAGGGCAACCGTCTGAAGGCCAGCCGCATCGTCTTTGACCAGGCGACCGACCGGCTGGAGATCACCGGCCCCATCGTCCTGACTGAAGCGACCGGAGAAATCCTGATCCTCGCCAGCCAGGCCGATCTGGCCGCCGACCTGTCCGAAGGCATCCTGACCAGCGCCCGGCTGGTGCTGAACCAGCAGCTGCAACTGGCCGCGAACCGGATGATGCGCGTCTCGGGACGCTATACGGCCTTGCAGACCGTCACCGCGTCGTCGTGCCGGGTCTGCGCCAACGATCCGACCCCCCTGTGGGAAATCCGCGCCCGCCGGGTGGTGCATGACGAGGTGGCGCGGCAGATCTATTTCGACCGGGCGCAGTTCCGGCTGGCGGGCGTCCCGGTCCTCTACATCCCGCGCCTGCGGATGCCGGACCCGACGCTGAAACGCGCCACGGGCTTTCTGATGCCGTCGATCCGCACCACCTCGGACCTGGGGACCGGCATCCGGGTGCCCTATTTCATCGTGCTGGGCAAGTCGGTCGACCTGACCCTGACCCCCTATCTGACCGCGCGGAACAGCCAGACGCTGGGCCTGCGCTACCGCCAGGCCTTTGCGACCGGGCTGCTGACGCTGGAGGGATCGGTCAGCCGGGACGAGCTGGAACCCGGCAAGACCCGCGCCTATCTGCGCGTCAGGGGCGATTTCACCTTGCCTGAGCGGTTCCAGCTTGGCTTCGACGGCAAGACCGTGACCGACCCGGCCTATCTGCTGGACTACGGCATCGACAACACCGACCGGCTGGACAGCCGGATCGAAATCCGGCGCACGCGGCGCAACGAGCATATCTCGGCCCGGGTCATCAGCTTCCAGACCCTGCGCGACGACGAGGACAACACCACGATCCCGACAGTGATCGCCGACCTGACCTTCCACCGGCGCTTCTCGCTGGGCCCGCTGGGCGGTGACGGCGGCTTGCGACTGCAGACGCACAACCATTCGCGCAGCTCGGTCAGCCCGGTGGACGGCAATGGCGACGGCATCGCCGATGGCCGCGACGTGGGGCGCATTTCGGCGCGGATCGACTGGCGGCGCAGCTTCCTGCTGCCGATGGGCATCGAAGGCACCGTGCTGGGCGAGCTGACCGCCGACGCCTACACCATCGCCAACGACGACACCTATGGCGGCAGAACCTCGCGCACGCACGGCTCGGCCGGGGTCGAGCTGCGCTGGCCCTGGGTCAGGACCGAAGCCGGCGGGGCGGTTCAGGTGATCGAGCCGGTGGTGCAGCTTCTGTTTGCCTCCTCGGACGCGGAAAGCCTGCCGAACGAGGATTCGGTCCTGGTCGAATTCGATGAGGGCAACCTGTTCTCGTTGGACCGCTTTCCCGGGTCCGACGCGGTGGAACGCGGGCCGCGGGCCAATGTCGGGGTCAGCTGGACGCGGCACGATCCCCAGGGATGGTCGATGGGCGTGACCGTGGGCCGGGTCTTCCGAGAGGCCGACCTTGGGCAGTTCGGGCCGGGTTCGGGGTTTGCCGGAGCGACCTCGGACTGGCTGGCTTCGGCGACCTTCACCTTGTCGGACAGCGTGGCACTGACCGGACGGCTGGTGCTGGACGACGATCTTGGCGTCACCAAGGCCGAGACGCGGCTGGCCCTGAGCGGGGCGAAGACGGCGCTGTCGACCTCGATGATCTGGGCGGTGGCCGACGCGGCGGAGAACCGGCTGGTGCCCACGCAGGAGATCACCTTCGACGCACGCCAGAAGCTGACGCCCAACTGGACCGCCAAGGCGTCCGGGCGCTATGATTTCGAGGGCAATCAGGGCACCCTGGCCGGCCTGGGGCTGGAGTTCCTGAACGAATGCGTGCGGTTTGATGTTTCCCTCTCGCGTCGCTTCACGTCATCCACTAGTGTGACGCCGACAACGGATTTCGGCCTGTCGCTGGACCTGGTGGGCTTCGGCAGCGGGGTTGCGGGGGGTCCGGCACGGACCTGCAGGCAGTAGGCACGGCGGGCCAAAGACCCGCGGGAATAAGGAAGAGCGGCGGAAACGATGCGATTTTCGGGTCTGAAACGACAGGCCGCAGCAGCGGCAATCGGGTTTGTGCTGGCGGCGCCAGTGGTGTTCGCGCCAGTGGTGTTCGCGCCAGTGATGATGGGTCCGGCCTTGGCGCAGGACCTCTTCGCGCCGCGGCTTTACATCAACGACCGGGCCATCACCGAATATGAGGTGCAGCAGCGCGCCCTGTTCCTGCAGGCGCTGCGCGCGCCCGGCAACCCGCAGGACGAGGCGCTGAAGGCGCTGATCGAGGACCGGCTGCGCCAGACCGAGGCCGAGCGGCTGGACATCACGCTGACCGAGAAGGACCTGACCGACGGTCTGGCCGAATTCGCCGGTCGCGCGAACCTGACGACCGAGCAGTTCGTGGCCGAGCTGGCCAAGGCCGGGATCGCGCCCGAGACCTTCCGCGATTTCGTGTCGGCGGGGCTTTTGTGGCGGCAGGTGGTGCGGGCAAGGTTCCTGGGTCAGGTTCCGATCAGCGAGGCGGATGTCGACCGAGCGCTTGAAGCCACGGCCCGTCCCAGGGCGTTGCAGGTCCTGGCCAGCGAGCTGGTGATTCCGGCACCTCCGGGTCAGGAAGCGGCGGCGATGGCCCAGGCGCAGGACCTGTCGGACAGCCTGTCGGGCGAGGCGGCCTTTGCGGCGGCGGCGCGGCAGTATTCGGCGGCCCCGACGGCGGGGGCTGGCGGCAAGCTGGACTGGCTGCCCCTGTCGAACCTGCCCGCGGCGATCGGGCAGAAGATCCTGGCTCTGGACGCGGGCGAGGTTTCGGACCCGGTCTCGGTGCCCGGCGCGGTGGTGCTGTTCCTGTTGCGCGACGTGGCCGAAGATACCGCGGCGGAACCGATCTCGGTTTCGGTGGAATGGGTCGAGCTTCTGGTCCCGGACGATGCCGCAGAAATCGCCCGCATCCGGGCGGCGGCGGATGATTGCGACATGCTGCAGGCCGAGGCGGGTGGCCAGACCGACCGGGTGACGCTGACCAGGACCGGGCTGGGCGAGGTGCCGGGCGACGTGGCGCTGGAACTGGCGAAGCTGGACCCCAACGAGACCTCGGTCGCGCTGACCCGCGGCGGATTGCGGCGGATGCTGATGCTCTGCGGCCGTGAGGCGGTGCAGGACCCGGCGCCGACGCGCGCCCAGGTGCGCGACCAGGTCATCAACCAGAAGCTGGAAGGCCTGGCCGAGGGCTACCTGGAAGAACTCCGCGCGGCCGCGATCATCCGCGAGCCGTGAGCGCGCCGATCCTTCTGACCTGCGGCGACCCGTCGGGCATCGGGCCAGAGATCGCAGCCAGGGCCTGGGCGGCGGGCGAGCGCTTTGTCTGGATCGGCGATCCGCGGCACCTGCCGGCGGGGACCGACTGGCGCGGGGTGGCCGAGGGCGAGGCTGCGGGTGACGGGGCTTTGGCCGTCTTGCCGCAGGACTTCGCGGCCCCGGCCGCTCCTGGGCGGCCCGACCCGGCCAATGCGGCGGGGGTGGTCGCGGCGATCACGCGGGCAGTGCGGCTGGTGCAGGCGGGGCTTGGCGCGGCAGTCTGTACCGCGCCGATCAACAAGAAGGCGCTGAAGGACGGGGCAGGT